>BNJV01002629.1_pt1 | contig 174984 bp, 165 predicted proteins | sample 8540591 | NCBI WGS metagenome assembly BNJV01 (sample SAMD00202457, study PRJDB9452) | human saliva metagenome | host: Homo sapiens
GGATGTGTTATGTGCAGGGGTTCACGGACGAGGCCGTGGCCGGTTTCTCCGTCAGGCGCGACGGGCGGCTCCCAGGCTGGGGTGGTGGTGCCCCAAGTCGGGCTTGAACCGACGACCCACGAAAGGGACCTGGGCGTCGGCCTGCCGAGCTCGAGGCGCGCCCAGCGGGTCACCATATTAGTCACCGACAGCAGGTGTCGCCACCACGCGAGACAGGCTGGACAACCACGCAACCCCCGATCAGAGCGGCTGCGCAGTAATGTGGAGACGATTCCCGGTCGCACGCGCAAATTTGAGGACAGTGTTGTAGGTCGGGATGCGTGCACCTCGTTCAACAGCCGAGATAAATGGCTGAGAGCTACCTGCTTTTTCCGCAAGTTCACGCTGGGTCATGCCAGCACCCGTACGCATAGCGTAGACGAGTTCAGCAAGTTCAAGCTGTTCCTCAGCGCGCTCCTCCAACTCACATTCCCGCGCCAGTTCCTCGGGCGTGTATTTGGCACGTGCTTCGCGCACCACCTCGTCAAAGTCATAGAAACCATCGGGAATTTCGTAGCTCATGAGCCGTTCCTCCGCTCATAGTCTTTCTGAGCGTCACGCGCACGCTGCACTTGTCGACGCTCATTGTTGCGAGTCTTAGAAAAGGTGGTCAACGTAATGACACGCCGATCACCTTGCGCACAATGATCTGATCCGCCTGGGCTTGCTGATCAAACCACTGGCGAACCTCGCGCGAGACGATAACCGTCCACTCAGCTGTCACACAGCCAGGATAGCCTCAGGTAGATATATACGCAACTAGATATACACATGCTCGCTCCTCCACACACGGGGATCAACAACACCGCAAGGGTCTATCCGTGGCTATCACCATCGACGAGGCCGTGGTCGATTCTCCCGACACGCGCGGCGGGCGCGGCTCTCACGTGCGACTACAGTCGCCCTCCACCACCCTGCACAGCTCCCGTCACCCCGGCCGCCCTGTCATCGGAGCACAAGCACCCTTATTTCCGTGTCGGCCGCATCGACAACCACATTGACGGATGCACCGAAGGGGCCACTCGCTTCGACCCCCCGGACACAGCAGTTGTTACTGACGAACACAAAGGGCAGGAGTCACCCCGCGGCCCTGATCAGCTTGTGCACATCACACTTCGACGCCCCCAGAGTGCGGCAGCTCGGACAGTTCAGGGAAGCACGCACACCGTTGATCCGCCTCTCGGTTATCGCCGATCCCCATCAACATCGGCTGGAGACCGGCCACTCACCTTCCAGTGTGGGGTGCGCAAAGCCGTCTTGGACTACGCACGCGGCATCATTAATGACGATGACACCGTGAAACTGGGGGATGTGCAAAAGACTGCACGCCAGTTGTTTTACTCCGCCGACCGACTCATTAACGCCCCTTACAAGGGACACATCGTCATAGCCTTCGGCCACATTCTCAACATCAGCGCAGGAAGCGCCTGGAACACACATTTCATCAGACTGCGTCGATCAAACGGCGGTCCGACCAAAGTGACGATCATGATCGGCCCGGACCGCTACGCGCAGCTGCGCACCCGCATTGAACAAGCACAAATCAATCCGTCGGAATGGATGGTCATCGCGTGCGGCACGATAACAGGACGCAACAAGAACAAGCCTACCTTGAGCCCCTTGACGGAGGCTCACTGTATTTTCAGCGCACGATTCCTCAAGGGGGAAGAGCATGAACCGAGCGACGGGCGGCTCCCAGGCTGGGTTGGTGGTGCCCCAAGTCGAGCTTGAACCGAATCGTCAAGGTCCCCGCTCGTGTCGGTGAGAGTCTGGCGGGCAGATGTCGCGCTGCATACATCGAAGGCGTGCTCGAGGGTGGACCTGCCTCTTTCGAGGCATGGATCGTCGAAGCAATGACAGCCGCACTCACTCCGGCAGAAAAGAAGCGTGGGCGCAGGTATGAGCCGCTTGCCGCGGACAGGATCCCCAAGGGGCGACGGTAGGCTTAGTTTTCAAGCAAGGCAGTTGACACGGCCCACACAGGTGGCTCCAACACCCCAAGTTGAACACCGGCAATGCCGGTATTTCCAGCACTGCCAGCAATGGGATGCAGCGTTAGCGCTGTTGATGGGTGTGCGTGCGAGAATTGAGGGGCCTCCGCGGCGTCAACCCCGGACCAGCAGTATTCCTGCCGGGGAGTTGACACCGACGAGAGGAGGTGACTGGGTGATGACGAAAGGCCATCGGCCGTCTCGAGTGAGGCGGCTGGGTCTGGATGGGAAGCAGAAAGCCCAGATCGCTGTAGCAGTGGTAACGACACTGCCACAGCTGATCTGGGCGATTGCATTCCTGCTCAGCGCTCTCATCGGGCGCTGAGACCAGCCCGGATACCCGGGGAGTCGGACAGGTGAGGCTGTTCGGCTCCCCTTCAGTATGCCACATTGGCGTGGCCACGCGGAAGGGGGCGCGTGCGTTCACGCGGTTACGGGGAAGGGGAAGGAGGAGTTATGAACTCCTACCCCAGATGCCCCGACGCTCACGATCTATACGCCCCCCAATTGCCCGTCGTGTCATCTCACGCGCGAGGCGTTGGATCGCGCTGGTCTCACTGACGAGGTTGTTGACTTAAGCGAGCGTCCGGATCTTGTTGAGCAGCTGCGCAGTGAAGGGCTGTTGCAGGCGCCGATCCTTGACGATGGCACGTCAAGGAGCGCGGGTTTTCGCCCTGATCGGATTCGGGCGATTGTTGATGCCGCTCCGCCGGCGCGCCTGACTGCTCGAGGAGCTCAGGTCCAAGTGCCCGCTCCTGCGGCCAAGGCGCAGGCTCATCGAGGCAGGGAACTGTGAAGAAGGGGCTGGGGTTCTCTATTGTCGCGCTTTTTGCGCTTCCTGGCGCGGCTCTGATGCCTCTTGCGATGCTCAGTGAGCCGAATGCGCCAGCTGGGAACGCTCGAGGTGGGAGCGGACGAGTGTCGGGGGTGCCTGAGGAATACCAGGATGTGGTGTGGCGCGCTGGCCACGCGTGCGACGTTGTGTCACCGTCGCTGATCGCGGCGCAAGCTGACCATGAGTCGGCGCACACCTGGGATCCACAGATTACGAGCTCGGCCGGGGCTCGGGGGATTGCTCAGTTCATGCCGGCCACGTGGGCCACCCATGGGCGCGATGGGGATGGAGATGGGCGAGCTGACATTACCAACGGGGCTGATTCGATCTATTCGCAGGGCCTGTACATGTGCGAGCTCGCTCAGAACATTGACTCCTGGCTTGCCTCGAGCGTGTGGAGTATCTGCGTGAGGGTGTTGTTCTTGTTGTCCGTGCGTTGGATCGGTTGGCAGGCTCGAAGAGAATCGCTATCGAGGTAATTCGGGATCTGGGCAAGCGTGGGTTGCGGCTCCGCTCATTGACTGAGCCGTTCCTTGACGTGGATGCGTCCACGCCGATGGGTGAGGCGGTTATTGGGATCATGGCCGTGTTGGCCCAACTGCGGATGTCGACGATCCGGGAGAATACGCGCAGGGGGCTTGCGCATGCTCGAGCTGAGGGGTGTGTTGGCGGGCGTCGGCCGCGGGTGACTGGGGATCGCTTGTAAGCGGCCGAAGCGATGTGTCAGGCGGGAATGACGCATGAGCAGATCGCATCGACCTTGGGGGCGCATCGGACGACGGTGACGCGCGCACTCGCCCGGCGCAGGCAGGAGCGCGAGCTCGGGGCACTGAGAGGGCGGGTCCCCGCCCGCGTTGCGGATGCACGGGGATTGGGCTGGGAGTGGTCGGTAGCAACGGGTGCGCGGCGCGCATGGGCGGCAGTGTCGGCGGAGGGATTGCTCGGAGAACGTCGCGCATTCCTCGGGGCTATTCGTTGCGGTGATTGTCGATGTCGTCGGCCCAGGCATGGAAACGCTGTTGGAGCGCGTGGAGCTGTGGGCCGTTAATACCGTAGGCCGCAACTTGTGTCAGGCTGATGTCGCTTGCTCCGCGCAGACACTCTGCGAAGAATGCTTCGTCAAAGCCTGCATCGCGTTCCTGCAGGAGTTCGATGAGGCGCGCATCGGTGATTGTTCGGGTGGAGCGGATCGCATCGACGTCGAGGTAGTCGCGTGGGTAGCTCCTGGAGTACAGGGCGCTGAGTTTGTTGCCGACGGCGTCAGCAAGGTCAAGGACGGGCTCGATGTCGAGACGGACGGGTGTGTGGGCGCGCCAGTCGATGGCGAGATCAACGCTGAGTGGTGCCCCGTCTGGTGGAGTGACGGAGAGCTGGGCGAAAGAGGGGGTTGCGCGTTCGACGGTGACGTCGTAGTTGTGGGCAGCGAGGTGCTCAATGAGGCTGTCTACTGCGTTGGGGAACCGCGTGGCGGCGTGCATGACCGTGAAGAGGTCAATGTCGTTGGTGGGGCGCTGTGTCATCCCGTGTTCACGGATTGCACCTGAGCCCGCGAGAGCGAAGTCCGCGTCTGCGAGGACCTGAGCGCACATGCGATTAGCTGACGTTGCGACTGTTGTACAGAGAGAGCCATTTATTCCTCCCACACAGGGCTGTGAAGCGATTTTCCCATGCGGCTGTGATCGCAAGGTCAAGGCGCAGTGTCGGCCACATGTCGGTGAGGGTGTCGCGGTTGAGGTAGCGGCGTTGGTCTTCCACACTGCCCTCGCCGATAACGCATTGATAGACCGTCGTTCGTTCGCCGGCGTCGTCGACGTTAAAGCAGCCATCTCCTGGTGCCCAACTCAAACGCACAGGGAGGTGCACGATGCCCGTGGATGGACCCGTGAGCTCATCGAGCGATGCGGGAACACAAAAGGGTTTTGTGTCGCGGTATGTGATGCGTCCACTCACGCCTCTCTCCCTCTCGTGCTTGCGATCTGGCGACCCGCTCGCATGTCTAGCTTAGCGTGCGATGAAGCGGATGATGAGGATACGGCGGGTGGCAGCGCTTAGTCTGCCCCGCCGCATGTGTTCAGACGTTGGACTTCCAAGAGCAGAAGGCAGCGTCAGGAGTCAGCGCCACTGCCGTTCCTGGTGACGGCTTTGAGCTTGTCCATACGGCACGTAGACACTCCTGCTAGGTAGCAGTGGGCGACCACTCTGGAAAGTAGGTGCCTGAGCGCAGCTTGGGGATCGCCACGTCAATGGTGCCGACCCTGGTGTCCAGGGGCCGGTAGCGATACCCGTTGCGCCTGGTGTGACGCTGCGGGTCTTGTTGACCCCACTGGGCCCCGCACACCGTGTCAGCCTCCACTGAGAGCAGCGCGCTAATGACGTGCTGGAGCAGGGAACGCATCAAATCCGGGGATGCCTGGGATAACGCCTCGCCAAGCGAGCCAGCAGGGTCGATAAGATGAGGAGCGGTCATCGTTGTGCCTCCACATCATTTCGAGTCAGAAGTAGAGAGCTTTCTCGAAGGATCACACGGTGACCGCACCCATAACAAGCAACGAGCCGACCACCACACGGTGACACCACCATGTGGGACGCTACTGATACATCTGTGCCCCAAGTCGGGCTTGAACCGACGACCCACGGATTATGAGTCCGCTGCTCTGACCGACTGAGCTATTGGGGCGTGGCCATCTTAGCGGAGGAAGACGCTACCCTTCCACCGACACCCTCCCTGATCCGTAGGTCACGTCACAGCGACATAGGACCTTAGTCATGCCTATGGTGGTTTTACAAGGCCGCAGCCAATCAATTTAAGGAGATGGCATGAACGTAGCGGAACAGATCGTGAACCAGCTTGTCGATGCAGGGGTACACCGGATCTACGGCATTGTCGGCGATTCGCTCAACCCCATCGTCGACGCCGTGCGCAAAACCGGCGGCTCGACCAAGGGCGGCATCGACTGGATCCACGTGCGCCACGAGGAGGCGGCGGCGTTCGCAGCGTCGGCCGAAGCTCAGCTGACAGGCAAGCTCGCCGTGTGCGCAGGCTCGTGCGGCCCAGGCAACCTGCACCTCATCAACGGCCTGTACGACGCGAACCGCACGGGCGCACCTGTCCTGGCCATCGCCTCGCACATCCCGAGCGTTCAGATCGGCACGATGTACTTCCAGGAGACTCACCCGGACCGCATTTTCGAGGAGTGCTCGGTCTACAACGAGCTCATCTCCTCCGCCGCACAGTCGCCGCGCACCGTGAACTCGGCGATCCGCCACGCGGTCGGCTTTGGGCGGCGTCTCGGTCATCACATTGCCCGGCGACATCTCTGACCTCAAGGCCGTTGAGCACGTTCCCACCTACGCGCCCGCGCGCCCCGCGACGCTTGCTCCCAACGCCACCGATATTGAAGAGGCCGCGGCGCTCCTCAACAAGGCGGACAAGGTCGCGATTTTCGCCGGCGCGGGCGTTGAGGGTGCCCACGACGAGGTCATCGCCCTGGCGGATGAGCTCAAGGCCCCGATCGGCCACTCGCTGCGCGGCAAGCACTTCATCCAGTACGACAACCCCTTCGACGTGGGCATGACGGGCCTGCTGGGCTACGGCGCAGCAGCTGAGGGCATGAACGACGCTGACGTGCTGATCCTGCTAGGCACCGACTTCCCCTACGACCAGTTCCTGCCGTCCACCCCAACGATCCAGGTGGACACGCACGCAGAGAAGCTGGGCCGCCGCACGGACGTCGGCCTCGCGATCCACGCGCAGGTCAAGCCCTTCATCGAGGCCCTGCTCCCCCACCTGCGCACCGGCCGCTCGGATTCCTTCCTGAAAGCCAAGATCAAGAAGCACTCGGAGATCATGCACGCTCCCGTGGGCGCCTACACGCGCAACGTGGAGAAGATGCGCCCGATCCACCCCGAGTACGCCGCCCACCTCCTCAATGAGACGGCCGCGAAGGACGCGATTTCACCGCGGACACGGGCATGTGCAACGTATGGACCGCCCGCTACATTGATCCGCTCGGCACGCGCCGCCTCATCGGCTCCCTGCTGCACGGGTCGATGGCGAACGCCCTGCCGATGGCCCTGGGCGCTCAGGTCGCCTACCCGGATCGCCAGGTCGTGTCAGTGTCGGGCGACGGCGGGCTCTCGATGCTTCTCGGCGAGCTCATCACCGCGAAGATGTACGACCTGCCGGTCAAGGTGGTCGTCTTCAACAATTCGACGCTGGGCATGGTGAAGCTGGAGATGTTGGTCAACGGCCTCCCGGACTTCCAGACGGACGTCCCCGATACGAATTACGCGGAGATCGCCCGCGCAATTGGCTTCCACGCGGAGCGCGTCGAGGACGCATCGCGCCTGGAGGGCGCGTACCGCGAGGCGTTCGCGGCGCCCGGCCCGGCCCTCGTCGAGGTCATCACGGACCCGAACGCCCTCTCGCTCCCGCCGGCCATCACGGGCGGCCAGGTCGTCGGTTTCGCGACCGCGATGAGCAAGATCGTCCTCAACCGCGGCATCGCTGAGGCTTTCTCGATGGCCACCTCCAACATGCGCAACATCCCGCGCCTGTAGGTCGTTCACGTTCCCGGGGGGACGAGGCCGGAGCTGAGTCGCGCGACGCGGCCTGGCCCCGGCCTCGTGCTTAGGCGTACCGACGGGCGATTCTCACCGCGTCGGGCACGTAGGCGCGTCCGAAGACGGCGCAGTGGATCATCATGATGTGCGCCTGGTGCAGGGCGATGCGTTCGCGCCAGCCGTCCGCCAGGGGCGAGGCCTCGTCGTAGGCGGCGAGGATCCGCTCCAGGTGCGGGCAGCCGAAGACCGCGAGGGCCGCGAGGTCCTCCTCGGCGTGCCCACCCTGCGCAGCGGGGTCGATGAGGACGGCGCCGCCCGGGGTCCACATGACGTTGCCGCTCCACAGGTCCCCGTGGGTGCGCGCGGCTCCGATGTCTGCGGGCACGGCAATGGCCTGGGCGACCAGGCGCGGCTGGTCGTGGTCGAGCACACCGGACTCGAGGCGCTCGCAGAGCTTTTCGATGAGCGCACGCTCGGCGGCAGCGAAAACGCGTGAACTCACGTAGGGAGCGATGCGCTGATGCGCGTAGAACGCTCCCCACGACTCGCGAGGGGACGAGGCCGTGGCGCGCTCGCCCGGTCGCGCACGGTCGGGTCGCGGGCCACCTTGACCAACCTCGGCGATCCCGCGAGCGCGCGGCCGCTCGGGTAAGGACAGTGGTGCCTCTCCCATCCAGCCCTCTCCCTCGAATCCGGGCGGGGGTGCCCCTAGGTGGCTGGCTCCGGCGGCGTGCGTGTGGGCGAGAGCACGGCCGAACTCCTCAGCCGCGCGAGGGGTTGGCGAGACGGACACCAGGCGCGGCTCCTCGAGCCACGTCGCGCCGTGATCAAGAACGGGCACGACGGCCGCGCCCGGGTCCGAGGCCTCGGCGAGCCATGCCAAGCCCGCGACCTCGTAGGCGATACGCCCGCGGCGGCTGTCCGTCTTTCTCATGGTCTCCATCGACGCTCCCCGTTCCGTGTCGTCGGCCCCGCGGGGGAACCGATCCTCCTACCCACCCATGCTATCGCCTGCCCCGCCACACACAGGGCACGCGGAGGAGCGAGGGTGCCCAGGCCTCGTCCCGCTTAGACACATACCGAACAAACATCGTTATACTTCCGATTAGAGTAAAGTCCCCCGACGAGGATGTAGGCCTCCATGACCCTCACGACGACACAGAAGTCACTCGATACCCTGCTGACCGGCGACCGCCAGTACCAGATTCCAGACTTCCAGCGCCCCTACGTGTGGGAGGAGCCGCAGGCGATCGCGCTGGTCAACGACCTGCTCGGCGCGTGGCGCACGGACGACGGCGACTACTTCCTGGGCTCCGTGGTGCTCGTGTGTCACCCCAGCGGCGACGACGTCGACATTATCGACGGCCAGCAGCGCATGACGACGCTCTGTATCCTCCTGGCCCTGCTGCGTCACCTGGCGGGCACCGAGTCCGGCCTGCACGGGGACCTCAACAAGCGCCTGAGCGTCGCCGAATCGACGATCAAGGGGTTGGATGAGCGGCCGCGGCTGCTCGTGCGCGAATGTGATCGTGATTTCTTTGACACGTTTATTGTCGGCGACAATATCGACTCGCTGCTCGACGTCGATGCGAGTGCCCTGACCCCGGCCTCGGTGCGTCGCATCCACGACAACGCGCGGGCCATGCTCCAGGTGGTCGCCGACCCGGACGTTCTGTCGATCGACGAGATCCAGAATTTCGTCCAGTACCTGATGCTGCAGGTCTCCCTCATCGAGGTGTCGACCGACTCCTATCAGGCCGCGCACCGTATCTTCTCGGTGCTGAACACGCGCGGTGTCCCCCTGTCGGCGGCCGACATCTTTAAGGCGCGCGTGCTCTCCCACGTCGACGCCGATGCCCGCCCCCGCTACGCGAGCCTGTGGGAGCAGAGCATCGATTCCCTTGGCACGGAGAACCCGGACGCGTTCTTCGGGCATCTGCTCACCCTCGCCCTGCGTTCCCCCGCCAAGCGCGCCCTCATTGACGCGTTCGGCGAGCAGGTCCTCACGCCGTTCTTCGAGTCCAAGAGCGGCGAGCAATTCATTGACGAGGTCGTGGTTCCCAACGCTCGCGCGTACTCTCTGGCGACGCTGGAGCCTCTCGTCGGGCACCCCGCGGCCACGCCCTTGCAGCTGCTGCGCCTGTACGAGTCCTCCGACTGGAAGCCTGCGGCCATGGCGATTCTGAGCGCGGATCGCTCGGACGAGGAGACTGTGTCGCTGCTGACGTCGCTCGAGCGCGTGTATGGCACTGCTGTCGCCGCGCGGATCGTCCCGGGCTCGCGGGCCCTCATCGTCACCCAGTTCATCGCTGCCCTCGAGGACGGGGAGCCGACCGACGCCGCGTGCGCCGTCTCCGACGACATTCGCCATCGGGCGGCCGCGACAATCTCCCGGCCACTACCCCAGTCCACGATCCGCAAGGTCCTGCTGTACCACGCAATGGTCGCCGAGCAGGGGACCTTCCCCACGCGGCTGCCGCGCAGCCTGGGCGTCCTGTCGGGGCTCCCAGCGGTTCCGATTCGCGGCATCGGCTCCGACGTTGACCTGCGCGCGTGGAACAGGCGACTGGGCGGCCTTGTTCTGACGACCATCAAGTCGCGCACCGTCAATCAGGCGCCCGACTGGGACACCGTGGCTCGCGCGCTCCACGAGGTACCCACGGTCGGCGCCTTCACCGTCGGCACGCTTCCCTCCGACGGGGGCGAGATCAGCGCCTCCGCCCTGGAAGGCCGCCAGACCTACCTGACGCGCATGATCCTGGACTACTGGAACATTCGCCGGGACTCCGACGGGGTGGACCTGTCTCGCCTGTCCAGCTCCGAGCTGGAGGCGGCGGTCGATAAGCGCTCGGCCGCACGCGGGCGCCAGGTGCGCCTCGCCGACGTCGTCGCGACCGGCATTATCTCTCCCGGCGACACGTTCGTGTGGCGTCGACGCAACCTCGGCAACGTCTACGTCGTGACCATCTCTCCCGAGGGCACGATCGTGCTGCCCGACGGCCAGCACGTCTCATCGCCATCGGCCGCCGTCAGCGCCCTCACCGGCAATGGTTCCGCCGCAGCTCTTGACGTCTTCGTGCGCGAGTCCGACGGTAAGAAGCTGCGCGCTCTGTGGGACAGCTACCGGAGCCGATTCACCTCGTCGTGAGTTGCGACAGCTTGGGCCGCCCGCGCGACGCGGGGGCGGCCCAAGCCTCTACCTGCGAAATACCTCCCATGGGAACGGAACGATGCTGCTCAACGTCTGACGAACACTCGTGAGAGCGTCTATCAGTGCGGCACACGCATCAACGCCGTGGTTGTCGGTCAGCGCCCACCAGACAAAGAACCCAAGGAGTGCCAGGAGCACGATCACATGAACTGCGCTCCAGCACAAGCGGAAGCCCCAATACAGGGTGGGGAGTCCTTCTTTCATGAGACGCTCGCTTTCTCGTCGTCATCCACGACTTTCGATGTGTCCACAGTCTCAGGGCGCGTCTTCCCCTCGGAAGAAACGAGCGCAATCGGTACCTTCTGCGATGTCAACGCCCAATTCATGACCCGCAGGGGGTTGAGAGGGTCATCCGGCTCGCGCAACGCCAGGGAATCGACCGCGAAGTAACGAACGGTCCCAAAATCGCCTTCCATGCGTCGGACAAAACCATCCTGATCGACGCCATTGAGCCAGTCGCGCACCCCGTCCGTAGTCGTGGGATCCAGGTTCTTTCCCGACGGATAGTTGCGTAGAATCTCCGTCTTTGTCAGAACCACGGCAAGGTTCCTCTTGGACAGGTCAATGGCCTCCGATCGGAGCCTGTCCACCACCGAGGCGTAGGCCGCCTCCTGGTTTCCCGTTGCAACCAGCGTGTCCGCCACGTGCGGCGCGCTACCCGTATCCTCGCGTACACGAGGAAGGGCGAGCGGGTCGAGGACAAAGATCATCGTGCGAGCCGAGTTCACGTAGGTCAGTTCCTCGGTCCCCTCAAAGGTCGTGAAGCTCTCGCCGGCGGCGTCCATGATCTGGAGTTCAAGTACTTGGCCCGAGGCCTGGGTGAGCACGAAGGGGCGTCCCTCAGGACGCATGGTGTGGATCGTCTTCTCAGTGGCTTGTTCAGATGTCATCGCCTGAGACGAGGCCTTGAGGAAGCCTCGCGCTTCTGTGTTGAGTCCCTTGAGTGAGCCGTTGGAGGAGGACAACTGTTTGCGCGCCGCCGTCATTGCCGCCGCAAAGAACCGCGTCTTGCCCGCGCCAACGGAACCGAAGGCGGGAAGCTGAATCGTTCTGCGTGCACCACTGCCTTGGGCCAGGGGCTCGTCGCAGCTCGGGCACAGCGCGACAAGGATCTTCGAGGCGCCCCTGATCGTCGTCGGCAGATGTGTCCCACACTCACAGCGGCGCTTGATAATTCCCAGCGGGCCCGGGGAGATGTCACGGTGAATGATAGGGCACGCCCGATTTGGGCAGCAGTAGCTCGGCCGTGGATTCGTCTCATAACAGTGAGGGCATTTCACCTGAGCCCGAACACGCATCAGCACGGCGCGATCCCACCATCGGTATGTGATCGTCCATGCCTGCTGGCAGAGGTAGACGGCCCCTCCAATCACGCCCATGACGAGGAGCCACAGGGCGTAGGAGGTGTACATTCCGACGACGAAACCACCGAACGGAGCCGGTACGGCAATCCCCCAGACAAGCTTGGTGAAGGAACCGCCCACCTGCTTCGTGCCGATTGGCGTTCCATATGCGTCGTAGCGAATGACCCACCGCGGGGACAAGCGGACCTTTCTCCACGTCGCGCCACGCACCAGCGTGATCTCCCTGTAGACGGCGGCTGCATCACGCACGGCCTGGTAGGGGTTGTACTCGGGCCAGGCCTTGTCCCAACCGAAGTGCTTCGTGAAGCCGGCAGGCTGATGTCGGATAACCTGGCGTGCCACGACCTTCTCCGGTGTTGCAATGTCCGGCTTGCTCACCGACCTGCCCATCAGCACGCGGAGCGGAGCGCTCACGCCAACGACCATCCCAACGACGAGAGCGAGAGCAAAAGACGCGAGCATGTAGCACACAATCCAGGCAATCAGGCGCATGATCGTGGCGATAATGATCCACGACATGGCGATAACGATGGTCACGGCAATCGCGATCGCAGCCAGTCCACCGTCTCCGTATGATGATCGATTGTTCACTGCGTGCCCTTTCCGTATCCTCCGAGAAGGCCGTTCGTGGCTCGTTCTAGTCGTCTCTTCAAACGGCTTTCTTCGCCTCCGCCGAGAACGTCTCGAACATCGCGAACGACACTGGATCGATCAGCCCCTCCTTGCTGGCCTGACTCACCTCGTTCCTGCGCGCACGGTCGTCGCACACGTCTACAAGGAAATCCTCGGCTCCCCGGGTACGCGCGGGAATGAGATGGCTTCTGCGAACTCTCAAGGCAAGCGTGACGGCTTTTGAGCGAGCCCCCGCCTCGTGGATGCGCGACCTGTCAGGGCGACGTGCACGCACCGCCGGGCCCACTCTTCATCAGCTGTGGCGAGGCGCGTCACCGCGCTGGTGTCGGCGCACGTCAGGATGATCCGACCGAGGTAGTCCGCCATCAATGCCGACATCGCCGGGACAGAGGATATGAGCGTCGACAGGTGCGGATTATCCGCGCGACTACACGCGATGGCTTCCCGGCAGCACTGCTCTGTTGCACAGACCTGCGCCACATACGTTGCCAGTCTCTCGTCACGGATGACGATTCCCGACAGATGCAGGCCAGTCAGCAACTCACGCAGCGCAATCGCCGGTTCCTGAGTCGCAATCACAGCGCTGACCTGGCGCATGACCCACTGACATGCCGCCCCTGTGAGCTCACGCTGAGTCTGCGCCCACGCGTCAATCAGCGCACAATCGCTCGGCAGCGCCGCGCGGTTCCACACGAGGCGCCAGCTGTCCGGGGGTAGTTTCCTTGCGCCGGAGAGCTGCTCGGCGCGCTGATTAACGGGGAGCGACGCGATCCGCACCGCTTCGTGCCACGCCTCCACGCCGCGTCGCGTCGCCGGTTCGAGGCCGGAACACTGCCCCAGCCACTCCCACGTTCCCCGCGACAACAGTGACAGGTCGCCCGGCGCTCCCCCACTCCAGCGGCGCAAGAGCTCGTCCGCGAGCGCCTGGTCAATCTCGTCGCCATGCGCCCATCTCTCGCGGTCGCGTCCCACGGCAGGGGTGGCTGCCCACGCGCGGGCTAGTCGGCCCACGACGTCGGCACGAGCGGGGGCAGTCAGCGGAGTGTCCATCGTGCGAGCAGCCGACACCACCGCTGGCAGGAGATCGTTCGGGCAATGCTGCGCTGCCTGTGTCAGGAGGACACCGGCCTGACCCCGCGCGTCGTCGTCCTCCCACCGCAAGCGCGCTTGGGCAGGTGCGGCGGCGAGCGCTGCTACCAAAGCCTCGCTGGCACCCGAGACATCTCGCGAGGATTCGAGTGCCGACATGAGGACGCCGCCCGCCAAATCGTGGCTGTCAGTCCCCACAAGCGCCACGACCGCCGCACCCGCGGCTTCCGCATCGGCGGGAGTCTCAATCGCGCAGGTGACGGCGACGTCCAGCAGTGGATCCCCGTAGAAGAACAGCTCCTCGTCTTGTCCTGCCACCGCCAGGCCTCGCAGCGTTTCCATCACTGTGGCCCAGTCGCCGACACCGCCCCGTTCCTTCGTGAACGAAGCCAGGCTGAGGCTCGCGTGGCCAGGTCGCGTCCAAGGAAGTGCTCCCATCGACGCGCGACCTCGATCGCCGCGAGCGCGTCGGCGGGGTCTTCGTGCAGGAACCAGTCCGCCTGAGTGAGTGCGGACTCCGTCGGGGTGATCGGTGTCAGGACGCGGCGGTCGAGGTCAATGATGGTGACGCCCGCGCGCACCACGCTCGGGTCAGGTTGGGGGCCGAAATCCGGGCTCGCGGCGACAATGTCCGCCTTCGTCGTCATCGGATCGGGGACGAGGCCTCGGATCGAGAGCGACAGGGCGCGTGTGGTCTCCACAAAGAGCGTGCCGAGGGCGATCCACCTGGTGGCCACGGCCTCGTCCGCGGTGATCACGACGAGGCGCTTGGGGTTGTCGGAGGTCACTTCCTCGACCATCGTGAGGAACTGCGCGAAGTGCTCAACTGCCCATGCGTCTGCTCGAATCATGTCGCGCAACGCCTCGGCCTCATACTCGGGGGTGATCGCGAGCGGAGACGGCCACCTGTCGATCCTCTGACCGGGGGCCTTCTCGAGGCGCCAGTTGAGCGCGCCGAACAGCTGCGCAGGTCGCATCATCCCGAAGTCGTCCGGATCGGATGTCGCAATCGCCTGGGTCAGGAGATTTCCCGGGCGGCCGTTGTTGGTGACACCCGTGGAAATACCGCGCGACAGATAGTATCTGCCCGCATGCCCGCAGTACGCGAAGGAGGGCGGGTGATCCAGCGGATCGTGGTCAGCGTTCCATCCCACGACAACGCGGTGAAGCAACGTGTCACGGATGACCTGACGGTCCTGGGCGTTCATCCCCTCAGAGATTGCTTGGAAGTTGAAGCCGTCGATCCCGTCAATGGCCTCGCTGGCCCGCGTGTCGGTGTAGAGCGCGACGTCGAACATTGCGTCACCCCTGCTTCGGCAGGAAGCCGCGCTGTGCCATCAGCCAGAGCAGAGGCTCGGCCACCCTGTGGGGCATGAGGCCGCGTTCGTCCACGCGCTGCATCGCGTAATCCGGTTCCGATCCCAACGCTGACAAGCCGAAAGCGGTAGTTTTCGTAGTTTGTTTCGAGCATTGTCAGCAGTCCGTCGCCTCCCCAGTGAGACACCATCGATGCAATGTGATCATGCACGGAGGCACCCTCTGCCTCGTCGTAGTAGCCGAGAGAGGAGGAGGGACGACGGATCGGATTGTTTTCCGGGATATCCGACCAGAATGCGTCGATCTTTGAGATGACAATGGCGACCGGCTGCTTGATTTTCCGGTTGTGCTTCGTGGCCTCGTTCTGACGCATCACCTCCGTGATGGCGTGCAGAACATTTTCCGGCGCTGTCTCGACCCGCTGGTCCTTCGCGGCCGATCCCCGCCCTGCGTTGCCTGGGAAGCTGAAGGGGTCCAAGAGCAGGATGATCCCATTGGTCGCCAGCAGGTAGGTCATGCTGAGTGCGCGTTCGTCAACCGCGAGGTCCTCGCCCGCGGTGTCGTAGAAAGAAAACACCGTCGACGTGAAGTCACCGAACACCGTTTTCGCGATACCGCGTCGTGCCCGCTGCCACTCGAAGACGACGGGGCTTGTCTTGTCGCCGTCGGCCTGTTGCGTCTGCGCTGGCAGCTGACCCAACGGTGATTCCATCTGCTTGAGCAGGCGCTCCAGTCGCACCTCCTGGCCGTTATTATCACCGGCCTTGCACAGGCGAATCGTGTCCCTAAAACGTCGGCCGACCGGCCCATTCATGGCAAGTTCGCGCATGAGGACGGCCAACATGACAGTCTTGCCCGACGAGCGCGCTCCAACCAAGCCAAACAGTGAGGAATCGCTAGAAAAACCGCTCGGCAAACGCGAGTGGCACTGCGGACACAGGCGTACACCCGTGCTCCCCAAGCAATCGGGGCACTGTGTCCTCCTCATATCGCTGAGCAGCGACGTACGGGAAGGCACGAAGGCCGGATAGTACTCTTTAAGGTCGCCAAAGTGGGTGGCGCGCACGCGATCAATATCTTTGACGCATTCCTTCTTGCCAACAGCCGCCCGTCCCGGACAGCGGAAAGCCACCTTCCGCAAATCAATGTCCGTGTAGCAATAGGGGCACGGCGCTGTCACATGCAGCAGGCTCATCGGTCATCCTTTCAGGGACGAGGTGGGGGGATCATTGAGCTGGATCCGCGCGGTTGTGCCCGCGAACAGACGCACCCAGTAGGCCCCCTTGATTGAGGGGACATGAAACGTGCAGGACTGCGTGAGACCCGAGCAGAAGTCCAGTTGCAGTCGGGCAATCTCCTCGCCGTCTTCGGCTCGGGCCGGCATGTAGGGCCCCGTCGACAACACCGCGACCAGTTCCGCCGTGCCGAGGAATCCCTCGCTCGTCACGCTCGCGCTCGCGTTGCGTCCTCCGAAGAAACGCCGGGGCAGCTTGAGCGTGTAAGACATCGTGGGCACCGGCGTGTCCAACTCAACCGTGACCGGCGAACACACCCTCTCACTACCGAGGCCGACAACGACCGTGCCCACCGACACCTCTGTCACCGTATCCGCGTCGGCGATACGAACACCGCCATCTCGCCTGTAGGAGAACTTGTCGATCCTCATGCGTTCCGTGCGCCCGTCGACGCTCGACCACACGACCTCCATGAGGTAATCTCCACTCGGCCAGACCCACGAGACGCCCAGCTGTGACCCGAAGCGTTCCACCCTGACGTCACGGGGCGCGGGCGCAGTCCCAGCGACGACCGCCCGACCGGCCACGGCCTCGTCCCCATCCCATGTAAGCGGAACGTAGAGACACACGCCTGGCTGCTCGTGGAGATCCATCGACTGCCGGTGAGCACTGCTGCGGATCACTCCGACAACCCGTGTACCGTTCAGCTCGTCAAGGCGCTTCACCGTCAGCCGGTCCCCTACCGACACAGGAGCGTCAGCGGGGAGCATCCACACGTCTGTCGTATAACCTGGAATATCCGTCCACTCAGCGCGAATCCCTGGCTTGCGGTTCGGCATCCGTATGTTCCCCAAGCGCAGGTCCTCCACGGGGCGCACGAGGCCGCGCGGAGTCACAGACACCGCCGCCGTCTCCGAGAGCGCGGACCGTCCACCGACAACGTAATGGGCTTGAAGGAGCGCCGTATACGTCTGCCCCAGACGCAGACCATTGAGGCGCTGGCGCCCCTTCGTGGACACCGGAAAGGCACGTCGCGCCCCGTCCGCACCGACAAGCTCCACCGACACTCCGGTCGCCTGATCCGGGGTCCGCCAAAACACGGTTGCCTCCGTTGCCGTCACAACGACTCCGGTCTCGAAGGGGGGCGGCAGCACGGTCACCCGGGCTGTCGCGGGAGCGGAGTACTCACCCCCCTGGCGGAAGGCAAACACCGCGTAGAGGACATCCCTGGCCACCGCAGGTTTCTGGTCGAGAACCTGCTGGTCGCGCACAGTTGACGCGACCTGGAAGCCAGACGTCGGATTCGCGGGAGTTCCCGCCTCGCTGCGAACCACCGCAAAACACACGTCGTCGTCCCGAGTGCCCCTCCACGACACGAGCACTCCGCCCTTATCGGGATCGTAAGCGGCACTCACCTCAGCTGGCGGGTCAGGCGGGATCTGAAACAGGAGGTCCGAGATTTCCTCGTCTTCACGGTCGACCGAGCGCGCGTCGATTAACGCCATCCTCGCACCGGCGTAATCCTTCATCGAGAGGGCCCGGTGGTAGGCGTCCATCGCCACGCTCTTGCGGTGTTCTGCGGCCGCGAGTGCCTCCCCCACCTGGGCGGCCAGTGCGCTCATCGCGTCATCCGTGGGGCTGGCGGCCAGCGCGGTGTAGTCCTGCGCGCGCGTGCGAGAGCACCCGCGGCGATCATGTCCGTGACACTGGCGAGGTCCGGCGTCGGTTCGCTGGTCGGGACACGCGTGAGCAATCGTCGCGCGTCCAGATCTGCCAGGCCACAGGACGTCAGGCGGCCCAGCGCTAGCGTCGGGGTGAGTCCCTGGCGCCGCAGTCGCTCCGCTTGATCAGCGAACCACGCCAGGACACAGGCGCGCATATCCGCGTCGTTCGAGCACTGTTCTTCGATCGCAGTAAGCGTCTTCTTAGCCATCTCCGAGGCATCATCCGAGCGGGCATTGGCGGCCAACTTCGACTGCCGCAGATCCGCCATATCTATCACGCGACGCCTGTTGGCACCCATGACGGCACTCAGCTCATCGATGACACGAATGTCCGTCGGACGCACTGCACGCTCGTGGAGCACCAGCACATCCACAACGCTTCGATAGGAGGGATGTAACCTGATCTTGGAGGCCAGAGCATCCTTACATTCCTCCGAGACATCGACGCGCGGGCACACGCGGATGCCCTGCCCGGCGGCCGCCGCAGACAAATCACGATCCGTCATCGAAGAACCGATACCGCTGGATGTTGCGGCACGGCGCAGGTCCTCCTCGGTCAGGACGCCGATCGGGTTGTCCTGTTTGAGGGCCCGCACAAAGGCGTCGAGTTCCTCCTTGCCCGCCACCGACGCCTGTTTGTGCACGGCCGCCCACAACGTCGGGTCGTACAAGGACTCCCCCAGCGCCGTTTTCGTGGCCTTGAGCAGCTGACTAATCGTTAGGACGACGGGGATCCTCGATTTGTTAAGAAACATTTCGAGGCTCTTGATGTGTTTCGTCAGTTCAGCGCTCGATATGGTGGGAGTGAGAGCGAAGAGCACAGCGGCATCTGCTTTGGCTAGCGCCTGGATCTGGGCATTGCGGTCGCTCGTGTCGCTCAGCGCTCGTAGCGCATCCGCGACGGAGGATTGCCAGGCAGTATTAGCCTTGTAGTGCTGAAGGACAGAGTCCCGATAGACTTTTTTGTCGAACACCGTGCTCGTCGCCTACTCCTTCTGATTGTTCCTAGGACCGGGTCGTGATCCCGGCAATCTGCTTCTTCGCTTTTTGCACGTCCTCCTGCGTCAGGATCGATACGGCGGCCTGCGCCCTGAAGGACTTGCCCGTCGTCGGCTCGACGAGCACCAGCGTGGCGACACCTTCCTCGGAAATCTCCAGGGTGACCTCAAGGGGGTCCCCCTTGCGCATCGGAGGCAGGCCATCAACGGTCGTGCTCGGCCCAGATACCATCGCCTTGTTGTCCGCCGGATTCTCAGACTCTGTTTCGCCGCCCTGCTCGTAGAGGGCAGACTCAACGCTCGTTTGACCATCGAAGAGAATGCCGGCCGTCATCGAGGCAGTGAGCGGTAGCGTCTCGTTCGCGTGCGCAAGGAAATACACATACTGCACGTAGTGACCGGCTGCGTCCTCCCTGGAGAGTTCAAGTCCCAGCCCACGCGACAACACGTTCGTCACCACGGTGCGACGCGGGCCGAGGCTCGGCAGGGCGCTCGATCCCGAGGCGCTCGCCTCTGCTCCGCTGTCCATGTCGGCAAATCCAGGAGCGGGGATCTCACCCTGCCCGAAGATTGCCGCACCCTTGGCGACCGACAGATCGAAGTCCGTGTTTTCTACGGTGAACCCTGCCCCGGTCAGCGCGTTCCTGATCATGGGCATGCGCGAGGATCCGCCAACCAGGAGGTAGCGGTCGATCTCCAGGCCGGGGAACTTGGCGCGCGCTGTGTCGATGACTCGGCGCGTAATATCTACCGTCTGAGTCACCAGATGCGAGGTAGCCGCTTCGAACTCCTCTCGGGTCACTTCGACGCGTTCCTTTGTCCTCGTAGCGCAAGAGCAGATTGGTCGACGGTCGCACGGTGAGCATCTTCTTGGCATCCTCGACGGCAACGCGCAGCTCGGTCATGAAGTCATCGTCCATGGAGGGATCGTTATCGTCCTCGAGGCCCGCCTGCGCGATAAAACGCTGCAGGAAGATATCTTCTAGGCACTGGTCCCAGTCGGCGCCGCCAAGTAGCCGGTTGCCATCGATGGCGATGACCTCGACCTCGGCGGCGCGCGTCTTGAGAATGGTTGTATCGAAGGTACCGCCGCCGAGGTCGAAGACGAGTAGCGTCTGTTCTTCCTCCTGACGGGAGCACAGAGCGATGGCGGCCGCAACCGGCTCGGGGATAATACCAACGACATCCAGCCCGGCGATTTCTCCGGCCTGTTTGGTGGCCTGGCGTTCCTGTGTTCCGAAGTATGCGGGAACCGTGATGACGACCTTGTTGATATCCAGGCCGTTCTGGCTGTTCGCGTTGTTGACCAGTTCTTGAGAATCAGCGCGGAAATAGACTCCGGCGTGTATTCCTGGTCTCTGAATTCGAGGGGGTATTCCTCGCCCATGTGGCGCTTAATAAGGGAGCAGGCGTTGTCCGGGTCGCTCACCTGTGTCTGCTTCGCTTGGCTGCCGATGTCGACAGTTCCGTCATCGTTGAAGTACACAACCGAGGGAGTCGTGTCTTCTCCGACGAAGTTCTTAACGATCTCCGCCATGCCGATGTCACTGATCATGGCCACTGCGGAGTACGTCGTCCCCAGGTCAATGCCATACACCTTGTCGCTCATGCGAGGGTTCCTTCCTGATCTTATTCCTGGTTCGTGTTCGGCTCGTTAACCGAGCTATCGAGGTCCGCGTCGTAGCGGTAGACGCTCACCTGCGCGGGCAGGAATGCGCGCTCCGCACCCGCACGGACGAGGCCTTGGCGGAGCACCTTCGCGACCGTCCAATCCAGCCCCTGCTCTCCCGTCCGCACAGTCTTGCGAGACGCATGCACAGACCTGTCGAATGGAAGCCCCTGGTGCTGCTCCAACGGATTCAACGCCAACGAGGTCAAGTGTCTCGAGAAGCGCGTCGTGGAAATACTCAAACTCAACGTCGGCTCGGTATCCCTCCCCGTGAATCCGCGCAAGCTGCGCAGCGTCTGCGGACTGGGTAACAAGGATGGCAAGTCGCGTCAGTACAGGTCCGAGAAGCTGTTGCACCTGGTCAACCTGCAGGGATTCCACACGGTTCTGCAGCTTGCGCACCAGGTCCTCGTAAAACTCGGAACGATCATTCAACGCCCGCACGTTCTTATCCAAGCCGCCAAGCAGTTCCGCGATCTCAGCGTTCGTGACAGTGTCACCCTCGCTCACCGGAGGGACGCTAGGCACTGTCCCCCACCCTCACATGGAATGGAACTATCGAGCGCCTCATTCGCCACGCTGGGCGAAGGCACGGCCTCCTGGAAGACCTCATCTTGCACGTCAGACACATTTCTTCCTTCAGTTACGGCATTATCGCAATGACCTAAGCTCGTTCTCTGACCACTTATTCTAACTCTTGACGCATATGTGACAGCGACCTCATCCAAACCTTGGACAGCGGCGCAACCGTGCGCAACCCGAGGCGAGTGGGTCCTTTCGTGTAGCAGGGATCAGTCCCCCGCGTGGCGGACAGGCATAACCGGCTTCAAGGTGGCGCTGTTGGCTTAGAGGTGGCACTGTTGGCCGGACAGGTGGATGCCTGAGCCCCTTTACTGCACAGGTTAACCCGATAGGTGGAGCGTGGGCGGGGCCGCCCACGCTCCACCTATAGGGCCCAGCTGCGCATCATCGGGCTAGTACTGCCACATCTCGGGCCCAGGTGACACCGGCAGTCAGCACAGAACCACCCACCCAGCGACGAGTCACTCGACCAACACGTTTTGCCCACGCCCCACGTTGATCACCACGATCTTCAATACCGACTTTGGGGACTATAGGTCACGAACGTGGTGCTTAAGTTCCGTGTTTAGGTTGGGATTGCGGGCGAAAGTCGCTGTTATTTAGGTTCGGGCGGTTAATCGCGCAGCTTCCTTGACTTTCTGGGGTGATCGTGTAGTGGGTGAGAACACGATCGAATCGTGCTCGGCGTTGCCCGGTGTGCGCTGTGCCGATGAAGAAGAATGGACACACCGCGGCGGGCGCTCAACGGTGGAAATGCACCTCGTGCGCCCTGTCAACCACATGTCCATCAGGGCGTGCGCGCCGACACGAACAAGCCGATGAGCTGGCAGACTTCATCGCGTGGGCGACGTCTCGGCACACCCAAGACGAACAGGAAGGCTCAGCGCGCGCTTTCCGGCGTCGTACCTGTTGGTGCTGGCAGGGTGCCGGTACCTCACCCGCCCGTCACCGGGCAGGGTCCACGATCAGATCTTCATTGACGGCATGCACCTGTCAGGCGGATGGGTGCTGCTGATCGCCCGAGACCGCGAGCATGTGCTGGAGTGGCAGTGGGCGGCCAACGAATCCGCGCAGGCCTACACGGCCCTACTTGAACGCCTCGCTCCTGCCGATGTGGTCACCACCGACGGTGCTGCAGGCGCCTTGGCGGCTATCGCGCACCTATGGCCCTCCACGCGCGTGCAACGCTGCCTGGTCCACGTTCATCGTGACATCATCCGCGACCTCACCATGCATCCCAGAACCGAACCCGCACGGGCGTTGCTGGCCTTGTCACGACGCTTGACGAGCATCACCAGCGTCGACCAAGCCAGCGCGTGGTTGACGATGCTCCACGACTTTGGGCACACCTTCCGAGAATGGATGTCACAGCGCACCTTCGCCGCTCAAGACCCTGCATGGGCGTCAAAAACCGGTAAAACCTGGTGGTACACGCATGAACGCACGCGCCGCGCCTACCGACGCTTGGCACGACTGGCACGCCAAGGAGTGCTGTTCACCTACCTGACCAACCCCGACGGCACACCAGCCGACCCGCTAAGCCTGCGCCACCACCAACCACGTCGAATCCATCAACGCTGTCGTGCGTGAACTCCTCCACGCTCACCGCGGTGCCAGTGCCTACCACCAAGCCGTCATCGCCCAATGGGCTCTCCTCCTGCGCACCCCACAACCCCCGACCCCCACCGAAGTCCTGACCCAATGGGAACACGACGGGCGCCCCACACCCCGCCGGATCCCCACACCAAAACACCCCAACCACACCGATCAGAAACGCCACGGAATCCCGGAAGGAACCCCCACCCCAGAAGAAGGACTCTGGCCACGCAAAGGCTGGGCCGGACACGCCCACTAGACCCACGACACGCCGTCTAAAGCACCACGTTTGCGCCTATAGCCCGACTTTGGCGCACCACCACACCGAAAAGTCACCCTGCAAGCAACACGATTTGTACATCCTTCAAGTTGGCTCCCACCAACTTCAATACCGATTTCCGCACTAACAAGCCGAAAAGTAGATACAAAACCAACACGTTTTGTCCTACAACCCCAGCCATGCGGTGCACGGAGCTGGGCCGATAACAGGCCCGCACATACGAAAAGCCGACATCCGCTATCGGATGTCGGCTTATGGTGGAGCTAGGGGGATTCGAACCCCCGACCTTCTCATTGCGAACGAGACGCGCTACCAACTGCGCCATAGCCCCAAGGACGGATATACCTTAGCACCCTCCGAAGTCTTCGCGCAAGCCGACCGAAATCAGCACGCCTTCACACCGTAGCTGCCGCGCTGTAGCTGCCGCACCGAAGAGTCCACATAGAAGACGATACCGAGCAAGACACCCCGCTCCCCCAGCGCCGCCAAGGTGTAGCGAACGAACCGCGCCGCGAGCCCGGTGGCTCGCGGCGCGGCAACGACAGCAAGAAGCAGCCCTACTGGGCTCGGCGCGCGTCCAGGACGGCGTCCAGGTCCAGGGCGACGATCTGGTCGGCGACGACCTCTTCGGTGGAGCGAGCCCCAACCTGGGCGGTCTGCGCGATGGGGCGCGCGGGGATGGCCGCCGTGATGCGCGGAATGCCGCGCAGGTCGGTGTCGGCGTGGACGATGCGGCCGCGCACGCGGTCGCGGGAGGCGTAGGTCGGCGCGGGGATCGGGGCGACCGTCCATGCGCGCGCGGGGGTATCGGCGACCTCGACGGCCTCGGGGACCTCGACGTTGAACACGAGGGAGGGCACGGAGCCAGTCGTCGGAGCAGACTCGGAGGCCGCAGGTGCGACATCAGACGACACGGACGCGCGCGGGGCAGCCACGGCCTCGTCGCGCGTATACGAGCTCTGCGCGGGACGGGCCTTCGGCGCGGAGGCTGCGGGGCGTCCACCGCGCACGTCGGCGCGCAGCTTGGTCAGCAACTCAACCTCGCGCTCAGAGGCGCGCTGCGAGCGAATAGCCGCGACGCGGGAGGTCGACAGCGAGGCAACGAGAGCGGCGATCGGCAGGGCAATCCACGCCCAGGCGATCGAGGTTGCGGCAATAACGATGCCAAGGATCACGGTGGAGAGCGCGCACACGCCGGTGATGACCATGCGGCGGCGTCCCGCGGCGCTCTCGGCGGCGAGGCGCGCTGCGCGGCGGGCGCGCAGCCGGGCGATGTCTCGGACCGCCTTATTATTGCGGCGATCGATGACGGGCCGGGTACGTCCAGTGGTGGCCGTGTACATGCTTCCTCCGCTCGTCAGTGCGCGCCGAGCCAGGATCGTTCCACTGGCGCGATCGCACATATCTAATTCTGACGCATTCGTACGAATCATGCGCAGGCTCGGGGAGAATCGGTCAATTTCACGAGACTCAACGATGGCCATTCGGCGCGCGACCAACTGCGGTACGGTCGCAAGAAGCGAGACGAATACCGCTGCGATGACGAGTCCACCAATTTCCACCCCCTCAACGTAGGGTGGTTTGTGAGTAGCAAGTTTGCTCATATTGGGCGTGTCGGACTCTCAAACCTGACGGTAAGTTCTGAATCGATAACAACTATCACAGTAGTAACACGTGCCCCACCAGTATCGCCGAGGCCGGGGCAGTCAGCGCTCGACAGCCGCCCTTTCGGGACCCAACGTGAGACTGTCGTCAAACATGCCACCCTCTCCACACGAGAACACGACATTTCTCCCAAACGGTAGGGAACAACGGTGGACACCCACGCCTCGGGCCAGCATCCGCGCGGCGCCGACGCGCCGACGCCACGCACACCGTCAAACGCGGCCCACACACCCGCGCCCGCGCACTCAGCTAATCGCCGAGCTCCCCCAGCGCCGCCGCACGAGCCCACCCTCAGGCAGCGACTCGGCATCGATAAAGAACGCCACATGATCGGCCCACTGGCCCGCAATGTGCATGAAGCGGGGACGCAGCCCCTCCTCAACCAAGCCGAGACCTCGGCACACGCCCAACGAACGCTCATTCTCCGGGCGCACGCACACCTCAACCCGGTGCAGGCCGAGCTCCCCAACCACCAGATCAAGGACGAGCGCAGCAACCAGGGAACCCAGGCCTCGTCCCGCCCAATCCGACACGATCCAGTAGCCCAGCATCCCCGACGACATCGCACCCCAGTGCACGTTGGAGACGGTGAACTGGCCGACGAAACGCCCATCGATCAGTACGCCAAAAACCAGGCCGGTCCCCTCGCGATGGTCGCGCTCGGCGCGGCGCATGTACTGCGAGAACGTGGGGATATGCTCAAGCGAGTCCGGAGGCAACGTCGCCTCCCACGGGCGCAGCCAGTGCCCGTCGGCGCGACGCACCGCATCGAGCGTCCGATGCTCCTGGCCGCGCACGGGACGCACGACGAGCTCGCGCGGGTTCGCGCTGCCGGGAGGGCCCGGACGTAGGAAACCGCGCCCGACCGGGTCAGCGACGCGCAGCGTGAGCATGTCGATGTCGCGCCCCCACACGCACCTGGAGCGCCGCAGGAAGCAGATCATTCGAGGACCAGGCACTGGAGGGTGTCCCCAGCGCGCACGTTCGTGACATCCTCGGGGACGACCGCCAGCGCGTTGGAGTCCGCGAGCGCGGACAGCAGCAACGAGGCCGGGGTTCCCATGACGGAAGCGTTGTAGCCGGCGCGCGGGGAGCCGGTCAGGCGCACGCGAACGAATTCACGGCGGCCGCGCGGGGAGTACCAGGAACGGTCGATGACGGCGCGCACGACGGGGCGGTTGACGGCGGTCCAGCCCTGCATGTGACGCAGGGCGGGGCGCACGAAGACCTCGAAGCAGACCTGGGCGGAGACGGGATCGCCGGGCAGGCAGACGATCGGAGTGCCGGGGCGCCCCTCCTCGGCGCCGACGGTGCCCACGCCCATGATGTGGCCGGGCCAGGCGGCGACGCTGTCGAAGCGCACGGTGCCCAGGGCCCCGAGGACCTCGCGGACCGTGTCGCCGCTGCCGTAGGAGATGCCGCCGGTCGTCAGGACGAGGTCGGCGCGCACCAGCTGGTCCTCGATCGTTTCGCGCAGGCGGCTTCGCTCGTCGGGGACGGCCGCGACGCGGAAGGTTTCGGCGCCGGCGTCAGCAACGGCGGTGGCCAGGGCGTGACCGTTGGCGTCGAAGACGGTGCCGGGGCGGGCCTCGCCGCCGGGTTCGACGATCTCGTCGCCAATTGAGATGATGACGACGCGCGGTCGCGGGTGAACGAGCACGTGGTCGCGGCCCACGCCGGCCAGGAGTGCCATTTGGCGCGCGCCGATACGCGTACCGGCGCGCAGCACGGTGTCACCCTGCGCAACGTCCTCGGCGCGGCGGCGGATATTCTCTCCACTGGCCGGGGCGGTGCGCAGGGCGACCTGGGCGACTCCGTGGTCGGTGAACTCGAGGGAGACCACGGCCTCGGCGCCCGAGGGCATGGGCGCGCCCGACGCGATACGGATCGCGGTGCCGGGCACGAGGGCGGCGGGGTCGACGGCCCCGGCGCGGATCTCCTCGGTGACGGGAAGCGTCACCGGCGTCTCCAGGGTGGCTCCCTCGCAGTCGCGCACGCGCACGGCATACCCGTCACACGCGGACAGGTCAGCGACCGGGAGGTTGAAGGGGGCCTGCACGTCCTCCGCGAGCACGCAGCTCACCGCGTCGGCGAGCTTGACGTCGAGCGGGGGCACCGCGTGAGCGACGGCCTGGCAGTCCTGGTAGAAGTCGGCAACGCTTCGCATGGTTCTCAGTCCTCGAGCTTGGAGCGCAGGAACTCCCTGAGTTCCCCTCCAAGCGCCGGGTCCTCAAGGGCGAGCGTGACGTTAGCTTCGAGGTAGCCGAGTTTGTCCCCGGTATCGAAGCGTCGCTCGTCGATGACTACACCGTACAGCCCTCCACCCTGTTCTTCGGGGAGGTCGATCATGCGCGCGTACCCATCTGTGAGCTGATACTCACCGCCGGCACCGGGCTCGATGTTTTCGAGGGCCGTGAAGACAGCCGGGTCCAGCAGGTAGCGGCCGACGACCGCGTACTCGGACTTGACTTCCTCGAGCGGGGGCTTCTCGGTGACGTCCGTGATGCGCATGAGCTGGCCCTCCTCGAGGTCGACGCCCTCGGGAATCGGCAGGACCTCAACGGCGGTAGAGGCGTAGGCGGTGGCCTGCTCGGGGGTGACCTTGAGCAGGGCGACAACGGTGCCGCCCAGGGCGCCTCGCACCTGGATCATCTTGCGCAGCAGCTGCGAGCCGGGCTCCATGAGGTCGTCCGGCAGCAGGACCGCGAAGGGGGCGTCGCCCACGTGGGACTTGGCCTGCAGGATCGCGTGGCCCAGGCCCAGGGGGTGCCCCTGGCGCACGGAGTGGACGCGCGCGTACTTCTTGTACTCGTTGACGTACTCGAGGGCCTTTTCCTTGCCGGCTTTCTCGAGGTCGGCCTCGAGGCCGGGTTCAGCATCGAAGTAGTCTTCGATGGCCTGCTTACCCGCGCGGGTGACAAACAGGACATCCTCAATGCCAGCGTCGGTGGCCTCGCGAACGATGTACTCGATCGAGGGGCGGTCGACGACGGGGAGCATCTCCTTGGGGACCGACTTCGTGATGGGCAGGAAGCGTGTTCCGCGACCGGCCGAGGGGACAACTGCGTGCACGACGGGCTGATTTTTATCTGACATACTGCAAGGGTAGCGAAGAAACCGCCCGAAAGGGAGACGATGGCCACAAAAACAACTCTCCGCGCGGAGATTCGCGCTCGCCGCAGGGCTCGCCGCGCTGCCGCCGCGACCGACACCATCACACCCCCCTCCAAAACTAACCAAGCGCACACCTTCGTACACCACCGCGCCGAGGCGGCAGGAATCGCCTCCCAGGTACGCGCCCTGGCCTCGTCAATGGGCAGAGTCACCCTGCCCGCGCTCTTCGTCTCCACTCCCCTAGAGCCAGATCTCTCCCTCACGCTGGACCTGTTCCCTCGCGCGCTTCTTCCAATCCTCGTCGACGAGGCCGGGGCAGCCCTGCCGGGACCGCGCTGGGGCTTGTGGGAGGCTGGGCAGGCGTTGGTGATGCCAGGGCGGCCTCCCGCTCAGCCACCCGGTCCTGCGCTCGGCGCGGATACGCTCAAGAAGGCGGATCTGATTCTTGTCCCGGCGCTGGCGGCGAGCCCGGACGGGACACGCATGGGCCAGGGCGGAGGGTGGTACGACCGCACGCTCCCCCACCGCACGCCTTCGACGCCGGTGGTCGCCGTCGTCTTTGACGACGAGGTGCTCGCGCCGGGAACGATCCCCCGTGAAGGCCACGACGTGCCGATCGACGCGATCATGACGCCCACGCGCACGATATGGGTCCAGGACCGCTAAGAAAGCCCCACACAACGGCCGGCAATTTACTTGACACTCGTTTGTCACGCAGCTCTCAGAGATTACATTTCGGCTCAATTTCAGCAATCTTTGACCGAATTACAGAAAGTGCGACGAACATTACTCCCTAAGCACTATCTTTCAGACCAAAGTCCCCCTAATGTTCTCCGTGGTAACAGCGCGCCCGCGTGGCGTCAGGCCCCGGCGGCTCCGGCCCGCCACGCCGATCCTCTCGGCGATCCAGTCTTGTCGGCAAAGCCGACACCCTTCACGACAGGAGATCCCATGCTTCAGGGCTTCAAGGAATTCATCACTCGCGGCAACGTCATCGAGCTGGCCGTCGGTGTCATCATCGGTACCGCCTTCAAGGACATCGTCGACTCCCTCGTCAACAATGTCATCAACCCGCTGATCGGCATGATCTTCGGCAAGCCGGACTTCTCGAACATGCTCATCTTCTCTTTGAACGGCTCCTCGCTGAAGTTCGGTGTCCTGCTGACTGCCGTCATTAACTTCCTGCTCATCTCCTTCGCCCTGTACTTCTTCCTCGTTCTGCCGATGAACGCGCTGGCCAAGCGCACGAAGAAGGCCCAGGATGCGGCCCCCAAGGAGGTCTCCGACGAGGTCAAGCTCCTCACCGAGATCCGCGACGCTCTCGCCAGGGGCGACCGCGCCTGATCCTCGCCCCCTCTGGGGATAGCGGCGGGGCCGATACACATCGGCCCCGCCGCTTTTGTATTAACACCACACGAGAGCACCGGCCTAGTGCCCGCCTGGCTCTCTCACCCCATTGAAGTGCCCGATCGCGCACGCTTCCCCACAAATCTCGCACGTAATTTGGGTACCCTTACTTTTCTGAGCACCCCAACAAACCGCATGATTCCAACGATGCGACTTCAAAATTTGAAATAGTCCGGGGGGAATTACGTGCGACTTTTTTGGGGAACCATGTCAGGGTCCTACACCTCGCAGGGCCCTACACGCCACGGGCCGCATAACCGGAGCATATTCATCGGATCGACGCCAGCGGCTCGCGGCACGGACGTCCCTACGCGCGCGCCTGGGCGTGCGGGGGCACGTTGTCGAGCAGGCGCGCGTCGTTGGCTCCATCGCCCCGGTCGGGGGCGTCGGCCATGGAGCCGGGGCGCGTGTCCTCGGGCCGTACGCGGTCTTCCCAGGAGGGCGGCAGGCCCTCGGCGATGAGACGGCGGTCCACGTCGGACACGAAGCGCGCGACGCGGCGGCGCTTGCGCGGAGCGGGCTCACTCATCGCCGTAGCCCTCGTCGTCGTCCGCGTCGGCGCCGTTGGACGCGGGCTTGGTACGGCGCACGACGTTGCCCAAGACAGCATCGGACTGGAAGCCGCGTCGGGTGATGCCCAGGGCCACGCGCAGCTCTTCGGCGGTCTCCAGGTCGGTGCGCTCCACGCCGTCGGAACGCACCCAGGTGGCCATCTCGTCGAGTTGGTCGTCGGAGTAGGCAGCCAGGGGCAGGCCCTTGGCGATCGCGGGTCGGGGCCCACGGTGCTCCTCGGAGGCGCGTTCCTTGCGCTTGATCTCCAGGAGCATGCCGGTGGTGTCCTCGTCGGCCTTCTTGCGGCGCTTGGATTCCTCGTCGAGGCCGTCGTCCAACATGGGCGGGCGCGGCTTGGCGGCGGCGGGGGCCTCGTCAGGATTGTTCGCCGAGGCCGGGGCGTGGTCCTCGGAATCGGCGCGCTCCTCGGGATCGACCGGGTCGGCACGTTCCTCAGATTCGGTGCTGTCGTCAGCCTCGTCGGAGGTGGTTGGAGCTTCGGCAGGGGCCTCGTCCGCGTCGTCGTCGCTCACGCGCTCGGGCACGGCGACGGCGGGGACGTCGGCGTGAACCTGCAGCTCGTCGAGGGCGTCCAAGACTGCGTCGACGATCGCGGAGCATTCCTTTTCCGGGTCGATGAACAGGGCCATGGACAGGCGGTGTAGACGTGCCAGCCCTGGGCTTCGAGCCAGCGGGGTCGGGCGCGGTCGCGCACGCGCTGGCTGGGTTCGGCCAGGTATTCCTCGTCGTCGGTGAGGACCGCGAGGAGAAGGCGTCCGGGTGAGGCCGGGTGTCCGATGGCCAAAGGGGACGCGCATGCCGCCGGGGATGCCGACGTTGGCGACGACCTCGAGGCCTCGGGAGTACAGGTGGTCGGCGAGGTCGACGAGCAGGCGGTCGGGTTCCCCGGCCAGGACCGGCCAGGCGTCCATGCCTTCGCCCGCGTGCCCTTCGGCGATTTCGAGGAGGTCCATGAGCATCCGCGAGCCTGCGTGGTGCAGTCGGTCGCGGTCGATGTCTTCGCTATGCAGCGAGGACACGAGCGTGAGGTCGCCGCGCACGACGCGCAGCACCTCGGCCAGGGCGTCGGCTCCCTCCTCGGTGGACAGGATGCCGAAGTCGTGGATGACGCGTCCGTGGGGGGTCTTCGCGAAGCCGACGGACAGGATCAGGGACTCGCGCGTGAGTCCGAGCGCCTCGGTGGGGCCGACAACGACGAAGGGTTCGGGGGTAGCGGGGTCGAAGAACGAGGCCAGGCCAGGCTCGTCGGAGCGCACGGCGTGCAGCGCTTCCTTGATGCGCCGCGCGTGGCGGTCGGACATAGCGACGACGGCCAGGGAGCGCTCCGGGGATTCCACGGCGTGCTCGATGACGGCGTCGACGACGGCGCGCACTTCGGCCGTGGTCGATTCGATGGCGTGGGCACCGGGGGCGGGCATGCCGGTGGCCTCGACCCAGCGGGCGGACACGGGCGCGTTGGCGGCCGTCCACGGCACGGGGATGCCCGCGTGCTCGTAGCCGTAGCGGGCGAGCAGCAGCGCGACCTGGTCGTTGAGGCGGCGCGGGCCGGGCTCGACGCGTAGGGTCGGCAGGACGGAGGCCAGGGTGCGTGTCGCGCCGTGCTCGGAGGCGACCGCGAGGTCGTCGATGACGACTAGCTGGTGGCCGCGCGCAATGATGGGGGCCAGCTCCGCCAGGGGCAGCCCGTCGGCGCCGTCCAGTACGACCATGTCGAGGGTGCGGCCGGTGGGCGCCAGCATCGGCACCATCGCGGGGACCGTCATGAGGACGGGCAGCAGGTGGCGTACGAGCGGGTAGGCGATAAGTAGCTCGAGGTCGGAGGGCGCCGCCCCGTCCTCGAGGAGTTCGCGCAGCTCCTCGTACTGGCTGGGGCGAGCGGCCAGGGCGTTCGTGCGAATGCGGCGCACGCCCGTGATGGCCTGCGGGATGAGCGAGGCCACCTGGGCCTCGTCGAGGTCGCGTCCTTCGCGGGTCAGTTCCTCGAGGGAGGCGGGGTCGATGCCGCCGAGCGCGGGCTGGGCCGCGAGCATGGCGCGCAGCAGGGAGGCCCACCAGGCCAGGTCGAGCTCGGTGTCGATCTGGTTGTCGGCCACGGCGCGGTCGGCCAGGTCCTGGGCCAGCTTGTCGAGGCCGTGGACGGCCAGGCGCGAGCGCATCTCGAGGCGCGCGGGGATGTCGCGGGCGGCGGAGGTGTCGCCCGCCCACTTCTCGATGAGGGCCGACAGGCGCTGCAGGTGGGTGGCGACCAGGTCGGGTTCCTCGGCCACGAACACGGGGGCGATGGCGTCGAGGTCGTCGCGCACGGCGTCGGTCAAGGCCGAGATTTCTCCGATCTTGGCGGGCAGGATCGGCCAGGAGTCGTCGCCGCACACGGCGCACCAGGCGTCGCGGCGCTCCTGAACGCGGATGAGGGCGCGGTGCAGGTCGGGCACATGCACGCCGGGGCGCACAAGGTCCTGGGCCTGCTTGACCAGGCGCGTACGCTCGGCGCGGCTCATGGTAATGTCGTGGTCCTTGCGCCACTGCTTGGGGGCGGTCGCGATGACCATGTCGGCGGCGCTGCGCTCGAAGACGCGAGGCTTGAAGACGTCGAGGACGTCGGCGATGCCATCGAACATGGCGAGCTGGCGGTCCCACTGGGCCAGCGTCGCGGCGGGCTTGATCCCGGCCTCGCCGGCGACGGCGGAGATGTGGACGCGCAGCTCAGGCAGGGCCTGAGCCAGCCGGTTGACGCGCACGAGAGCGTCGGAGGCCTGCTCGTCTGAGGTCAGGATCGCCGAGGACCAGGCGGAGGATGCGCCTGCGCTCAGGCGGCCGGAGTCGAGGGCTTCGCGCAGGAGAGCACGGGCGCTCTCGCCCTGGTCCGTGGCGATGTCGAAGAGGGCCTGTTCAGACAGGCGCACGCGCGTCGTTGGCGCGTCGTCACCGCTGGTGAGGTCTGTCAGGGCACGCAGCGCGTCGGCCGCGCACACGCCGAAGCGGCCGTAGGGCTCGTGCAGGGCGCGGGCGTAGGAGTCCAGGGAGGAGCGCACATGGCGCAGCCTCTGACGCATCGCGTCGACGGCCTCCTGGTCGACGACGGGCGCCATGTCGTCGATCGCTTCCTTGACGCGAGCGGCCAGGGAGCGCCTCGCGTCGGAGTATCCGTCAATGTTGGCGACGACGTCGGACAGGCCCAGGTCCGCCAGGCGCGAGTAGGCGGCGATCGAGCGCGAGGGCGCGGTGGACACATGCAGGACGGAACGCCCGGTCGCGGCGGCGTCCGCGAGGATCGCGGCCACGATGGAGGCGTCGTCGCTGTGGGCGGGAACGTCGATGAGGACGGAGCGCCCCTCGGAGGCGGCTTCGACGGCATCCTGCTGGACTGGGATTAGGTCGCCGACGCCCTTCTCGGCCCAGGGGTCACGGTCGCCGGGGTTGCGCGTCAGGGGATCGCCTGTCAGGTCGCGCAGCGCATCCTGGTCCCCGGCGAGCGCGCGGATGACCGTGGAGTCAGCCAGGGCCTCGATGTCGGAGTCGAGGCTGGCGGACAGGGGGCCCGCGGGGTGACTGAAGAGGCCGACGACCAGCTCGTCGCGCAGTTCGAAGCGCGCCAGGACGCCGCAGGCCTGGCGCAGGGCGCTCATGGCCTGGGAGGAGGAGAATCCGTGGTGTCCGGTGGCCTGGGCGAGAATGTCGCGCCCGTCGATGTCGACGCCGGCGCCGCGCAGGGCGTTTCGAGCTCGGGGGCCAGCAGCGCGCCGTGTCCGACGGCGATGAGCACGTCGTCGTCGCGCCGCACGAGGCGCACGGGGCGCAGGAGGGCGGGGGCGTTGATGATCTCGGTCCCGTGTCGCCACGACGCGGTTCCGATGGCCAGGTGGATGGGCCCGGTGCCGTGCGCGGCGGAGCGCTCCTCGGAGCGGGCGATGATCGCTCGGGCCCGGCCGAGCGCGCGTCCTAGGGCGATGGGTTCGCGGATGAGCAGGCTGAGGCGCACCGGGTGTTCGGTGAAGAGCTGGGCCAGGCCGCCGGGGTGGGCCTCGGTCAGCGACAGCGTCGGCAGGTTCTTGCTGTCGGCGGCGATGGTCTCCTCGAGTCGTGTGCGCCACGCGGTGCGCGCCTGACCGACAAGGGTGGTCGGGTGCGTCGACGTGGACGAGGCCTCGGTGACCTCGGGCTCTGGAGCGGAACGGCGCGAAAAGATACTAGGAACCACGTTTCCACCCTACGGCAGTAGCCCCTAATTGTGTGACGCGGCGCGCCCGGATGAGGTCGACCAGGGAAATGGTCACAACAGCTCCGATGATGAGGGCCATGCCGACGATGTCGGCACCCGTGTAGGAGCTTCCCATGATGAGGGCGGAAAAGCCGGTGGCAGCGATGGGTTCGACGCATCCCACGAGCGACGCGCGCACGGGTCCGATGCGGTCCACGCCCCACAGGTAGGCGGTGAAGGCGACAGCGGTGCCCAGCACGACCGTGATTGTCATGGCGAGTACAACGTCGGGCGTCCAGGTGATCGAGTAGCGCCACACGCGCCCGACGAGGCCCACCCCAGCTCCGGCGATGATCAGGCCGTAGCCGACGACGAGCTGTGCGCCGTAGGCTGCGATGAGGCGCGCCGGTAGGAGCGTGTAGTCGCGAGCGTGAGGGCGGCGACGGCTCCCCAGGCGAGCGTGACGGGCGTGAGAGCGAGGGTATCCAGTGACCCGTGCGTGGAGAGCAGAAAAGTGCCGGACAGGGCCAGGACGATGGCAACAACCTCGGCGGCGCGCGGCCAGCGGCGCTGGCTCAGGCACACCCAGACGACGATGAGAATGAGGCCGAGGTATTGGAGGACGGTGCCCGTCCCGGCGTTGGAGGCGCGGATGACCTCCATGTAGCTAATTTGACAGGCGGCGAGGCCGAAGAGCGCGTAGACGACGAGGGTGCGCCAGTTGCGCGCGCTCGTGACGAGCTCACGATAGGCGGGGGTGATCCCACGCGAGCGAGCCAGGGCGGAGGCGATGGTGAGCACACCGGCAGTGAACATGCGAGAGAAGCTAATGAGGGTGAGCTCAATGCCGTGGCCGGTCATCAGATAGTCGGCGGACACACCGGAGGCGCCCCAGCAGAGGGCGGCCACAATGGTCACAATGTACCCGACGGCATTGCGCATGAAAACCCCTCAACAGTGCCCCCGAGACGATTCGAACGTCCGACACCCGCTTTAGGAGAGCGGTGCTCTATCCCCTGAGCTACGAGGGCGTGACAAGTTGTCCGCGCCCACTGTAGCAAAGTGGGCGCGCCGTCGCCGCCTCATCCACCCCGGGAAGCGCATCCTCGCCCGGGACATTGCGCACATAGACGAGGCCGGGGTCCCTTCGCAGGGACGCCCCGGCCTCGTCAGTGGCACCCTTAGCGGCGTTCCCACTCCGTGTGAACGGCGGTCGCTCCCTCGCCCAGGTGGGCGGAGGGCACGACCATGACGGGGCAGGTGGAGTGGTGGAGCACGGTCTGTGAGGTCGATCCGAGGAGGACCCCGGCCAGGCCGCCGCGCCCGCGCGTGCCGACGACGACCAGGTCGACGGCGGTGGAGAACTCGATGAGCAGCGACGCCGCGGAGCCGTCAAGAGCGTGACGTGAGACGTGCATGTCGTCGCCGTCCAGGACAGCGTCAATGGCGGCGTCCATGCCTTCGCGGACCTGGGCGAGCAGCGCCGAGTGGTCAACGCCCGTCGGGGTCCACGCCATGACGGAGGGGCCAGCGGCGATCGGCACGGCCGAGACGGCGGTTACGCGCGCGTTCCACACGCGGGCCTCGTCGATCGCGCGCTTGAGGGCGCACGAGGGCTGGTCCGTGCCGTCGATGCCCACGACGATGCGATCGACGGGCGTGAACTTCTTGCCCGAGGTGTGGCGCGGAACCACGACGACGGGGCACTTGGCGTGCGCGGGCAGGGCCGAGGAGACGGTGCCAAGGAGACGATCGGCGAAGCCTCCCCCACCGCGCGAACCGACGACGATCATGTCGACCTCGGCGGAGAAGTCGATGAGGACGCCCGCCGGGTCGCCCGGCTCCGTCGAGCCGGACACGTGCGCGGCGCCGCGCTCACGGGCCAGCGCCTTGGCTTCCTCGACGACCTGTTCGGCACCGGCCTTGAGGGCCTCGTCGTCGAGAACGGCATACCCGCCGTCGAGGGCGGCGGCAGAGTAGGAGGCCAGCGCGTAGGTGCACAGGCAATGGATGCGCGCTCCGGTGCGCGCGCCGCGATCAGCGGCCCATGTGACGGCGGCAAGGCTCTCCTTCGAGCCATCGACACCGACCAGAATGACTTCGGTAGAACTCATCATGTCCTCCTCGTGGTGGCAGTCACTTATATTGTGCCGTATTTTGACGCTGCGCGAAAGCCCAAGAGGTCGCACACAAGACAATCGCCGCAGCCCGAGGGCTGCGGCGATTGTAAAGAGTTAACGCTGCTCAGTAGCGCACGTAGGTGGCGCCACCGCGCACCGGCGAGATCTGAGACAGGCGGCCGGGGACCGTCGCCTCAACCATCTGGCCGTTGCCGATGTAGATGGCGACGTGACCGGGGTAGGACACGATGTCGCCGGGCTGCGGGTCGGACACGATGGTGCCGCCAGCGGTCTGAGCGGAGGAGGAGTGGGGCAGGTTGATGCCAGCGGCCGCGTAGGCGTACTTGACCAGACCCGAGCAGTCCAGGCCAGCGAGGGTCTCGCCACCGTAGACGTAGGGGATGCCGGTCAGGCCCAGGGCGACGGACACGATGTCGGAGCCAGCGGCGTTCACGGCGGCCTGGCGGGCGGAGGTGTCGGTCGAGGTGGCCTCGCCGCGGGTCTCCGAGCGCGAGGCGGCGCCTTCGGAGTTGTCGTTGGCGGCGGCGGGGGCCGCAGCGGCGGGTGAGCTCCGGCTCGGGGGCCGGGGGCGCCTCGGCGGTGACGGACGCGACGACGTCATCCTCGGCGGTCCACGCGATATCGGGAACCTCAACCGTGGTGACATCATCGACCGCAATGGTCGTGGTGTTCAGGTCCGCGCTCTGCGGCTCGGACTGGGGGGTGGCCGGGGCGGCGTTAGCGACACCGGCGGCAATCGCGGTCAGCGCAACACCGGCTGCCGACGCGAAGGCGATCGGGCGAGCGGCGTTCGTGGGGGCCACGCCCTCGACCACAGCGGCGGTCATGGGGCGGCGTGCCAGGCGGTGACGCGGAGCAGGCTTAGAAGTCTTCACTCGTTTTCTCCCTGTTTCCCTGCGAGGTTAGCTGTCGGGTTCGGGCGGGAGGCCCGGCTCGGCGTGCGAGCTTCACCCCAAGGCTACGAGGAGCCGGAAATGGGTTCCCCGCGTGAGACGCTGTTTCCACACCATCCGTTGTCTCACTTCGGGTGCCGGATGGGCGGTTGGTCTGATGACCGGTACTCACTATAGCCTGCACAGCTGGTCAATGTCACGTTCCGGTAACACGTCAACACCCCTCAATACCCCACCGTTATCATTTCGTGACATTTGAGCCCCGCGATTTCGGGGAAAACTGGACCTATCACTAACTCGTCACACTAATTCCATAATCCGAGATAGGCTCGTTTCCGTGCAAAACGAAGGCCGAGACCCGAATGGGCCCCGGCCTCGTCACACTCGCGCCTACTCGCCGCGCACGAACAGGTGAGCGGCCAGTGGCATCGCGATGGTCAGGTAACCACGAACCTCCCCGGCCTCGTCGAGCGCGGAGACGCGCACGACGTCGCCGTGCGCCGACAAGCCCACGCGCGCGCCCGGACGCAGGCCCAGCTCATCGAAGGCGGCCAGCAACTCAGGGACAGCCTGGATGGGTTCGCCGATGCGCGCCAGGGTCAGCGCGCCCGACTCAAGCGAGCGCACCGCCAGCTCCGCGGAGTGCAGGCGCTCAGCACCGCTCACGCCCGGCAGGGGGTTGCCGTAGGGATCGAGCGTGGGATCGTGAAGCAGCTCCACCAGGCGCGCCTCAACGGCGTCGCTCATGACGTGCTCCCATCGGCAGGCCTCGTCGTGGACTGTGCCCACTCCAGCCCAATGACGTCGAGCAGCAGGCGCTCGGCCAGGCGATGCTTGCGCAGCACCTCGGTCGCATGCGCGCGCCCCTCCTCGGTCAGCTCCAGACGCCGGTCCCCCATCACGTGCAGCAGCCCATCGCGCTCCATGCGCGCGACCGTCTGCGACACCGTCGGCCCGGAATGCCCCAGGCGATCCACAATGCGGGCGCGCAGGGGCGTCACCCCGTCCTCTTCGAGCTCAAGAATGGTCTTGAGATACATCTCGGTGGTGTCAATCAGGTCTGCCACGTCGTCCTCCTTCAAGGGGCACCTACGAACACCAGGATAGGGTGACCTTCCTTTTCTTGGATGGAATCGACACACTCATGCGAAAAAGTGCGCGTCGTGACGTGCGCTTTTTCACCCTAATTCGATCAATGGGCATGATGGAAATAGATCCGCGCGCAGGGTTAGGCTGTGGACATGGTGGCTTTCCCCGACATTGACCCGGTCCTCCTGCCCGCCGACGGCCGCTTCGGCTGCGGCCCTTCCGTGGTGCGCATCGACCAGCTCGAAGCCCTCTTCACTCCCCTCCTCATGGGTACCTCCCACCGCGCGGCCCCCGTGCGCAGCGTCGTCGCCTCCCTCAAGGAGGGTCTGCGCACGCTCCTGAACATTCCCGACGGCTACGAGGTCGTCCTGGGCAACGGCGGCGCCTCCGCGTTTTGGGACGCGGCCTGCGCGTGCCTCATCTCCTCGCGCGCGGCCTTCGGCTCCTGGGGCGCTTTCGGAGCGAAGTTCGCCACCTCAGCCGAGCGCGCACCACACCTGGCCGCTCCCCTCATCGACGAGGCCGTGGCGGGTTCCCTGGTCACGCTAGCACCGCGCTCGGCCGCCGAGGGCGTCGACGCGTACGCCTACCCGCACAACGAAACCTCGACGGGCGTCACCTCCCCCGTCTACCGTGTGGATGCGCCCAGCGCGCTGACCCTCGTGGATGCCACCTCCATCGCGGGTGCCGCGCCCGTGGACCTCACCCAGGTCGACGCCTACTACTTCTCGCTGCAAAAGGCCATCGGTTCGGACGGCGGCCTGTGGGTGGCCATCCTCTCCCCCGCCGCCATCGAGCGCGCCCGCGCTATCGAGGCCGCCCCGGGCGGACGCTGGATCCCCCAGTTCCTCTCCCTATCCGCCGCGATCGACAACTCGCGCAAGGACCAGACGCTCAACACCCCGGCCCTGGCGACCATCATCATGGCGCAGCGCCAGGTCGCGTGGCTCAACGAGCTCGGCGGAATGGAGGCCGTGAGCGCCCACTGCGCCCAGGCCTCGTCCCTCGTCTACGACTGGGCGATCGCCCACCCGGCGCTCTACCCGTTCGTGGCCGAGGAGGCGTGGCGCTCGCCCGTCACGGCGACGATCGAGATCAACGCCGACGTCAAGGCCTCCGACCTGGCCGCGCACCTGCGTGCCCACGGCATCGTGGACATCGGCGCCTACCGCGGCGTGGGTGCCAACCAGCTGCGCATCGGCACCTGGCCCAGCGTGCAGATCGGCGACGTCGAGGCGCTCTTGGAGTGCATCGACTACTGCCTGGAACGCGTCCTCTGATCGCCCACCCGCGCGGGGGCGTCAGGCCGACGTGACCGACCGGCGCGGCGCATCCACCGAGGAGTCGGCGTCCACGCCCACCCACGGGAACGAGGCCCGACGCACGACGCGCCCCTTCCAGTGGATCATCGCCCACGCGCCGCACACGAGCGCGATACCCAGGGACGCGATCCCGCCCACCAGGAGCGCCCAGCGCGCGCCGAACGTCGTCCCCACCCACCCGATAAACGGCGAGCCGATCGGCGTCGCGCCCAGGAAGACCAGGGAGTACAGGGCCATGACGCGCCCGCGCTTGTCTGGTTCCGTGCGAGTCTGAACCAGGGCGTTCGCGCTCGTGTTCATCGTGAGCATCCCAAAGCCCGTGGGGATCGACAGGAGAGCGAACCACCAATAGGACGGCGCGAGGCCCAGCGCGATCTCCGCGCTGCCGTAGAAGACGGCACCCATGAGGATCGTGCGCAGGCGCGGGGCCCGGCGCGCAGCCCCCGTTGCACCCAGGATCGAGCCCAGTGCCATAAACGACGACAGGATGCCGAAGGACCCGGCGGCCTTGCCGAACACCGTCGTGGCCATCAGCGCGCTGGTCATCTGGAAGTTCATGCCCAGGGCGCTCACGACGAAGATCAGCGCGAGAATAATGCGGATATCGGTGCGACTGTGCACGTAGGCGACGGATTCGGCCAGCTGGCCGCGAGCACGCGGCACGAGGGTGCGCGGGTAGAGGCGGTCGGCGCGCATGAGGGCCAGGGCGATGACGGGGGCGGCGAACATGCCGGCGTCGATGAGGAAGACCGGGCCAACGCCCCACCAGTCGATGAAGAATCCCGCCGAGGCCGGGCCGATGAGTCGCGCAGTGTGGAAGGCGGTGGCGTTCAGGGCGACAGCGTTGGCCATCTTGTCGGCTGGCACAAGCTCGCCGACGAAGGACTGGCGCGCGGGTGTGTCGATCGCGGAGATGGTCCCCGAGATGAAGGCCAGGACATACTGGTGCCACAGCTGCCCCGTGCCCGTCAGGACGACCAGGCCGATGATGAGGGAGACGAGGCCCACCCCGACCTGCGTGCATTGGAGGAGGCGCCGACCGGGGACGCGGTCCGCCAGCACCCCCGCGTGGGCGGAAAACAGGATGATGGGCATGAACTGGAGGGCGGTGACGACGCCGACCTGGGAGGCGTCGTGGTCGGTCAGGACGGTGAGCACGTACCAGTCCTGGGCGACGCGCTGAAGCCACGCGCCGGTCGACGCGATCAGGGACGCGATGAACCAGTAGCGATAGTTGACGTAGCGCAGCGAGGCGAACGTTGCTGACACGGGCGCTCCTCCTTTTCCCTCACCACCCGGGGACGAGGCCGGGGCGCTCGCGCTCCTTCGCTCGCCGGGTGCTCTTCCAGGATACGACCGACCCGCCGGAGGCAGGCTCCGGCGGGTCGGACAAGGGGTGACAGATGAGCAATCAGGCGGCGCCGAGGAGGCGCTGGATCGGACCCATCAGGAAGTAGATGACGAACAGGCCGGAGACCAGCCACATGAGCGGGTGGACCTTGCGAGCCTTGCCCACGACGAGCTGGATGACCGTGTAGGTCACGAAGCCTACGCCGATGCCGACGGACACGGAGTAGCCGAAGGGCATGAAGGCCACCGTCATGAAGGCCGGGATCGCGACCTCGGGGTCCTTCCAGTCGATCTCGAGGACCTGGGTCATCATGAGGTAGCCGACGAACACGAGGGCCGTGGAGGCGGACTCGGTCGGGACGAGCTCGACGAGGGGGGCCAGGAAGGTCGAGAGAAGGAAGAGCACGCCGGTGACCACGGAGGCCAGGCCGGTGCGAGCGCCCTCGGCGACGCCCGACGCGGACTCGACGTAGGAGGTGTTCGAGGAGACGCCGCCCACGCCGCCGGCCACGGCGGCCAGCGAGTCGATGATCAGGATCTGGCGGGTCTTGGGCGGGTTGCCGTCCTTGTCGAGGAGGTCACCCTCGGCGCCCACGGCCACCATGGTGCCCATCGTGTCGAAGAAGTCGGCGAGCATGAGGGAGAAGACCAGGAGGATGATGGAGACGACGCCGAGCTTGCCGAAGCCGCCAAAGAGGTCGACTTTGCCGAGCGTGTTGAAGATCGGAACCGCGATCGGGGAGCCCGTGAGCTCGGGAACGGTCTTACCCCAGCCGGTCGGGTTCGTCTCGGAGATGAGCTTGATGCCGACGAAGAACTGGACGATGACCGCCATCACGGTGGAGGCGACGATCGAGATCAGCACCGCGCCCTTGACGCCTCGCACGTGGAGGATGATCATGAGGAACAGGCCGAACACGAAGACGAGGCCGGCCACCCGTCGAGCGACCCCGAAATACCAAACTGGACGGGGGTCGCGCCCGTACGCACGATGCCCGCGTTGACCAAGCCGATGAGGGACACGAACAGGCCCAGGCCCACCGTGATGGCGGTCTTGAGGGCCGGCGGAACGGCGCGGAAGACAGCCTCACGGAAGCCGGTCAGAACCAGCAGGAAGATGAGGATACCTTCCCAGGCGATGACGCCCATGGCCTCGCCGTAGCTCAGGCCCGCGCCACCTACCAGGGTGAAGGCGACGACGGCGTTGAGGCCGAGGCCGGCGGCGAGGGCGAGGGGGTAGTTGGCGACGACGCCCATGAGGATCGTCATGATGCCCGCGACAAGCGCGGTGCCGGCGGCGATGCCCTGGGTCGTGATCGGACCGTCTTCGGGGATGGCCTTGCCAAGAATCAACGGGTTGACGACCAGGATGTAGGCCATCGCGAAGAAGGTGACAATTCCACCGCGGATTTCGCGACCGATGGTCGAACCGCGCTTGGAAATCTGGAAGAACGAATCGAGTGACTGTGTGAAGCCGCCGCGGGACGGGGCGGTCTTTTCTTGGGTATTCACTGGTTAATCGTGCCTGGTCGCGCCCGGCGACGCAAACATACCCGCCGTGTTCCCACTTGTTGAGAAAGTACCCGGGAGTCGCCTCCCGGGTACTTCCTGTCAGTTCGTGTGCCGAGGCCTCAGTCGGCTTGACGCTGCCCGCTCTCCTCAGGAGCGTCCTCGGAGTGGTGCGCACCCTGCGCCTGCTCTGCCACGGCCTCGTCGGAAGGGGACTCCTTGACAGGGTGCGGCATCGGCTCGGCGTCCAGCGCGCCCTCATTCACGCGGGAAGGACGAACCGGCCAGGCCGTCCCATTCTTGGGCACGTCCGTCTCCGAATGGGAGCCGCACGTGTGATCCAGCGACACGACGGCACCGTCATCGGTCGCCCACTCGTTCGCGCACACGCCGAACATCTGGCGCATGCCGCCGCTCATCTTCACGAGGAAACCGCAGGTCGAGCAGGTGTTGCGCGCACGACGCCCCGCCTTCGGGCCGCGCTCCGACTCATACCAGCGCTTCGCAGCCTGGCTGCGCCCCTCCTCGGATAGGACGCGCGGGCGCCCCATGCCGGGTTCGCGCACGACCGGCAGGTCCGGGTCCTCGCTGGTGTCCTCGAAGCTGTGCTCCAGGCGCTCGTCGTCAGCCACGTAGGGCAGAGTGTCCTCGCGCGAAATATCCGAAGGCCGCAGGCGCTCCTCCCACGGCACCCACTCGGGGGCCAAGAGCGCGCCCTCGCGCGGGGTCATGTCGACCTCGCACACGGTGGCGACGCGCCCGCGCGGCACGCGCGCCACTGTCACCGCCCAGCACCAGCCCACGTAGCCCGCATCCGTGGAGGCGAAGTAGTGCGTACCCAGGCGATCCGACACCATTTCGAAACCCACGTGCTCACCGACAGGGCGCGGGTGTGCCACGGCCTCGGCGCCCGCGCGTGCCACGTCGAGCGCGGCCTCCAGGACGGCGTCCTTCTTCACTGCCCGCGTACGGGCCACAGTCTTAGGCATCAAATTCCTCTGCGACGGCGCGCAGCACCTTCGCGATCTTGGTCGCGTTGTCCGGGTAGGATCCGCGGCGCAGCGCGGCGCTCGAGGAGTCGAGGAGCTTGATAAGGTCCTCAACCACGGGCACCATCGCCTGCGGCTTGCGGCGCTTGGCACGGGCAACGGAAGCTGTCTCCTTCAGGAAACGCACGCTGAGCGCCTGCGGTCCCTTGCGTCCGTCGGCCACCGAATACTCCACGCGAGCACCCACCCTGGGACTGCGCGCATCGGCCGGCAGCGCGGACGAGTGGAGGAAGACATCCGCCCCGTCGTCTCCCGCGATGAAGCCGAAACCGCGATCAGCGTCGAAGAACCTCACTTTACCGGTGGGCATGGTCCCCTCCTTCTCTCAATAGTCTCTCAGCCCTATGGGCTCCCCCTATCATAGGGTGCTCTCCCGCCCGGCGTCGGAGCCTTACGACTGCCTGTAGCGAACAGCACCGCTGCCCCCTCTTTCGCGTACACTGACCCTCAGCAGCACCCACGTTTCGCATAGTGCGTCACATCGCTGACCAACGCGCGCGCCGTGGTGTACGTTAGCCTGTTCACCACAATGCAGGAGGACCCCGTGTCACGAATCCGCCGCTTCAGCGTCGTCGCTATGCTCACCTCGCTCCTGATTGCGCTCGGTGCCCCCGCGTTCGCCACCTCCCCCCGTTACCACGACCGGCATCGTGACCGACCCGACGGGGTGGCTGACTGACTCCGACCGCACCACCATCGAGACCGCTGCGCGCACCGCCCGTTCCAAGGGCGTCTCCGTCGATGTTGTCATCGTTGACAACTTCTCGAACATGGACGCGGCTCAGTGGTGTGAACAGACCCTGAAGAACTCGGTTGCCTCCAACGGCACCATCATCTACTACATCGGCTACGAGACACGAAAGGACGGGTCGTGCGTCAAAGGCGGATCGATTTCATCGAGCGTGCGCGCCGAGGCCCGCGCCGTCGCCGAGGCGAAACTCTCCAGCAACCCCCTGACGCCCTCCGACGCCGCAGCAGGAGCCGTCGCCTTCATTGACCACGTCGCTTCCAACAAGAATTCGACGACAAGCTCGACGGGCTCACACTCCTCGAGTTCTTCTAGCTCTTTACGCCTACTCAGCGGCGGACCTTCCTTACTCCCCGTGATCCTGGTTGGATTCTTGCTGATCTCATACTTTGTTCGACGCAACTCGCGCCGCTCCGTTCCCACCGCCGCACAGACTCCCACCCAGCCCAGCAAGGCACCCGTCGCGAACGCGGCAGAAATGGCCACGTTGGCCAACCGACAGCTCCTGGCCGCCGACGAACAGGTGCGCAGCGCCTCCGACGAACTCGACTTCGCGCGCCTCCAATTCGGCATCGCGGCAACGGACGAGTTCTCCCGCACCCTCGAGGCCGCCAAGGCCGCCGTCTCGCGCGGCTTCGACAACCAACAGCGGATGGAGAACGCCCGCAGCGACGCGGAGAAGGCGTCCCTGGCCTCGGCCATCATGCGTGACCTCGGGACGTACATGAACCCCCTCAGCGCCATGCAGGACTCCTTCGAGCACAAGCGCTCCGAGCAGGCCAGCCTGCCGCGCCGCATCAGCGAGGCCTCCGAGCGCCTCGCCGAGCAGCGCGGCGACCTGGAGCGGGCGTCCACCGAGCTGGTCTCGATCAGCGGCATCTACCCCGCCCAGATGCTCGCTTCCCTGCAGGACAACCCCGAGCAGGCCCGGGCGCTCCTGGCAACCGCGCAATCCGCCATCGCGGCTGCGCAGCGGGCGGTGGACAGCGACCGTACCCTGGCGGAGAGTTCGCTGGATACGGCCCATCGCGCGCTCATGATGGCCAAGCACCAAACCGACGCGATCTTCTCCGCCAAGTCCGACCTGGACGCGATCCGCGAACGTCTGAGCACCGCTATCGGCTCCATCTCGGCCGACATAACGGACGTGACGAGCCTGGGCGCCGAGCCCGCCGTCTTCGACCCGCTGGTTGCCGACGCGCGCGCCGCCATTGCCGAGGCCCAGGCCGCCCTCATGAACACGGGCGACCCGCTGGCTGCCCTCGAACACCTGCGCGCCTCCGAGGCCATGCTCGATTCCGCCCTCGCACCCCTGCGCACGCAGCGCGAAAACAAGCAGAAGGCACGCGCGAGCGCACAGTCCCAGATCTCCCTGGCAGAAACCGCCATCGAGCGCGCCCAGCGATACGTGCAGGGCCGACGCGGCGCTATGGACCTGAGCGTGCGCTCCACGCTCCACTCCGCCGAGCAGTCCCTCAAGGCCGCGCGCGCGAGCCTGGACGCAGACCCCGCCAAGGCCTCGACCCTGGCATCCGACGCCCGCGCCAGCGCCGATCGCGTCCTGGCCACGCCCCTGAGCGAGGCCGGTGCCCCCTGGGACAGTGGCCAATCCTCGCGCTCCACCTCGACGATGTCCTCGGTTGGCTCCTCCCTCGGCGAGGCGCTCCTGTGGTCGATCCTCATGTCCAACTCCGGCTCGTCCTCCCACCACAGGAACAGGTGGGACAACGACCACGACTCGTGGAGTTCGGGTTCGAGCTGGGGCGGCTCATCGGGCGGCGGGGACGGGATCTCTTCCGACCAGGGCAACTTCTAGTTGGCCGAGCGAGTGGCGACCATGGCCTCGTCGACTCAGCGCGGGTCGCGTACACTAGCCGTGGAGCCGGGCAGCGTGACACAAAATACAGCGCACTGTCGACAAATCCGAGCGTGACAGTGTATTTTAATCTGTTCACCATCAACCAGGAGGGCACCGTGACACGGATCCGACGCCTCAGCCTCGCCGCTGCTGCGACAGTGGCGATGCTCCCGTGCGCCGCTCCCGCGTTCGCCGTCGAGCCCCTGAGCGCCGACGGGACAGCCACCGTCGCCACGGCCGTCGCATCCCAGGCCTTCGGCAACGCGGCCTCGGCAGCGCCCGCGGCAACCGCGACCGGCTCCGCATCCACAAACCCGACCGCCTCCCCCAGCACATCGTCCTCATCCTCGTCCAGCAGCTCGTCCTCCTCCGGTAGCGGATTCAAGTGGGCGATGTTCGGCCTGGCGGCCGGCGTCTTCGGCTTGATCTCCTCGATCATCAAGCGCAAGCAGGACCGGGAGGACGAGGACCGAGCCACCCGAGCCACCCAGGAGAGGTGGCAGGCCGCCACGCAGGCGGCGCAGTACACCGTCGAAGAGGCCAACCGTCGCTTGCTTGAGGCCGACGAGGAGGTGCAACGCGCCGACAACGAGTGCACCTACGCGAGGGCCCAGTTCGGAATTTCGGCCACCGAGCAGTTCGAGCGCCTCGTGACAGACGCGAAGGAGGCCGTCACCCGCGGTTTCGCCACGCTCGGCCGCATCCACGCGACCAACAACCCGGAGGCCAAGACGGCGCTCGCCACCGAGATCGTCACCGCCCTGGAGACGACCCTCGTGCCCCTGCGCGACGCCCAGCGCACCTTCGGCGCCAGGCGATCCCAGCAGGCCGCGCTCCCCGAGCGAATCGCGCAGGCCCGCGAACGCCTCGTCGAAGAAGCGGCAGACGTGGAGCGCTCACGCGAGGAGCTGTCGAGCATCGCGAGCATCTACCCCGAAAAGACGCTCGCGTCCCTCCAACCCAACCCCGACAAGGCGGCCGCCCTCCTCGAGTCCGCCCGCACCGCCCTGGACGCCGCCGAGCTGGCCGCCGACACGGACGCCGCGCGAGCAGCCTCCTCCCTGGACACGGCAGAGCGCGCGCTCCTCATGGCTCGCCAGCTCACGGACGCCATCCTCACCGCCAAGTCCGACCTGGACGCGATCCGCGAGCGCCTGGGAGCCGCCATCGCGGCCGTCACCTCCGACCTGGCCGACGCCGAACGCCTCCAGACCGACCCCGACCTCTTCGCGCCGCTCATCGCCGACGCGCACGAGGCGATTACCGCGGCGCAGTCTGCCCTCATCACGCTCGACAGCCCGCTCGGTGCCCTCGAGCGCCTGCGCCGCGTCCAAGCCAGGCTGGACGCCACCCTCGACCCCCTGCGCCACACGGACAGGCCACTCCCCATCCTCCCTCCCACACGGGAAGGGGATGAGCACGCCCCTGGCGCGCCAGTAAGGGCCACAACATTCACCCACCAACCTGCGGGGCCATGGCCTCGCGCTCAACCCGCGCACGAGCGCACACCACACAAAGGAGAACATCATGGCTGAGAAGCAGACGATCCTGGGCCGCATCACCCAGCTGGCCAAGGCAAACATCAACGCCCTCCTCGACAAGGCCGAGGACCCGCAGAAGATGATCGACCAGCTCATCCGCGACTACACCAACTCGATCATCGAGGCCGAGAACGCGATCGCTCAGACCCTGGGCAACCTGCGCATGGCTGAGAAGGACTACGAGGAGGATGTCAAGGCAGCGGCCGACTGGGGCCAGAAGGCTGCCGCCGCCTCCGCGAAGGCCGACTCCCTGCGCGCCGGCGGTGACGAGGCCGGGGCCACCAAGTGGGACGACCTGGCCAAGGTCGCCATTGGCAAGCAGATCCAGTTCGAGAACGAGATCAAGACCGAAGAGCCCGCCCTCGCGGCCCAGCGCGAGGTCGCCGAGCGCCTCAAGAAGGGCCTGGCTCAGATGAAGGACAAGCTGGCCGAGCTGAAGTCCCGCCGCGACCAGCTGGTCGCCCGCGAGAAGACCGCCAAGGCTCAGGCCCAGGTCACCGACGCTCTCAACTCCATCAACATCCTGGATCCCACGAGCGAGCTGGGCCGCTTCGAGGACCGCGTGCGCCGCCAGGAGGCCATGGCTCAGGGCAAGGCCGAGCTGGCCGCCTCCAGCCTGGACGCACAGTTCGCGGAGCTCGAGACCGACTCCTCGCAGCTGGAGATCGAGGCTCGCCTCGCCGCGCTGAAGAACAAGCAGTGAGCGGCGCGGCCTTGGCCGCGTGACAGACACACAGGCCGGGCGGTCCCGCGAGGGGCCGCCCGGCCTTGCTGTGCCGTTGTGGTGTCTGTGAGGGCGCTGCGCACCCGGCACCGGGTCCTGCTTACAGGAAGGCCATCGGGTCGAAGTCGTCGATGTCGATGATGTGGAGCCTGGGCAGGCGCACCTGGAAGGCGCGCACGTCGTACTCGAGGTCGATGATCTCCAGGCCTCGTTCCTCCAGGTCGTGGAGCTGGGAGGAGAGGAACTCCTTGAAGCACATGACCGCGACGCGCCGACCCTGGTCCAGCAAAGTCTCGATCTGGGGCAGGAAGTCGGCGTCATGGCTGGCCAGGATGACGTCACCCGAGCCCAGTGAGGCGATCGCATCCATCGTGCGCTGGAGGCCAACGTCCACGACCTTCATCTCGGAGGGGCCCGACAGGGGGGATCACCTGGTAGTCCATGGCGGTCAGCGCCTGGACGAATCCCATCGGCAGGAAGCCGGAGGAGCCGTTCAGGAAGAACAGGCCCTTGGCGCGCTGGCGCCAACGCCCGTGCGCGCACTCAAGCACGCGATCCCAGCGGGGGCGCTCCTCGGGGTTGGGGCGCCGATCCAGGACCGACAGTCCCAGCGTCGCGTCAATATTTTCGCCGTCAACGACGAGATAAGTCGTTTGTTTATTAGAGCTTTCCATGGGGTCAATTGTAGATGACGCGGCGAGCGCCACTGTCGGCCTTGGGTCCTAGGACAGTGCCGGGGCGGGCTCGAGCGCCGGACGGCTCACACCCCGTCGATGAAGTACGGGGCTTCGATCGCTTCGTGGGCGAAGCGCTGCGCCTCCTCACCGGCTCCGAGTGCCGGCGGGCCGTCCAGGACGAGGGTCGCGAGGCCGTGAATGTAGGCCCACAGGGTGACCTCCGCGCGTGGGTCGTCGGTCCCGTATGCAAGCGCGGCCAGCGAGCGTAGTTGGGAGCGTGCAGCCAGGCTGGCCGCGTGAAGGCCCGGGTGTGCGCCCGCGTCGTACATGTCCGATCGGAACATGATCCGGAAGACCCCGGGGTTCGCCAGCGCAAAGGTGAGGTAGGCGTGTCCCGCGGCGCGCGTTGTGTCCTGCGGCGCACGCCCCTCGCTCATCTCCCTCGCCTCGCGCAGCGCCCGTTCGAGGGCGCGGTATCCCTCCTCGACGAGGGCGACGAGGATGGCCTCGCGTCCTCGGAAGTAGTGGTACGGGGCCTGGTGGGTGCAGCCCGCGCGTCGTGCGACCTCGCGCATGGACAGGGATGATGGCCCGCCCTCGTTGAGCAGGTCGCGACTGATTGTGAGGATTGTCTCACGCAGACCCTCGGGAGTCGTTGAGCGCGTCATGATCACAGTGTAGCCGAAATACCCCCGCGACTTGACAGCGTCTAGTTGGGCATGGTCCCATAAGTAGACACTGTCAAGTTTTGGGAGTTCTCATGTATGACGCCATCATCATCGGCTCCGGCATCGGTTCACTCACCACGGCCGGACTGCTCGCACGCACAGCCGGAGCGCGCGTCCTCGTCCTCGAACAACACACCACCCCCGGCGGCCTCACCCACTCATTCCGTCGGATGGGTGCTTCCTGGGATGTCGGGCTGCACTACGTGGGAGACATGGAACCCGGATCGCGCCCACGACAACTCATGGACTACCTCACCGACGGCGCCCTCGCGTGGAACCGCATGCCAGCAGGCTACGACCGCTTCTACCTGCCCGGCCACGGCCTCGACGTCACAATTCCCGCCGGCGCCGACGAGTATCAACGCCTCCTCACCTCCCTGTTCCCCCACGAAAAGACAGCCATTCGCCGCTACTGCAGGGACGTGAAGCGCGCCTATTCCTGGATGTCACTGCACTACGCCCGAGAGATGGTGCCCCCGCGCGCCGCCCCTGCCGTCCGCCTCGCCCAACGCGCGCTCGCAGGCCACGCGCTCGAGCGGACGCAGCACTACATGGAACGCAGATTCCGCGACCCCGCGCTTCGCTCCCTCCTGACCACTCATTGGGGCGACTACGGCGTCGAACCCGCGCGCAGCGCCTTCGTCGCCCACGCCATGATCGTCGGACACTACATGAACGGCGCATGGTTTCCCCGCGGCGGAAGCTCACAGATCGCGCGCATGATCGAGAAGGGAATCACGAGCGCCGGCGGACGCATCCGCCTCGGGCAACACGTCGAAGAGATCCTCGTCGAGGACGGGGCCGCCGTCGGCGTGCGCGTCACCGACCACTCCGGCGCCCAACCCGTCTCCTACGAGGAGCGAGCGCCGATCATCATCTCCGGCATCGGCGCCCGCGAAACCTACCAGCGCTTGCTCCCCACAACCGGGCCAACCGGAGGGATGACCGCGCGCGTGCGCGAACAGGTCGCCGACCTCGGCCACGGCGGCTCCGCCGTCACCGTCTACCTCACCCTCGACCACTACCCGGAGGGCGTGACCGGGGCGAACGTCTGGATCAACACGGACACGGGCCGCGCCGATCCGGCCCGTATGACCGCCGACCTCCTCGACGGGCACCCGCGCTCGGCATTCATCTCCTTCCCGGGCATCAAGTCCGGGGAAGCGCACGCGACAGCGGAAATCATCTCGTTCGTCACGCCCGAGGCCTTCGAACGCTGGGGGGGAACGCGGCCGAAGCACCGAGGCCGGGACTACGAGGCCCTCACGTCATCCATGGCACGCGCACTCATCGACCTCGCCGAGAGCGCCGTGCCCGGCCTGACAGACGCCGTCCGATACGTCGAGGTGGGCACGCCGCTCACCGTCGAACACTACACGTCCCACGCCCGCGGCTGTTTCTACGGGCTCCCCCTCACGCCCGAACGATTCCACGCAGACCTCGGCACGCCCTCGACCCCCATCACCAACCTCATCCTCACGGGACAAGACGCGGGAATGCCCGGAATCGTCGGGGCCGCCATGGCAGGACTCTCCGCCGCCTGCAAGGCCATGGGACCCGCGGGATACCCGCGCATCAACCGGGCGCTGCGAGCCGCACCCACCGGGGACCGTGCGCCGCACACCCCAACCCCGCAACCACGCGGCGACGCCGGGGCAGGCAGATACACGGCGACAGTGGAGCGCGCCAGCTGGCTAACGCCCACCATCCGCGACATCACGCTCCAACTCCCCACGCGCGCGACATGGGAGCCGGGCCAGTACGCGCTCGTGCGGGTCGCCCCCTACCAGTGGCGCCCCTACTCCCTCGCGACGCCCTCCGGGCGCTTCGTCAGGCTCCTCGTGGACACGCGCACGCGCGGACACGGCGCGGCGTGGGCCACCCACGCCACACCCGGGGACCAGGTCACCCTCGAACTCCCCTACGGACACTTCCTCCACGACGCGGCAACCGGCGACACCCACCCCGACGACACTCCCCGCCAACGACGCATTTCGTTGCCACTGGAACGGGTATCGCACCGTTCCTCGCGGAATTCGAGCAGGGCGTACGAGCAGACGACGTCCTTCTCCTCGGATTGGCCACCACGAGCGAGGACCCGACAACGCGTCTGGACACTCCCCTCCCGCGCGTCATCCACTGCGTGAGCCGCGAGAATACACCCGGAACCTTCCACGGTCGCGTCACCCACTACCTGCGCGCCCACGGCATCGACACCCGCGCCGACTACTACGTGTGCGGCTCACCCCTCATGGTCGCCGACGTCACCCGCCTCATCCGCGACGCAGGCGGGCACGTCCACACCGAATCCTTCTAGCTCCTCACCACGCGCCGCACACGGCGAGGCCGGGACCGCTCGCGCAGCCCCGGCCTCGTCCCTCCGTCAGGAACGCGATCACTTCACGTCTTCGTCCACCCAGTCCAGGGTGCGGGTGACGGCCTTCTTCCACAGGCGGTAGGTGCGGTCGCGCTCGGCGGGCTCCATGGTGGGCGTCCAGCGCTTGCCTTCCTGCCAGTTGGCAACGACGTCGTCGGTGCTCTCCCAGTAGCCAACCGCCATGCCAGCCGCGTAGGCGGCGCCCAGGGCGGTCGTCTCGATGACCTTCGGGCGAACGACGTCCACGCCGCACAGGTCGGCCTGGAACTGCATGACCAGGTCGTCGTGCGTCATGCCGCCGTCAACCTTGAGTTCTTTGAGCGGCACGCCGGAGTCGGCGTTCATCGCGTCGAGGACTTCGGCGCTCTGGAACGCGGTCGACTCCTCGACGGCGCGGGCGATGTGACCCTTGTTGACGTAGCGGGTCAGGCCCACGATCGCGCCGCGGGCATCCGAACGCCAGTAGGGGGCAAACAGGCCGGAGAACGCGGGGACGAAGTAGACGCCACCGTTATCCTCGACCGTGCTGGCCAGCTCGCCGATGTCCGAGGACTTGACGATCATGCCCAGGTTGTCGCGCAGCCACTGGACCAGCGAACCGGCGACGGCAATCGAGCCCTCAAGGGCGTAGACGGCCGGCTGATCGCCGATCTTGTAGGCCACGGTGGTAAGCAGGCCGTTGTCGGAGAAGACGGGCTCGGTGCCGGTGTTCATGAGCATGAAGCAGCCGGTGCCGTAGGTGTTCTTCGCCATGCCCTTCTCGAAGCAGGCCTGGCCGAAGGTGGCGGCCTGCTGATCGCCGAGGATGCCGGAGATCGGGGTGTCGATGAGCAGACCGTTCTTGCGTCCGTAGCCGTAGATCTCGGAGGAGGACTTGATCTCGGGGAGCATCGACATCGGGATGCCGAAGATCTCGCAGACATCCTCACGCCACTGAAGGGTGCGGATATCCATGAGCATGGTGCGCGAGGCGTTGGTGACGTCGGTGCAGTGCACGCCGCCGTTGATGCCGCCCGTCAGGTTCCACAGGACCCAGCAGTCGGTGTTACCGAAGAGCAGGTCGCCGGCCTCGGCGCGCTCACGGGCGCCCTCGACGTTGTCGAGGATCCACTTGATCTTGGAGCCGGAGAAGTAGGGAGACAGGCCCAGGCCGCAGATCTGGCGGAAGCGGTCCGGGCCCTCGTCGCCCTCGAGTTCCTTGACGATGTCGGAGGTACGCATGTCCTGCCAGACGATCGCGTTGTAGACGGGCTCGCCGGTGTTCTTGTCCCACACGACGGTGGTCTCACGCTGGTTGGTGATACCGACGGCCGCGAGGTTGTGGCGGTTGATCTCCGCCTTCTGCAGGGCCTCGGCGACGACGGTGCGGGTGGTCTCCCAGATTTCGATGGGGTTGTGCTCCACCCAGCCCGGGTTCGGGAAGATCTGGGTGAATTCCTTCTGTCCGACGGAGACGATCTCGCCGGAGTGGTTGAAGATGATCGCGCGGGTCGAGGTCGTGCCCTGATCGATGGCGAGAACGAACTTTTCGGTGGGGGTCATGAGTGTCCTTTCGGAGGCGTTATCACGTCGTTGTGTGTGCCGCGCCGGGCCACCTGCGCGGCTTGAGGGGCATCAGCGCCCCTGCGAACTTGTTATTCCCCAGAGCTGGGGATCACGCGGGCGAGGCCACCGTGGCCTCGCCCGCGCACTCATCCTCAGGCGAGAATGAGGTAGTAGAGAACGGTGCCGACGACGGCGCCGATGATCGGGCCGACGACGGGAACCCAGGAGTAACCCCAGTCGGAGCCGCCCTTGCCCTTGATCGGCAGGATCGCGTGGGCGATACGGGGGCCGAGGTCACGGGCCGGGTTGATGGCGTATCCGGTGGGGCCACCGAGCGAGTTACCGATGACAACGATAATCAGCGCGACGCCGAGGGGGCCGACGTGGGTCTCGGTGTAGCCGGAGACGAAGATCCACAGGATCAGGACGGCGGTGCCGATGGCCTCAGTGAGGCAGTTCCAGCCGTAGGAACGGATCTCGGGGCCGGTGGAGAAGACGCCAAGCTTGAGGGCGGGGTCGCAATCCTCGTCGAAGTGCTTCTTGAAGGTCAGCCAGCACAGAACGGCGCCGGCGAAGGCACCGAGGAACTGAGCGACGATGTAGACCGCGACGTTGGTGCCGGTGACGGGAATGTCACCCGCCAGGGTGACCTTGGGGTCGAACATGTGGGCGACGACCTTGGCGATCGTCACCGCGGGGTTCAGGTGGCCGCCGGTGCGGAACGCGACGTAGACGCCGGCGAAGACCGCCAGGCCCCATCCCCAGTTAATGAGGAGCCAGCCACCGCCCTTGCCCTTGGACTTGGGCAGCAGGTTCGTGGCGACAACGCCGCCACCGAGGAGCAGCAGGATCGTGGTGCCGAGGAACTCAGACCAGAAAATCTGGCCCGTGGTAGGGACAGCCGCCTCTGCGGCTGCTGGGAGCAGTGTTGAGAGCATGTTTCCTATCTTTCTCCGACGCGCCTTCACGTCGGGTCACGGTGGTATTCCGCCGATAACTGTGTGCCATCGAACAGTATCCACGCGGATATTGTTGACGGATCACACCAAGTATTGCACTACATGCACGTTAGCCCAAACTGAATGCACGTTCGTTCAATACCCAATATGTGACCCTGACCATCTGTCGCACTAAATGTAGCTTCATCGCGACACGGATGAATACTCAAAATCACACATCTGCACGCTTGTGCATGGCACACTAGAAAACGTGACAATACGTGACGAACAGGCGCACGAGGCAGCCTCGATGTACTACCTGCAGGGGCAGACGATGGAGACAATCGCCCGCCACCTGCAGATATCGCGCTCTTCCGTATCCCGTCTGCTCGCACACGCGAGAGAGGTCGGGCTCGTTCGCATCTCCGTGTCCGCTTCCCCGGGCACGAAGGGCACGCTCGCTGGGCAGATCGCCGACCTGTTCGGCGTGCAAGTCTCCGTCGTCCCCGTCCACGACGTCCACACCGAGGTCAACCGCCTCCACAACGTCGCCCTCGTCGCCGCCGAACACCTCGTCGACATGCTCTTCCCCGGGGTCACCCTGGGCATCGCCTGGGGCAACACAACCGCGGAAGTCACTCAGGCCATGCCACACGTGTCCTTCGCTGGTTCGACGGTCGTCCAGCTCAACGGCGCCTCGACGGCCACGGAATCTGGCATGCCCTACGCCGAGGCCATCATCTCCCGCGCCGCCAAAGCCATCGGCGGGCGGATCGTCAACTTCCCGGTGCCCGCCTTCTTCGACTACGCCGACACCAAGAAAGCACTGTGGCGCGAGCGCTCCGTCCAATCTGTCCTCGACACGATCGACAACACGGACGTCGCCCTCTTCGGCGTCGGATCTATGTCCGCGCGCCTGCCCTCCCACGTCTACTCGGGAGGCTTCCTCGAGCCCATCGAAATCGCCTCCGCCCAAAACGATGGGGTCGTCGGCGACGTGTGTACCGTCCTCATCCGTGAAGACGGCTCCACCAACATGCCCCTCAACGAGCGAGCCTCCGGCCCCACACCCGACACCCTCAAGAAGATCCCCCGACGCCTGTGCGTCGTGTCCGGCGCCTCCAAGGCCCTTCCCCTCCTGGGTGCCCTGCGCGCCGGAGTGGCCACCGACCTCGTTCTCGACGACGGCGCAGCCCACGAGCTCCTCGACCTCGTCCACACGCGCACCCTACACTCCCGGACGCGCCTCTAACGCCCACGCGCACCTGACAGCGAGAAGGGCCCCAGCCTCGTCCACGGAAGGAACGAGGCCAGGGCCCTTTCGTCGACTCAGATCAGCCCAGGCGCTTGACCAGCGGGAACGGAATCGTCTCGCGGATGCCCTGGCCGGTCAGGACCATGAGCAGGCGGTCAATACCCATGCCCATGCCGCCGCACGGCGGGAAACCCTGCTCCATGGCAATGAGGAAGTCCTCGTCCATGACCATGGCCTCGGGGTCGCCGTTGGCGGCCGCGAGGGCCTGCGCCTCGAAGCGCTCGCGCTGGACGACCGGGTCAGCCAGCTCGGAGTAGGCGGTGCCCGTCTCGAAGCCGCGCACGTACAGGTCCCACTTTTCGGTGAGGCCGGGGCGCGAGCGGTGGTAGCGGGTCAGCGGGGAGGTGTCCTCCGGGAAGTCGTAGACGAAGGTCGGCGCCCACAGCTTGGAGGCGACGAGCTCCTCGAAGATGTCTTCCACGATCTTGCCGGACACGGCGTAGTCATCGACCTCCAGGCCGATGCGCTCCGCGTACTTGACGAGGGTCTCGCGCGGCGTCTCCACCGTGATCTCCTCGCCCAGGGCCTCGGAGGTGGAGCCGTACAGGTCGATGCGATCCCACTGCCCCGACAGGTCGTACTCGGTGCCGTCGGCCAGCCGCACGATCTCCTCACCCTCGGACAGGTCGAAGGCGTCGCGCGCGGCCTGCTGGATGAGGTCGCGGGTCAGGTCGGCCATGCCGTTGTAGTCCGAGTAGGCCTCGTATGCCTCCAGGGAGGTGAACTCGGGGCTGTGCGAGGAATCCATGCCCTCGTTGCGGAAGTTGCGGTTCATCTCGAAGACGCGGTCCACGCCGCCGACGACCGCGCGCTTGAGGTAGATCTCCGTGGCGATACGCAGGTACAGATCGGTGTCGAGCGCGTTCATGTGCGTGATGAAGGGGCGGGCAGCCGCACCGCCGTGAATCATCTGCAGCATCGGCGTCTCGAGCTCGATGTAGTCGCGGCGGAAGAAGTTCTCGCGAATCGAGCGGTTGACGGCCGCGCGGATGCGGACCATGTCGCGCGCGGCGGGGCGCGTGATCAGGTCAAGCTCGCGGCGGCGGATGCGCTGGTCCTCGGACAGGGTGACCTCTTCGCCGTCCTCGGTGGTCCACGTCTTGGGCAGGGGGCGCAGCGCCTTGGAGGCGATGGCCCACGACGCGTCGGGGGCGGGAAGGGCGGCGGAGGCGGCCTCGTAGGCGGCCTGAGCCTCGGGGGTGACCTCGGCGGGGGCCGCGAAGATCGAGAGCTCGCCGCGGCGCGAGGAGATCACGCGGCCGTGAACGAAGAGGTGGTCGCCCAGGTCGACGTCGTTCTTGTAGGCGGCCAGGGGACTCAGCGCCGACGGAGGCGGCGGAGAGCATGACCTGGATCTTGTTACCTTCGCCGTCCATGAGGGTCGCGAAGCACAGCTTGCCGCCGTTGCGCGCGAGGATGACGCGGCCCGCCAGGCCCACGTAGTCCTCGGTCTCTTCGCCGGCCTCAAGGTGGGCGTACTTCTCGCGCACCTTCTTAATGGTGGTCGTGATCGGCAGGAGTACGGGGTAGGCGGGGATGCCAGCCTCCATGAGGCGGGCGCGCTTAGCCGCACGAACCTTGACCTGCTCGGGGGTGTCGTCGGCGGGGGCTTGCGTGGGGGTGGAAGAAGAATCGGTCATGCGCCTATCGTAGCGGGTTATGAGGACGCGACGAGGCAGTGGCCCGGTTGGGCAGATCACGAAGTGTCCGGCCCGTTTCCTTCTCGCGCTGCCAGTGGGACTCCCCGACGTTCGTTCATTAGGCGGTGAGAGCGGCCAGTGAGAACGTGGTAACCCCGCCCTCGAGCGTCATCGTTGGACCATCAGCCGTCACGACAGCAGCGAAGGAAGGCACCCCCATGCGCTCATCGTCAACCACATCAAGGAATCGCATCAGACTCTTGGCTCCAGCAGGTATCGCGGGTTGTCCGAGCTTTACCTCAATCACTCCCCATCGACCGTCAGGGAGCTCGACAACCACATCGACCTCGCGTCCCGCCTTATCTCGGTAGTGCATAACATGCCCCCCAAGCTCCTGCACGTAGGTGCGCAGGTGCTGGACAACCATCGATTCGAACCAGAGTCCCGCCGTGTTCAAGTCCGCGAGCAGCTGACGCGAGGATGCTCCCAAGGCCGCAGCAGCCAGCGCCGGATCAACAAAGTGAATCTTAGAGGCGGAGCGAATAGCAGTCTTCGAGCGTATCTGTGGAGACCACGCGTCTTGTTCCTCGACAAGGAAGATACGTTCCAACGAACCGATGTACCCGCTCACGGTACGCGGCTGAATATCACCCACGCCTCGCATATCCGCCGCGATCGTTGTCAGCTTCAGCTCGGACGACAGGTTGCGCGCCAGCGAGCGCAGCAAGGCTGTCACTGTTCGTGGGTTACGGCGAGGTTCATCATCCAGGCGCGCAATGTCACTGACAGCAACATCCTCAAGGTACGCGCGCAGATTACGCTGGGCGTACTTCTCTGCCACATCAAGGTCTGCGGGCCACCCTCCATGCACGAGGGCAGAGAGCATTGTGGGAACATCCATCGGCGAGGTGAGAGCAGGGGTGGGCAGATCACCGTCAAAGAGGCCCCCGAGCGAGACGGTTCCAACTCTAGCCCACGCTCTTCGAGAGTCATAGGGCGCATCCGCAGACGCACGAATCTGTGTGCACCGGAGTGCCGCATCGCATCCGGAGCGGGAACCGATGACCCGGTGAAGATGAACTGCCCCTTCATGCCACGCCGATCAATCTCATGCCTGGCCGTATTCCACAGCTCGGGCGCCAGCTGCCACTCATCAACGAGGCGCGGTGTCTCGCCCTCGAGCAGCAAGCGCGGATCCACCTGGAGAGCAGCTGCAACACTAGGCGAACCATCATCGAGGATCACGACCGATGCGGCGTGGTGGCACCCCGTCTGTGTCTTGCCGGACGCACGGACACCATCGATCAGCACACCACCCGAGGCTCGCAATGCAGATTCGACGCTGCGATCAAGAATACGCGACCGGTACATTTTCCCTCTCTTTCAAGGAAAAAGTAGCACATAAAGCTGTTGTAGCGCATGTTTTGGCCACATTTCATCGCATGTTTTGGACGAACATTAGCGCATGTTTTGGCTGCATTTTAGCGCGCGTTTCGGACGTACAGTTGCGCATGTTGTGCCTCCCTCGGCTCCGGCGTCACCTCTTCACGGCAGCTGGGTCCCACTGGTGGCAGTGGTAACCCCTCTCTGCGCAGCTGGGCCCTATAGGTGGAGCATGGGCGACCCCGCCCACACTGCCACCTATCGGGTTAACGTGCGCATGAAGGGGCCCAGGCACCCACCTATCAGGCGTTCCCGCCTATCGGGTTGCCGCGCTCTCATGAGCGCGACTCACGGCGTCGCGGGTCCCCACGATCCGTACTGCATCGACATTCAGGAGCAGAAAGCGCCCCAGATACGCGAAGCGCCCACTGTCACCAGTGGGCGCTTCCCCATGCTGTCAAGCGTTGCTTAGACGCCAGAGCTCTTCAGCCCCAGCTCGCGGGCACGCGCGGAGTCCTCGGGGACGGTTCCCGCGTGGTCGCCAGCGCTCACGATTTTGTTGGCCTCGTCAACGAAGACGACGGCGGGCTTAATCGTACGTACCAGGGATTCGGGCACCTGGGCGTAGGCCATGATGATAACCAGGTCGCCGACGGTCACCTTGTGGGCGGCCGCGCCGTTGAGCTGAATCGTGCCACTGCCTCGCTCGCCCGCGATCGTGTAGGTCGAGAGGCGCTCGCCGTTGTTAACGTCGACGATGTCGACCTTCTGGCCGGGCACGATGTTCGCGGCGTCCAGCAGGTCCTCGTCCACGGTGATCGAGCCGACGTAGTGCAGGTCGGCTCCGGTGACGACGGCGCGGTGAATCTTGCCGATCGCCATCTCGCGGGTCATTTCCATCATGCGAGGTCCCCCGCGCGCTCAGCAAGGCGACCGTCAGGACCGGAGGCGTCGCGCAGCGGCACCTCCATGTTGTCGATGAGGCGCGTCGTGCCCACCTTGGCGGCGATGAGGATGCGTCCCTCGCGCGAGCCGTCGGACAGGATCGTGGGCGCGGCCGCGCCTTCTCCGACGGGCACGGACTCGGTGCCGGCCAGGATCTCGAAGGTGCCCGCGTCCACGAGCGCGATGTAGTCCAGGTCGATGCCGCCCTCGGCGTCAATCACCGAGCGGCACTCGGCGACGATCTGCGCGGGCTTGGCCCCGGCCTCGGCGGCCTCGGCGCCGCGACGAAGCGCGCGCGAGAGGGCACGGGCGCGGATGCGCTCATCGTCGCTCAGGTACTGGTTGCGGCTGGACAGGGCCACGCCGTCCTCGGCGCGCACAATCGGCACGGGGTGAACACGCACGGGGATGTCCAGCTGGGTGAAGACGGTGCGCAGGACGGCCAGCTGCTGGGCGTCCTTCTGTCCGTACAGGGCCACGTCGGGGCGCACGAGGTTGACGACCTTGGTGCACACGAGTGCGACGCCCGCGAAGTGCGTGGGGCGCGTCTTGCCCTCGAGAACGCGCGCGATGGGGCCCGGGTCGATGGTGACGGTCGCGGGCGTGGGGTACACGTCCTGGGGCGCGGGCGCCCACACGAGGTCCGCCCCCACCGTCTCGAGCGCGTCCATGTCCGCGTCCAGGGTGCGCGGGTAGGCATCGAAGTCCTCGCCGGGCGCGAACTGCGTCGGGTTGACGAAGATCGTGACAATCACGTGATCGGCCAGTTCGCGGGCTTCGCGCACGAGCTGCAGGTGCCCGTTGTGCAGGGCGCCCATGGTCATGACGAGGGCCTTGGTGCCGGGCAGACGCGTCAGGGCGTCGGCCAGCTCGGCGCGCGTGTGGGTGAGGATGGGACGATGGGTCATGTTTCTATTCTTGCAAATCGTGACGCTTCGGTGCGAAATAGAGTCGCTATCCTCACGCCCGCGTTATTGACGAGGCCTGGGCTGGGTCGCGCGGGATCGTTCCCACAGGGGGAGGTTACGCGCCAGGGTCGAGGAGGGCGGCTTCGACAGCGGTCGCGGCGCGTTCGTCGAGGAGGCGAGCCTCGCGCAGCAGCCGGGTCAGGGCCCGAGTCATGTCGGCGTAGGTGTCGCGCTCCCCCGCGAGCGCGTCGCGGGCACTCAGGCAGCGGGCGTGCGCGGCGATTGTTCCGGCGTCGCCGCGGGCGGCGGGTCCGGAAATGCCGGCGGTTCCTTCGGTGAGGGCCCGGTCGAGGGCGGCCTCCAGGAGGGGGCGGGCGTACAGGGCGGGGTCGGAGATGCCCGCTTCGGTCAGGATCCGCATGGTCTGCACGGTGATTCCGGCGATGAAGTTGGCGCCGTGGGCCAGGCCCGCGTGGTAGAGGGCACGGTCCTCCTCGGCGACGACGACGGGTTCGCCGCCCATTTCGACGACGAGGGCCTGCGCGATCGGCAGGAAGGGGGCGGCTGCCGTGACCGCGAAGGGTGTGCCGACTAGGCGCGCGACGTCCACGCTGGTGCCTGTGAAGGTCATGGCCGGGTGGATGGCCAGGGGAATCGCCCCGGCGCCCGCGGCCGCGCTGAGCAGCCCGACGCCCGAGGCCCCCGACAGGTGGATGACGATGTGGCCACTCTGCCAGGCGCCGAGGTCGGCCAGCCCGGAGGCGAGAGGGCCGATCTGGTCGTCGGGGACAGCCAGGATAACGACCTCGGAGCGTCGGACCACCTCCTCTGGGGAAGCGAGGGGCACCCCGGGCAGCATCGCGTCGGCCCGCTCGCGCGAAGCGTCCGAGGAGGCGCAGACGGCGACAATCTGATGTCCGACGGCGCGCAGGGCTGAGCCGATGACGGGGCCGACGTGGCCCATGCCGATGATGCCGATGCCGAGGCGTCCGGGGGTGCTCATGGTGTCATTGTCGCCGATCCGCGCCTCACTCGCCGCTCGCCGCCGGCCGAGAGGTCGCCTCGACAATCTCGGTGACGCGCGAGAGCCATCGCTCGGGGGCCTCGGCCTCACGTCGAATCTTCGAGGCCTCGGACAGCTGCGTGAACAGGCGCAGTGAGCGGCCATCCTCGACGTGCTCGGCCGTGGAGGCAACCCGGCCGGGCACCAGTTCAGCACGCACGGTGGCGACACGGCGCCACCGCTGGATGGGGCCCTGGCGCAGCGACACGGACTGGATGCGCGTGAGCGGGATGATCGAGAACCGCAGGTTGAAGAAACCGTCGCGAATCGCGAACACAGCGTCGGTCACGCTGAAGGCGCGGCGGCTGTAGACGATGGGGTCCAGGATGCGCGCGCTGGACGGAATCGGGGTCATCCAGCGGTCCTCGCGCGTGCCCGCACGCAGCGACGTCAGGAAGCCCTCGGGATCGTCAACCCCCAGGTCGGGGATCGCGATCGCGATGGCCTGGCGGACCTCGGCGAGGCTTCCGACGGGCAGCACAACGTCGGAGGCGACGTCCACCCGCATGCGATCCTTGTTGTTCGACTCATCGTTGGTCGTCTTGGCGTTGCCCGCCTGCGTGATCTCGACACGATACCAGCCGAAGATGCGCCAGATAAGAGGCTGGGTGACCTCCAGGGCGTGGATACGCCCCGGAGGGATCGTCACGTGACGACGCGCCGTCAGGCCTCGCTTGATATGCACACCGTCGGCCGCGATCGAGGCCGTGAAGCCGAACTCACGGTCGAAGCGGTCCCAGACGGCCTTCAGGAGGCTGAACGATCCGGCGAGAATACCGAAGAAGCTCATGAGCGAGGTCACGCCCACGACTCCGACCAGGAAGCCGTTGAGGCCCAGGAGGAAGACGCCGAAGAACAGGGCAACGGCGTTGTCGAAAGTCGCCAGCATGGAGGCCAGCAGCTTGACAAAACCAACCTTGAAGACGCGACGCTCGGGGGCTTCCAAAGGCGAGGCACCGCTTCGGTGGCCCACGGTCGAGGCCACGGCATCGGCAGAAGGATCCACGACCTCGTCAATCGCTCCCGAGGCCAGGGCGAGCAGGAGGGCGCGCAGCTCCTCCAGGCGGCGGGCACGCAGCAGGCCCAGCTTGATGCTCGAATCCGCCCCGCTCGGCGACCTCAATATCCAGAAAGCCGAGGCCGATGAGGGCGACCCAGCAGCGAATACGACACATTGACGGCCTGGATGCGCGACAGGCGCGCGTGGCGCTGGGTGCGCTTGAGAATACCGGCGCGATACCACACGGCGGTCGAGGTCACCGCATAGCGCGTCATCTTCCACGACAGGTAGCAATACAGGCACGACACTGCAGCGACGATCACAGCGACCGCCGCGAGGCCCAGGAAGATAGCCCCAATATTGAACTCCGAGGCAACCTCATCGCTCGGCCAGCCAGGAGCCGATCACCGAGGCGTTGGCCACAGTCGCCAGACCCACGGCACCGACGACCGAGCCCCACCACGCGCCGCGCATAGGGTCAGCGGATGGAGATAGTGCCAGTCCTCGGGGGCAATCCCGTGCGCGGACAGGTCCTTGCTCATAGGCCCATCAACTCCGCGGAACCACGCTGGGCCAGCACGTCACGCAGGCGGGCCGCCTCGTCGACCGGCACGCCCTCAAGCTTCGCGTCGGTGTGCGCGCTCGCGGTCGAGAGTTTGATGGTCGCGATTCCCATGAAGCGCAGGACGGGGCCCTGGTAGATGTCGACATACTGGATACGGCCGTAGGGAACCGTCGTCAGCTTGCGGTTGATGACGCCTCGGCGGATCACGAAGTCAGTATCGGCCAGGGCGTAGCGCAGGGCTCGCACCTGGGCGGGGATCAGCCACAGGCAGAACAGGGCGATGAACGCGGGGATGAGCATGAGCCACCACAGCGCGTTGATATCGACGATGAGGACGAGGCCCGAGATCGCACCGCACAGGGCGCCACACAGGGCAAACGCATTGCCGAGGCGCAAGGCCGCGAGCTTGGGGGAGACATGTTGAAATTCGACACCCTCGGGGGAAAGGATGTCCACTGCGCTTCGAGATGACATGTTTCAATTCTTGCATAACCTATCCGCGCTTTTTCTTGTTGGCAGGAATGAGCCTCCACCAAGCCTGTGACCAAGCAAACACCCAACCTCCCATCATTCACACCCAACTATCAGGAAACACCCAGGCTCGTCCGGGACACTACAACCATGAGCACCACCGGAACAGAGGCAAAACTGCTCGTCGTCGACGACGAGCCCAACATCCGCGACCTCCTCGCCTCCTCCCTGCGCTTCGCCGGCTTCGACGTCGTCACCGCCGAGGACGGAAGCGGCGCATTTCACGAAGCCCAAGCCTCGCGCCCCGACCTGATCGTCCTCGACGTCATGCTCCCCGACATGGACGGCTTCACCGTCACGCGCCGCCTACGCGACGCCGGCATCACCACCCCCGTCCTCTTCCTCACCGCCCGCGACGACATGCGCGACAAGATCCAGGGCCTGACCGTCGGCGGCGACGACTACGTCACCAAGCCCTTCGGACTCGAAGAGGTCGTCGCCCGCATCCGCGCTATCCTGCGCCGCACCATGGGCTCCGAAGAAGATGATGCCTTCCTGCGCGTCGGCGACCTGGTCATCGACGAGGACGCGCACGAAGTCACGCGCGCCGGCATCCAAATCGACCTGTCCCCCACCGAGTTCAAGCTCCTGCGCTACCTCGTCATCAACGCGGGACGCGTCGTGTCCAAGATGCAGATCCTCGACCACGTGTGGGAATACGACTGGGACGGCGAGGTCGCCATCGTCGAGTCCTACATCTCCTACCTACGCCGCAAGCTCGCAGTCGAGGGCGCCTCCGGCGAACTCATCCACACCAAGCGAGGCGTGGGCTACATCCTGCGTGCCGAGGAGTAACGTGCACCCCAGCCTGGCTCAACGCGTCGAGGCCTGGTGGGACGCCAAACCCCTCGCCTCTCAGCTCGTCACGCTCATCACGCTCCTGCTGGCCACCGGCCTCTCTCTGTCCGGCACGGTCATGATCGGACTCCTCCAGCGCCATCTCACCTCGCAGATCGACGACCAGCTGATCGCGACCGCGCACACGATCCAGATCTCCGCGTCCTCCGCGACCTTCGCCGCCGACGGCCAGGGCGGCATCCCCACCCTGTACTACGTCCACATCCGCGACGCCAACGGCCAAGACCGCTACCTCTACTCCGAGGACACGCTCAAGGCCTCGGGCACGCCGCTCCTGCCCGACCTGGTCGACACCTCCTCCGCGCCGGTCTCCTCCTTCCGCACACTGCCCGTGACCGTCTCCTCCTCGAAGATGGGCCTGGGCTGGCGCGCACTCGTCGTGCCCGTGTACGACCAAAACACCGGGACATTCTCCGGCTACATGACGATCGCCCTGCCCCTGGCTGACGTCCAACACACCCTGCGCACCACGGCCTCGTACTTCGCGGTCGCCGGCTCCATCATCGTCGTCATCGGAGCCTGGGCGGCCCGCTTCCTCGTGCGCCGAGCCCTCCTGCCCCTGCGCTCCATCGAATCCACGGCCGGAAAGATCGCCGCGGGCGACCTCACGAAGCGCGTCACACCACACCCCCCGACCACCGAGGTCGGCTCCCTGTCGCTCTCGCTGAACTCGATGCTCACCCAGGTCGAGCAATCCTTCGAGGCCCGCCAGGCCTCGGAACAAAAGATCAAACGCTTCGTCTCCGACGCCTCCCACGAGCTGCGCACGCCCCTGGCCGCCATCTCTGGATACTGCGAGCTCTACTCCATGGGCGGCGTGCCCCCCGAGCGCTTCGAGGAGGTCATGGGACGCATCGGCTCCGAATCCGCGCGCATGGCCACGCTCGTCGAGGACCTGCTCACCCTGGCCCGCCTCGACGAAGGACGTCCCCTCGACATCACCGAGATCGACCTGGTCAAGCTGGCAGACAACGCCGTCTTCGACCTGCAGGCGCTCGACCCCACGCGCACCGTCGGCCTGACCGGTATCAGCGGGCGCACTCCCCCCCATGACCCTCATCGTACCCGCCGACCGCGACCGCATCTCCCAGGTCTTTACCAACCTCATCGGTAACATCGTGCGCTACACCCCCGACGGATCCCCCGTCGAAATCGCGCTCGGCCGCAGCGGCGACACCGCCATCGTCGAGCTGCGCGACCACGGGCCCGGCATCGACGAAACCGACCGCAGTCGTGTCTTCGAACGCTTCTACCGCGCCGACACCTCGCGCAACCGCAGGTCCGGCGGATCGGGCCTCGGCCTGGCCATCGTCTCCGGTATTTTGGCCGCACATCGCGGAAATGCCTCGCTGACGAAGACCAAGGGCGGCGGCCTGACCGTGCGCATCGAGCTGCCGATGACGTGAAAGACGTAACGAACCGGCAGGCAAGCGCCCGCTTTCCGCGCGTTTTTCACCTTTTTTGGCCCGACAGTTGCCAATAAACCTTAAAATTTGTGCTCGTTTTCTTACCAGCGAACGTGACCGCGAGGGAAAATCGCACTAGCATGGCTCGGGTATTCCTCAACTAGGAGAGTGGCCCATGGGTGCACAAGCACCTCAGTGGCTGCTGACGTCGTTCGTCGACGCCATGCAGCAGATCGGCGCGACCGCGACCGAGACAGACCTTGAACATGAGGGCGCAGACCTCATGCAGCGCTGGAACGCACCCAACCGTCAGTTGCACAACGTGCGTCGGCTCATGAACACGCTGACCCATATCGACGAAATCGCTTCCTCCGCGCACGACCCCGACATCCTGCGCGTCGCAGCGTGGTACTACGGCGCCTTCCTCAACAAGGCCCTTGAGATCAAGCTGGGCGGCTTCCAGGCGAACTTCGCGGCCACTCGCTGCATCGACCACGCGCACAACCGCCTCACCAACCTCGGCGTCGCCGACGAGGTCGTGGCGCGTATCGACGAACTCATCGCCTTCGTGACACGCCACCGCGCTCCCCGCTCCGACTTCGACGCGCAGGTGCTCGTGGACGCCGACCTGGCTGGCCTGGCGTGCAGCCCGCAGGACTACAAGAAGATCCGCACTGCCCTGCGCGCCGACTCAGCGAGCTCGACGACCTGCAATTTGTCAAGGCGCGCCTCGCTCTCGTCAAGAAGCTCCTGAGCTACGAGACCATCTACCAGTCTCCCCTGGGTTCCGCTTGGGAGAACACCGCCCGCGCGAACCTTGAGGTCGAACTGACACGCCTCGACCGCGAGAAGGCTCAGCTGTGCGCGGCCACTCAGACCGAGGACACCGACGATTCGGATGACTCCGATGACGTGGAAGAGGTCGAGGATGATTCGGTGACCTCGACGGGCACGCTCATCATCAAGCGCCGCTCCATCAAGAAACGCATCCCCGTCGTGTCCCCCGACAACGAGGTCACGTCGACCGGCGTCCTTCCTCGCAAGATCGAGGATCTGCGCGACACCGACGAGGACGAGGAAGCCACCTCCTCCCTCGAGTCCGCCGTGGAGTCCCTGGACCTGCCCAACGCCGACTGAGCGTTTCACGCTTGTTTCACGTTCCCCCCGTCCGTTGGCGCTGCCAACGGACGGGGGGAATTGCGACCATAGAGCTTCGACACGCCGGCGACACGCCGACGCAAGGCTTCTATGGTTGCAAAACCCCCCGCGCCAACTCATCCCGCGCAGCGGCTTCCTGCCCCCCCACCCTGGGGACGTATCCACAGGGACGAGCCACGGCCTCGTTTATGCACAGGCCCTGCGCGTGTCGCTGCCCTATCCACAGGGCACGGATTGGGGCTCGACTCGCATCGCTCACGAGCGTAGCGTCGATGGTGACGGGCCCACCCGGGGCCCCACAAAGGAGTGACATCATGACCGCTTTCGCCGTTGACGCCGCCGAAATCTCCACCGCCTCAGCGCGCGCCTGCGCAACCGCAGCCACGATCCGAACGGAGGTCGACAGCCTCATGACCCAGCTGCTGGCTCTCCAGGATTCCTGGACGGGCGGGGCACAGGTCAACTTCCAGGAGACCATCACTCAGTGGGAGGCCATCCAGACGCAGACTCACGACAGTCTCGACACGATCTCGACCCAGCTCGAGTCCGCCGCCTCCACATACTCGGACGCGGAGGCGCACACGACCGCCCTGTTCGACGGGGTCTACTGACGCGTCGGGGGCGGGACTCTCACGAGTCCCGCCCCCAGGCGTATCAGCGTCGAGCTAGGTGGCTCAGTACATGCCGCCCATGCCGGCGCCAGCATCGTCGCCACCGGCGGCCGGAGCCTCGGGCTTGTCGGCGACGACGGCCTCGGTCGTCAGGAACATGCCCGCGATCGACGCGGCGTTCTGCAGCGCGGACCGGGTGACCTTGACCGGGTCGGAGATGCCGGCGGCCATGAGGTCGGTGTACTCGCCGGTCGCGGCGTTCAGGCCGTGGCCGGGCTCCATGTTGGCGACGCGGTCGGCGACCACGCCACCCTCGACGCCCGCGTTCTCAGCAATCTGCTTGAGGGGGGCGGAGACGGACAGGCGCACGATGTTGACGCCGGTCGCCTCGTCGCCGGTGAGGGAGTCGAGCGTGGGCAGCGCCACGGCGGCGGCCTGGATCAGGGCGACGCCGCCGCCGGCGACCAGGCCCTCTTCGGAGGCCGCGCGAGCGTTACGAACGGCGTCCTCGATGCGGTGCTTGCGCTCCTTGAGCTCGACCTCGGTGGCCGCGCCGGACTTGATGACGGCGACGCCGCCAGCCAGCTTTGGCGAGGCGCTCCTGGAGCTTCTCGCGGTCGTAGTCGGAGTCGGTGTTGTCGATCTCCTGGCGGATCTGGCGCACGCGGGCGTCCAGCATGTCCTTGTCGCCAGCACCCTCGACGATGGTGGTCTCATCCTTGGAGACGACGATCTTGCGGGCGCGGCCCAGCAGCTCGAGGTCAGCGTTCTCGAGGGAGAGGCCGACGGTCTCAGAGATGACCTGGCCGCCCGTCAGGATGGCCATGTCCTGCAGCATCGCCTTGCGGCGCTCGCCGAAGCCGGGGGCCTTGACGGCCACGGACTTGAAGGTGCCACGGATCTTGTTGACGACCAGCGTGGCCAGGGCTTCGCCCTCGACGTCCTCGGCGATGATCGCGAGGGGCTTGCCGGTCTGCATGACCTTCTCCAGGACGGGGACGATGTCCTTGACGTTGGAGATCTTGGAGTCCATGAGCAGGACGTAGGCGTCCTCGAGGACGGCTTCCTGGCGTTCCTGGTCGGTCACGAAGTAGGCCGACAGGTAGCCCTTGTCGAAGCGCATACCCTCGGTGGTCTCCAGGGTGGTGTCGAAGGAGTTGGTCTCCTCGACGGTAACGACGCCTTCGGCGCCGACCTTGTCGAAGGCCTCGGCGATGAGCTTGCCGATGGCGGGGTCGTTGGCGGAGATCGAGGCCGTGGCGGCGATCTGCTCGGTGGTCTCGACCGGCTTGGCGTCAGCGTGCAGCTGGGCGACGATGGCCTCGACGGCCTGGTCGATGCCGCGCTTGAGGGCGATCGGGTTGGAGCCGGCGGCGACGTTGCGCAGGCCCTCGTGGACCAGCGCCTGGGCCAGGACGGTCGCGGTGGTGGTGCCGTCACCCGCGACGTCGTCGGTCTTCTTCGCAACTTCCTTGACCAGCTCGGCGCCGATGCGCTCGAAGGGATCGTCGAGGTCAATTTCCTTGGCGACGGAGACGCCATCCTTGGTGATCGTGGGGGCGCCCCACTTCTTGTCGAGCACGACGTTGCGGCCCTTGGGGCCCAGCGTCACCTTGACGGTGTCGGCCAGCAGGTTGAGGCCGTTCTCCATGCCGCGACGGGCATCCTCATCAAACTTGATGATCTTGGTCATTGGGAATATATCCTTCCGCGATGCGGATCGGGTCCGATGCCCGCGACGGACGACCGCGCTTGGGAGGCGGCCTCATCGGACCTGTGGTCTTGTCACTCTCCATGTTGGAGTGCTAGGTATGATTCTGGCACTCACCAGCATCGAGTGCAAGGCGAGGTCTGCGCCTTGAGTCCGATGCGCTCAGGGCGTAACGAGCGCTCCGCGTGCGCGGGCAGCACGCACAACCGTGGCGGCGGGCAGCGTCTTGGGCCGATGATCGCACACAGGAATTCGACCCACGCGCCTGACGAATCAAAAGTCGCACGTAATTTGGGTGCCCCGGCCTCACCCCTCCCCAAAAGTCGCACGTAATTTGGGTACCCTCACTTTTCTTAGGATCCAAGAAAACGTTGCAATTCCAACGATGTGATTTCAAATCTTGAAATACACGCGAGGGAATTACGTGCGACATTTCTGAGGAACCACAACACGGGGCGCCACAAAGGCATCTCAAAGGAACCACAGCGTCAGGCACCACAGCGTCAGGCACCACACAGGCCCCCAAAGGCACCACAAAGGCGCCACACAGGACACAAGCAGAAGACAACTCAAGCCCACAAGACACCCAGGCCACCTCGCGCGGAATCACGCCACAACGACACGACAGGAAACGGCTTAAACACCCCCAAACCCGGGACTTGACAAGCCGCCCGGCCCCACGTGGGGCCGGGCGGCTCAGTGACGATACGGTGAGCGTTAGCGCAGGACGACGACCACGTCAGGGTCGCCGAGGCCGCTTTGCTGGCGGACCGCGCTAATGCCAAGCTTGGAGGCAATGTCCCGCGCGGTGGCCTCCATGCTGGGATCCTCGTAGAAGACGGTCGATGTCTGCGTGGTCCAGCCGTCGGCGTTGGCTGCGGAGGTTCCGGCGTAGCCCGCCTGGTTGAGGATGCCGGCTTGGGCGGCCGCGTACCCCTGGGTTTCGGTGCCGTTGAGCACCTGGATGGCCGCGCCGTGATCCGGCTGCGAGGACGCAGACGAGGAGGAGGGGCTCGGCGAGGGCGTGGTTCCGCTCTGAGCGGCGGAGGGCGCGGCGGGGCTGCTGGGCGCGCTCGGGGCGGGCGCAGCGGCGCTGCTCGAAGCCGTGGGGCCGGGCGCCACTTTGACGGTCGTGTCCTGGTGGGGCGACAGGGCGGTCGCTGCCGCCCAGCCGAGCGCGGGAACGATCACGAGGATGGCCAGGAAGGGCCACACGTTCTTCCACGTGGACGGCTTGGGGCGGTGCATGCCGACCGGCATGTCTTCACCGGCACGGTCAAATTCATCCCTGGGGTACGAAGAGCTCACGTCATCAGACTATCGGAAAAGAGCTGGACTGGCTCGTGTGGCACGCGGGAAGTGTGTGGCACCATGTGCAGGGTTAGGCTGGTGTCATGAGTGAATACAATCCGCGTCCGTTGGCTGATTTGATTGACCCGGGCTGGGCCCGAGCGCTCGCTCCGGTCGAGGACCGCGTCCACGAGTTGGGCGCGATGTTGGCCGCAGAGGTCAAGGACGGGCGCGGATATTTGCCCGCCGGCACGGATGTGCTGCGCGCGTTTACGTACCCCTTTGATCAGGTGAAGGTGCTGATTGTGGGGCAGGACCCGTATCCGACGCCGGGCCACGCGATGGGCTTGTCTTTCTCGGTTCACCCGGGCGTCGAGATTCCCAAGTCTCTGGTCAATATCTTCCGAGAGCTGACGGAGGATGTGGGGTGTGCGACGCCGACGTCGGGCGATCTGACGGGGTGGAGCGAGCAGGGTGTGTGCCTGCTCAACCGCGTGCTGACGGTGCGCCCGGGCGCGCCGGCGTCGCATCGCGGGCGTGGCTGGGAGGAGGTCACGCAGTGCGCGATTGACGCGCTGGTGTCTCGTCGTCGGCAGGATGGTTCGTCTGCTCCGCTCGTGGCGATCCTGTGGGGTAAGGACGCTCAGTCGTTGACGCCTCGCCTGGGTGACACGCCGATCATCGCTTCCCCGCATCCGTCTCCCCTGTCGGCGTATCGCGGCTTCTTCGGGTCACGCCCGTTCTCGCGCGCGAACGAGCTCCTGGAGGCTCAGGGGGGCGCGGGGCGTGGATTGGTCGCTGGGGTAGGCTCGCCCGTCGTCTTCGTGACGAGGCCGTGGCTGGGTTGCGCGACATCGGTGCCGCGGTGAGGACTCCGTGGAGCCGGCTATCGGACTCGAACCGATGACCTGCTGTTTACAAGACAGCTGCTCTACCAACTGAGCTAAGCCGGCGGCGGTCACTAGTGTGCCATAGGTTGGGGTGGGTGCGCGCGGGCGGGAATGAGATGCACCGCGCGTTCACGCTCGGACGGGGACGCGCTCGCGACGCCGATGGATATGACGATGGGGTGGGACCGACGCATCGGTCCCACCCCATCGCGACGAGAGACTCAGTCGGAGCCGGTCGTCGTTTCGCCGCTTTGCGATTCCTCGGCGCCGCTCTGGGCGGGCGGCGTCGCTCCGGGCTCAGTGAGAATCGAGGTCGTCGGAGTGGAGGTCTCATCGATGGCGAAAAGCTGCTTGAAGGACTCTCGGGTCTCTTCCAGGGTGGAGCCCAGGGGCACAACGCTGGCGTGATCCTTGACGAACTCGGGGGTGCCCAGCTTCTGGGGATCGCGGCCTTCGTAGGTCGCGCCACTCCAGGCGGCAGAGGAGTCCTTGAGGTAGGACCCAACTGCATTGACCGGGAAGGTGGAGATGACATCCTCGGGGACGCCAACCTCGCTGGCGATCTGCTTGATCTGCTTCCAGGAGGCATCCATGTTCCGAACGACCGTGCCGTTACCTGACTGGAACTGGGTGCGGAAGTAGGCCAGGAGCGCGTGGTGGAATTCGATCCACTTGTCCGGCGCCTTCTGGGCGACGACCAGGGAGGCGCCCGTGGCGGGCTTGAGGTAGTCCATGTTCACGGTGATGACGGGCTGAAGCTCGAGGTTGTAGTGGCCCTGAGACGCCCAGGTCGTCAGGTCCTCACCAAGGATGGAGTCAACGTCCGCACAGGCGTGGCACGAGTAGTCGAAGTACTCGGTGAGCGTGGGCAGGTTGGGGTCAGGCTCGGCGGACACGCCGTTGCCGTTGACGATAATCGGACGCCCGTCGGCGAAGACGCCCAGGACCTCGGAGGCATCGACATTGCGAGCAGTGTTTCCTCGTTCTTTTGCTGCCAGATGACGGCACCGACGGCTCCCGCGATCCCCAGCACGACGAGGGCGACGACGGAGATGACGATGATGCGCACGCGGCGATCCGCGCGCTCCTGGGCCAGGCGCATATCAGCTGCTTTAGCGCGCAAGGGGTCGACGGCAGGGTTCTTTTTCTGAGCCATGACCTTACCTTCCATACTTAGTTGAATATTGCAATATTATCGGCGGTCACAACAACTCGCCTAGTGCGACATGCCACCCGTACCGACCATCCAAGAGATGAGTAGGAAGCCCACGCACACGATCACGAGGATGCCGCGACCCCAGACAGGGCGAATGAGCGAACGCATCGAACGGGACACACCCACGCGCAGGTCGGAGGCGAAGGGCATGAGCCATGCTGTCACGACCATCACGGCCGCGAGGGCCCAGACGATGATGGCGCCGGCGGGGTCGCTCAACCAGAAGGAGCTGCGCTGTACGCGCAGGGCGGTGGCGATCTGCGTGGGCCATCCCCACTGGACAGATCCGTCGTGAGCATAGGAGACGATGATCCAGATCAGATACGGGAGCAACGCCCCGACGGCGAGCGCTGCGATCGTGGCGCCCAGCGATCGTGCCAGCAGGACGGGGGACATGGCGATGACGGCCGCATCGTCGCTGGACCTGGGTCCGTGCACGGCGCGCCGCTTCTCCAGCCAGCGGTCGATCGCGCCGACCAGCCCGAAGGCGGTCAGGGCGACGCCGACGATCAGCGTGCCACTCAGACCAAAGAGAAGGGGCAGGGACGCGAGCGTCACCAGGACGACTCCGCCGGAGATCCAGGCCCCCTCGCCCCAGAAAGAGGACTGATTCGAGCGTTCCGCGTCCTGGTCGGACTGTGAACGGGGCTGCCATGAGACCGGCTGCCCCTCCTGGCGCACCTGAATACGAGAGCTTTGCTGTTCGGTCCCCTCGATGCGCCGGGGACCGCGTAGCGCGGGGCTCCCCGTGGGGGCGGGCAAGCCGGAGCGCGGGGGCCCCCATGGGGGCAGGGCGACCGGACAGTGAGCCAGTCAGGGGCGCGTAGGCGCCGCTCGCCGCGGCGTACGAGGCTCCCCGGCCGGGGTAAGCGCCGGGCTGACCCGAATGGGAGCCGCGATCGTAGGGCCCCAGCTCCTCGGCCGACTCGCCCTCAGCGCCCTCGTCCCAGTCCTCACCCTCGTCCGACTCGTCCCAGTCCTCGCCCTCGGCGTCCTCGGACTCAACCCAGCCCTCGTCCTCGCCGTCCCAAGCGGAATCCTCGTCATCGACGGCGTCCGAGGCCTCCTCGGCCTCGTCCCATACCGTTTCCGCGGCGGAATCCTCCCACTCGTCCTTCCCCCAGGACACAGATTCGGTATCGACCTGCTCGGTGTGATCGTTGGCGGCCGTGAACTCCGAGGGGTCGCGGCGCGGGTGGACCGGGTAGGTGACGGCGCGCGCGCCGACGCTGCCCGGGCGCGAGGTGGTCATTTCCTCCCACTCCGGAGGAGCGGCGATTTCCTGCGGCTCAGAGTTGATGGACTGGGTGCGCTCGCCGGTGTCGAGCAGCTGCGCCCAGTTGACGGTGACGTAGTCGAGCTCGCCGGGCGCCCAGCCAACGGCGCTCATGAGGTGCGCGACGATCAGGGACGGCGAGGGGCGAACGTCCGGGTTGGCCGACAGGCCACCGCCGAGGGCGTCGGCGACCATGGGATGCAGGCCGGACAGGTCGGGCTCGCCTTCGATGACGCGCATCATGGTGGCCATAACGTCGCCTTACCGAAGGGCGGGCGCCCGGTCGCGCACGACAGCAGGGTCGCACACCAGGCCCACCAGTCGGATTCCTTGGTGGCGGGCTTGCCTCGCAGGAGCTCTGGAGCTGTGTAGCCGGCCGAGCCGGAGACGAGGCCGGTGCGGGTCAGGTGCTGATCGTCGACCGCCATCGCAATGCCGAAGTCGATGAGGACGGGGCCGCGCGACGAACAGATGATGTTCGAGGGCTTGATGTCTCGGTGAATGATGTTGGCGTGGTGAACGGCCGCGATCGTCGAGGCCAGGTGATAGGACAGGGCGGCCACGCCGCGCAGCGGAATCGGCCCGGAGGACAGGATCTCCGCCAGGGTCGGCCCCTCGACGTACTCGGAGACCACGAAAGGCTGGCTCGCGTCGATCTCCGCGTCGACGATGTGCGCGACGAAGGGGGAACGTACAGAATTAACGGTACGCACCTCGCGCTCGAGGCGGGCCCGAGAGTCGTCCGACGTTGCGAGCGCAGGGTGCATTGCCTTGAGGGCGACACGCGTGCCGCCCTCGTCTTCAGCTAGCCACACCGTACCCGCGCCGCCCGTTCCGAGCCGGCGGATCAGTCGGTAGCCTCCTAGGTCCTTTCCTTCTTCCACGCCCCCCAGCCTACCGGTCCTACCGCGGGTGCGCGCCCAGCTGCGGGCCAAACCACGGCCTCGGCAAGGAAAACGAGGCGGCTCCCACACCCGAACGCCACCGAGCGGATCCACCATCCGACCCGGGCTGTACACGCGCGGGCGTCCGTGATAGGTTCAGTTCTGGTCGCACGCACGGAAAGATCCGGGCACGCACCCCGTGGGCGAAGACGCTCCACGGTCACCCCACAACGGATCGTCCGGCACGTACCTGCCGGTGGGAAGGAATTGAACATGGCAAGCGTAACCTTCGATCACGCGTCCCGCATCTACCCCGGTGCCGATAAGCCTGCTGTCGACCAGCTGTGCCTCGACATCGCGGACGGTGAGTTCCTCGTCCTCGTCGGCCCCTCCGGCTGCGGTAAGTCCACCTCCCTGCGCATGCTCGCAGGTCTGGAGGACGTCAACGGCGGTCGCATCCTCATCGGCGACAAGGACGTCACGGATGTTCCCCCGAAGAACCGCGACATCGCAATGGTCTTCCAGAACTACGCGCTCTACCCGCACATGTCCGTGCGCGAAACATGGGCTTCGCCCTGAAGATCGCGGGCGTGCCCAAGGAGGAGATCAACAAGCGCGTTGAAGAAGCCGCGAAGATCCTCGACCTGGAGCCCTACCTGGACCGCAAGCCCAAGGCTATGTCCGGTGGCCAGCGTCAGCGCGTCGCCATGGGCCGCGCGATCGTTCGTAAGCCCCAGGTGTTCCTCATGGACGAGCCGCTGTCGAACCTGGACGCGAAGCTGCGTGTGCAGACCCGTACGCAGATCGCCTCCCTGCAGCGTGAGCTCGGCGTCACCACCGTGTACGTCACCCACGACCAGACCGAGGCCCTGACGATGGGCGACCGCATCGCGGTCCTCGCCGGCGGCCTCCTCCAGCAGGTCGGAACCCCGCAGGAGATGTACGAGCGTCCCGCCAACGAGTTCGTCGCCGGCTTCATCGGCTCCCCCGCCATGAACCTGGGCACCTTCACAGTGGACGGCGAGTGGGCCAAGATCGGCCCGGCGCGCGTGCCGCTGTCGGAGGCCACCCGCGCGGCCCTGACCCCCGAAGACGGCGGAAAGATCAAGATCGGTTTCCGCCCCGAGGGCCTCGAGGTCGTCGACGAGACCGTCAAGGGCACCATCCCCGTCGAGGTTGACTTCGTCGAGGAGCTCGGCTCGGATGCCTACGTGTACGGCCACCTGGTCGGCGACGAGAACGGCGAGGGCCTGGGCTCCGGCGCCGAAGGCACCTCCAAGCAGCTGATCGTGCGCGTCCCCCCGCGCACCGCCCCCGGCCGCGGCGGCGTCCTGTACGTGCGCATCCGCGAGGGCCAGCAGCACAACTTCTCGGCCGCCACGGGCGTTCGCCTGCCCGAGTGATCCGCTAGCGGACCCTCTCCAATGACCGGCTCCGGCCTCGTCCATGTCATTTCCGGACGAGGCCGGGGTTCGTTCATGCGCATCGTGTTATGTGCCGCAATCAAACACTCCCCCACCAGGCACATTAGGCAGGTCGCATCGGAAATGAGACAATAGGGATATGGCACTGGATATCACGGCAGCTGCGGTCGACCCAGCACTCCTGGACCTCCCCCTGGGACATTCCTCTGGAGGAGTGGCCGTCGTCCCTGCTCGCCGCGCTCCCCCGCGGCATCTCTCGCCACGTCGTACGCTTCGTGAATCTGTCGGGTCGCGTTCTGGCCGTCAAGGAGATCGGTGAGACGGTCGCGCACCACGAGTACGACATCCTGCGCGATCTGTCCCGTCTGGATGTCCCTTCTGTCGATCCCGTCGCGGTAATCACCGGGCGTGTGGGCCGAGACGGCGAGGAGCTCAACGCGGTGCTGATCACCGAGCACCTGCAGTTCTCTCTGCCCTACCGCGCGCTTTTCTCCCTGTCGATGCGCGAGGACACGGCGAAGCGCCTCATCGACGCCCTCGCGTTGCTGCTCGTGCGCCTGCACCTCATCGGCTTCTACTGGGGCGACGTCTCCCTGTCGAACACCCTGTTCCGACGCGACGCCGGCGAGTTCGCCGCCTACCTGGTGGACGCCGAAACCGGCGAATTGCACCCGAAGCTGACCCCCGGTCAGCGCGAGTACGACGTGGACCTGGCGCGCACCAACATCATCGGCGAGCTCATGGACCTTCAGGCCGGAGGCTACTTCCCCATGGACGTCGACCCGATCGACGTGGGTGACCGCATCCGCACCCAGTACAACCTGCTGTGGACCGAGGTCACCGCCGAGCAATCTTTGCCCAACGACCAGCGCCAGTACCTGGTGAGTGATCGCATCCGTCGCCTCAACGACCTGGGATTTGACGTGGCCGAACTGCGCATGGCCTCGGACGACACCGGCGAGCACCTGGTGATCCAGCCGAAGGTGGTCGACGCCGGCCATCACAACCGCAAGTTCATGCGCCTGACGGGCATGGATGTCGGTGAACATCAGGCACGTCGGCTCCTCGGCGACATTGACGCATGGCGCGCCACACACGATATGCAGGACGTGCCCGTCGAGCAGGCTGCGCACGACTGGCTCACCAACGTTTTTGCACCCGTCGTCCGCTCGATCCCCCGGGAGCTGGCCGGCAAGCTCGAGCCCGCGCAGCTCTATCACGAGTACCTGGAGCACCGCTGGTACATGGCTCAGCAGGTCGGCCACGATGTGTCGCGCGAAGATGCCCTCGCCTCCTACATCACCAACATCCTGCAGTCGAAGCGCGACGAGGCCGTCCTACTCGAACCCGCTTCGGAGCGTTCCTCCTCGTTCAGCGCGGCATCGCACCCCGACCTATGGTGAAGGGGTACCGATACTCGCCCCTCGCACGCTAGGAGCCATCATGTCTGATTTCCCCCGCATTTTCGCCCACCGCGGCGCCTCCTCGCTGGCGCCGGAGAACACGATCGCCGCGTTTTCGAAGGCCATGGAGGTCGGCGCCCGCTGGTTCGAGTTCGACGTGGACATCATCGGCGACGGCTCCCTGATCGTCATCCACGACGACACCCTGGATCGCACGACGACGGGTTCGGGTTCCTACTATCAGCTGGGTTTCTCCGATATTCGTCGCCTGGACGCGGGCCGCTGGTTCTCTGACACGTACCGTTTCGAGCGCATTCCCGAGGCCGCGGACGTGCTCGCGTTCGCGCACGCTCAGCAGATGGGCGCGAACCTGGAGATCAAGCCGTGCGCGGGCGGCGACCGCCTGCGCGAACGCCTCATCGAGGCCCTGGCCGTCACGCTCGCCGGGGACAAGGTCCCCTCGCGCCTCCTCGTGTCCTCCTTCGACCACGAGCTCCTCGCGGCCTTCCACGAGGCCTGCCCGTCGGTTGCGCTCGGCTGGCTGGTTAAGCACGCCTCTGAGGAGTGGCGTGAGGGCGCGGCCGCCCTGGGTGCCGCCGCCATCCATCCGGGCGTTGAGGGCCTCACCGCCTCCGACGTGCGCGCGATGCGCGACGCGGGCTTCGAGGTCAACGTGTGGACCGTCAACGACGCGGATCAGGCCCACGAGCTGGCCTCGTGGGGCGTCACGGGCATCTTCACGGATCGCCCGCAGGATTTCCCCGCCGAGGCCTTGGCGCGCTAAGGGGTAGGCACGCCCGCTCCCCTCACAGACGTAACGGCCGGGGTCGCTGACGCGACCCCGGCCGTTTACTGGCTCTTCGCATGTAAGGGTGTAGGAGGTGTCGGAGTGGGCCAGAGTGCAGGTGGCGCAGTGGGTCGGAGTGCGGGTGGCGCAGTGGGCCGGAGTGCAGGTGCCGGCGTGGGCGGCGTGGGCGGCGTGGGCGGCGTGCCGCCAGTAGGGCCCAGCTGCGCATGGAGGGGTGCGGCGGTGAGTGGATGGGTCGTGTCAGTTCCGCGTTTGTTCTTGTGTGTTGGGGCACTGCACCCGATCCGTAGGCAATGCACCTCTTCTGTTCGGGTGCAGCGCCACGTAACGGGTGCAGCGCCCCATATCAGGTGCAGCGCCACTTATCAGGTGCAGCGCCCCTGATCGGGTGTAGCGCCCCCGTGCTTGTGGCGGTCATCGGGGTTCCGGGGGTCTTCTGTGCTTGAATTGTCTTCCGCTTGGGCTGTCTTCCGGGCTTGAGTTGTCTTCCGCTTGGGTTGTCTTCTGCTTGGGGGTCTTCCGTCTGCTGGGCTTGGGTTGTCTTCTGCTTGGGGCACTTCGTGGGGTCTTTGTGGCGCCTCATGTTGTGGTTCCTCAGAAATGTCGCACGTAATTCCCCGACATGTATTTCAAACATTGAAATCACATCGTTGGAATTCTGCGGTTTTCTCGATACCTATGAAAAGTTAGGGTACCCAAATTACGTGCGAGTTTTGGTTGATGAGGCGCCCCAGGCGAGCTCCTGTGTTCGGTCGTCGTCCCACGACACTGTCCACGATCCCCGGGACAGCTCACTCTGGGCACCGGTAGCGGCCAACGCTCACATGCACGATCGTGGGACGCCACCCGCAGGGCTCGTGCGCCAAGCGCCTGACCACCGAGTCACGACAAATGCCCTGGCACCCGCAGCGTCGGCACCACCGATCCTCACCAGTAATACGGCACGCCGACACTGCATGGTCTGGCTCAATGCGCTGGCCCGTCACTTCCAGGCCCAGGTCATCCAGGCGCGTGAACGCGCTCAGATCAGGGCGATCAAAGATAGTAATTGGGCATGTTGAGGTCTTTCAGATGGACGGTGTAGCAATCTCCATCATCGGAAGACCTCGACCCCTACCCGGCCACGACACGCCCAACGCCGCCCACAACACCTACACCCTCACATGCGAAGAGCCCATTTACTGTCCAGATGAACCGGGCGTCCTTACGCCTCGCCCGCACGGCGCGCGAAGCGCTTGGAGACGTGCTTGGCCAGCGAGAGCTCCGCGATCGAGTCGACGAGCATGAGGCCACCGACGATGCCCGCGAAACGCAGCCAGCCTGAACGAGGAGCGGGTGCGCGCACGGCGGCCACCAGCATGGAGGTACCGATGACGGCCTCGGCGGCGACGGCGGCGTGAATGATCCACGGGCGCTCGACGGCCACGGATTCGTAGGAGTTCCACAGGGGCTTGACGACCGACTGGGGCTGGCCCATCATGATGTCCACGCTGCGGCCGATCGCGTTGGAGATGCCGCGCGCCAGGTGCACGGTGACGCCCTCGACGTCCTCGGCGTCGGTTGTGCCCAGGAGGAAGCCGGCGACGGAGCCGGGCAGGCCGAGCGCACGCACGACCTTCCACACGGATTCTTCGCCGGTCGTGGCCACGGACGCCCACAGAGCGTCCGCGTCAGCGCCGGGCACGGCCTTGGCGATGGCCAGCAGGTCCAGGCGATCGCCGACCAGGTCGATGACCTCGCCGGGCAGGTCCAGGGCCTTGTCGTGGCCGCCGGGGACGATGGCGGCGTCAATGCCCCAGTTGTGGGACACGATGTGCTCAAGGTGGTCGTCAGTCACCAGGAACACCTGGAACTCTCCGTCCGTGACGGACAGGGTCACCAGGGGCAGGTCACCGAAGTTCCAGCCCTCCTTCTCGGCGGGCAGCTCCGCGAGGAGCGCGCGGTGATCGTCAGCCAGCTCCAGGTCGCCCAGGTCGACGCCCTCAAGGGCCGCCAGCAGCGGCACCGACGACGCGGGGGTGCGTCCGATCTCGACGATGCGTGTGGGTGTGCCCTCCACGGCCTCGTCGGCTTCCTCCTCCGAGGGCCACACCTTACCGAGCGGGGAGTCCCCCTCCGGCAGGTGGTCGGCGCTGGCGTTGCCAATGCGTACCTCAGCATCGAAGAGGACCGCGAGCTCGTCGGCCAAATCCGCGGGGGAGGGGCCGGGGACCACCTCGGTCGAGCCAGCGGGCACGGTAGCGACGCGATCATCCGCGATCGCGACGTTCAGGCCGAGCAGCTGCGGCGAGGAGGGGAACCATTCGAGCTGGGCGAGGATCGAACGTTCCTTCAGCTCGCCCGCGACGACGCTGGGATCCAGCTCGTGGCCGATGATCATGCCTTCAATGCGGGTCCAGTCCTGGGCCATGTCACTACCTTCCTATCCGTGGTGACACCATCTCACCACACTTTGTTCCATTGTGGCGCGTGGCACGCACTTTTGCTCGCCCGCGCGGTCAGAGATGAGACTATTGTTCTTCCGTTCCGCCCCACTCGACGGCCACCAGGCCCGTGCGCTGGGGCGTCGGGCCGAAGGCCTGCTCCCGCACCTGCATGGTCACCTCCGCCTGGCGGATCGTCATGAACACCCGAATGAAGGTGTCCGGCTTCACCGGCGCCCCGGCCTCGTCCGTGAAGCTGTAGCGGGCGCGGGCCGTGTACGAGGACGCATCAAAAGACACGAAGGTGTACTCGTTGGCGCGGATGCGCGGCGCCCAGTAGGTGATGAAGTCGGCCGCCTCCTTGTCGGTCAGCCCCAGCAGCGCCAGCTTCTCCTCCAGGAAAGGCACGGCGTCCTCGCGGGCGACGACGAAGCCCTCCTCGGGGGATTCCTGGCCCACAGGCCCGTCCCAGAACAGGGAGGGGTAGGTACGGCCACTCGCATCGGTCAGCGTTCCGTCGGGCGAGGCCGTCACCGTCCACGAGGCCCGGGTTCCCCAATCCGTCGTCTCCAGGGCGTCCGGGGCCGGGTAGGCGGTGTCGATCGCGCCGTCAACGTCAACGCTCACCGTCAAGCGCTGTTCCTGGGGCGAGTAGACGTACAGGACCGGCTTCTCCGTCACTCTTCGCTCCCTGTCGTACGTCAGGAGGAAAGCCGTGGCGAACGCAAGACCAGCAACGACAACGCAGCTGAGGATGATGAGGGCTTTTTTCATCACGTCTCTGTCTCTCTCGGGTCGCCCATCGTTGGGCGTTGGCGCGATTGTATCCGACCGCGCGCATGTGTCTATGGTACGGGGTTGTCCGCCCACCTTTCAAGGACGCCCCTCCCGGTCGGGCCAGCGCACGGCACACTCCAGCTACTGGACGGCTCCTCCCCATTCGACGGCAGTGAAGCCGCTGCGGGTCGGGGTGGGCCCGAAGACCTGAGGCGTGACCTCCTCGTTCGCATCCGCCGCACGGATCGTCATGAACACCCGAATGAAGGTGTCGGGCACGACCTGATTACCGGCCTCGTCCGCAAACGCATAGGTCACCTGCTGAGCGTAGGAGGAGGCGTCGAAGGACACGAACGTGTACTCGTTCGCGCGGATGCGCGGCGCCCAGTAGGTGATGAAGTCGGCCGCCTCCTTGTCGCTGAGGCCCAGCAGCGCCAGCTTCTCCTCCAAGAACGGCACCGCATCCTCACGCGCAACAATGAAGCCCCGCTCCGGCGTATCCTGCCTCACCGGCCCTTCCCAGAACACATACGGGTAGCTGCGCCCACTCGCGTCAGTCAACGTGCCATCGGGCGCAGCACTGATGGTCCACGAGGCCCGGGTCCCCTCCTCCGTCTGCACCTGACGCTCCGGGGCGGGGTACACCATGTCGAGTGTGCCCTTGACGTCGATGGTCATCGTCAGGCCCTGTTCCTCTTCCGGGTAGACGTACACGACAGGCTTCTCATCCAGAACCTCATGGTTGCTCTTCTTTTCGTGCGTGTCACACGCCGTGAGGAAGGAAAGGGATGCGACGACTAGGCAGCTTGCGATGATCAGGATTTTCTTCATGACGTTTCTGTCTCTCTCGGGTCGCCCATCGTTGGGCGTTGGCGCGTGGGGCGTCACCTGCGCGGTTACTCCTATGGTACGGGGTGGGCAGCCCGCCTTTCAAGGACGTGTCTCGCGGGTAGCCCACCTGTCCGTCCTATTGTTCCGTGCCGCCCCATTCGACGACCGTGAAGCCGCTGCGGGTCGGGGTGGGCCCGAAGACCTGAGGCGTGACCTCCTCGGTCGCATCCGCCGCACGGATCGTCATGAACACCCGAATGAAGGTGTCCGGCTTCACCGGCGCCCCGGCCTCGTCCGTGAAGCTGTAGCGGGCGTGGGCCGTGTACGAGGACGCATCGAAAGACACGAACGTGTACTCGTTCGCGCGGATGCGCGGTGCCCAGTAGGTGATGAAGTCGGCCGCCTCCTTGTCGGTCAGCCCCAGCAGCGCCAGCTTCTCCTCCAGGAACGTCACCGCATCCTCACGCGCAACAATGAAGCCCTGGCGCGGAGCCTCCAGCGTCATCTCCCCATCCCAGAACAACGACGGATACGTCCGCCCACCCTGATCCGTCAGCGTTCCATCAGGCGAAGCCGTCACCATCCACGAGGCCCGGGTACCCCAATCCGTCGTCTCCAGGGCGTCCGGGGCCGGGTACACCGTGCCCAACTCACCCTCCACATCAAGAGACACCGTCAACGACTGCTCACGCTCGGGATACACATACAACACAGGCTTGTAGACGCCTACATGGATTCCTCCGGTGAAGGCGAGCGTCACCACCACGACGAACAGTACCCAGATGATGCCCAGGACCCCCAGCACGATCGCTCTTGCTGCTCGTTTCACGGTGTTGCCTTCCTCTTTGTCGCCAGGGTGCACCCCGCCCGCGCGCCCTGCACAAGCGCGGGGCGCGGGGCGCGGGGGCATTACATCGTGCCGCCCCATTCGACGACCGTGAAGCCGCTGCGGGTCGGGGTGGGCCCGAAGACCTGAGGCGTGACCTCCTCGTTCGCATCCGCCGCACGGATCGTCATAAACACCCGAATAAAGGTGTCGGGCACAACCGGCGCCCCGGCCTCGTCCGTGAAGCTGTAGCGGGCGTGGGCCGTGTACGAGGACGCATCAAAAGACACGAACGTGTACTCGTTGGCGCGGATCTGCGGAGCCCAGAACGTGATGAAGTCGGCCGCCTCCTTATCGGTCAGCCCCAGCAGCGCCAGCTTCTCCTCCAGGAACGGCACCGCATCCTCACGCGCAACAATGAAACCCTGCTCGGGGGCCTCCAGCGTCATCTCCCCATCCCAGAACAACGACGGATACGTCCGCCCACCCTCATCCGTCAGCGTTCCGTCCGGCGAGGCCGTCACACTCCACGAGGCCCGGGTACCCCAATCCGTCGTCTCCTGGGTGTCCGGGGCCGGGTACACCGTGCCCAACTCACCCTCCACCTCAAGAGACACCGTCAACGACTGCTCACGCTCGGGATACACATACAACACAGGCTTGTAAGCAGGTTGGGAGTCGCGGCTCGGCGAGGGAGTCGGCGACACGGGATCATCCACATTCTCGCAGGCCGTATCCCCACCCTCGCACTCATTCGGGTCAATCAGGGGAACCAAGCCGAAGACGATCGCGGCAGTAGCGACCAGTGCCCCGACAACGACACAAACGATCGTGATCACTGTTTTCTTCATGGCTCCTACGCCTCTCTCACAGTCCGCCATCGGACGTTCCGCCCGCGAGACAACGACCCCGCGCTCCCCCATCATAAGCAGCCCTGCCGCCCGCTTTCAACGAGGTCAGCGTGCGCGCGCAACCCCGCCACGGCCTCGTCACCCCATAGTGAGACAATGCATTGAGTCACAGGCCCGGCGCTGGTATTCTGACCAGTTACGCGACGCCACCCACGAGCGCGTCGCATCCCTCACGTGAAAGCAACGATCATGCCCTTCTTTCTTATCGCGGTGATCGCCATCGCCGCCCTCGTCCTTATCCTCCTCTTCCTGTGGGCAAGCTTCGTGTCCGCTTCCCCGGGCGAAGTCAAGGTCATTTCCGGCCCGCGCGGCCAGCGCGTCCTCCACGGCAAGACGGGGTGGAAGATTCCCCTCCTCGAGCGCGTGGACACCATGACCGCCTCGATGATCTCCGTCGACGCTCAGACCACGGACTTCGTTCCCACCAACGACTACATCAACGTGCGCGTCGACGCGGCCGTCAAGGTCCGCATCGCGACCGATGATGACACGCTGTTCAAGGCAGCGACGCGTAACTTCCTCTACAAGACGACCTCCGAGATCTCCGAGGAGGTACGCGACACCCTGAGGGGCACCTGCGCGCCATCATCGGCCAGATGAAGCTCACCGACATCATCACCGACCGCGCCGCCTTCTCCGAGCGCGTCCAGGAGAACGCGAAGCAGGACCTGGAGGAGATGGGCCTCCTGATCGTCGCGTTCAACATCCAGAACGTCACCGATCAGAACGGCGTCATCGACAACCTCGGTATCGACAACACCGAGCAGATCCGCAAGACCGCCGCCATCGCCAAGGCGAACGCGCAGAAGGAGGTCGCACAGGCGACCGCCATCGCCCAGAAGGAAGCCAACGACGCACAGGTCGCCTCGCAGCTCGAGATCGCTCAGAAGCAGACGGACCTCGCGAAGCGCCAGGCTGCCCTGAAGGTCGAGGCCGACACCGAGAAGGCGAAGGCGGACGCCGCCTACGAGATCCAGTCGCAGATCCAGCGCCGCGACATTGAGCGCGAGACCGCGCAGGCCGACATTGTCAAGCAGGAGCAGCAGGCGGTCATCAAGGAGAAGGAAGTCGTCGTCACCAAGCAGGCCCTGCAGGCCGAAGTGAACGCGAAGGCCGACGCTGAGCGCTACGCCGCCGAGAAGAAGGCTGACGCGGCCCTGTACGCGCGTCAGCGTCAGGCCGAGGCCGAGGCCTTCGAGCGCACCAAGAAGGCCGACGCCGACAAGCAGGCCATGCTCGCCGAAGCACAGGGTATCGAGGCGCGAGGCCGCGCGGAGGCCTCCGCGATCGGCGCGAAGCTGACGGCCGAGGCCGAGGGTCTCGAGAAGAAGGCCGAGGCCATGACGAAGATGAACCAGGCGGCCGTCCTCGAGATGTACTTCCGTGCCTGCCCGAGGTGGCGCGCGCCGTCGCCGAGCCCCTGTCCAAGGTCGACACGATCACCATGTACGGCGAGGGCAACAACGCTCAGATGGTCGGCGACATCACGAAGTCGATCAGCCAGATCAACGCGGGCCTGGGCGATTCGCTGGGCCTGGACCTGCAGCAGATGTTCACGGCCCTCGTGGGCGCCAAGGTCGTCTCCCCGACTATCTCCGACGCGGTTGCGGAGGGTGTGCGCGACGCCTCCGTCCCGAAGCCTCCGCAGCAGTGAGCGAGGCTCGCGCGCAACGCGGGCGCAACCTGTGCCGCGGGCGCGGCGCGACCGCTTGTGAAGCGGGCCGCTCGTGAGGCGGGCGCGGCGCGACCGCTTGTGAAGCGGGCCGCTCGTCATATGGGGCGGGATCCTACGGGATCCCGCCCCGCTGCTACGCCCAGCTTTCCCGCCGTCGGTGACCTACCCCACTATCGGCGCTCCACCCCGCTCTCACACCCCACCCTCCCCTCCCCCAAAAAGTCGCACGTAATTTAATCCGGTCACTATTTGAGATAGCTAGAAAACGTTGCAATTCCAACGATGCTATTTCATACTTTTAAGTAGCCACGGGGGAATTACGTGCGACGTTGGTGGGAAACCATCATGCCTCGTGTCCTGATGTCCCCCATTGCAGCCACCACGAGAACCTAGCCCCCGCAAAACGCCACCGAAACGGTCCACGCTACGCCATCAAGTTTTACACTGAGATATGGAACAAAAAGCAAAAGGATCCCTCCTCGTGAGGGTTGGCTCCGCCTTGAGTAGCCTCGTCTTTCTCGGCGTGTCAGGACTGGCCTACCTATTGGTTGCCGACGTGTACGACATGTATCCGCAGCTCGCGTATCGCGCTATTTTTTCAGTCCTCGGCGTGCTCATCCCACTCCCGCTCGCTTTTTTCTTCGGTCTTGTCACAGTGCGCCACACGCTGTCACTACACCGGCTGATGGCGAGCGCAGCGAGATGCATGTGGGGCTTCTTCGGGCTCTTCCTGCTCACCTGGTTGCTTGAGGGACTCCTCATCGGAGAGGCACCCGGCCCCTTCATGTACGTGTGTGTCGGCACTCTCATCCTGTCGGCAACGATCGCGCACCTCCTCACGCTCGGCGCACGCGCCGCGAAATCCTCATAGGGCCAGGGCAGGAAACGCACAGACAGCAAGCCCCGACCGATCGGAGGAGACCGTTGCGTAGCCGATCAGCGTTTCTAGATGCGCTTAGGCTGGTCTTGTTGACACTTCGCGAAGCGGGTTCGCGTGCGACCAACACGCCGTGCCAGACAATGAATCCGCCAAAGTGCAGACCCATTCAGCCAAAACCTTCGTTTTTGGGTGCCTTTCACCCAATGGGTCTACACTTTGGCCGCAACAACGCTCAAGACCGCGACCTCATCGCCACCAATCGGGGGGAATTGCACTACACGAGCGTCCGACACGCCGACGACATGCCGCCAGCAGGCTTCGTGTAGTGCAAAACCCCCATCGAATACGAACTACACCAATCAGCCTGGACAACAGCCGCATAAACAAACTGTCAACAACTTGCGCACACCCCCAGACCCCAATAGCGAGCACCCGAACAGATGTACTCTCCACACGCGGATAGGTTGTGCCGATGCGGATAGGTTATCGCCACGCGGATAGGTTAATAAGCTATCCACATGTTCATAACCTATCCATATCGCAATAACCTATCCGCGTACGCTGCCGGTTTGGTCGGCCTGGAGGACAGGGAAGGTTAGGGCGGCCCAGCCGCGGTGACGGTGGGCGACGGCGGGACCAGCACTAAGCAAAAGTCGCATGCAATTCACAAACACAAGTGGCGTAACATCACAAACTGATACAACCCAGCACAATGCGGGCGGGGAATTGCATGCGAGATTACGGAACGACGAACAACACACCAGCACACCAGGCCCCGCCGGTGTGGAGGGCGCCGGAGGGACTGGAGGACCTGACCGCGGCGCAGGTGGGCGACGGCGGAGCCTGTCAACACACAAACGACAAGCCCGACCGATCGGGGGCGCCGCGGGGCCTGCGGGGCCTGGCCGGGCATCACACAGACACCCCGACCGATTGGAGGCCGCCGCGAGGCCTGCGGGGCCTGGCCGCGGTGCTGGTGGGTGGCGGCAGGGCCTGGCCGGGCTTCGAGGCGACGCGCCGAGCGCAGCTCGCGGCGCGGACGGCTCGCGGGCGGGCCGCCGCCCACCGGCACACACAGCGGCCCGGCCCAACAAAACAGGCCACGCGGCGGCAGGGCATCGAGCCGACGCGCCGAGCACTATCAGCCGCGAAAGCCCAACTGGTGTGGAGGACACCGGGGGTCCGGCCGCGGTGCCGGTGGGCGATGGTGGCGCCGCACCGCCGGTGTGGAGGACACCGGGGGCCGACCGCGGTGCCGGTGGGCGGCGGCAGGGCCTGGCCGGGCTTCGAGATCGACCACTCCGAGCGAAGCTCGCGTGTGGCGATCTCGCGGGCGGGGCGCCGCCCACCGGCACCAACACGCAGGCAGAAACACTCAGCCACAAATACATAGGCACAACGAAGCCGCCCGGCCCCACAGGGGCCGGGCGGCTCACGCGTCAGGCCGCTAGGCGGCCATCAGCGAAGGGTTCAGCGCATCTGGGTGCCGGTGGCGCCCAGGCGCTCGCAGGCCTCGACGACGCGGGCGGCCATGCCGGCCTCGGCCGACTTGCCCCACGTACGCGGGTCGTACTGCTTCTTCACGCCGACCTCGCCGTCGATCTTGAGGACGCCATCGTAGTTGCGCAGCATGTGGTCAACGACCGGGCGGGTGAACGCGTACTGCGTGTCGGTGTCGACGTTCATCTTGATGACGCCGTTGGCGACAGCGGTGGCGATCTCCTCGGCGGTGGAGCCGGAGCCGCCGTGCATGACCAGGTCGAAGGGACGGTGGTCGAGGCCGAAGTGCGCGGCGACCTCTTCCTGGATGGTGCCGAGCAGCTCGGGACGCAGCTTCACGTGGCCGGGCTTGTAGGCGCCGTGCACGTTGCCGAAGGTCAGGGCGGTGATGTAGCGGCCGTTCTCGCCCAGGCCCAGGGCCTCAACGGTCTTGATGCCGTCTGCGGTGGAGGTGTAGAGCTTCTCGTTGATCTCGCCAACGACGCCGTCTTCCTCGCCGCCAACAGCGCCGACCTCGATCTCGAGGATGGTGTTGGCCTTGACGGACATGGCGAGCAGTTCCTTCGCGATCTCCAGGTTCTCGTCGAGCGGGATCGCGGAGCCGTCCCACATGTGGGACTGGAAGGTGGGGAGCTTGCCGTCGGCGACCTGGCCGGCCTCGATCTCGAGGAGGGGACGGACCCAGGAGTCGATGTTCTGCTTGGCGCAGTGGTCGGTGTGCAGAGCCACGGTGATGCCGTAGTTCTTGGCGACCTCGTAGGCGTAGGCGGCGAGGGCCAGAGAGCCGGTGACGCGGTTCTTGATGGTGGAGCCGGAGCCGTACTCGGCGCCGCCAACGGACACCTGGATGATGCCGTCGGACTCGGCCTCGGCGAAGCCCTGGAGGGCGGCGGTGATGGTCTGGGACGAGGTCACGTTAATCGCGGGGTAGGCGAACTTGCCATCCCGTGCGCGATTCAGCATCTCTGCGTAGACCTCAGGGGTTGCGATAGGCACTTGGAGCCTCCTAATCGAGTGACAGTTTTGTCACGATCAATTGTCTCACATTTTGCATGATCGGGAAAGGATGGAAGTCCCGTTCGGACAGGGTCTTTTCATTCAGCGGGCGCGTGTGGTACGCGCTTGGCGAGGCCGGGCTGGCCTGCGTGTCCGCGTCTCTCTCGGGTGCTGTCACGAGGCAGGGGTGGCTCTTGTGGGTGTGGCGCGCTGGGGCGGTGGCGGGGTCAGGGGAGGGAGGCGGGGGTGCCGCAAGGCGCGAGGCGTGCGCCCACATGACAATGGCGGCGGCATGGCCGACGTTCATGGAGCGCGTGGAACCGCGTTGAGTGATGGCGACGACGACCTGGCAGGCGGCCAGCATCTCCTCGCTGAGGCCCGAGGCCTCGGACCCAAAGACCAGGCAGGCACGCTCAGGCAAGACGGCCCCTTCAAGGGCGACGGAGCCGTCTACATTGTCGACGCCGACGAGGGCCAGGCCCTCACCCTCGCAGTGCTCGACGAGTTCGCTCACCTGCGCACGGTGATCCACCGGCAGGTATCGGTCGGTCACCATGGCGCCGCGGCGGTTCCAGCGCTTGCGGCCCACGACGTGGACGCGGCGCGCGCCAAGCGCGTTGGCCGTGCGCACGATGGAACCGATGTTGAAGTCGTGGTCCAGGTTCTCCACGGCCACCTCGAAGGGAAGCGAGCGGGCGGCGAGGTCCTCACGAATCGCGTCCATCGTCCAGTAGCGGTATCGGTCCTCGACGTTGCGCCGATCCCCGTGCTCCAGGAGCTCCCGGTCATAGTGCTCGCCAACCGGCCAGGCGGCCTGCCCAACCGGCCACGGACCGACCCCCACCTGCGCGCGCGAACCAGCCCCGGCCTCGTACGCCTCAGTGTCCCCAGAAACAGCGCCTTGCCGCGCGATGTCACACCCGTTTTCCAACTCGTTCACGGATCCCACCCTAGCGGGAACGTAGAATGGAGGCATGAATCCGCTGATGAACGAACCAACAGCACTCAGTGAGTTGCCGCCCGTGACCGCGTGGCTCTCCGACATGGACGGCGTCCTGGTCAAGGAGAACCGCGCACTGCCGGGCGCCAACGAATCCTGGCGGCGCTGCGCGCCAACAACATTCCGTTCCTGGTCCTCACCAACAACTCGGTGTTCACCAACCGCGACCTCTCGGCGCGCCTGGCGAACTCGGGCCTGGACATCCCCGAGGAGAACATCTGGACCTCCGCGAACGCGACGGCCGCCTTCCTCCAGCAGCAGTCCCCCGGCTCGACCGCGTACGTCATCGGCGAGGCCGGCCTGACCACCGCGATCCACGCCGCCGGATACGTCATGACGGAGACGGACCCCGAGTACGTGGTGCTCGGCGAGGTGCGTTCCTACGACTTCCGCGCCCTCACCCAGGCGATCCGCTTCATCGAGGGCGGCGCGAAGTTCATCGCGACGAACCCCGACGTGTCGGGCCCCTCCGACGAGGGAACCCTGCCCGCGTGCGGTGCGATCGCCGCGATGATCACAGCGGCCACCGGCAAGCAGCCCTACTTCGTGGGCAAGCCGAACCCGGTCATGATCCGCGCCGGCCTGAACACGATCGGCGCCCACTCGGAGCGCGCCGCGATGGTCGGCGACCGCATGGATACCGACGTTCGCGCCGGCGTCGAGGCGGGCCTGCGCACCCACCTGGTGTTGTCCGGCTCCACGGCGCGCGAGGACATCTCCAAATACCCGTTCCGCCCCTTCGGCATCCACGAGGGCATCGGCGATCTCATCAAGCTCGTCGAGGCGGCCCACTGACCCACTCCGTCCCGGAAAGGAACCCCCATGACCAACGATTCCCACAAGGCGCGCCTGGCCACCCTCGTCCAGGAGCTCTCCGTCATTCATGAGAAGGTCACCCTGGCGTCGGGCCGCGAGTCCGACTTCTACGTCGACATGCGCCGCTCGACGCTGCACCACGAGGCGGCTCCCCTCATCGGCCACGTCATGCTGGATCTCCTGGAGGAGTCTGGCTTCGCGGTGGGCGAGGAGTACGTGGCCGTGGGCGGCCTGACGATGGGCGCGGACCCGGTGGCCACCGCGATGCTGCATGCGGCGGCCTCGCGCGGCCTCGACCTGGACGCCTTCGTCGTGCGCAAGGCGGCCAAGGATCACGGCATGAAGCGCCGCATCGAGGGCCCGGATGTCGTGGGCAAGAACGTCGTGGTCCTGGAGGACACCTCCACGACGGGCGGCTCCCCGCTGGAGGCGGCGCTCGCCCTGCGCGACGCCGGCGCGAACGTCGTCGCCGTCGCGGTGATTGTGGATCGCGCGACCGGCGCGAAGGAGCGCATCGAAGCCGAAGGCTTCCCATACTTCTACGCGCTGGGTCTGGAGGATATTGGCCTGGCCTGATCCTTTCCGTCCATCGACGAGGCCGGGGCCGAGTTCTGCGCGAACCTGGCCCCGGCCTCGTTATCGTCTGAGCGCCCTCACATGTGGGGCACGGCGCGCATGGCGCGCGCGGTGACCCAGCGAGGGGCGATCTTCATGATACCCATGGCGACCTTGTAGGTGGCTGTGGGGGTGACGTGGATGCGCCCGGCGCGCACGGCGTCGAGGGCTGCCGTGACGACCTGGTCGGGGCTGGCCATGAGCCAGGAGGGGGTCGAGCGCATGTCGACGCCGGCGCGCTCGAAGAAGGGCGTATCGACGGGGCCGGGGCACACGACGGTCGCGGTGATGCCCGAACCCTTAAGCTCGGCGGCCAGGCCTTCGGTGAAGGCGACGACCCAGGCCTTGTGCGCGGAGTAGGTGCCAGCCCCCGTACGCGAAGCGACGGAGCCGACGTTGAGAATGGCGCCGCGGCCGCGCGAGCGCATGGAGATACCGGCGTGGTGGGCCAGCGTCATGACGGCGCGGACCATGACGTTCAGGCCGTTGATTTCGTTCTCGAGGCTGTTGTCGAGGAACGCGCTTCCCAGGCCGAATCCCGCGTTGTTGACGAGGAGGTCGACGGGGCGCACGTCCGGCTTCTCGGTGTCCGCGGGGCCTCCGACGTCGAGGCGGGCGGCGACGCGCGCGCAGCCTGAGTCGGTGGACAGGTCGGCGGCGATCACCTCGGCGCGCACGCCGGCGACGTTCGCGAGCGAGTCCGCGAGCGCGCGCAGGGCGTCCTCGCGGCGCGCGACGAGCACCAGGTCGTGGCCTGCGGCGGCCAGCTGCCAGCAGAATTCTTCACCAATCCCGGAGGTTGCTCCGGTCACAAGCGCGGTTCCCATGGGGGAAGTCTAGCGCGCTCGCGTGGGGGTAGCACGAAGCCGGGGCGGGCTCGCGCACGTGTCGCGAGTCCGCCCCGGCCTGCTATTTTATCGCGTGCGGATCAGGAATCCGGCTCCGCCGCCGGCGAGGGCCGCCGGGATGAGGAGGAGGAGCAGCCAGTAGGGGCTCCAGCCTCCCGATCGTCCAGCGTCGGTCGCCGCCGCGATGGGCAGCGAGGCGGCCGCGTCGCTGGTGCCCACCGAGGGGGCTCCGGCGGCGCCGGACTGGGCGCTCTCACCGCTCTGGGCGCCGCTTTGCGGGCTGGCACTCGCAGACGGGGTCGCGGCGGGTGCCGCCTTGGGGGCGGTGACCGGGGTGGCGCCACCCGAGGAGGTCGTGGCGCCCGATCCACCGCGCGAGGCGGCTCCGGAACTCAGGACTGCCTGCGTACCCGGGGCGCCCGCGCCGGATGCGGAGGCTGCGGGGCGGGTTGCGCTCGAGAGCACTCCCCTGGCCACGGCCTTGTTTCCGGAAGGAGCTGCGGGTGCCACTGCCGGGGACCCTCCCGGGCGAGAGCTCGGAGCGGGCACCGGGTCAACGCTCGGCTCGGGAGCCGGAGTCGGCTCGGGAGCGGGAGTCGGCTCAGGAGCGGGAGTCGGCTCGGGCGCAGGTGCCGGGTCAACGCTCGGCTCAGGAGCCGGCGTCGGCGCGGGAGCGGGCGCGGGAGTCGGTTCGGGCTCCGGCGTCGGCGCGGGAGCGGGAGCAGGCGTCGGCTCGGGCTCCGGCGTCGGCGCGGGGCCCGGCGAAGGCGTCGGGACCGGCTCGTCGCCCGGGGTGGGCGCGGGCTGGTCGTTGTGGTGGCCGGAGCGGACCACGACGGTGAAGGACTGCGGCTCGGCGAGGACGCGCTCGCCGCTGCGGGCGCCCACTTCGATGCGGTAGGTTCCGGGTGCGCTGAACACCCAGTTGCCGTGCATGTGCGTGGACTCGGTCGTGTGGACCACCCCGTCGCCCGCGGCCGAGTCGAAGTGGATGCGCGCGCCGGTTCCGAAGGTGCCGCCCTGGAAGAAGGCGACGCGAGCGCCCTGGGGGGCCTCGGCCAGGTGCAGGGTCAGGTCCGCGCCCTCGGGCAGGGCGGCGTAGTCGATGCCTTCGGTGGACAGGCCGGGCCACACGATGTCGCTGTTTTGCGTTTCGGGCAGCACGTAGGTGGCGGTGCCCACCGGGCCGAGCACGTCGTAGCTCGCGTCCGACAGGGAGGCCGGGCGCACGAAGCGCGCGTTGGGTCCGACGGACAGGGTCGTGGAGGACAGGGTGCGCAGCACGGAGGTGCGCGCGTTGGTGAGCGAGTCGTCCTTGACGGCCAGCCCGTAGGTGGTGCCGTTCTCGCCGGCCGCCTGGGTCAGGCGCACGTCCAGGTGTCCGCGGCCGATCTCGACGGGGTCGGTCAGCAGTGACGAGGCCGGGGCCGGGTTGTCTCCTCCACCGGGGTTGGGCGCGACTCAGGGCTGGGCGCAGGATCGGGGGTCGGGTCGGGTGCGGGCTCGGGTTCGACGGGAGCCGGGGAGCCGTCACGCATCTTGAGCGTGGCGGTCAGACCCACGTGGTCGCCAACGGTGACGTCGGAGGCGTCAGCAACCGTCATGACCGCGTCGGAGAGGGGGTGGGGGCGCAGGATGACGCGCATGTACATGGGGTCGGACTGGCACACGCCGAGGTCCTGGGTCTTCGTGTCCATGCCTCCCGCACCCAGGGTGCCTTCCATCGAGCACCAGGGGCTGAAATCCCACTTGGATTCGAGGAACTCGATCTTGTAGGTGGCGCGCAGGTTGGGGTCTGCCGCCTTGACGGTGGCCGTGTACTGGTCGGTCGTGCCGGGGATCAGGTCGTAGGAGACGTCGACGCGGGGCGAGGCCACGGGCAGGCGGTCGGGGTTCCACTCGGGAGCAGGGTCGGGGTTGGAGGGGCCCAGGATCGTGTCAGATCCGCCGACGGTGACGGGCTCGGTGTCCTTCTGGGAGTAGTGCGCGGCCTGGGAGACCCAGCGGGCGGAGGCGGAATCGGAGGGGATGTAGATCGCCTGGACGGCCGCCGCGTCCGCGCCGAGCAGCTCGGAGACGGTTGCGCGGCCGCCCTCAACCACGGCCTCGGTGAGGAAGTAGCCGTTGACGGTGATCCACGCGCGTCCCGTGTCGGTGGGAACGCCCGTGTCGAGCGTGATGTCGGTGAGGTAGTTGTCGCCGGGATGTTCACGCTCAGCGTGGTGGGACAGGGTGAGCGTGGGTGTGGCGGCGTTGCCGTCGGTGCGCTCTGCTCGGGCCGCGTTGTAGGCGGACACAATGTCCTTGATCGTGCCGTCGGCGGGGTTCGCACCGCCAACCTGCCAGACCAGCGGGGTGATCGGCGAGGAGTAGAGGGCGGTGCCGTCGGCGCTGCGCGCGGTCATCTTGTAGTTCGCGACGTAGCGGCCGGGCTGGGTGAAGGTCGTGTACAGGTGCGTGTGGCGGGGGTTGTAGACGGACCGGTAGGCGGTGTCATGGCTGGAGAGGAAGCGGTTGACGCTGTCACCGTTGTCGATGAACATCTCCATGCGGCCCGGGCCGTCGACGCTGATGAGGTCGAGCGTGTAGGTCTCACCCTCGAACTTGTCCATGTCTCCGATCTCGCCGGCGCCCAGGCCCGCCCAGATGGGCGTGTTGCCGGGGCCGGGGGTCTGGGGGGCGGCGTTCAGGACGCTGCCTTCGGCGCCGAGGAATGACAGGTCGGGACGCTTGGCGGGAACGACGAGCTGCGATTTGGCCTCGTCCTTCTCGCCGGTGCCGGTCCACGCCTTGGGGATCCACAGGGCGGTCTTTTCCATCGGTAGGTTGATGGTGTTGAGGCTAAAGCTGTTGGTATCGTCGTGCCAGACGGGGATGGGCGCATCCACGTGCTGTCCGGTGACGATCCAGTCCTTGTCCTGGTCGGGCCCGGCCCACGCGGTGGCGGGGGTCAGCGCCAGGAAGAGGGCCAGCGCCGCGGTGCTGACGCGTCGCAGGTATGACATAAGGGTGCCTTTTCTAGCTATGTTGTAGATGAGAATCATTATCACTATAGACAATCGGTCCGACAACCGCACGTCACCGCGCGCGTTTCACACGCGTTTCACGCGACCAGTACCCCGTCCCCCAGCTAGGCTCGACCCCATGAGATTCGCGACCTGGAACGTCAACTCCATCCGCACGCGCGTTGACCGCGTCATCGCCTTCCTCGAGCGCTCAAGCACCGACGTGCTCGCCATGCAGGAAATCAAGTGCCGCCCCGACCAGTTCCCCACCGCCCCCTTCGAGGAGGCCGGCTACCACGTCGCCATCCACGGACTCAACCAGTGGAACGGCGTCGCCGTGGCCTCGCGCCTGCCGATCCTCGACATCCAGGACCACTTCCCCACCCAGCCTGCCTTCGGCGACCCGGCGGTCGTCGAGGCCCGTGCACTCGGCGTCACCATCGACACGACCGACGCCCTCCCGCGCGAGGATGGGCAGGCCTCGTCCATGACGATCTGGAGCCTGTACGTGCCCAACGGGCGCGAGCTCACCCACGCGCACTACGCCTACAAGCTCGAGTGGCTCGCCAACCTCGCCGAGCAGGGCCGCGGCTGGCTTGCCGACCCGGAGGCGCTCATTGCGCTGGTCGGCGACTGGAACGTCGCTCCCCTGGATGAGGACGTGTGGGACATGGCCGTCTTCGAGGGCTCAACCCACGTGTCCGCCCCCGAGCGCGAGGCCTTCGCCGCCTTCGCGTCCGACGGCTGGGTTGAGGTCACGCGAGGCCGCGTCACGAACTACACCTACTGGGACTACCAGAAGCTACGTTTCCCCAAGAACGAGGGCATGCGCATCGACTTCGCCTACTGTTCCCCGGCGCTCGCCGCGCGCGTGAGCGGCGCACTGATTGATCGGGACGAACGCAAGGGCAAGGGCGCGTCCGACCACGTGCCCGTCATCATCGACGTCGACTGAGGGACCGGACGAGGCGTGGGCGAGCCCCGCAACGCGTCGAGGCCTGGGCACGTGCCCAGGCCTCGATTCGTCGCGATTAGGCGTGTTCGCGCGCGAGGGACAACAACGACGCGTTGAGGGCCGACCAGTTGTCGTGGTGCCACGGCCCGAAAGGCTCGGCACCCACGAAGGCGGCGCTGGCTCCCAGGTCGCGGTCCGCCCACACGAAGGAGCCGGACTGGCCGAAGTGCCCGATGGTACGCGGGGAGGCATCGGGCGCGGTCCAGTGCGGCGACTTGTCGCCGCGAATCTCCACGCCGAGGCCCCACGGGCAGGGTGTGACACGCCCGTAGCCGGGCACGACGCCGGCGAGCGTCGGAAACTGTGAGAGTCCCGCGAGGGCGGCCAGCGGCGCGCTCACCAGAGTCGGACGGGCGAGCTCAGCACCGAAAAGGCTGACATCGAACGCGCTGGCGACCCCCGCATGAGCGGGACTACCCGGGATGTCCGCGGAGCCCATTCCAAGCGGGTCAAACACCGTCTGGCGCACCCACTGAGCGACGCCCATTCCACTCGCGTCAGCCACGACCTCGCCGAGCACGTCGAAGCCCTCGTTGGAGTAGATGCGGCGCTTCCCGGGAGCGGCGACAGGACGCCTCCCCTCAAAGGGCAGGCCCGAGGCATGGGCCAGCAGGTGGCGAACCGTTGCCCCCTCAGGACCCGCGGGATCATCGAGGGAGATCAGGCCTCGTTCGACCGCGACCAGCACCGACCACGCGACGATCGGCTTGGTAACAGACGCGAGCGGGAACACTCTGCCCGTATCGCCGTGCGAGTAGACGACGTCGCCCCCGACACGAAGGACGAGGGCGGCATCGAAGGACGGCAGCGGTCCGATCACGCGGTGGTGGCTTCCGGAGCAGCCGCGGCCGCGGCGGCTTCTGCTGCCGCCGTGGTCTTCTCGCTGATCTTACGCAGCGTGCGTGCGTAGACTTCCGCGACCTCCTCGGGCACGGACGCGCCGAGCTGGAGGACGTAATGCGCGGGCAGGTGCAGGAGCTGCACGCACACGGCCAGGAAGTCCGCGACGAATTCGCGGGCGTCGATAGGTTCGTCGTTGTAACGAGCCGACACGACAGAGCCGTACCAGTAGCGGATGAGGATCTTCGCCAGAGTGCGAGGGGGTGGTGCCGATGTCGGCGCCCTCGTCCTCGACGAAGGCGGCGATCATCGCCGTGAGCGCCTCCTCCATCTGCTGGGTCCGGTACTTGTAGTGCGCGTGTGCGGGGTGCGTCTCCGAGGAGGATTCCGCCCACAGGACGCAGTCCAAGGCGATAGCGGCGTCCGCCCCGGGCTTCATGGCGAAACGCATCTCGCCAACCGCCCAGTCGACGAAGGAGCCGGCAGTGATGCCGCCCTCGTCGAAGCCGCCCTCAGCCTCGTCATTGATGGTGACGTCGAAGAGGGCGTTCATCTCCTCGTGACGCTGGATCGCGCTGCGCAGGATCGCTTCCTTGGACGGGAAGTGATAGACGACGGCGGGGTGGGAAATACCGACTCGACGACCGAGGTCGCGCAGAGAGAAGCCGTTGTAGCCTCGCTCCGCGATCAGAACCATCGCTGCCGAGAGGATGGATTCGCGCGTCGCCTGTCCTACGGAATAGGCGCCACGGGCCTTCCTCTGGGTTGTCATATCTTCTCCTGCTGTTGCGGACGTCACATACCGTTAGTCCGAAATACACACTGGTATTCAGTGTAGCGCGTAATCTTAGGGTTTATCAACATTCATGACAAGCCCGTCGAACATCGCATTAATGTCAACTTTCACGCTACACCCATCCTGCACCTGCCCGCCGAGCAGCATAACAGCCAGCCGATCACCGATCTCGCGCTGAATCACGCGGCGAAGCGGGCGCGCCCCGAAGGCGGGATCATAGCCCACCTGAGTCAACCAGCCGCGAGCTGGCTCACTCACTGTCAAGTTTATGCGGCGATCCTGGAGGCGCGTTTGAAGGGCAGCAACCAGCAGGTCAACGATCTGACCCAGATTTTCGCGGGTCAGGGCGTCAAACATGACAGTCTCATCCAGCCTATTGAGAAATTCTGGCCTGAACTTTGACCGCACAACAGACATGACCGCATCCCGCTTTTCCGAGTCCGTCAAACCCTCGTCCACCAGGAACTGCGACCCCAGGTTTGACGTGAGAATCAGGATTGTGTTGCGGAAGTCGACCGTCCGACCCTGACCGTCAGTGAGACGCCCGTCATCAAGAACCTGCAAGAGGATGTCGAAGATCTCAGGGTCAGCCTTCTCCACTTCGTCCAGGAGAACGACGGAATATGGCCGACGTCGCACCGCTTCGGTCAGCTGACCGCCCTGCTCGTAGCCGACGTACCCCGGAGGGGCACCGACCAGCCGCGCGACCGAGTGCTTCTCCGAGTACTCGGACATGTCGATGCGCACGATCGCACGCTCGTCGTCGAAGAGGAACTCCGCGAGGGACTTGGCCAGCTCCGTCTTGCCGACACCCGTGGGCCCCAGGAAGAGGAAGGAGCCGGTCGGGCGATTCGGATCGGACAGGCCCGCGCGCGAACGCCTCACGGCGTCCGATACCGCTCGCACCGCCTCCTTCTGTCCAATCAGACGCTTGCCGAGCTCGGCCTCCATGTGAAGAAGCTTCTCAGTCTCAGTTTGGAGGAGTTTACCCGTAGGAATTCCCGTCCAGGCCTCGATAACCTCGGCAATCTCCGTGGGGCCAACCTTCTCAGCGATCATCGGTTCCTCGGCAGCAACGGCATCCTGCTCCTCGGCGCGAGCCTCCTCGTGCGCAATCTGCCGTTCGACGGCCGGAATCTCTCCGTTTTGCAGGCGACCGGCTTCCTCCCAACGTCCCTCGCGCACGGCCAGCTCGAGCTGGGTGCGCAGCGTGTCCAGCTGGACGCGCAGGTCACCCACGCGGTTGTGGCCAGCCTTCTCTGCCTCCCAGCGCGCGGTGAGCGCACGCAGCTTCTCTTCGCGATCCGCCAGGTCCGCGCGCAGCTTGCTCAGGCGATCCTGGGTGGCGGCGTCGGCCCCGTCGGGGTCGGACTCCGCCAGGTAGGACTCCTCCATGCGCAGGCGATCCACACTGCGGCGCAGCTCGTCGATCTCGACCGGCGAGGAATCCAGCTCCATGCGCAGACGCGAGGCGGCCTCGTCGATCAGGTCAATCGCCTTATCGGGCAGCTGACGCCCCGTGATGTAGCGGTTCGACAGGGTGGCGGCGGCCACCAGCGCGCCATCGGAGATCGTCACCTTGTGGTGGGCCTCGTACTTCGGGGCGATGCCGCGCAGGATGGCGACCGTGTCCTCAACCGAGGGCTCGCCGACGAAGACCTGCTGGAAGCGACGCTCCAGGGCGGGATCCTTCTCAATGTTCTCGCGATACTCGTCGAGCGTGGTCGCACCGACCATGCGCAGCTCGCCGCGGGCGAGCATGGGCTTGAGCATGTTGCCCGCGTCCATCGCACCCTCGGAGCCACCGCCCGCGCCGACGACCGTATGCAGCTCGTCGATGAAGGTGATGACCTGACCGTCCGAGCGCGCAATCTCGGCCAGGACGGCCTTGAGGCGCTCCTCGAACTCACCGCGATACTTCGCGCCGGCCACCATCGAGGACACGTCCAGCGAGATCAGGCGCTTGTCGCGCAGGGACTCGGGGACGTCGCCAGCGACGATGCGCTGGGCCAGGCCCTCGACGACGGCGGTTTTACCGACGCCGGGCTCGCCGATGAGGACAGGGTTGTTCTTCGTGCGGCGGGACAGGACCTGCACGACGCGGCGAATCTCGTTATCGCGCCCGATGACGGGGTCGAGCTTGCCCTCGCGCGCCACCTCGGTCAGGTCGCGGCCGTACTTCGCCAGGGCCTCGAACGAGCCCTCGGGGTCAGCCGTCGTGATCGGGTCGGGGCGCAGCTGGGAGAGAGCCTGCGTGAGCGCGTCGACCTGGGCGCCACCCTGGGTCAGGATGCGCCCCGCCTCCGTGTCGGATGCGGCCAGCGCGATGAGCAGGTGCTCGGTGGAGATGTACTGGTCTCCCGCCCCCCTGGGCGCGCTCCTCCGCATCCTCGACGACGGCGAGCAGCGCGCGCGAGGCCTGGGCTGAGCCAGCGGATGCCCCCTGGGTACTCGGCAGGGACACCAGGGCGTTGCGAGTGCGTGTGCCGATCGCGCGGGCATCCGCGCCGACGGCCTGGAGCAGGGACAGGGCAATGCCCTCGCGCTGCTCGATGAGTGCCTGGAGCAAGTGGATGGGCTCCACCTGCGGATTTCCGGCCGCCGATGCGGCCTGGAGCGCGGAGGCGATGGCCTCCTGCGCCTTCGTGGTCATCTCACGTGCCATGAGATCGTTCCTCCAAATAGTTCGAATGTGTCGCGCCGACGGTTCTCGGCGTATCTGATAGACATAACGAAGCTAAAGTTGAGTCTATTCCACTCAACTTGAAAATGGAGACAGGAACGAGGCCTGGGCTCAGTCCTCCGGAAGCCAGACGGGTCCGCCGAAGCCGCGCTGATGACCGCCCGACGGGCCAGAATCATCGGCATCCTCGATGCCGTAGCGCTCCGCGAGCGCGCGGAAGAGCTGGAGCGTTGTGGCCAGAGCGCACATGACCTGCTGGACCAGCTGAGCATCCGTGGCGCCATACTCGTAGTCGCCGTTCACCTCGGCGACGACACGGTCGCCCTCCAGTTGCTCGGCCACGTAGGCCTTGGGCCACAGGAACTCCCCGTGCCAGGCCTGCAGAAAGTCACGCAGGTCCTCCCCATACTCGAGAGGAACGAGCTGCTTCATGAACGCGACGATCGACAGCACTTCGCGCGAATCACCGAGGAAACGGAAGCAGAACAGGTGCCCCTCCCAGAATCCACACAGGTCACTATCATCATCGATGCGCCACGCCCAGCCTTCAGAGTCGAAAAGGAGTCCCAGGCGCTCTTGCGTGATGGGACGAACCATGTCAAAGCGATTAGCTTCAAACTCTGAGTTACCCGTGGCGATTCCTTCCGCCGCTGCCGCGTTACTTTCCTCCCATTGTCCCATATCAGAGGGCATACCGTCCGCCGATTCGGCGCGGCGAGGCGTGCCCTCACCGTCGGTCCCGCCGTCGGCATCCGCCCGCCATAGCCAGCTCATGATGACTCCCCTACTCGTCTCTTTCGATCGTGACGCGCCACTGCGTCGTTGACTCGGGGGCGTGAGCGCGTCGGCCACCCCTGCGCACCATGTCCACATGCACACCCATTGGCCACCTCCTCCACTCACCGCATCTCGTCATCAGTGTGTGTATCTCGACACCTTCACAGTAGCGCAGAATCCGCGAAATACCAATGGCCGCAGGGTCTTTTCAACCCTGCGGACAGTGATCGGACGAGCGATGAGGAACCATCGTTGCAGCTCATCCGGGGGACTCAGCCGCACCTGCCACTAATTGTCTAGTTGCTCACATTTTGGTATAGCCCTTGCAAGCAGCGCGAATTTCTATTAAATAGGGATTTTTACTCGCCCTCGGAAACACTTCCCCGCGCAGGTGTCTCACTCTCAGCGCACGGCGCGGCGGCCGCAGTCACCGCGTCAGGTGATGTCGCCGCAGCCTCTGCAGGCGCGCCCGACTGACCGGCGAGAACAGGCAAGAAGGCCGGCAGCGGCCTACGCCTGGCACTCTTGGCAACAAGCCAGCGCAGCGCCCACTCAGCGGGACCGCGCGACGATCCCAATGCCTCGGCAATGACACAGCCGATGCCGATCAGCGCCCACACAACGAGCGCGATCAGGCCGGACACGGCGACCCCGAGGCTGCGCACCCCGGCCACACCAAGCACGACGACAATGAGGATGAAGAGCACCGTCTGGGACAGGTAGGCGGTCATCGAGCGGCGACCGATCGCACTCAGGAAGGCACAGACCGAGCCAAGCTTTTCGCGAGGCCCACCACCCACGAGCGCGAGGAGCGCAAGCCAGCCGCACGCGCCCAGCACCCCCGAGGCATGGAAGAGCGGGTAGGACCAGGCGGCCGAGCCCGCAAACGCCCACGTCAGCTGCATGAGCGCGAAAGGAAGCCCACCGAGGACACCGACGCCCAGACCACCGACGGCGACACAGGCAAGGACGAGCCCATGCCCGCGGGGATCCTGCAGGACACCCCAGCGAGCGATGCCCACACCGATCATGACGCACGGAACCACGAGGGACAGCAGAACCGTTGCGATGGTTGCTCCCAACCAGGTCCTCAGGGACGTCAACGGGTAGGACATCGTCGGCGCCAACGGGCCGTGATATTCGAGCACCATGGGCGTGCCACCCATCGAAAACCCCGTTCCCCACAAACCGAGGAGGCTGAGCGCAGCAACGAGGGAGCCCACCAAGACGCGCGGCCACACGCGCTTCATGACGACGACTTCGGCGAACAACACCGCGACGAGGCCGTAGGTTCCGATGATGTCACCCGAAAAGAACAGGGCATGCACGCCGCCGAATACCAGCATCCACAGGCCGCGGCGACGGATTAGGCGTGCGGCCACGCGGCGAACGTGACGCTCGATATTCTCCTCGACAATCTGTCGCTGGACGGGATGCCAGCCGGCGACTTCCTCGGCAGAGAAGGTGTCCAAAGCGGCCCGGCGCTCACGCTCCATCGTGCGCGACGCCATGATCGCCATGCCGAAGCCGAACAGAATGGAGAAGAGCGGGTAGGCCCTGCGATCGACGAGCACGGTGCGGGCCAGATACCACCACTGGTCGGCGCCATTCATCGCGTCGAGGGCCGCGTGTCTGCCTGGGGAGTCTCCGGGAAGTAAGCAAGCCAGAAGGGCACATTCGCCAGAGCAATCAAGGCCAGCATGAAGCCGCGCGCGACGTCAGGGGCCGGGTAACGCACCTGGCGAGTGCCGGTGAACGACAGGGTAGACACACAAAATCCTCTCGCTGGGGGACGCGGTTGTGAGAGACGAGGAAGGGGGTGAGGCCGGGCGAAACCCGGGACTCACCCCCTCGCGCTATGAGTCAGCGAACAGCAGCCATCATAGCCTCTTGCATGATGCGGCGACGCTTGCCGTTGACCTTAACGAGGAGCACAATACCGACGATCACGCAGATCAGGCCGCTCACTCCGACGACGGAGCCCCACACGAAGGGCACCACGAAGGTCTTGCTCACGGCATCCGGCGTGCTATTGACAGCGTAGAAAGACGAGTCGTTGGACAGGCCAGCGCAGTAAATCCTGTACGGGCCCGCAGGCACACCCGAAGCCGTGTAGGTGTCGTCGGCGTCCGCAGAGGGTCGCAGCGAATACATCGCACCGGAGGAGTCGACGAGCGAGCAGGCGGGATCCGTATCCACGCGCACCTGGACCGTGAAGTCTCCAGACGCGGTCACGGTCACGGAATCGCCGTTGTTTGTGGTGCCACCGTGGATCGAGTTCGCGCCGGTCTGACTCACACCGTAAATCATCATTCCGAAGAACACGGCCGGCGCAATGAAGAGCATTAGGACGATGCCGAGGACCAGCGTGGTGATGCCAGCCCCGCGGCCGGGCATCTTCGGCATCGGCACCGGGGAGGGAGCCACCGGGGCGGAACCATAGGAAGGAGTGGACATGTCTGTGCCTTTCTGGTGGAAATGTCGGCTCAGCATAACACCGTTCGACGCAACCGAGCACACTTGACGATCCGAGCGTGTTGCGCCATCGCAGCGAGATAACATGCGCCACAAAAAGGCGTGAGGCCGGGAACTTCTCCCGGCCTCACGCCTTGCGCGACGTACTTGTCAGCGGATGGCTGACATCATCGTTTGCTGAACGAGGCGGCGCCGCTTTCCGTTCACCTTGACAAGGAGAACGATACCGACGATCAGCAGGATCAGGCCGATGACTCCGACCACCGTCGCCCACACGAAGGGCATCACGAACATCTGGATGACCGCATCCTCAGCATTCCCGTTGAAACCGAAGATATCGGTGCCCGACGTCACGAGGTCGCAGTCAATCTTGTACGTGCCACTGGACAGGTTCGAGGCCGTGTACAGGTTGTTCTGGTCGTCGTAGGACTGCATACGGTGGGACACGCCGCTCGAGTCAACCAGCGAGCAGGAAGTAGCGCCAGCCTCACCGATCATCAGCGTGTACTGTCCCTCCGACGAAACGGTCACGCTGTCGCCGTTTCGCAGGATGGCTTCGTTACCGACCGACTCGGCGGCCGAGGTGATGCCCATTCCCATCGTCATAATGAGAACGATGGGGGCGACAATGATCATCAGCAGTACACCAATGACCAGCGTGACCACGCCGGGAGCTCGGCTGGGCATATCCGGCATCACAACGGCGGTGGGGCCAGCGTAGCCACCGCCGTAAGCGGCGCCGGAATATCCCTGGGGCGCGGGGGCACCCGCGTTTTCGCCGTACTGGGGCCAGGGCGTGTTCTGCCCGCCCTGAGAATCGTAAGGGGACGGATTCGACATGAGTGTGCCTTCCTGATGGGACATTTGTTTCAGCATAACAACGCGGCCGCCCCTGCGAACAGGGTTGCGCGACCATTGGGACGTCTCCGATCCCCGTGTGGATCGGAGACGTCCATCTGCGAGAGGAGGCAGGCCCTAGGGCAGCTGGACCCCGCTCAAGCGCTGCGCGCGCAGCTCGGCCACGCCGGGCACCTCGAGGGGTTCGAGCGCCATGCCGGTCGCGCGCGTCAGCAGCAGGTCGGCCAGCTCGGGGTTACGCGCCAGCGCCGGTCCGTGCATGTAGGTGGCGATAATTGACCCCTGGACGGCACCGTCGTAGGCGACATCGGCGGGCTGGCGTCCCTGCGGGGTGCCATTACCGACGCCGGAGACGACGCGCCCGAGAGGTGCCGCGTCGGGGCCTAGGACGGTTCCTCCGCCATGATTCTCAAAGCCGCTCAGGGCCTGGGTGAGCCCCTCGACGAGGGGCACCGTCACCAGCTCGCCGATGGTGCGGTGTCCCTGCGGCTCGGTCGTGATGTCCAGGACGCCCATGCCGGGCACGCGCGCGCCTCGTGCGTCCTCGTACCAGTGGCCCAGGACCTGCAGGGAGGCGCAGATCGCCAGGAGTGGGCGCCCAGCGTCGAGCGCGCGGGACAGGCCGGAGGTGGCGCGGAACTTGTCGGCCGCGAGCGCCTGGGCCGTGTCCTCTCCCCCGCCCAGGGTGTAGATGTCGAGGCTGTCGGGGATCTCCTCGGTCAACCCGACGTGGACGACCTCGGCGTCGATGCCGCGCCTGCGGGCGCGTTCGGCCAGGATCAGGGCGTTGCCCGTGTCCCCGTAGGTGCCCAAGACCTCGGGCATGAGGACGCCGATTCGCAGCGTGGAAACGCTCACCGCTTGCCTTCCTTTCGGTCGAGCAGGACCTTGAAGTCGCGCATTGCCGTGTAGTTGAGGAGGACCTCGACGCGCCCGGGCTCGCACGCGGCCAGCGCATCCATCGGCAGATCGACGAGGTCACAGTGGATGCCCGCGTATTCGAGGCGCACGGCCAGGTCGGCGCCGCGCTCGCCGCAGGCGATGACACGCCTGCCCGGCTGGTTGACGCCGGAGAAGTCGACGTCCCACAGCCAGGAGAGGTCCTGGCCGTCGGGCACCTGGCCGTTGACGCCGATGACGACCTGATCGACGCGCGGGTCGACCATGGTCATGGCTTCCTGCCAGCCGGCGGGGTTCTTCGCGAGCATCAGGCGGGCGCTGCGCCCGTTGACGTCGTGGACTGAGTAGCGTCCCGCGACCTCGGTCACGGAGCTGACGGCCTTGGCTGCGGCGGCCGGGTCGATGCCCATGGCGACGGCGGCGGCCACGGCCTGCGCGGCGTTACCAAGGTTCGCGCGGCCGGGGAGCTTGAGTTCGAGGGGGACGGCGACATCCCCGGGTCCGTGGAGCGTGGCGCGCGGGCCCTCGGGGGCCAGCTCGACGTCGCTGAGCCACCAGTGGGGCTTCGGGCGGCTGCGCAGCGCGGGCAGCTCCTCGCCCTCGAAGGCGGGGATCAGGTGCCAGCCATCGGAGTCGCGCACGACGCGGCCGCCGCGCGGGTAGGCAGCCGAGTCGCCGCCCCAACCGGCACCGGCGGCGACCCACACGACGCTCGGGTTGTCGGCGGCTGCGGAGACGATGAGCGGGTCGTCGCAGTTGGCGACGACGACGGCGTCCGGGTGAGCGGACGCGCCCTGGCGCAGGCGCTTTTCCACCGAGCCGATTTCGCCGACGCGGTCGAGTTGGTCGCGCGAGAGGTTCAGGTACACGAAGACCTCGGGATGTACGTCCGCGGCGACCGCGGGCACGTGCATCTCGTCGACTTCGAGGGCGGCGCGGCTGGCGTTCTTGCCCTGCATGAGGGCGGTGATGACGCCGGAGGTCATGTTGTCACCGTTGATGTTGGAGGCGACAGGACCGGCGCTTTCCAGGGCGGAGCGCACCATGCGCGTCGTCGTGGACTTGCCGTTCGTACCGGTGACGACGACCGAGGAGAAGGGGGCTGCCAGTTCGGCCAGGAACTTCGGGGAGATGCGCAGGGCGACCTCTCCGCCGATCATGCCTCCGGATCCTCGCCCGAGGGCCCGGGAGGTGAAGCGGGCGGCGGCGCCGGCCGCGTTGGCCACGCGTGAGCGCACCGAGAGGTGATGCGGTGTTTTCGTCATGCCCCCAAGATTAACGCCTGCGGGGCACTGCCCGCGCCGCCGAGAACGCTGTGTGGTCCTCTCGGGGACGAGGCCGTGGCCGGGTTGGGGGCGCCGTCGCCCCTCGCGACACGCCGAGTAGGCCCTGACCTGCGATAATAGTGCCGCATACCATATCGACGTTATCCACGACATGTCGCTGTGACTGCGTCAATATTTCTCATCGGTAAATATTCACCTCCGAGGGACGCGTCGGCACGGCGCACACGGCCCACAATCAGCTTGTTTTCAACGAAAAGCAACGGCGATGGGCAAACGTGCAGGTCAGCACATGTTTCGCAAAAATAGTAACGTAGTAGACGCACGCTGTTTTCGGACGGCCTGCACGTTTGTGCGAAGTGAGCGGACACCGAATAATCAAGTATCCAAACCGGCCGTGACCTGGTAAAACTGTATCAGCAGGCGAGAGCCTGTCGCCTGTTCCAGGCTTCGATCAGGGATCCTGTGTGCCCCTGGATTCTTGATCGAATTAGGCTGCGGGACTCATCCGTTGGGTGGGTCCCGCAGCTCCTTGTTACCTCACTGTCGAGGCGCCACCACAGTAGCCACTATCGGCGTCGCTGTCGCTGCCACTGCCCCGAACCGCGACCTCACCGCCAGCTTAACCGCGCGCCACCCTCCCGCGTCCGCCTCGGGTTAAAGGACAAAACGTGTTGGTTTTGTGGCGACTTTTCGGGTTGTTGATGCGGAAAAATCGGTATTGAAGTTGGTGGGAGCCAACTTGAAGGATGGACAGAACGTGTTGGTTTTGTAGCGACTTTTCGGCTCTCTAGTGCGGGAACGTCGGTATTTTAGCTGGCTGGGACCAACTATGAGGATGGACAAAACGCGTTGCCGGAATGGCGACTTTTCGGCTTGGTGGTGCGTCGAAGTCGGTGTCGAAAGCGGGTGTTTCATCGTGGTGTTCGGATGACCCACCCTTGCCTCGGCGGGAACTGCTTGCCGCGCGTCTGTGGCAACTGGGACCGAGACCTGGCAGCATTAACCCCTCGATGCGCAGCTGGGCCCTACAGGTGGAGCATGGGCAACCCCGCCCACACCGCCACCCAAGGGGTTAACCTGCGCATCCAAGGGCCCAAGCACCCACCCATCGGGCCGAACACACCACCTATCCCGCGAGCCATGCCGCCAAGCACGCACGCGAGGACGAGGCCGACGCTGGCAACGAACGCCCGCCCCGCGCTAGCCGCGGACACACGCACAAAGTGGCCCAGGCCTCGTCACACTTTCGCCGGCGAGGCCGACGCTGGCAACGGGGCCGATAACGGAACCACCCCCGGAGACCTGGCAGCGTTAACCCCTCGATGCACAGCTGGGCCCTACAGGTGGAGCATGGGCAACCCCGCCCACACCGCCACCCAAGGGGTTAACCTGCGCATCCAAGGGCCCAAGCACCCACCTATGCGGTGAGTCCTACCGCCAGACGTTCCCTGCCTCCCGGCAGGGCCGCACGCACGCCGAGGCCGTGACAGGCAGCCAACCGGAATCACCAGGCGTCGCCCGCATGCGCGATCGGGCATACGACACTGACTCATATGCCCTTGAGGCAGGGTATCGCTTCCACTGTGCTGCGCACAGGACCAATCTCGAGACCGAGTTATCCACAAGTGAGGTCTCCGATCGAAGTTATCCACAAGCATCCAGAAACGGCTGGACTGCAGACGCGCGCGCCATCTATACCGTCTACATGATGACCATCGAATCGTTCCGCACCCATCGGCACAGCCGCTCCAACGTCGTCGACAACCCGAACGTTCTAACGATCCGGCGCGGGTACCGTATCCGCATCCACGGAGACGATCAGGCACACCCGTGGGAAATTTGGCGAATCGTCAACGTTGCGAGACTTCATGCTCTCGTCTATCAAACCACACAACGCCTGGTATTCACAGGAAACAGCTCCCTCTTGCTCCACGGTATTCCAACGTGGTCCGCCAATCCAGACGTTGAGGTTTGGCCCAGTGACGCGCGGCTTCGTCTCGCGCCCAATCGCGCTGTTCACCACCCGCACACAACCGTACCGCGCTCAAACATCATCTGTCGGGCTGCCAAACCTCGTACAGTCACCTGTATCGAAGCACTTGAAGCTGAATCACCAATCGAGGCTGCGGTACGTCTAGCATTAAACGACGAACCCCTAGAAGCTTTGTCGCAGCTTGCATGGTCATGCACATACTGTCGCGTTTTGACCGCTTTTCACTGGAAGAGTCACGCCAACGAGGCGAAGAGGTCCGTCACGCAATGCTTGAGGAACTAGCGCGGCATACAAATCACCATGGGCACCAGCGCGCGGACAGCATCATCCGAGCAGCGGACGCTGGATGCGACAACGTTTTCGAGGCCTCGGTTCTGTGGGTCATCAAAAGCCTGTACTCGGGGCGCGTCGTCACTCAGTGTCCCGTCAGGATAGGAGACCACACCTATTTCGGGGATATTGTCCTTCCTGATCTGAAGGTCATCGTCGAGCCCGATGGCCAAGCGAAGTTTGGCGACAAGGAGCAGGAGGTACGCGAGAACACCGGCAAATGGCTCCGTCGGCAGCATGATCTTGTGAACGCGGGATGGCACGTCATTCGCAGCTGCTGGCAAGATACCCATGACTTTGCCGGGTTCCGTACCCGTCTTGCTCCTCAGTTGGGAGTCCAGCACCTCAAGCTGCCTCAGGACTGTCTGCGCCTCTGGGCCGTGCCTCAGCCGAGACAGTAGATTCGGGCTCGCAATTCTCTCGTGCTCGCCATGGTCAAGCTGGGAACGGGGCGGACGACGGAACAACCCCCAGAGACCTGGCAGCATTAACCCCTCGATGCGCAGCTGGGCCCTACAGGTGGAGCATGGGCAACCCCGCCCACACTGCCACCCAAGGGGTTAACCTGCGCATCCGAGGGCCCAAGCACCCACCCATCGGGCCGAACACACCACCTATCCCGCGAGCCATGCCGCCAAGCACGCACGCGAGGACGAGGCCGACGCTGGCAACGAACGCCCGCCACGCACTAGCCGCGCACACACGCACAAAGTGGCCCAGGCCTCGTCACGTGTGTACGGACGACACTGGCAACGGGGCCGACAACGGAACCACCCCCGGAGACCTGGCAGCATTAACCCCTCGATGCGCAGCTGGGCCCTACAGGTGGAGCATGGGCAACCCCGCCCACACTGCCACCCAAGGGGTTAACCTGCGCATCCAAGGGCCCAAGCAGCCACCCAAGGGGTTAACCTGCGCATCCAAGGGCGCCGTAGGGCCCGGATGACTAGGGCACGCATCGAGATCGACCACTCCGAGCGAGGCGCGCGTGTAACGATCTCGCGGGGGCCGGGCCCGAAGGCGGCCAAACCCAGGCACCCACCCCAGACACGACCACATCGCCAGCCCCGGATGAAGACCGCCGTCGTGCACCCACAGACTGTTCCGCCCCGACGCGGGCGCGTCGGGGCGGAACAGTGTGGTCGAGCAGTGGGCGCGCAGGCGTATCAGCGAGCGATGATCGTACCCTCGATGATCGAGCGCACGCCGGTCCGCTTGGATGGACCCGGCAGCGCTTGGCGGGCCGGAGGCTCGGAGGGGGCCAGGGACGCACGTGCGACCATCGGGTCCCACAGCGTCAGCGAACCGCCGGATGCCGAGGGGCGCGCAGGGCGCTCCCACGGGCGCTGACCTCGGCGCATCGGCATGACCTGGCCGTCCGAGGAGGCCGCGAACACGCGGTTGCGGCGAGCCTCGGAGGCAGCGACGGCAGAGCGCAGGGCGTCGCGCTCCTCCTCCAGGGCCTCGACGCGGCGCTCGAGCTCCAGGATGCGGCGGATGCCCGCCAGGTTGATGCCTTCCTCCTGACTCATGCGCTGCACGTCGCGCAGGCGTTGCACGTCGCGCTTCGTGTAGCGGCGCCCCCGCCCTTTGGTGCGGGCGGGGATCACCAGGCCGAGACGGTCGTACTGGCGCAGCGTCTGCGGGTGCATGCCCGCCAGCTCGGCCGCGACCGAGATGACGAACGTCACCGCATCGTCTGTTCCAGTCGGTGCCACGGCTTACTCCTCCGCAGCCTCGGCCAGGGTGGCGCGCACGTCCACGTCCCCTTCGGCCTTCGCCATCTCCTTGGCGAGCTTCTTCAGCTCGCGGCTGGGCTTGGCGGGCACCTGGATGGCGACGCGGGCGATCAGGTCACCCGTCACCTTGGAGGTCTTGACTCCGCCGCCGCGCACGCGAATCTCGGCGCCCGAGGAGGAGCCCGCGGGCACCTTCACGGTAGCCGTGTTGCCGTCCACCATGGGCACGTCGACGACGGCGCCGAGGATGGCCTCGGACACGGTCACGGGCAGATCCATGACCAGGTCGTTACCCTCCCGCGAGTACACGGGATGCGGCTTGACGGTCACGGCGACCTCGAGGTCGCCGGTGGGACCGCCGTGCGTACCGGGCTTGCCGTGGCCCTTGACGCGAACCTTCTGGCCGTCCTTGATGCCCGCGGGGATGCGGACCTTGATCGGAGAGCCGCCGACCTTGATAGTCAGCGTCGCGCCGTTGAGGGCCTGGCGGAAGGAAATCGACAGCTTCGCGCGCACAGTGGCGCCCTTTTCGGGCGTCGGCGCGCTACGCGGGGCGTGACCGCCACCGAAGGACGAGCCGAAGGGGTCGCCACCGAATCGCGCGCTCGCGCCACCGCCACCGCCGAAGAGGCCGGAGAGGATGTCCTCAAAGCCAGCCCCGCCGCCGGGCATGCCGGAGGTCTGGAAGCGCACGTTCTGCCCGCCGAAGCCGGAACCGCCCGCACCGCCGAAGGCCCCGAAGAGATCCTCGAAGCCACCCGTGCCGCCCGACCCGGCGGAGAATCGAGCCCCGCCGCCGGCCATCGCGCGAATAGCGTCGTAGCGCTTGCGATCCTCGTCGTTGGACAGGACCGCGTAGGCTTCGCCAATTTCCTTGAATGTGGCTTCGGCTGCCTTGTCGCCCGGGTTCTGATCCGGGTGCCACTTGCGAGCCAGCTTACGGTAGGCCTTCGTGATGGCCTTCTTGTCCGCTGTCTTGTCGACTCCGAGGACCTTGTAGAAATCCTTGGAGAACCAATCCTGTTCACTCACGCGCGTGTCACCTCTCTTTCAGTTGCGAGCGTGTTGTTACTCAGGGTTGTTCACCAGCACCTTCGCGGCGCGCACGACGCGTTCGCCGCGGCGGTAGCCGCTGGTGAGGACCTGCCCGATGACGGGGTGGTCCACGTCGGCGCTGGTGGTTGCCATGAGGGCGTCGTGCAGGGCGGGGTCGAAGTCGTCGCCCTCGGCGCCGTAGCGCTCCAGCTCGAAGCGCGTCTTGAGCGTGTCCTCGAGCTTGTTGGCGATTGACGCGAAGGGCCCGTCCTCCAGGTCGCCGTGCGCGCGGGCGGCGGCGATGTCGTCGAGGACGCTGATGAGCGACTCGATGACCTCGTCCTGACCGGCGGTCTTGTGGCCGGGGATGGCCTCCTTGGAGCGGCGCACGTAGTTGGCGTACTCCTGGCCCTGGTTGTACAGCTCGGCGTTGGTGCGCGCGAGCTGATCCTCGACGCTGGCGATGCGCTCGAGGGCCTTGGCGAGGTCGGAGTCCTCGATCTGCTCCTCGAAGGCGCTCATGTCGTCGGCCGCCTCGGACGAGGCCTGGGCTGCGTCGGGTGCGTCGGGCGCGGGAATGGGGTTCTCGGGCTGGGCCGCCTGGTCGGCCGGGGCCGACTCGACAGAGTCGGCCCCGGCGACGTTGGCGTCTTCGTTGGGCGCCGAGAAACCGTTGGTTTCTTCGGTGCTCACTTGCCGTCCTCGTCAACGATCTCGGCGTCCACGACGTCGTCCTGCTCGGGGGCGGACGAAGCGGCGGCCTCGTCGGCCTGCTGCTTGGCGTAGATCTCCTGGCCGATCTTCATGCCGGACTCGGACAGGGTCGCCATGGCGGTCTTCACGGCCTCGATGTCGTCACCTTGAGGGCTTCCTTGACGGCGTCGACGTCCTTCTGGACGGCCGCGCGGGTCTCCTCGGAGATCTTGTCGGCCTCGTCCTTGAGCAGCTTCTCCGTCGAGTAGACGGCCTGCTCAGCCTGGTTGCGGGTGTCGGCGTCCTCACGGCGCTTCTTGTCCTCGGCGGCGTGCTCCTCGGCCTCGCGCACCATGCGGTCGATGTCCTCCTTGGGCAGGGAGGAACCGCCGGTGATGGTCACCGACTGCTCCTTGCCGGTGCCGCGGTCCTTCGCGGAGACGTGAACGATGCCGTTCGCGTCGATGTCGAAGGTGACCTCGATCTGCGGCACGCCACGGGGAGCCGGGGCAATGCCGGACAGCTCGAAGGTGCCGAGCAGCTTGTTGTCGCGGGCGAACTCACGCTCGCCCTGGTAGACCTGGATGAGCACGGAGGGCTGGCCGTCCTCGGCGGTGGAGAAGATCTCCGAGGCTTTGGTCGGGATGGCCGTGTTGCGGTCGATGAGCTTGGTCATGACGCCGCCCTTGGTCTCGATGCCGAGCGACAGGGGGGTCACGTCGATGAGCAGGACGTCCTTGCGGTCACCCTGGATGACGCCGGCCTGCAGGGCGGCGCCCACGGCGACGACCTCATCGGGGTTGACGCCCTTGTTGGGCTCGCGGCCGCCGGTCAGTTCCTTGACGACCTCGGTGACGGCGGGCATACGGGTGGAGCCACCGACGAGCACGACGTGGTCGATCTCGGAGACGGTCACGCCGGCCTCGGCCATGACGTCGCGGAAGGGCTTCTTGGTGCGCTCGAGCAGGTCGGAGGTGAGCTCCTCGAACTTGGCGCGCGTCAGGGTCTCATCCAGGTGGATGGGGCCGTCAGCGGTCATGGACAGGTACTGCAGCGAGATGTTCGTGGAGGTCGCGGAGGACAGCTCCTTCTTGGCCTGCTCGGCGGCTTCCTTGAGGCGCTGGAGGGCGACCGCGTCCTTGGACAGGTCGGCGCCGGTCTTGGCCTTGACCTGGTCGATCAGCCAGTTGACGATGCGCTGATCCCAGTCGTCGCCGCCCAGGTGGTTGTCGCCGGAGGTGGCGCGCACCTGGATGGTGGAGAAGCCGTCGTCATCCTTGCCCACCTCGAGGAGGGACACGTCGAACGTGCCGCCGCCGAGGTCGAAGACCAGGATGAGCTCGTCTTCCTTGCCCTTTTCGAGGCCGTAGGCCAGGGCCGCGGCGGTGGGCTCGTTGACGATGCGCTCGACCTTGAGGCCGGCGATCTGTCCGGCGTCCTTGGTGGCCTGGCGCTGGGCGTCGTTGAAGTAGGCGGGGACAGTGATGACGGCCTCGGTGACGGGTTCGCCCAGGTAGGCCTCGGCGTCGGCCTTGAGCTTCATGAGGACGCGCGCGGAGATTTCCTGCGCGGTGTACTTCTTGCCGTCGATCTCCGTGGTCCAGTCGGTGCCCATGTGGCGCTTGACGGAGGAGATGGTGCGGTCAACGTTGGTGACGGCCTGACGCTTGGCGATTTCGCCGACGAGGACCTCGCCGGTCTTGGAGAAGGCGACGACCGAGGGGGGTCGTGCGCGAACCTTCAGCGTTGGGGATGATGGTGGGCTCGCCGCCTTCGAGGACGGCGATGGCGGAGTTGGTGGTACCGAGGTCGATGCCGACTGCGCGTGCCATAAGTTCTTTCCTTTCATCGACGAGGCCGTCTCCGCTTCCGGGGCGGCTCGCGTTGGTCTGTGGGTGCCGGGGGTTCCCGACACGTCCTTGAGTCTGATGTACTCAACTTTAGGAGCCGGGTTTTTATTCCGCAACCCGAAGCTCTCAAACTTGAGTCTGATGTACTCAACTTTGGAGGCCTGGGCTTTATTCCCTGACGAAGCCCCTCAAGAGGTTGAGCCGCTCACAACTTGAGTCTGATGTACTCAACTTTAATGTCAAGCTTTTATTCCACACTTGTCAGAGTATGAACAACCCCCTCCACCGCAGGACAAAGAAGCACATACAACGCCGATTAGTAAGTAACGTGAAAGCGTGACGTAAGCAAACACAAAGCTGAGTAGTGGCACAGCACATCGAAGGTCTGGCAGACTAGAAGCACTCTCACCGTTCGAGAGTCCCCGTCAATCAATGGAGACTTGATGCGCATCACAAACCGACTGGCTGGCAGCCTCCTCGCTGGCCTACTCACACTAGGAATGGCAGGCCCCGCATTGGCAGACACGCCAGCAGCCGACGGTGCCCAGTCCGGCACCCCCGCCCCCCAGACCACCTACGACGCGCGCTACGCGATCCCCGCAGCCGTCGCCGCCTCGAGCGAGGCGAAGGTAGCCGAGTGGCAAGACATGAAGTACGCCATGTTCATCCACTGGGGCGTCTACTCCTCCTACGCAGGCTGGTACAAGGGCCAGAAGCAGGAAGTGGGCTACCCCGAGCAGATCAAGGCATGGGGCCACCAGCAGACCTGGGACTCCCGTATCCCCCTGCAGGGCATCCCCCGCGACGAGTACCTGGCCACCGCCCAGACCTTCGAGGCCCCCAACTTCGACGCAACCGCGTGGTGCCAGCAGGCCAAAGACTCCGGCATGAAAATGCTGCTCATCACCTCCCAAGCACCACGATGGCTTCGCCATGTGGGACACGGCCACGACCGACTACAACTTCACGAAGCAGTCGCCCTCGCACCGCGACCCGCTCCTCGAGCTGTCGCAGGCCTGCCAGAAAGTCGGCATCAAGTTCGGCCTCTACTTCTCCAACATCGACTGGGAGAAGCAGCCCGAGAACCCGTGGACGAACGCCAACACGCTCGACGAAGAGGGCTACATGGACTACATCCATGAGCAGCTCAAGGAACTCCTCGGCGGCAAGTACGGCGAGATCACCGAGCTCTGGTACGACATGGGCAAGCCGAACCCTGAGCAGTCCGACCAGCTGCGCCAGTGGGCGCACGAGCTCCAGCCGAACATCATGATCAACTCCCGCGTGGGCAACGATCGCGCGGACTTCGAGGTCGGCTGGGACAACGAGATGCAGTCCGAGCAGACCCAGGGCCCCTGGGAGTCGGCCGTCTCAATCTTCCACAAGACGTGGGGCTACGCGAACTGGGATGACGCTGCCCCCACCTTCAAGGACACCGGCTACCCGGACTACTCCGAGGAAGACTGGGACCACATGATCGACGTCGACAACACCACGGCCCTGCGTAAGGCCCCGGGCGGCGCCCACACCAAGACCACCGAGATCGTGGGCAACATGTTCTCGACCGTGGCCCTGGGCGGCCAGTTCCTCTTCAACGTCGGCCCGAAGTTCGACGGCTCCTACGACCCGTGGGATGCCTCCGTCCTCAAGGGCGTCGGCGACTGGAACCGCGCTCACCCCGGCGTCCTGGGCAACTCGCGCCCGACTCACTTCCCCATCGAGACCTGGGGCAAGACCATGGTCGATGACTCCCACATCTACCTGGGCATCGAAAAGTGGCCCGCCGACGGCACGGTGAAGCTGCGCGGCGCCGGCGCCAACGACATCTCCTCGGTGAAGCTGGACGGCTCCGACGCCGCTCTGGACTACAAGGTCGAGGGCAACGACCTCGTCATCACGCTGCCCTCGCAGCCCGACGAGATCCTTCCCGTCGTCACGGTCACCACGAAGGGCGCGCCCAACTACGTGCCCACCGGCCTGACCACCATCGGCACCGAGGCGACCACGATCCCCGCCTCCGGCCTCGAAAAGTTCAAGGCCCCCCACCCCCAAGACCGGCGAGACCAGCTTCACGGCCTCCATCACCTCCGGTGACAAGGTCGCCTCGGGCGTGAGCGTCGCCTTCGACACCGAGGGCTTCACGGACGCCTACGCGAAGTACAAGGTCACCGTCGCCGGACAGGTCATCAAGAACCTCACCGTCGCCGAGCTCAAGGAAGGCGTCGGCCCCTTCGCGATCGGAGCGAACCAGACCGCTCGCGTGACCCTCGAGTACGACAACCCGGCGTACGCCCTCAAGGGCTTCGGCAAGGACACGACCGTCAAGGCGGTCACCGTCAAGGCCGAGAAGCTCTCGACCCCCGCCGTGACCGTCGAGCCCTCCACCGTCGAGGCCGGCAAGACCATCACCGTGACGGGCACGGGCTTCGCTCCCGAGTCCGAGGTGACGCTCACACTGCACTCCGATCCCGTTGAGGTCGGCACGGCCACGACGGACGCTGACGGCGCCTTCACCGCCGAGGTGACGGTTCCCGCCGACACCGAGGCCGGCGAACACACGGTCGTCGCCGCGTCTGACGCGCCCGCCGTGACGGCCTCCGCGCCGCTGACGGTCACCACGCCCCCGGCACCCGCCGAGGATCCGAGCGCCGCTCCGAGCGAGCAGCCCTCCGCAGCTCCGTCACCCGCCCCCGAGCAGGGCGGCAAGGGTGGCCTGGCCCGCACCGGTACCAACGCGCTGATCGTCGGGGCGTTCGCCCTGGCGGCAGCCGGTGTCGGCACGGCACTGCTCCGCCGCTCGCGCCGAGCACAGGCATAGCCACCGCGTGGGCATAACCACCACAGATGGGGGCGGGGCGTACCGGACGGTACGCCCCGCCCCCACTTACACTTGAGGGATGCGCTGCGACCACTTTGACGCCGGAACCTGCCACTCCTGCTCCCTCCTCCCCCAGCCCTACGAGCGTCAGCTCACCGGCAAGGTCGAGGCCGTCGCGGCTACCCTCTCCGCCGTCCCCGGAGCCGGCGAGATCGCCTGGCTGGCCCCGGCCTCGTCCCCCGAGAAGGGATTTCGCACGAGCGCAAAGCTAGTCGTCGGAGGCACTCGCCGCCGCCCCACCCTGGGCATCCTGGGGCCCGACCGGCGCGGCGTCGACCTGCCCGGCTGCCCCATCCAGCACCCCGCGATCAACCGCGCGACGCCCGGCCTCAAGCGATTCATCCGCTCCCTGGACCTGACGCCCTACGACGTTCCCACCAAGCGCGGGGAACTCAAGAACATCCTCATCACCGTCGGCGCCGGCGAGCGGCTCATGATCCGCTTCGTGCTGCGCACGCGCGAGCGCGTCTCCGACATCCGCGCCGCGCTGCCGCTGCTGCGCGACCTCGTGCCCAGCGCCCACGTCGTCACCACGAACATCCACCCCACGCACGAGGCCATCGTCGAAGGCCCCGACGAGATCATCCTGACGCGCGCCCGCACCTGCCGCTGGCCGTGGAGGGGCTCGAGCTGGGGCCGCGTTCCTTCGCGCAGACGAACGCGTCCGTCGCCGCCGCCCTGTACGAGCAGGCGGCACTGTGGGCTTCGCAACCATTTGCCGACGGGCGAGCGCCCGAGAGCCTGTGGGACCTGTACTGCGGCGTCGGCGGCTTCGCGCTGGCGTGCGCCCGCGCCGGGTTCCCGCGCGTCACCGGCGTCGAGGTCTCCTCCGGGGCGATCTCATCGGCCATCAGCGCAGCCCGCCACGCGGGACTATCCCGAGGCGCCGCCACCTTCATTGCCGACGACGCGACCGCATGGGCCCGCGGGCGCGACGCCGCGCAAGTCCCCGACGTGATCGTCGTGAACCCTCCGCGGCGAGGCATCGGTGCCGACCTGGCCGCCTACCTGAACGAGTGCTCCGCTCCGCGCATCATCTACTCTCATGCAACCCCGGCTCGCTGGCCACAGACCTGGCGGCCATGCCCACGCTGCGCCCCGTCGAGGGCCGCATCTTCGACATGTTCCCCCACACGACCCACGCAGAGGTGGCCCTCCTCCTCGAGCGCGCATAGCCGACGCAGTCGCCGCGCACAGGGGCGGGCAACCACGCAAGCACGCCCCGGCCTCGTTCAGGAGGGAGCGGGCGCACTCGCGGCGCGTGGTCGCGATCACCGTCATCCCCATGCGCACTCACATAGGGCGTCGAGTCGGATGACGTCCATCAGCGCGACACGTAGTTTCCACGGAAACTACGTGTCGCCCGTCGTGAGCCCGCGCGCGAGCGGAGGACCAACACATCCCGATTTCCGCATAGGAACTCGCGCCTCGACCGCTACACTTAGACCAACCGTTAGGAGAAACATGACTGTCGAACTGATCACCGCCGCCACGCCCGAACTCCACGAGGCCATGGGGCGCCTGCTCCCCCAGCTCTCCCGTTCCGCCGCTCCGATGAGCGAAGCCGACGTGGAGCGCTTCCTGTCCCAGTCCAGCGTCCACCTCTTCGTGTTCCGCGCCGAGACGGCCGACGCCGACGGCAACAATCCGATCCTCGGCATGCTGTCCCTGGCCACCTTCGAGATCCCCACGGGCGTGCGCGCATGGGTTGAGGACGTCGTCGTCGACGAGGCCGCCCGCGGCCAGGGCGCCGGGCTCGCCCTCGTGGAGGCAGCCATCGAGCATGCCAAGACGGTCGGTGCCCGCACCGTCGACCTGACGTCGCGCCCCACGCGCGAGGCCGCGAACCGCCTCTACCAGCGCGCCGGCTTCCAGCTGCGCGAGACCAACGTGTACCGCGTGACGCTCGAGAAGAAGTAAGCTCGCGCTTTCGCCGTTTGCCTCACATGTGACGCTAGCAATGCTTGCCGTCACTGTCGCCGCCCGCCCCGCATGACGCGAGGGCGGGCGCTTTGTTTGAGGCGATGAGCGCGCCTCCGGAGCCTGACTGACACGCACGTGGGCACAAGGGCAGACCTGGCAGCCAACGATGCGGATAGGTTATCCGCATCCGGATAGGTTAATAAGCTATCCGGATCCTCATAACCTATCCATATGGCGACAACCTATCCGCATGCGCAGCAGACGTAGACACCGCTGGACTATTTTGGAAGGCAATGCACTAGGTAGCGCAGCATTGCACTAGCAACGAAGCGGTGCAATGGCTCCCCAAGTAGTGCAATACCCACGGGCGACAAGCTTAACCGCGCATTCCAGCCGCGCCGCCGGTGTGGAGGGCGCCGGAGGGTCCGGAGGGCCTGGCTGGGCTTCGAGACGGCGCATCACCACCCAGCACCGCAGGCGCCGCCGGTGTGGAGGGCGCCGGAGGGTCCGGAGGGCGCAAGAGGGCCTGGCCGCGGTGCCGGTGGGCGGCGGCGGGGCCTGGCCGGGCTTCGAGACGGCGCATCACCACCCAGCACCGCAGGCGCCGCCGGTGTGGAGGGCGCCGGAGGGTCCGGAGGGCACGGGCGGGCTTCGAGATCGACCACTCCGAGCGAAGCTCGCGTGTGGCGATCTCGCGGGCGGCCGGGCCCGACGGCGCCCGGAACACCAGCGGCGCCACAAGCACCACCGAACGAAGAAGCCTCAGAACTCCTCGTAGTACTCCGGGTTCTGGTCGGCCTGGCGGCCGCCGGGGCGCCCGAGCGCGCTGATCGCAGCCATCTGCTCAGGCGACAGCGACAAGGAGAAGATGTCGAGGTTCTCGCGCTGGCGCTCAGGGTGACCGGACTTGGGCAGGGGCAGGGCGCCGAGCTGGTAGTGCCAGCGCAGGATGAGGCGCGACGGGGACACGCCCGCCTCGGCGGCCAGGGCGACGATCGCGGGGTCGTCGACGATACGCCACTTGCGGCCCAGCGGGCTCCAGGACTCGGTGAGCACGCCGATCTGCGCGTGATACTCCAGCGCGGAGGCCTGCGGGAAGTAGGGGTGCAGCTCGATCTGGTTGACGCTCGGGTACTCGCCGGTCTCGGCGTGCACGCGGTCGAGGTGTTCGGGCAGGAAGTTGCACACGCCGACGGAGCGGATGAGGCCGCGCTCGCGCGCGTCCAGCAGGGCCTGGAAGGCTTCGACGTACAGGCCGCGCTTGGGATTGGGCCAGTGGATCAGGTACATGTCCCAGTAGTCCAGGCCGGCGCGCATGAGGGATTCTTCGAGCGTGTAGACGGCCTCGTCGTAGCGCTGGTGGCGCCCGGGGAGCTTGGAAACCAGGCGCAGCTCCTCGCGGGGGACGCCGCAGCGGCGCACGGCCTGCCCGAGGGCGCCCTCGTTTTCATAGTTGAAGGCGCTATCCAGCATGCGGTATCCGGCCTCGACGCCGGAGATCATGGAGGCGACTCCGGCCTCGCCGCGCAGGTTGTAGGTACCCAGCGCGATGGCGGGCAGAGTCAGGCCGTCGGACAGCGTGTACATCGGAATTCCGCTCATGACTCCAGCATAGCCCCCTGTCACGGGCCTACGATGGGGGCATGGCACATCTTGAACTGGATGAGATCCACGCGAACGCGGTGGACTATCAGCATTTCCTCCTTGATTCTCCTTCCCCCCTATCACGCGGCCGAGGTCGTGGCGCAGCGCCTGGTCGACGCCGGCTTTACGCGCGTGGATGAGCGGGGCGCGTGGGATGCGTCCCCGGGCGGTCACGTGATGGTGCGCGCCGGCGCGGTGGCCGCGTGGTTCGTGCCCGAAACAGTCGCCGATGACGCGGGCTTCCGCATCGTGGGTGCGCACACGGATTCGCCGGCGTTTTCGGTCAAGCCGTCGGTGCAGTCGACGACGCCGGATGGCTGGGGCCAGATCGACGTCGAGGTGTACGGCGGCATGATGTGGAACTCGTGGCTGGATCGCGAGCTGACGCTGGCGGGCCGCCTGGTTCTGACCAGCGGCGAGGTCGTCCTGGCCCGCACGGGCCCGATCGCGCGCATCCCACAGTTGGCGATTCACCTGGATCGAGACGTGAACCCGGGCGGGCTGAAGCTGGATCCGCAGAAGCACCTGCATCCGGTGTGGACGGTGGATAACCCGTACGGCAACGTGCTGGAGTACGTGGCGCGCACCGCGGGTCTGGATGATGCCTCGCAGATCGTGGCCTTCGACCTGATTCTCACGCCCAGCCAGGGGCCGGGCTTCTTCGGCGACAAGGGTCAGTTCGTGGCCGCGTCGCGCCAGGATAACCTGTCGAGCGTGCACCCGGGCTTGGTGGCCCTGGAGCGCCTGGCCGCGGAAGGAACGCCTGCGGGCGGCGACGTCACGGTGTTCATGTGCTTCGATCACGAGGAGGTGGGCTCGGGCTCGCGCACGGGCGCGGCGGGCCCGATCCTGGAGACGGTGCTGCGCCGCACGGCGACGGCGCTGGGCCGCGACGAGGATGGTTTCGAGCGCATGCTGGCGGCTTCCTCGTGCGTGAGCGCAGACGCGGCGCATTCGGTGCATCCGAACTACGCGGGCCACCATGACCCGGATAACCGCCCGGTGATGGGTCGCGGCCCGGTCATCAAGATCAACTCGAAGCAGCGCTACGCGACGGACGCCGAGGGCATCGCCCTGTGGAATCGGGCGTGCGCGGCGGCGGGCGTGGCCTCGCAGAGCTTCGTGGGTAACAACGCGATGCCGTGCGGCACGACGATCGGCCCGATCACGGCGACGCGCCTGGGCATCCTGACGGTGGACGTGGGCATCGGCCTGCTGTCCATGCATTCGGCGCGCGAGATGAGCCACGTCGATGATCTTCTGACGCTGTCGCAGGCGCTTAAGGCGTACTGGCAGGGCGCCTGACGCCCGGGACGCCCGTGCCCGGCAAACCCGAAGGGTGCAGCCGTGCGCGCGGCACCCCCAGCGGTGCCTGAGCGCCCGGGACGCCCGCGCCCGGCAAACCCGAAGGGTGCAGCCGTGCGCGCGGCACCCCCAGCGGTGCCTGACGCCCGGGACGCCCGCGCCCGGCAAACCCGAAGGGTGCAGCCGTGCGCGCGGCACCCCCGGCGGCGCTTGAGAACCTCCCCCGGAGGGCACACGGGGGGCATGAGGGAACCCCGACCTCGTCCGTTTCAAGCGGCGAGGTCGGGGTTCCGTTAACCGGACAGGTGTCCTCAGAGGGAGGGCACGGCGGTGACGGTGACGGGCACGTTGCCGCGCGTGGCCTTGGAGTAGGGGCACAGCTCGTGGGCGCGCTCGACGAGGGCCTGGGCGCGGTCGAGTTCGACGCCGGGGATAAAGACCGTAATGTCGGCGGTCAGGGCAAAGGAGTCACCCTCGGGGCCCAGGCCAATGGTGGTGCGCACGACGGAGTCCTTGGTGTCGATGCCCAGTTCCTTGGCGGCCAGGCCCATGGCGCCTTGGAAGCAGGCGCCGTAGCCCATGGCGAAGAGGGCTTCAGGGTTGGCGCCGTCGCCGGGGCCGCCCAGTTCCTTGGGCATGCGCATGACGTGGCTGATGCCGAGCGCGGGGACGGAGGAGGTGCCGGCGCGGCCGCCCGTGGAGTCGGCGGTGACGGAGTATGCAATCTTGCTAGGAGTATCCATACCCCCATTCCACCACTAGGACTTCAGTCCCGCAAGGGGTTTGACGCAAACACAAGCATTTTCGCGCTGGGAGGACGAGGCCGGGGCCGCGCCGCAGGTGATGAGACGTCAGGCGGTGAGGAAGTCGGCGTCGAGGCGGCCACTCAGGGCCTTGGCGACGGCGCGGCGGAAGCGGTCGTTCATGGGCGGGAGCTGGTCGGCCCGGAAGAAGGCGGTCTCGCTGTTTTCGCCGTCGGCGGGGCTGGGCTCGCCGCTCACCCACTGCGCGGCGAAGGCGACGTCCAGGTAGGTGGTGACATCACCGTTGGCGTAGGTGACGGGGCCAACGACCTCGACGGACAGGAGGCGGCATACCTCGATACGCACGTCGGCCTCCTCGGCGGCCTCGCGGGCAGCGGCGATCGCAGGCTCCTCGCCCGGGTCGACGATGCCGGTCACGGGGGTCCAGGCTCCATTATCCGAGCGGCGCACGCACAGCATCTCCACTGTCTCAGGCGCGATGGGGATCTCCCAGTCGATCGGCGCGCATCCCGGCGCGGGGCGCAGGATCACGACGGTCGTGCCGGGCATCCACAGGGGCGCGTTGCCGACGTGGCGGCGCAGCTCAAGGACGAAGTCGGGGGTAGCCATGACCCTAGTCTACGGCGCTCACAGGAAGGAGGTGATGACCGGCAGGAGCAGGATTTTGATGATGATCGCGAAGGCGAAGAGCGTCGCGTAGGCCGCCTCGATGCGCTCGTCGGTGACGCGGGCGTCGGCGGCCTGCAGGACCGCGGGCTGGCCGAGGAAGCCCGCGATGCCGCCGGCTGCGCGCGCGGAGGACAGGCCGATGAACTTCGCGCCGAGGGCCTGAATAGCGCAACACACGATGACCATGACGGCAGCGAGGAGGGCGGCGCGCCAGCCGTCGGGGCTGCCGAGCAGGCTCGCGAACTGAGGTCCTGCATTCAGGCCGAGGGCGGCCAGGAAGAGCATGAGGCCGATCTGTCGGATCGTCAGGTTCGCGGCAGCGGGCAGGGTCCACACGAGCGGGCCGGTGCGGCGCAGGGCGCCGAGCAGCATGCCCACGATCAGGGGGCCGGCGGCGGCACCCAGCTGGAAGCCCTGGCCGCCGGGCAGCGGGAAGGAGACAATGCCCAGGAGCAGGCCGAGGACGAGGCCGATGCCGAAGGCCATGCCATCCACCTCAGCGACGCGGCGCTCGGAGTCGCCGAGCCACTCGGCGATGTCGTCGAGCTCGTCCGTGGGAACGACGACGGCGACGTGATCGCCGAGCTGCAGGTCAAGGTCGTCGCGGGCCAGGAGGTCCAGGTCACCACGGCGCACGCGCGTGATGACGGCACCGAATCGCTTGGTAACATTGAGTTCGCAGACGCTGCGGCCGGCGACGTCGGGGTTGGACACGACGATGCGCTCGAAGGCAAGGTCGGAACGGTCGTCCTCGAGGTTGTGGTCGAGGATCTCGCCGACGAGGGGTGCCGTCTCCTTGATGGACTCGGGGTCCCCGACCATGACGACGTGGTCACCCGGCAACAGGTCCTCGCCGGCCGCGGTGACGCGGGTGCGCCCGTCACGACGCAGGTAGGACAGGCGCACGCGCTGGTCGCGCCACGCGTCGATGTCGCGCGTGTTGATGTGCTTGGACACGCGAATACTCACGGCCTCCAGGGAGGACCCCGCGAGGGAAGGCGTGTCCTTTGGGGCCGACCCACTTCCTCGTCACGGTGATCGTGACGACGAGGATGCCCCCGATGACGCCGATCGGATACCCGAAGGCGTAGCCGACCGCCGCGTTCGCATCCCCGGTGAGCCGGGTAGCCGTGTCGAGGGCGGGGGCGGCCGTCAGGGCGCCCGTGAAGAGACCCGACGTCAGACCGGAGGACAAGCCAAGAAGGCGACCACCAACGAGGGTAATGAGCGCGCCGACGATGCACACGACCGTGGTGAGGGCCAGGAGGTTCGTCTGCTTACGCAAATTCTGGAAGAAGGTCGCGCCCGCGGAAATGCCGACGCAATAGACAAAGAACGCCAGACCCATCGGCTGGACGATCGACATGTGGTTACTGACGATCTCCGGGTGGAAGGCCGACACCGCGAGGCCGACGAAGAGAGCACCCGCCGCTCCGAAGCGCAGCGGGCCGATCCGAATGGCCCCAATCGCCGCACCCAACGCAACGACGACAAACAGCGCGAGCAGGGGTGAGGACGAGAAGAGACCAGCCATAGCTTTCAGGGTACCTGTCACATCCTGAGACGGGTGTGAGAAGCGCAAAGGTGACCGAGTTATAAGGCTCACGGGTTGGGTATAGACTGCACCCAGAAAGTGAAAGGATGGCCATGTCTCAACCCATTGCCGGATGGTACCCCGACCCCGCTGGAAGCCCGCGCCTGCGCTGGTGGAACGGCAGCTCGTGGACCGAGCAGTTTCAACCGATGCCCAACTTTCGCCAGCAACCCATTCCCGCACCTATGCGAAGCGTCCCCGTGCCCACCCCTGGCGCGCCCGCAGCGCACAATGCGCCGATGCAGCAAGGTGGCGCGCGGGGAATCCCCGCACCCCAGCCTCGACAGCCCGTCCCCGCTCAGCAGGGCGCAGCGCAGTCGGACTCGTCCGCGCCCAGTGGCCCCCGCATGCCATCCTCTCAGCAGGCTCCGAAGGTTCACCCCAACCCCTACCAGAACACGGGCGTGACACCGGTCTTTTCGGACGACGAGGACACCCCGGCTCAGAAGGGAAGCGACAAGAAGGCGAAGGCGAGCTCCGGGCAAGGCTGGTTTATCGGCATGTTCGCCGCATGGATTCTCGTCGTCATTCTCGCGGTGACCGCCGTCTACACCGGATTGTCCTACTCGAGCGCGAGCAAGGACCTCGCCAAGGCCGAATCTGAGCATGCGGCCGCGCAGGCGGAGTACGACGAGGCACAGTCCGGCCTTGAGCAGGCTCAGAAGGAACTGACGGAGGCCCAGAAGTGACCAATAATGCCTCACCTTCCGCGAACGTTGAGTCTTCTCCCGGCACGTACAAGATCATGACGATCATTGCCACGGTGCTGTGTCTATGCCTGCTCGGTGCCTCCATCTTCCTGGGCAGCGGAGCACACTCGCAGAGCACCAAAGCCGCGCAGACGCGCGCCGACACCGAGTCACTGCGAGTGAAGAAGAAGGACGCGGAGACAGAAACCGCGAACGTACGCACGCAGATCGCCTCAACGAAAGATGAGGGATCGGCCAAGACCTGGTGCGACGAATTCACGTCCGCCTACTCCACCCCTAAGTCCCTGACCAATGCGTCAGGGGAACTCTCGTCTAAGACGCAGAACCAACGCGACGCGATTGCGCAGCTGTGCCCCGAGAAGAAGGCATTTGTCGAGGCCCTGCACGCCTCGCCCGAGAGTTCGTTTGAGAAGTCTTCGCAGACCTGCGAGATAACGGACGAAGGGCTGACGTTCTCGGAGACCATGACGATCACGAACAAGCAGCTGTCGGACCTCGGCGATATCGACGTCACGGTGGACCTGTACTACACGAAGGGAACGAAGCCGGCGAAGGATGCGAAGCCCATCGGCACGTTCTCCTTCACCATTTCGTCGGGAGGCAGCGCAACCTACTCGGAGAACCTGCCCGACCCCGGCGTACCCGGCGGGAATTGCATCACCAAGGTGCAGAGTATCTGGATGAGCGGCTTGTGAGCAATCCCTGACCTACCCACCACCGACCCAAGTCCCGGACGGGTATGTACACACATGAGTGACGGGACACCACTCCCGAGATGTCACCCCGAGCACACGCCGGACCGTGACCGCGTGCAGGACCTCGGAAAGGAACAGACATGAGCAGCCCCGCGAACGGAGCTTCCACCCGCACGATCAAGATCTTGACGGCCATCGCGGCAGTGCTGGCTCTGTGTTTGCTGGCCACCTCCATTTTCTTCGTTACTGGAACCCGCTCACGGAAGGCGGAAGCCGACCAGACGCGTACCGACACGCAGTCTCTCCGCGACAAAAAGAAGGAGACCGAGACGCAGACCACGGACGTGCGGGCCAACATCGACACCGCGAAGGTCGATCAAAGCGCCAAGACCTGGTGCAACGAGTTCACGTCCGCCTACTCCAGCCCGTCGCTGCTGAATAGTCAGGCAAACAGCCTGCACGCGAAACCCCAAAGGCAAATCGATGCGATCGCGGAGCAGTGCCCCGGCAAGAAGGCGCTCTTGGATGCCATCTATTCCCTCAAGTCCCAAGCGTTCGCCTCGGATGAAAGCTGCGAACTCGTCGGTACCGACGTGACGTTTTCGGGTTCGGTGTGGGTCAACGACGAGAAGCTGGCCGCCCTGGGTGACCTCGAGCTGACCGCGGAATTCTACCTCACGGCCGCGAAGGAATTCGGAGACTCAGATAAGCCCCTCGGATCGACGTCGTTCACGATCCCCAGGGTGGAAAGGCCAGTTACACGCTGACAGTGCCGGGTAATGGCCTGACCGAGGGCTACTGCGGCTCCAACATCACGAGCTTGTGGGTGGCCGGCCTCTGAGCGGATAGTTGCCCACCATCCGTCCTGCGACTAGACTTCCTGACCGGGAAGACAGTTTTATTCGCAATGGGAAAGGGGCCCACGATGAGCGAGCCCGCACAAGGATGGTACCCGGACCCCAGCGGAGCGCCGCAGCTGCGTTGGTGGAGCGGGAGTGACTGGACCGACTACGTCGTCCCTTACGCGACGCAGGACCAGACGGTCAGCAGCCCCACCGTCCGCGCGCAGCACACCGAGGCCGACACCCGGGACGAGGCCATGGCCGCCTCACCCGACACCGTTCCCCGCGCGCGTGGTAACGAACAGGGCCACGCCCCCCTCTCGCGGGGCCGACGCGGCGCCCATGCCAATACCGTCGCCCGTACCCGAGGCCACGACGAGCGCTCACGGCACCAAGGCCTCGTCAATGAGCGAGCACGAGGCGAGCGCAAGCACGACGGCACCCGCTCGCACGACCGGGCGATGGGTGCTCGCCTGCGCCGCCTCGTGGATTCTGGTCGCCGTCTTCATCGGTGTGCTCGTCTTCGCGTGGTCCCACTGGGCGATTCGAGCCGCATCTATCACGACGCCGAGCAGCAGGCACAGAGCGCTCAGGATCAGCGCGACAACGCTCAGTCCACGCTCGACGACATCAACCGCCAGATCGAGGAGGCCGAGAAGTGAGCACCGCACCCGTCCCCCTGCGCGCGGCAACCGTCGCGGGAGCCGTCCTCGCCGTCATCTTCATCGTCTTGTCCGCCGCGGTGAGTTGGGTCAACATCTCGCGTACCCAGGCCGCGCACAGCTTCGACGAGCAGGCCGCCCAGGCACAATCCGACAAGGCCGCACTCGACCAGGAGATCAAGGCCGCCAAGACTCGTCTGGACGCCGTCGGCGTCGTGCGCGACGCCTCCACCTGGTGCGATTCAATCTCGCGCGAGAACGCCTCCACGATCCGCGACGCCATCAAGACCTACGATTCGGCCACCCAGTCCCTCAAGGAGACCATCCACGCCCAGTGCCCCGACAAGGAGACACTGGCCAACGCCCAGCGGACGCTGTCTAACGCGGACTTTACGATCGCTATCACCGAATGTACGACCGATCAGGTGACGACCACGGTCAACGGGACCCTCACTATCAAGCCATCGAGTACCATTACTACGTTTGGTCCCCTTGATGTGACCGTCATCGGCTACACCACGGAGAAGAACACGACCCTCAATCCGTCCTCCCCCTACCAGGGGAACGCGACGGCGACGCTGACACCCGGCACGACGCTCGCCTTCACGGTCTCAGTTCCCTACGACCCGCAAATGACGGACAATACAGAGTGCGGGGCCACGATGACCGCGTGGTGGCCCTCAAACATGTGACGCTGGCGAGACCGGTCGCTCACCAGTCACCCCCATTCCAACCGTCCCGTGATGGTGGGAACCACGAAAGGAGCTTTCCGTGAGCAACCCGATCGAAGGTTGGTACCCCGACCCGGAAGGAACACCCCGCTTGCGTTGGTGGGATGGCACGGGCTGGACCGACGACTACAGGACAGAGGCCTCCTACGACGCGCCCAGCCCAAACGTCAGTCGCTTCGCACCCACGATTGACCCCGTCACGGGCACGACCTCCCACCCCATCACGGGCGTCATCGACCCGTTCACTGGATCGGTTGCCAGACCCGTGACCAGCACCAGCCGTTTCGCGCCCACCATCGATCCCGTCACAGGGACTGCCTCCCACCCAATCACGGCCAGTGTCGACCCCATCACAGGCCGAGTCCTGCGCCCCGGCGAGGAGGCGGACGCCCCCGGCCACGCCACGCCCGACGTCCCCCCCTGCGGGCGCCGAGCCAACGACCGCGCAGAGCCAACGCCCGGCCCAGGGCACCCCCCCAGCCCCCGAAGTCTCAGGTCGTCATCGCGGTCATCACAACGATCCTCACCATCGGCTTCGCGGCGGGTGCCACCATGACGGTCAGCATGTACCGGGCGGCATCGGCGGAGTTCCAGCAGGCTGAGAAGGCCCTCAGCGACGCCAACTCCGATCTGAGCGCAGCACAGGAGGCAGCACAGTGACCACCAAGCCCACCACGTCAACGGCCAAGCCCGCTAAGAACAAGCTACTCAGCATCTACAACCGCGTCATGGGGCTCACCCTGATCCTCGTGATTGCCGCAGCGGTCACGTTCGGCGTCCTGGCGAACAAGTATCGGACGCAGGCCCGTTCCATGTCCGAACAGGCCGCCACCGCCACCGCGAAGGCCATCGAGACGCGGGCCAACACCTGGTGTTCCTCGATCAGCGCGTCGAACGCCGAAGCAATCCCGCAGCTCTACGACGACTACAAAAACGCCAGCGAGCAGCTCCGACAGTCGATTGATTCTCAGTGCACCAAGCGCGTGACAACCGCTGTTTTCATGACCACCTATACTCCGGATGAGATCGTTAAGGTCACTGGCGAGTGCTCGCTCAACGCCGACAATACCGTTGCCACCTGCAGTGGCACCGCGGAGCTATACCGGGACAAGGCGGACACCCTAACCTCGTTCAGCGACACGACGGTCGTCCTCGCCCTCGAACATCCCACAGACGCGGACCATTCGAGCGTGGCGCACGTCGACAAAGACGCCGTCACGGTCACGGTGCCCACCGACGGCAACAAGGCCGACTTCACGTTCGACGTACCTTTCGACACCGCGTGGGGTATCTACTACAAGATCATTCCCCAGTCCTTCTTCCCCAACGAGTAAGTACTCTCGCTGACGGTCCCGTCGCCTCACCAGGCGGCGGGACCGCGCGTATACGCACCGCAACCAGGGCCCGCCACGGCCTCGGCACAGGGTCAGTAATGCTCGTGGGAGTCGTACCCGCGCAGGCGGTCCAGCTCGCGTCGTTCCTTCTTGGTGGGGCGCCCGCTTCCCTTCTCGCGCATGGCGACGGGGATGTGGACGCGGGGACGCTCGGGGGTGCGATCGTCGTACGCGGTGCACGCCTGTGGGTAGGACACGCGCTTATTCAGCAGCAGCACGACGCCGAGGATCCGGTCGAAGCCCTCGATGCGTAGGCGCACTTCGTCACCCACGCGCACCTTGTAGGCGGCCTTGACGGGCTCGCCGTTCACGCGCACGTGTCCGGCGCGCACAGCTGCAGTCGCCTGGGAGCGCGACTTGAGTTGGCGGGTCGCCCACAGCCACGTGTCGACGCGCACGCTTGACGAGGCCAGCGCGCCTGGGGGGATCACAACCGTTTCGGGTGCATCACTCATGGGCGAGCCTAGTTGATGCGGCGAATACGCTTCTGGTTGCGCGGCGTCAGGACGATGGCGACGAGCGCGCACAGCAGTGGCATGCCGATGAGCATGCCGAGCAGTGCTCCCCACGGCACGACGGGCTGCAGCGTGGTGGTCAGCGTCGGGAAGATATTGGAGCGGGCAAAAGTAATGACGGCGAGCACGCCGACGATGAGCCCCGAGAGGACCGCTGTAGGAATCGCGTTGAGCGCGAGGACGACGCCCTGCCAGGTGGTGACGTGGCGCCGCATGGTCGGGGCCGCGCCGATCGCGTCCAGCGTGTCCAGATCCGGCCGCATGTCGGAGGCCGAGAGGGCCACGACCAGGGCGACCGTGGCGGCCGCCGCGACGACCGCGATGAGGGCCGCGATGTAGGGCAGGACCTGGGAGCGCATGGTCGGGCCGATCACCTGAGCGGATGCGCCGGGCACCTGGCGGGCGATGGTCGCTTGGAAGGCGGGCGCATCCACGGTGCTCACAGGCTTCTCAGGCGTCAGGAGGCGGCCCAGCGTGACCGACTCGAGGCCGAGGGACGTTGCTGCGCTCGGGGAGAGCACCATGACGTTGATGCGGGTCAGCGGCGAGGCCGGGAAATCTGCGTCGCCATGACGTGCGCGTCGGGGAGCTCACTTTCGGAGACGCCGGCGGCCCTGGCCTCGGCGATGGCGCTCGTGTCGAGGCTGCGCAGCCTCACCTGGCCGGCCCCGTCGATGTACTGCTTTTCGGGCACCAGCACGCCGCCCGCGTTGAGCGTGGCAACCGCGCGGACCATGTCGGCCTCCTTGAGGTAGCCGGCCTGTCGCAGGTAGGTGCCGTCGTCAACGATATAGGCGACGTCCAGCTCCGCCATGGGGAGCATGTCGGAGGCCTCCGGGGACGTCGAGTTGTCGTGCGGGGAGACGGCTTCGACCATGGTTCTGGGGCCGCCGGGGCCACTGTTCCACGCCATGCCGGTGAGGACCGCCTCGGAGGTGATCGTGCGGTCGTTCTTGATGGTGTCGGACGCGGCCTGCATGAGCGCGCGCGAACGGGTATTCGTTTCCGTCTTGTCAACCGTCGAGACGAAGATTTGTCCGCGCTGGCCCAAGTGCGGGCGCGAGTTCCAGCCGGCCTCGTTCGAGGAGGACAGGGTGATGAGCAAGGAGCAGGCGACGAAGACGGTCGTCAGGATCGAGGCCATGGCCGGGAACGTTCGGTGGCCGTTGCGCACGGCGTCGCGCAGGGCCAGGCGCATGCTCATCGACGCGCGGCCGTTGGGCACGCGCCAACGCGTGAACACGTAGGGGATCGAGCCGATGAGGCCAACTTCGAGCAGGGCGACGCCGAGTACGAGCGCCAGGATCGAGCCGGCGGCGGCGGCCAGGACCAGAACCGGGATGCCGGCCAGCAGAGAGATCGGATAGATCATGCGGCGGCGCACCAGGCGGGAGGGTTCCCACACGCGCCCGCCAATGACCGCCGAAGTGTCGATGTGGGAGGAGGTGTGCGCCGGGGAGACGGAAGCCATGAGGGACAGCAGGATCGGTAGCAGCACCGACAGGCCGGCCGGCCATAGCGGGACGATACCGATACCGAGGCCCGACCACACGCCGATGCCGACCATCGCAGCGCCGGACAACGCCAGCGAGAACCCGGCCGAGTAAGCGCCGATGATGAGGCCGTGAGCGATCGTGAGGCGGCGGCCGTCGGAGCGGTCTCCGCCGTTGGCGACGATCATGGCGGCCGTGCGCATGACGGAACGCTGGGCGACCGTGTACAGGGGCGAGATGAGTAGGATCATCTCGGTGAGGATCAGGAGGACTCCCGCGACCAGGAGGAGGTACTGCCACGGGTTCGTGTTACGAGTGGGTTCGGTGACCTGGTACTGGGCGATCTGGGGCGGCATGGCAGATGCGTCGGGCGGGCTGGCCAGCACATGGCGCGAGACCACGGAAAAGCCGGACGCGTTGAGTTCGCGGATCTTGTCCCAGGACACCGGCACCGGACCCGTGACGAACCAGGCCGTCTGGGTGCGCCCGGCCACGGCCAGGCGGTCCACATCGAGCGTGCCGTCACCGACGATGGCGCGACCGCTGCCCTTGATGATCGCGTCGACCACGGCGGTACCTGTGAGAGTCTGGCTCGTGCGGTCGCGCCCGACCGTCAGCGACAGGCTGAGCGTGTCCCCGACCGACACTCCGAGTGCGCGCGCGACGTCGTCGGAAATGACCGCGTGATCGGCGCCGAGCCCACCGTGCATGGAGCCGGCGTCGACACGCGGGGCGTCCAGCGACGCTGTCTGCGTGCCTGCGTCAACCGTGTAGCCGGTCCCGTCGGGCGCGGTCATATGCAGCTGGTAGAGAGTGTCCACCGCGATCAGTTGGTCGCCCGGGGGCACCCACTGGGTGAGAGTCTCCATGGTCACGTCGACTTCCTCATCCGAGGACGTCTTGAAGAAAAGGTCGGCCGTGACATTTTGGTCGAGGGCAGTGGTGGAACGTCGCAGCGTGACGGCCTGCGCGTCGGTGCCGTGCCCCAGCCAGGACGAGGCCTGGTAGCGCTGGGAGGTCGTCACATCCCAGAAAGTGAGCGAGCCGATCGCGATGATGATCGGCAGGGAGATGAGGATGACGGCCGTAACCGTGCGCCCCAAAGTTTGGCGTGCATCACGAGAGGCGATGCGGAGTACTACTCCCCATCGCCTCATCCGTGTGCTGAGTCGGCTCATTAGATCCTTGGTGCTGCGTCTGCCAGCAGATCCCTCAGTGAGTCACCGCGCGATCGATCAACGATGCGACCGTCGCGCAGGAAGACAGTGCGGTCTGCCCATGCGGCCATTCTGGCCTCATGAGTCACGAGGATACCGGCTGCGCCCGCATCTATGTGGTTACGCAACACCAACATGATCTGTTCGCCAGTGTGAGAATCTAGCGCGCCGGTAGGCTCGTCAGCAAGTATGACCGACCGGTTACCAACGAGGCCCCGAGCGATGGCCACGCGCTGGCGCTGACCACCCGAGAGCCTCTCGGGGAAGCGATCCGCGAGCTCCGCGACGCCCACTTCTGTGAGGGCAGCCATCGCAGCCTCGCGCACCTTCGAGGGACTGACTCCATCCAGCTGTAGCGGCATCTCAACGTTTTCAAGAGCCGACAGCGACGGGATCAGGTTGTAGTCCTGGAACACGTAGCCGATCGACCGGCGTCGCACCTCGGCACGGTGCACACTGTCCAGCCCAGCCAGGTCGATTCCGTTCACGTAGACACTGCCGTGCGTGGGGCGCTCGAGCCCGCCCGCGATAGACAGCAGCGTCGACTTGCCGGATCCAGAGGGGCCCATAACAGCGAGAAGCTCGCCGGGCGCGACCTCAAGGTCGATCCCGTCGAGCGCTCTCACTCGGACGCCATTCGCGCCGAACTCATGTCCGACGCCGGCCATCCTGATCGGTAGCGGCAGAGGCTGGCTCATCGCACCCCGGCACGCTCCGAAATACCGGCCTCAGCCTGGGCCCAGCTCATCGAGCGGCCCTTCGCGGCGGCGAAGGCGGCGCGACGCGCGGCCTCGGAGACCGCACCGGACTCGATGTGGTCGAGCCAGTTGAGCTCGGCCTCGAGGTCGAAGATGTGACGCTCCAGGATGAGCTTCCAGGCGAGCTCGCCCTCGTCGGCCGAGGCCTTGAGGCGGGTCACGTCGCGCAGGGAGCCCAGGGTCGAGCGACGCTGGGTCTGAATCATGGCCTCGACGTCGACCGTGGGGTCGGCAGCGGCCACGGCGAGCTTCATGACAAGCTCGTCACGCTCGGGGTGCTCGCGCGGAACGGGGGTGGACCACCAGGCGTTGAGAACATCGCGACCAGCGTCGGTCAGCTCGAAGACCTCAGAGTCACGGCCCGCGTTGGTCTCAGCGTGAGACACAACCTGACCGTCACGCTCCAGGCGCTGCATGGTCTGGTAAACCTGGCCGATGTTGAGCGGCCACGCTCCACACGTCTGCTCCTCGAACATCTGCTTGAGGCGGTAGACACCCGCGGGCTGCTGCGCGACGAGTGCCAGCAGTGCATTGCGAACCGACATAACTCTCCGTTCGTTGTAGTGACGCGTTGGCTTTCGTAGTTGAACAGTATCTATCGTACGCCAAATCGTTACATAGTGAGGACAAATAACGGTGGGTTACCTAACAAATCCCTACCGCCTGGTTAGATGCAAGCCTTTGACATTCCGCGGCACACGTAACAAATTAACCGAGCTTCCAATAAAAGTGCCAACCATGTTGCAGACATCACGCACAGGATTTTCAGCTTTATTGCAATGTTTTATAAGTCAAGCGGTCAGAGATGACACACCTCGCGCTCCGACACACCCAAAGCAACCAAAACCGACCCTCGCCTAGTATTTGACCAGATAGATAGTAAATAATTGACACCCGCTGATCTCAGACTATGAGACCTGCGGATCGACAGATGGACTATTCAGCGAGTACGTCCTCGATGTCTTCCCAGAGCACCTCCGGCGATGATGAAGCAACTGCCGCCCAGAATTCACCGTCCTTATCCGCCAGCAGAGGCACCTCATCGGGGTACAGCTCAGTAAACTCCACGCCCGCCAGCACCTCGCATACCTCCTCGCTGGTGGCGAGCAATCGCCAGCTCTCGCCCGCCAGGCTCGGGTACTCCGCCGCATCGACGACCCGCACGGCAAGCCCCACCCACGAGTCATCCGCGACATCCGCCCAGAAGGCTCCCGTCGCCTCGTCGATCTCGGAATCGATGATCTCCGCGATCTCGCGGGCAGCCTTCGGCACCTCCACGAGAATCTTCGTGTCGTCGCCCCGTTCGAGCGCGCTGAAGAGCACCTCCGGTACCGCCGTCGGCACAATCCCATCGCCGGAGGGTTCCCCCAAGGCACTGAGTTCGAAAAAGGTCTCGCGCAGCTGCGCGGAGCCGACGACCCACACCGACAACAGGTCATCCTCGCCCGCGTACAGTCCCCCCCTCGTCGCACCGCGACACCACGGCGGAGTGCGGGCCAACGAAGAAGGTGGATCGGCGGCACCCAGCCGGAGCGACGACCCAAGCGGTCAGCACCTTCGTTGCCTGCGAAAACGCCTCAAGGAGAGCAGCAAGATGCGGGACGGGAGTGTCACCGACGACGAGGCCCTGGCTACGCAGCAGCTCAACGAACGGATGCTCGGGGTCGGCAACGAGCCCATCGGCATATGAGCGCAGAGCGTCGCACTCCAGCTGGCTCATGTCGAAGACGACGCCGTCCTCCGTCTCGTAGACGTTGATCATGATTCCTCCTGCGCTCTCCAACCGGTGCCCCACACGGCTCCGAAACGAGGACAACACTACGGCACACTGACCGAGCGCGTGTGGACGACGGCAACTGCGCCGCGTGCGGAAGGCTACACTGGGAACGACTAGGAGGATTCACCGATGAACGCCCCATTACCCGACGACGCCACCACGGCCTCGTCCCCAATTCCGACCCTCACGCTGCCGACGGGATTGCCCATCCCCGTGCTGGGTTTCGGCACCTATAAAGTCGCCCCCGAGGACACCTACGACGCCGTCAGCCGCGCCCTCGAGGTCGGGTACCGCCATATCGACACCGCGCAGATGTACGGCAACGAGGCCGAGGTTGGAGCCGCGCTCGACGCCTCCGGAATCCCGCGCGAGCAGATTTTCCTCACCACCAAGGTCGACAACTCCAACCACGAGCCCGAGCGCGCCGCCGCATCCATCGCCCAGTCGCTCCAAGACCTGCGAACCGACTACGTCGACCTGCTCCTCGTGCACTGGCCGCTGCCCACCCTCTACGGGGGCGACGTTGCCCTGCCCTGGCCGGCCCTCGAGGAGGCTTTCCACACCGGCGGCGCACGCGCGATCGGCCTGTCGAACTACGAGCGCGAGCACGTCGAAGCGGTCCGCGCCGTCGCCACCGTGCGCCCGCACGTCTACAGGTCGAGGCACACCCCTTCTTCCCCAACGCCAACCTGCGCACCTACGCCCAGGGCCTCGGCATGGTCTTCGAAGCGTGGTCTCCCCTGGCCCGCGGACGCGCCATCACCGACCCCACCCTGCGCGCCATCGGCGACGAACTGGGCGTCAGCGCCGCCCAAGTCACCCTGCGCTGGGCCATCGACCGCGGCCACGTCGTCTTCCCCAAGACACTGTCCAGCCAGCGCATGGCCACGAACATCGACGCTTTTTCCTTCAGCTTGAACCCTGGACAGACCGCGCGCATCGACGCCCTCAACGAAGGCGAAGCTGGACGCACGGGTTCGCACCCCGCCACCATGAACCGACTCTAACGACAGGTACGATTGAGACATGGCATCGAAGCTCACCCGCGCCGACCGCGCCATCGTGCGACTCGCCGACGGCACCGTCAAACAGCAGAACCTGCTCACCGGCACAGAGGTGTGGACCGTCCCCGGCCGCGGAAACCGGCCGCTCACAGCGCCACACACCGACCGCAACCCCATCGACCACGACGCCGACGGACACCACTGCGCGTTCTGTTCCGGCCGCTACCTGGAGACCCCGCCCGAAAAGTCGCGTCTCGTGCGCCGCGAGGACGGCACATGGGAGCAGCTCGACGCTTGGGTGCCGACAAGCTGAGCGACACAGTCGCCGAATTCCGGCGCATCCCCAACCTCTTCGAAATCGTCTCCTACAACTACTGGCACCTCAACCACGGGCACGTGCCCTCAGAAGAGGACCGACACCGCATGGCCCGCTACCTGGCCTCGGACGCGGGCTACGACCACGTGATGAACGTCGTGCGCGCGCGGATGCTGGCCTCGGGCATGAGCGAAGGTGAATTCGCCGCGACCAGCGAGACCGCACGCCTCCAGGCTGCCAACGGCTTCTTCTCCGGCGGCCACGACCTGATCATCGGCAAACGCCACTTCGTCGACGGCGCCACCGAAGCCCACCAGCTGGCCGGTTCGGGCACCCTCACCCCCGAGGAACACGCCCAATACACCGCGTACACAGCCCGCTCCATGCGCGACCTGTACGACCTCAGCCCCGCGGTGCGCTACGTCGCAACCTTCCAGAACTGGCTGCGCCCCGCCGGCGCTTCTTTCGACCACCTCCACAAGCAGCTGGTCGCCATCGACGACATGTCCGTCCAGACCGAGGCCGAGCTGGAGCGCCTGCGCGCCCAGCCCGACATCTACGACCAGATCTTCACGGTCGCTGCCACCCGCAAGCTCCTCATCGCCCAAAACGAGCACGCCGTCGCCCTAGCCGGCTTCGGTCACCGCTTCCCCGGCATCGCGATCTGGCCGCTGCACTCGCCGCGCAACCCGTGGGAGGTCAGCGACGAGGCCATGGCCGGGATCTCCGACATCCTGCACGCCGCGCACGCGGCGACCGGGGCGGACGTGCCCGCCAACGAAGAGTGGTACCACCGCCCGCCCACCGTCTCCACGCCGATGCGCTGGAGGATCCTGCTCAAGTGGCGCATCTCGACGCTGGCCGGCTTCGAGGGCGGCACCCGCATCTACCTCAACACAATCGACCCGTGGAAGGTCGTCGAACGCACGGTCCCGCGCCTGCGCGAGCTGCGCGAAGCGGGCCTCATCGCGCCCATGCGCATCGGCGACGAGTGCCGGGTCAGCCCCTCGATGCTGCGCGACTAGAGGGGCCCCATTCGCGCGCGGGAACGGATAGTCCGACACGAGGAGCGGGGACGCGGCACTGCCGCGTCCCCGCTCCCATCACCGGTGGGGTGCCTACTCCTCGTCGTCGTAGGCCGCCGGCCCGTCGTCTTCCGCCCCGGCCTCGTCCTGCACGGGGTCGACCGCGGAGCTCGTCTGCGGCTCAGTCGCAGGTTCCGTCGTCGGCTCGGGCGTGGACGCCGGTGCGGGAGCCTCGATGGCCGAGCTCCACGTCGACAGCCACGCGTTCATCGCGTCGAGGGAACCGATCGTCTCGTCGGTAACGACCGCGTTTCCGCTGATGCCCATGAGCCACTCGGCCTTCGTGTCGGCGGCGAGCACGCCGTCGATCGGGTACGCGGCACCCGTCGTGGCCAGGGAACGCTGCGCGATTTCGCCCTGGAGCCACGCAATGAGGGACTCGGCACCGTCGGAGGCGGGTGCCTGAGTGGCAGCCACGTACATGATGCGCGCGATGCACGTTGAGGTCACCGCCGTGCCGTACGAGTCAGCGCCCGTGTTCGTTGCGGCCGCAGCCGCCAGCGACCGCGGAGCAACCACCAGCGGGTAGGAACCGGACTTGCCTGACTCGGAGCCCACGACCTCGGACAGATAGCTGTCGGACACGTGCGCGCCGGCCGTCCACGCGCCGATCGTCGCGCCCAGGGAGGCGTCCACGCGCGGGTTCAGAGACTGCACGAAGGGCCCGAGGCCCTCGCCCGTCTGAGAGGCAGCCTCCTGCACAAACGCGCGTCCCACCGACGACGAGGCCGGGTCGGGGACCGTAAGCAGCGCGCGCACGCGCGGGTCGGACAGATCGTGGAACGAGGTCGGCAAGGGACGATTATTCGCGCTCATCCAAGACTTGTCGGCAATGACACACACGTCGTCGCGCCCGTACGCCACAGCCGCGGGCGCGCCATCAACGGCCGTCCCCGCGAGAGTCATCGTGTCCTGCGGGGGCGCGCCAGCGATCATGTCCGCCCTCGCAGCCTGCAACGCATCCGCGCCATCCAAGCCTAAGACGACGTCCGCATCAGCCTTCGGCACCATGGCCACGCCATCAACCGGGACGACCGCGACCGAGAAACCCGTCGCCTTCGTGAACGCCTCCGCCGTCTCGGTAGGCAGCTGCGCGCCGCCCACGAGAGCAACCGTCACCACGCCCGAACCTGAGCGAGGCGTCGGCGCGTTGATCGTGCCATGCAAGTCACCGGGCAAGCCCTGGGCACCCTGGCCGGGAACGACCGGCGCCGCGAAGGATCCTGTGGGGCGCTCGACGACACAGACGACGAACACGCCGACAGGGCCGTAGCAGCAGCCGCGAGGGCTGACAGCGCAAAAACAAAGCGGGCGCGAGCCATGACGAATCCTTCTGACGGGAACAGTTGCGTCTAAGCATAAGACAGACAGCCGCTGGGCCTCGCACAAGACCGGAGTGTGGGGCATCATGGAAGCACGCGCGCCCGCGCAGGGACAATCAACCCACGCCAGGAGACACACATGGATCCCGCCACCATCGACAAGATCGCCACGACCGCCGTCATCGCCGGAGCAGCCTTCGCAGCCTCCAAGATTTTTGAATTTGGTTGGAAGGCCGTCACCAAGCGCCCCGTCCCCGCCGAGGACGCCGACGACGTCACCCTGGCCTCGCTGGTACTCTTCGCGGCCTCCACCGCCGCCGTCGCAGCCGTCGCCCAGCGCTACGCCTACAAGGGCTCCCAGAAGTACCTGGCCCCCAAGCTCATCGCACGCTTCGGCGCTCCCCAGATCGAAGCCTGAGCCTCACCGACCCGATCCCCCTCCCCGCCCCTCACACGAGCGGCAGGAGGGGCCCCAGGTCCGTGCGCTCACCCGACGCGCTCACCAGGGAGCCAGCCACGGCCTCGTCCCACGTGAGCACACCACACGCGAGCGACAGCCACGTGCGCGCGTCCGTCTCCACGACGGCGGGCGGAGTGCCACGCCGATGCGTCGTGCCCGGCAGGATCTGAACCGCGCCCGCGGGAGGCACACGCACCTCGACCGAGCGCCCCGGGTGCAGGGCCCCCAGCTCCTCGAGCGTGAAGCGCACAGCCGTCAGGACCACGGGGCGCGGCGCGTCCTCGCCGCGCTCACACGCCTCGCGCCACGCGCGCAGCGCCTCCATCCCACGGGCCGTGTCAATGCGTCGTTTCGCCATGCGACGATTCTACGTCCCACCCGCGTGAGCGCCTGAGCGCGCATTCCGACCGGCCAGTCAGGCACAATTGGATGGTTACACCCCTAACGAAAGGCCACCCGTGAGCGTCACAGCATCCCTCATCACGCTCCGTTCGATCCTCGACATCGAGATCGCGCGCACCTACCAGTGGGATGCCGCCACCATCATCTCCGTCTCCGGCGTCGACCGCGCCGGCGACCTGACGACGCGCATCGTCGAACATCCCGGCGCCCTGGCAGACATCGCCGCCGAAGGCTTCTCCCCCCACTCCGCCGCCGGCCACGCGCTCTCCCACGAGCTCCACGACGCCATCCAACGCCGCGTGCGCCTGTGGATTGCGGAGATCCCCACCGACCAGCTGCCGCGCCTGCGCGAGGCCCTCGGCTCCGACGTCATTCACGAGGCTGGCGCCCCCTCCGGCGGTTACACGCCCATCGCGCTGTCCCCCCTCGCGCTGCTCGAGGCGTGGGCGGACGGCACCGACGAGCAACGCGCCTTCATGCGGGTCGCCATGGCCGGCCTCGACACGCTCTCAACCGCGTCACGCGCCACCCGCGCCGCGCGAGCAGTCGGTGCCTCCATCATTGAGCGCACGGCCTTCCTCAAGCTGTGCCGCAACCCCAAGTTCATCGCCTACGTCGTCGTCCTCGTCTACTCCATGGCGCGGGCCGTGCCCGTCATGTACGTCCCGCACTTCCGGGGCGACTGGCGCATCCTGTGGGCCATCGACATGATCACCGCCATCCCCTACACGTGGGGCCTCATCGAAATGGTCGCCGGACAAAAACTCTGGCACCGCATCGTCGGCGCCATCACCTCCGCCGTCACCTTCCTCGCCCCCTACGTGTACTTCCTCATGTACGGGCGCCACGCTCCCCCGGGCGTGTGGACCGCCATCGCCCTGATTTTCTTCGGCGGCATCTTCCTGGAGGTCTTCCGCTACCAGCGCGACCGGGCCGTCAAGAAAGGCCTCGCGGAGCTCTCGTAGCACCGCCTCCCCGGGCTGTTCTCCGCGCGCCCGCGGGCGGAGCGCGGGCGGAGCGCCGCCTCGCCGCATGCCCAGCCCCGGCCTCGGACACGAACGGGGGTGGGAACCCTCTCGGATTCCCACCCCCAGTGCGCAGGCGTGCGCGGCGCGTCAGTCGGAATTCTTCATGAAGTTCCACGCGATGACGAGGACAGCACCCACCGGCTTGTTAGACGTGGCGACATCACGCAGCTCACTTTGCGACAGGTCGGCCCCGTACTCCATGAAACCACCGAACCCACGGGCGGCCTCATTGACCGCATCATCCGTCGCCTCTAACAACGCCAGGTTGCCGTAGGTGCGGATGGTGGACACATGCCACCCAGTGGAATCCCTCACCGTGAAATACCCAGGCGCTCCGGGTTGACCAGGCCCTCAGTAAAGCGCACGGTCTGGCTCTTCCTGCTCAAGCTACGCGAACTGTACCCGTATCCAAAGTCCGGATACGAGTACGTCACCGTGTCATCGTTGAACGAGACAGAGAAGTCGCCCGCCGTGATCGACGTCGTCCCAAAGTTCACGATCGAGCCGCCGCTGACCTTCGTGGAACTCAGACCCCAATCGATCTGAACGTTCGCCCCGATCCCGTTCGAACCCATGCCCCGACCCGAGCGGGATGAGGACGAACCGGTATCTCCGTATACCGCGACGATGCGGCGCTCGGGCAGATCGAGGAAACGGTAGAAGTCCTTGTCGGACATGCTGGCCCCGTTACGCAGCGCGTCCACCATGCCAGAGACGGCCTCCTCCGGAGAGGACGCCCCTTTAACGTCGGTGAAGTCGGCGTCGTAGTGAGGCACGACCAAACGATCACTCCCCAACGCCTGCTCAGCCACCGTCATCGAAGGAGACAGGTACCACCGTCCCCCCTCGTTGACGGCCACGAGTGTCAGCTTGCCGTCCGGGAACGAATCCAAAATGTTCCCATAGCGCATGATCGGGTTGACATTGATCGTATCCTTCAACTCGTCGAAGAAATCGTTCTCCCCTTGCGTCAGACTCGTCCCCTTAGCCTCCGCGTAGCGCGAACGGAGTTTATCCGCTAGCTCATGCCTGATCACAATGTCACCCGTCCACTGAGTGATGCGGATGAGAGCAATCTGATCTGATTTTTCCTCGACCGTATACCTCATGTCCGATTCGGCGATGACGATCGCTTCGAGGTACTCCTGGAAAGCCTCCGGACTCGTCATCTTCGACCAATCCGTACCACCGTCAGCCTTGTAGTCCTGCTGCCATGCCATCGCGGCAGCGAGCTCGGATGGCGGCAGGGCGCTTGCGAGCGACTCCAGCGACTTGGTGTCGAAAGCATTCTCGATGCTCGCAGCCAAGTCGTCGGGGGTCGAGTAGCCTCCCGACGGGAAGAGGACGCGGGTGATCGCATACGCTCCACCTCCGATGACCACCAGGGCGGCGACAACCATCATGGCGAGCAAAGCCATCGGCTTGTTGCGCTTCTGAGCGAGCTGCGGGGGCATCTGGCCCGAGAACTGATTCACCTCGGGAGGAGGGGGCATCTGGCCCGAGAACTGGTTCACCTCGGGAGGAGGGGGCATCTGGCCCGGAAACTGGCCATTACTTCCCGGCTGGCCGGTCTGGCCGCCAAAGTATTGATTGGACATCGTTGACACCTTTCACCGATAGGAAGTAACTACCGATTGTGCCCCGCCCCCACGTAGATAGCAAGTATCTGTTGTAATACTAATGTGAGGCGCATCCTGGCGTGCCATCGGCCCCCTCGGCGCAAAGCCTCCCGCAGCTCCAGCTAGTCGTTCAGGAGCCCGATAGCGTTGGTGGCCTCTACGACGCGGCTCAGCATCTGAGGGTGCGATCCGGTTCATGAGCACGCGCAAATCCCGAGAGTTCTCACTCCCTGGCCGCATACCGGCCCAGCACGCGATCGGGTCATGTGGGCAATGAGAAGCGCAGCCCCAGCCCCGGCCTCGTCGCCGCCCGCGGGCACCACCCCGCCCCGGCCTCGTCGCCGCCCGAACGAGGCTCGCATAACAAACATCCCCCGAGCGCCAGGCCCGGGGGTGTTCGTCGGTGATCGTGGGGCGGGAGCTACTTGTCCTCGCCGGTCGCAGTACGGATGAAGCCGGCAATCATGAACCAGCCGCCGCCGACCCAGAAGAGGATGAGCGCCCACAGGGGCTGGACCGGGTAGACGACCACCATATACGCACACGCGACGATCCAGGCAGCCGCGCCAATGATGTTGGGGATCTGGAAGCGCTTGACGCGCGCGGGATGCGTGTAGTGCAGCGGGACGAGCGTCATGATCGCCAGGAAGATCGTCGCAGCGATGTTGACCCACGCGGGGGTCTGCAGGACGTACATGACGATGGCAACGCAGTTCCAGGCGGCGGGGAAACCCACGAAGTAGTTGTCGTTGGATTTCTCACCGTCGTTCGCGTAGCAGAACAGGGAGGAGACGATGACGACGATCATCATGATGACCGGCATGGGCTGGGGGCCGAAGGGCAGGTGGAGCGCCATGAACAGGGCAGGCAGGAAGGTCCACGTCAGGTAGTCGACGAGGTTGTCGACGACGCCGCCGTCGAACCACGGGATGACCTCGCGGACGCCGACCTTGCGGGCGAGGGTGCCGTCGACGCCGTCCACGATGAGGGCGATGACGAGCCACAGCCACATCATGGGGGTGTTGTTGTTGAGGATCGCGAACAGAGCGAGCGTGGCCCACACGAGGCCCGAGATGGTGAAGAGGTGTACCCCCCACGCGGCGATAACGCGGCCGAGGCTGGGTTTCTTGGTCGAAGACGAGGCCGAGGCCGCGTCCTGCTCATGTGTGGCGGTGACGGATTGGTCGGGCACGATGGCTCCTGGTGTTACGGGTTGTTTCCGCTCCACAGTATGCCAAATCTTTGTGAGAATGCGGTAGACCTTTGGGAAACCTCTCAATAGTTGCATTGCCGCGGGCGACTTGTTCTTTGCCCGTCCACGACGAAACAGCATAAAACGCATTCAAGCACAGGCACGATAAGGCCCCTCCTGAGCGTGTACTGGCAAGGTTTCAGAAACGTAACAATGTGCGGAGCGCGGGCTCCGACGGGAGCGTCGGCGCATCGGGGCATGGCGGCACGGCTCCAAACGAGGGAATTGCGACTGCTGCGCCTCGTTGTCGAACGAGCCGCGGCGGCGGCACGGCTCCAAACGGGGGGAATTACTACCATAGGCCCGCGACACGCCGACGACACGCCGCCCAGAGCCTCCTATGGTAGCAATTCCCCCCACGTCGGCACAGCTGGGCCCCACTGAGGTCTGCGACGGGTTGCCCGTAGCTTGCCCAGCCCGCCCCGCGCAGCTGGGCCCCACAGGTGGTCGTGCTAGCCCGACGCTGCGCAGCTGGGCCCTTGAGGTGGCAGTGTGGGCGGCGCGCCCACACTGCCACCTGTCGGGTTAACGTGCGCAGGAAGGGGCCCAGGACACCACCTATCAGGCCCAGGCGGCCACCTCCACACCAAGCGCACATAGCAGCGCGCCACGATCCCCACGCCAGGACCACCACCGCGCCCCTCACGATGCAAACTCCCGGCTCCAAACGGGGGAATTACTACCATAGGCCCGCGACACGCCGACGACACGCCGCCCAGAGCCTCCTATGGTAGCAATTCCCCCCACGTCGACGCAGCTGAGCCCCATAGGTAGCACTGCTAGCCCTTCTGTTCACAGCTGGGCCCTTCAGGTGGCAGTGTGGGCGGCGCGCCCACACTGCCACCAGTCGGGTTTACGTACGCAGGAAGGGACCCAGGAGGCCACCTGTCAGGCCCAGGCGGCCACCTCCACACCAAGCGTGCATCGCAGCGCGCCACGATCCCCACGCCAGGACCACCACCACGCCCCTCACGATGCAAACTCCCGGCTCCAAACGGGGGAATTACTACCATAGGCCCGCGACACGCCGACGACACGCCGCCCAGAGCCTCCTATGGTAGCAATTCCCCCCACCGCTACATCACCACAAAAGTCGCACGTAATTTCCTTCGGTCATTTTTCGAGACCGCCCGAAAACATTGCAATTCCAACGTTCTGAATTCAATGTTTGAAATACTTGCAGGGGAATTACGTGCGACATTGCTCGGGAACCACTCCGGTATCTCACACAGAAGAGGCCGCCGACGCCCGGAACACCAGCGGCGCCACAGGCAAAGCCAAACACCAGGCAGCACCGACGTGAAGGGCACCGGAAGGCCTGGCAGCGCTTCGATGAACGGACTGACCCCAAACAAAAGTCGCACGTAATTTCCCTCGGTCATTTTTCGAGACCGCCCGAAAACGTTGCAATTCCAACGTTCTGAATTCAATGTTTGAAATACTTGCAGGGGAATTACGTGCGACGTTGCTGGGGAACCACTCCGGTATCTCACACAGAAGAGGCCACCGGCGTGAAGGGTACCGGAGGGCCTGGCTGCGGTGCCCGTGGGCGGTGGCGGGGCCTGGCCGGGCTTCGAGGCGACGCGCCGAGCGAAGCTCGCGGCGCGGACGGCTCGCGGGCGGGCCGCCGCCCACGGGCACAACCAGCAGCCCGGCCTGACAGCACACCACGCGGCTCCACAAGAAACACAGCACAGGGGCGCGGGCCCGCAGGCCCGCGCCCCCTAGACGCAGCGGTCCGACCGCACCAGCTCAGCCAGCCAAGTCAGACCGGCTCAGCCACAGCTAGTCACAGATGGCACCTCAGAAGTGCGTGCGTCCCGTCTCGTTCAGCTCGCGCAGCTCATCGATCGAGGCGATCCAGCCGCAGCCCTCGCCCTCGGCGGCGAGCAGATCCACGCCGCTGATCGCCAGCATGTCACCGCCCGTCGTGCCGATGCGCACGGCGTCCACACCCTCGGCCTCGGCGGCCGCGAACACGGCCTTGACGGCCGCCTCGGGCACCGCGACGAAGGCGCGGGCCTGGGACTCGGACAGGAGCATCTCGTGGTCGCCGACGCAGTCGCGGCGGGCAGCCCCGGCCACGTCGAAGACGCCGCCGATGCCGAAGCGCAACGCGGAGTCCACGAGGGACTGCACGAGGCCGCCGTTGGACAGGTCGTGCGCGGCGCGCACGAGGGGGCGGCCGTCGGGGCCGTCGGCGGCGCTCAGCGCACGCACGACGTTACCGAGGGCGACCTCAGCCTTCAGGTCGACCTCGGGCGGCAGGCCACCGAGGTGCGAGCGGGCGATGCGCGCCCACGCGGACCCGTCGAACTCCTCGCGGGTGGTGCCCAGGAGGATGACGGCGAGGCCCTCTTCGGTGAAGCCGGAGGGGTTGGCGCGCGTGACGTCGGGGAGGATGCCGAGCATGCCGATGACGGGCGTCGGGTTGATCGACGAGTTCGGCAGGCCCTTCTCGGTGCCGGACGAGTTGTACAGCGACACGTTGCCGCCGGTCACGGGGATCTCGAGCTCGATGCAGCCGTCCGCGAGCGCGGTCATGGCGGTCACCAGCTGCCACATGGCATCCGTGTCTTCGGGGTTGCCGAAGTTCAGGCAGTCCGTGATGGCGACGGGTTCGGCGCCGACGACGGCGACGTTGCGGTAGGACTCGGCGAGGGCCTGGCGGGCTCCCGCTGCAGGGTCGAGCTTGGTGTACCAGCCGTTCGCGTCCGTGGAGAGCGCGACACCCAGGCCGGTGGCCTCGTCGATGCGGATGACGCCCGCGTCGTCGGGCTGGGCGAGGGCGGTGTTGCCCTGCACGTAGCGGTCGTACTGGTCGGTGACCCACGCCTTGGAGGCCTGGTTGACGTCGGAGAGCACGGCGCGCACGTCGGCGATGAGCTCCTCGCGCGTGGCGGGGCGCGAGAGGTCCTCGGAGGTGGCGGCCTGCAGTTCGTCCTGCCACGCGGGGCGCGCGTAGGGGCGGTCGTAGACGGGGCCCTCGTGGGCGACGGTCTTCGGGTCGACGTCGACGATGCGGTGACCGTGGTGGTCGATGGTCAGGCGTCCGTCGCCGGTCAGGTGACCGATGACGGCGGCTTCGACGTCCCACTTGTCGATGATCTCGAAGAAGCGCTCGCGATCCTCGGGGGTCACGATCGCCATCATGCGTTCCTGGGACTCGCTCATGAGGATCTCGCCCGCGGTGAGCGTGGGGTCGCGCAGGAGCACGTTCTCGAGGTCGACGTGCATGCCGGAGTCGCCGTTGGAGGCCAGCTCGGAGGTCGCGCACGAGATGCCCGCTGCGCCGAGGTCCTGGATGCCCTGGACGACGTCGGCCTCGAACAGGTCGAGGCAGCACTCGATGAGGACCTTCTCCATGAAGGGGTCGCCCACCTGAACGGAGGGGCGCTTGGCGGGCATGCCGTCTTCGAAGGTCTCGGAGGCGAGGATGGAGGCGCCGCCGATACCGTCGCCGCCGGTGCGCGCGCCGAAGAGGACGACGAGGTTGCCTTCGCCGGTCGCGTTGGCCAGGTGGATGTCGTCGTGGCGCAGCTTGCCGATGCACAGCGCGTTGACGAGGGGGTTGCCCTGGTAGGAGGGGTCGAACTCGGTTTCGCCGCCGATGTTGGGCAGGCCCAGGCAGTTGCCGTAGCCGCCGACGCCGGAGACGACGCCGTGGACGACACGCGCCGTGTCGGGGTGGTCGACGGCGCCGAAGCGCAGCTGATCCATGACGGCGATCGGGCGCGCGCCCATGGAGATGATGTCGCGGACGATGCCGCCCACGCCGGTGGCCGCTCCCTGGTAGGGTTCAACGAAGGACGGGTGGTTGTGAGACTCCACCTTGAAGGTGACGGCCCAGCCGCCGCCGATGTCGACAACGCCGGCGTTCTGGCCCATGCCGACGAGGAGGTTCTTCCTCATGGCGTCCGTCGTGCGCGCGCCGAACTGCTCGGCGAGGTGCTTCTTGGAGGACTTGTAGGAGCAGTGCTCGGACCACATGACGGAGTACATGGCGAGCTCGGCGTTCGTGGGTCGGCGCCCGAGGATGTCGCAGATGCGCTGGTATTCGTCCTCTTTGAGGCCGAGTTCCTTCCAGGGCATGTCCTGGCCGGGGGTCGCGGCGGCGTTCTCGACGGTGTCGGGCAGCTCGCGGGTGTTTTCGGAGGTCATTCGTGTTTCCATTCGAAAGATCATGGACGAGGCCGGGGCACCCTCACGGGAGAGGGCGCGGTGGCGTCGTCAGCCGACGAGGGATGCGAGGACGGAGTGGAAGATGCCCAGTCCGTCGGTGCCGCCGTGGTGGCTGGCGCCGTCGGGTCCGAGGGAGAGCGGGCCGAAGCCGACCTCGGTCGCGTGCTCGGGGTGGGGCATGAGGCCGACGACGTTGCCCGCGGCGTTGGTGACGCCCGCGATGTCGTTGGCGCTTCCGTTGGGGTTGAAGTCGACGTAGCGGAACACGACGCGGCCTTCGCCCTCGAGCCGTTCGAGCTCGGCGGGGGACGCCTGGAAGTTACCTTCGCCGTTCTTGAGGGGAACCGTGATGGTGTCGCCGGCGCTGTAGGCGCGCGTCCACGCGGTGTCCGCGTTCTCGATGCGCAGCACCTGGTCGCGGCACAGGAACTTCTGGTGGTCGTTGCGGATGAGCGCACCGGGCAGCAGGTGCGACTCGCACAGGACCTGGAAGCCGTTGCAGATGCCCAGGACGGGCAGGCCTCGTCCGGCTTCGCGCACGATCTCACTCATGACGGGAGCGGTCGCCGCGATCGCGCCGCAGCGCAGGTAGTCGCCGTAGGAGAAGCCGCCGGGGATGACGACCGCGTCGACGCCGTGCAGGTCGGCGTCCTTGTGCCACAGGGACACGGCCTCGGCTCCGGCGATCTCAACCGCGCGGGCGGCGTCGCGGTCGTCAAGGGTACCGGGGAAGGTGACGACTCCGACGCGGGTCACTGCACGCCTCCCGCGTAACGGGCGTCGGCCTCGTCGATGGCCTCGACGCGCACGACGTCCTCGATGATCGGGTTGGACAGGACCTCTTCGGCGGCCTTGCGGGCCTGGTCCAGGAGCTCGTCGGTAACGGGACCGTCCACGCTCAGGTGGAAGCACTTACCCTGGCGCACGGCCTCGAAGCTCGTGATTCCAAGCCTGGGCAGCGCCGAACCGACAGCCTTACCCTGCGGATCCAGGATCTCCGGCTTCGGCATCACTTCCACGATGATTCGCCCCACGGCGTTCCTCCTTGTGTTGTTGGTGAGGATCCCGCCGCGCATCTTGCCCGGCGAGCAAGTCTGTTTACAGGATGGGGTCCGACCCGGTGAGTCGGCGGTAGGCCTCGACGTAGCGCGCGGCGGTCGCGGCGGCCACGGAGTCGGGCAGAGCGGGCGGGTTCTCGCCCGAGGTGCGGTCCCACCCGGATTCGTCCGAGGTGAGCCAGTCGCGCACGTACTGCTTGTCGAAGCTCGGCGTCACCTGGCCCTCAACCCACTTGTCGGCTGGCCAGAATCGCGAAGAGTCCGGCGTGAGGATCTCGTCCGCGAGCACAATCGCGCCGGTCGCCACGTCGATACCGAACTCGAACTTGGTGTCCGCGATGATGATGCCCCGCTCGGCCGCGATGTCGCGCGCCCGGCGGTACAGGGCGAGCGAGAGGTCACGGATCGCGGTCGCGTACTCCTCGCCGATGCGTTCGACGGTCTGCTCGAAGGTGATGTTCTCGTCGTGCTCGCCCAGCTCGGCCTTCGCGGCCGGGGTGAAGATCGGCTCCTCCAGGCGCGAGGCCTCGGTCAGGCCTTCGGGGAGCTTGATGCCGCACACGGTGCCGGACTCGCGGTACTCAGCCAAGCCCGAGCCGGTCAGGTAGCCGCGCACGACGCACTCAATCGGGATCATGTACAGGCTGCGGCACACGACCGCGCGCGCGTCGACCTCGGCGGGAACCGTGAAGCGCGTGGCCGGAGCACCCTCCAGGGCGATCGAGGCCTCGGCCGGCACCTTCGTGCCCACGGCCAGCAGGTGGTTTCCACGAGGGGACGCAGCTTGCCCATCCACCAGATCGCCAGCTGGTTGAGGACCGCGCCCTTGCCGCGGATCTCGGTCGGCAGCACGTAGTCGTAGGCGCTGATGCGATCCGACGTCACCATGAGGAGCGCCTCCGGGCCCACCTTCGCGTGGCGGGGGCGGCCCTCGGCGGGCGTCGTTTCCTGCGCGGGGCCGACCACGGCCTCGTCGGGAGCGTAGATGTCGCGAACCTTCCCCGAGCTCAGGGGGGTCCAACCGTGCAGGGAGGCGGGCATGATGCTCCTCAGTGTCGTGGGATCAGTCGAGGGTGACGACCAGGTCGGCGGGCCACGTCGCGATGTCGCTGCGGTGGTGCTCGCCGTCAAAGTGGATGAGGTCGACGCCCCGGTAGGCCAGGGCACGTGCCTCGTCGAGGCTGGCCGCGCGGGCGACAACGTCGAGGACTCGGCCGCCGGAGTTCACCAGCGCGTAGGTGGGTTCGAAGCCGCAGCAGCCGGCCGCGACGTCGGCGGGGTCGTCGGTGATTTCCTGGGAGGTGCCGGCGTGGATGACGTGGACGCCCTCCAAGGCCTCAGCCGCCTCGATACCGGTGATCTCGTGCCCGGTATCCGTGGGGCCCGGGTAGCCGCCCGACGCCATGACGACAGTGACGGCAGCGTCCTCGCTCCACACGGGGGCGGGGATCTTGGCCAGGGTGCCGGTGGCGGCCGCATACAGGATGGGGGCCAGCGGGGAGTCGAGGCGCTCGAGGACCGCCTGAGTCTCCGGGTCGCCAAAACGCACGTTGAACTCGACGACGCGGATGCCCTTCGAGGTCATCGCGAGGCCGCAGTACAGGAGGCCACGGAAGGGGGTACCGCGTCGGGCCATTTCGGCGACGACGGGCTGGGCGACCTCGGTGACGATGCGCTGCGTGGCTTCCTCGGGCAGCCATGGCAGGGGGCTGTAGGCGCCCATGCCGCCCGTGTTGAGGCCCTCGTTGCCGTCGCCCACGCGCTTGAAGTCCTGGGCGGGCTGGAGGGGCACGACGGTGGTGCCGTCGGCGAAGCAGAAAAGGGAGACCTCGGGTCCATCGAGGTAGTCCTCGATGACGACCGCTCCCCCGTCGCGGGCCAGGCAGGCACGCGCGTGTTTCGAGGCCTGGGCGCGGTCGGAGGTCACGACGACTCCCTTGCCGGCGGCCAGGGCGTCATCCTTGACGACGTAGGGCGCACCCAGATCGTCGAATGCGGCCTCGACCTGGTCCATGGTGGTGCAGGTGAAGGCGCGGGCGGTAGCCACGCCGGCGTCGGCCATGACCTGCTTCGCGAAAGACTTGGAGGCCTCGAGTCGCGCTGCGTCCTTCGTCGGGCCGAACACGGGGATCCCGTAGTCCAGCACGGCATCGGCGACGCCCGCGACGAGCGGGGCCTCCGGGCCGACGACCACGAGGTCGACCTTCTCGGAGGTCGCGCGTCGCACGACATCCTTCGGATCCATCGGATCCATGGTGAGGGAGCGGCCCAGCTGCTCCAGCGCCGGGTTACCGGCCTGGACGACAAGCTTCACGGGCTGCTCGGGGGTAGACGTTCGCACAAGCGCTCGGGCGATCGCGTGTTCGCGACCCCCGTTACCAACGAGAAGGACCTTCACGATTCCAGCCTATCGGTCTTTGGCGGCCTGGCAGGCCGACATGGGATTTTATGGGTGCACGTCACAGCGGTAATGAGACGTGGACGCGCGTGTCACCAGCCGCCGTTCGGGTTACCGCTGCGCTGCTGGTCGTCGTGTTCACGTCGATCGCGATCACGCTTGGTGTTTTGCCCCTCCAGGCCCTGTCGGCGTTTGCGCTCCTCCTCGCTTTCGCCCTCGTAGGGGTCAGGCGTGGGGGTCGAGCCGGGCTGCGTGGTCGGCTGGTTGCCCGGATTGTTGCCCTTGCTCGGGTCGTTACCGCCGTTGCCGCCGTTGTTGCCCTTATTCGGGTCGTTGCCGCCGTTGCTCGGGTCGTTGCCGCCGTTGTTGCCCTTGTTCGGGTCGTTCGGGTCTTCGCCACGATTCTTCTTGTCGGCGTTCTGCTTCTTCTTCTGGACGCGACTCTTGTTCTCGTCGGCGTGGTTAGTCTGGCCACCCTGGCCCTGGTTGCCGGACTGACCCTGCTCGCCGTTCTGGCCCTGCTCGCCGTTCTGGCCCTGGCCGCCGGACTGACCCTGGCCGCCGGACTGACCCTGGTTGCCGGACTGGCCCTGGTTGCCGGACTGGCCCTGGTTGCCAGACTGACCCTGGTTGCCAGACTGACCCTGGTTGCCGGACTGGCCCTGGTTGCCGGACTGGCCCTGGTTGTTCGACTGGCTCTGGTTGGCGCTCTGGCAGGGAGCCACCATGTCTTCGGACTCCTGGTACAGGTCGTAGGCCTCGCCGTACGCACCGGCTGAGTCCTTCGCATCGCCCTGGATTTCAATGCCCAGACCGAGGTTCACGCGCACGCGACACTCGTAGGAGAAGGGCTCCAGGCGCCCGGGCTGGACCTCGATGGCTTTGGGGACCATGTCGTAGGCGGTACGCAGCTCAGCCACGCCCTCGTCGATCGAGTCCTGGCTCACGAGCGTCGTACCCAGGTTGTAGTGTGCGACCCACTGCTCGACGCCGGAGGAGGTCCACGACTTTTGCCCCTCGTACCCGGCCTGAGCGGCGGGGTACTCCTCGTTCGTCCAGTGTCCCAGCGACGAGCGTGACCACAGGGTGATTCCGATCAGGTACGCGGAGATCGCCAGCGCGATCACCAGGAAGGGGATCGAGTACCACAGGGGGCGCAGCGCGCGCGGGGAGCGCTGGGGTTTGCCCGAGGCCGAGGCCAGCTTGGCACGCACCGCGGGGTCGGTGGCATCTGCTTGGGGGGCACCGAAAGGCAGGAGGTCGTCTTCGCGTGCAGGGTTGTTAGATTGCATGGGAATTCCTCAACTGTTGTGCGCGCCGCGCCAGGTTTGCGCCCTCCCACGCCAGGAGTCCTCCGAGGATGAGGGCGACCGGCCAAATGATGTAGCGGTACGTGGACCGCATGTTGCGTTCTTCTGCGATCGTCGTTGCTCGTTCGAGTAGTGACTGTGCGTGCGACTCGATCGCGGCCTTGTCGGGTGAGTGCACGTAGTCAATGCCGAGACGCGACGCGATATTGTTCAGCGCGGCCTCGTCAATGTGGGAGATGGCGACGGGGTCACCCGGCTGCGACTTGTCATGAATGTATCCGTCGCTGCCGCTCTGTTCCTCGGCGCCAGCCAGGCGCTGGATCTTCATCTTGCCGCCTTCCTCAGTGCCGTAGCCGATGACCAGGCCGCCATCGACGTAGGGCTTGACGGCGTCCCAATCCGATTCGGACCCCATGGGAGCAGTCGACCAGTGGCCCTCGTTCGACGTCTCACCATCGGAGAAGATGAAGACCGCGCGAATGTTGTTCGGGTGGCGTTCCTTGTTCTTCTTCAGCAGCTTGGCCAGCTCCTGGGCGGGGCGGTGGGGGGACGAGCCCTGCGAGGAGGAAGATAGCTCCTGCGTGAACGTGGCCATGTACGACTGGACCGCGGAGGCGTCGGTCGTCAGGGGCATACCAACGTGCACGTTCGAGTCCCACGACAGGATCGAGAAGCGTGACCCGGTGAGAGAGTTCATGAGGATGCCGACGTCGCTGCGCACGCCGTCGATGCGGGGATTGTCCCCGTCCCAGTCCTCGGCGCCCATCGATCCGGTGCGGTCGATGACGTAGTACACCTCGAGGCTCGAGGTCACCTCAACGGCCTTGCCGGGAATGGAGGGCCCCGCGCCCATGACGGCAACCATCACGACGATCAGGGAACGCCTGATGACATCCATCAGGCTCGTGCGCACGGAGCGCCGGGCGGACACAACCACGAAGGCTGCCGCCACCAGGACGATGATGACGAGAAGCGCCGGGTGAATAACGGGATGAAAAACCATGTCAGAGCCTCCCGAAGGCAAGCAGGCCGAGCAGGGACACGACACCGACCAGTGTCCAGCCCAGGGCGGCGCGCGGACGATCAGTTTCGATCAGCTTGCCCTTGGCATCCAAGTCTTCCTTCTGTTCGGCCTCGATCTGCTTAACAACCGAATCGACGGATGCGGGAGACGACGCATCATAGAAGTCGCCGCCCGTCGACTTCACCTGATTGCGCAGATCCTCGCCCTCGCTCGACAGGGTCGTCATAGAGCCGGGATACAGCGCCGTGACGGTCACGTTCTGGCTCTTCGCGAAGGCAATGGCCTGCTGCAGGTTGTAGTAGCCGCTGCCGAATACCTCGTTATCGGTGGCCAGCAGAATCGTGCGCGAACGCTGCTTGTCCGTGTGGTCGAAGCCCATGACGCACGAGGCCAGCCCGTCGCCGACCAGAGAGGCGCGTTCCTCGTCCCGCGCGGCCAGCGTCGGCTCCAGATACTCGTACAGTTCCGGCGTGGCATGGGCGTAACCGTCGGCCGTCGTCGAGAAGCCCCGGTCGATCACACCCGCCATTTCGGTGAGCACGTCGTCGGCCATCTCGTAGTCATCGGTGAGCGGGAACATCGTCATCGAGTAGGCGTTCCACAGCTGCAAGGAAATTCGTTCTCCCTCAAAGTGGGAGATGATCTGCTTGAAGGCGTCACCGATCTCCGAGTCGTAGGGAAGCATCGAAGGGGAGGCGTCCAGGCACAGCACGATATCGCGACTCGCGGACTTGTCGTACTTGACGTAGCGGTCCACGGGCGCGCCCGCCGACACGGAGGTCGCGATGACCGCGATGAGGAAACACACGAACGCCATTGCCAAGGATGCGCGCGTGCGCCGCACGAGAGCCTGATACTTGGGCAGGCCTCGTACGAAACCCGAGTTGGCAACCCAACCCTTCTTACCCGCGCGCTGGCCCGCCCGGCGTGCCAGCCACCATCCGAGGACAGTGGCGCCCACCACCACGAGCAGGACGAGCGGGATCAACCACCAAAACCTCATGCGTTCACCGCCTCAACAGCCATGGTCAGGGCGCGCGTCACGGCATCGTGCGAGGGCTGCCCATCCGGAATGTTCTCCCCCGCGAAGCTGGGAACCTCGCACGCCGCGAGCACGTTTGCCAGGCCCGGCCAGACGGGAACGAGCGCGCGCACTTCGCTGACCGTGGCGACCTCGAGGTCACGCCCGGTGCGTTCCGTGCCGAGCGCGCGCATGAGGCCGGCCAGCGCCAGGTGGACCCCGCGGGCATCCAGGTCACCGTCCGCGTAGCGATCCGCGATCTGATCGACGTAGACCAGGTACTTCTTGCGTCGCGCATCTGTGATGGTGTGCAGCTCCGTCACCTCGCCGACGCGGGACGTCCACCAGCGCCACAGGCAGAAGAGAACCCAGCCGATGACCGCCACGAGGAGTGCCACTCCGAGGACCCACATCCAGTGCGGGTAAATGACGGGGGTATACAGGTCGTCTTTGATATCACCGGACATGTGCTCCCCTTTCGAGAGCGCGCATGAGCGCGTGGGGGATCTCCTCGCTGGAGGACACGTCCACGTGGATGACTCCCCTCTGATCGAGCAACTGTTTGACTGCGGCCCGGCGCATCGCCACGACGTTGGCGGCCTCCCCCCGCCAGCTGCGAGTCGCGCAGCAGGAAGTCCGGCAAAGGTCCCTCGTTGACGTCGACGACCTCCGTGCCCTTCTCGAGGGTGGTCGGGTCGATGTCTTCGATGCTGATGAGGATCACCTGGTGACGCACGGACAGGGACTTAATGAGGTCATCCGTTTCGCGCGTCGCCGTCGGCTGGGTGCTGTCGGTGACGATCACGATGAGGCTGCGTCGGCGCGTGACTGTCCTGACTCGGGCGAGGAGCTTGGGGACGTTCGCATGCGGGGAGGCGAGCGTGATGTCTTCCTCGATGCGGCGCAGCACCGTTTCGGCGTGCGCGTTACCGGAGCGGGCCGGCATGAAGCGCACGCGCTCGTCGTCACCGGCGACGAGGCCGATCTGGTCTCCGCGGGCCACGCTCAGCCAGGCGATGGCCTCGCAGGCCGCGAGGGCGATCTCTTCCTTCGTCTCTCCCGACGGGGCGAGCGCGCCCATCTCGCGTCCCGTGTCGACGACGAGCATGACCTGTAGTTCGCCGTGGCTTCGTGACGCTTGATGATGGGTGAACCGGTGCGTGCCGTGGCCGCCCAGTCGATTTCACGTACGTCGTCACCCGGCTGATAGGGGGCCAGGTCCATGAACTCCCATCCGCGTCCCTGCCGCAGGGCGGAGTGCTGCCCGTCCATGATGGACAGCAGTTTGCGCATGACGGGCAACTGGATGCGGGTGGAGAGCGCGTGGATCTCGCGCGAGCGTACAGGCATTGCGTTCCTCTAGAGAGTCGTGGCGTGGAACCGGTGTTCTTTACGGAACGGGAACCGCTTTGAAGACGGCGTCGATGAGGCCTTCGATGGAGACGTTGTCGGCCATGGCGTCGAAGGTGCGGATGATGCGGTGGCGCAGGATGCCGTAGCGCATTTCCTTGATGTCGTCGGGCATGACGTGGTTGCGTCCCGCCATGAGGGCCAGGGCCTGGGCGATCTGCATGAACGCGATGCCGCCACGCGGGGAGGCGCCCACGCGCACGTGCTTCTTCCAGCCGGGCAGCGGGTTGGGCCCGGCTCCTCGGGTGGTGTTGACGATGTCGACGATGTAGGCCTTGAGGGTCTCGTGGATGAAGACGCGGCGGCGCGCGTCCTGGAGGACACGAACGTCGTCGAGGCTGATCGGGTCGACATCGGAGATGGTTGTCATCTGGCCGGAGTCGATGCGGGTGAGAACCTCGAGCTCTTCGACGGGCGTCGGGTAGGTGATGACCTCCTTTTGAGGAGGAATCGGTCCATCTGCGCCTCGGGCAGCACGTAGGTGCCCTCTTCTTCGATGGGGTTCTGGGTGGCCATGACCATGAAGGGGTTGGGCAGCTTGTGGTTGACGCCGCCGATGGTGGTCTGGCGTTCCTGCATGGCTTCGAGCATGGCGGACTGGGTCTTGGCGGAGGAGCGGTTGATCTCGTCCAGGAGCACCATGTTCGCGTGTACGGGGCCCAGCTGGGTGACCATTTCGCCGCGTTCCTGGTTCCAGATCTGGGAACCGACGATGTCGTTGGGCATCAGATCGGGGGTGCACTGGATGCGGTGGAAGCTACCGGACACTGCGGACGCCAGGGTCTGTGCGGCCGTCGTCTTTGCCAGGCCGGGCACGGATTCGACCAGGACGTGGCCGCCGGCGAGCAGCGAGGCTGTCAGCGCACGACGCAGGCCATCCTGGCCGACGACGGTGTGCTGAAAGATGGTGGTCATGCGATCGAGCAGGCTCTTGGCGTGTGCCAGCTCGTCGTCCGTCAAGTAGTTGGGCACGGGGTTCTCCTTGCGTGCGCGGTCGGATGCTGTTCCAGTGTAGCCCGCCCGCCGTACTCGCACGCAATCTGGTCAGTTTTAGGTTTGCCAGGTACGAGGCCGTGGCTGGGCTTTCGGCCTTGTGACGGCGCGTGAACACTCCGGCATGTCAGGCTTGTCGACCGTCGGCTGACTCCGGCCGATGCGCCACGTTTCAGCTCGTGCGGCGCCGCGCCCAGGTGATTCCCACCGCGGCGGCCAGGAGGAGCAGCATGGCACCCGCACCGAGGGTGATCAGCAAGCCTCGCGAAGAGGCAGACGCTGACTCGGAAGCGGCGGCCTCAGTGGTGGCACCCGAGGCTGGCTCCTCGGCCTGCGGGGGCGTGGGTGTGATGGTGAAGGGGTTGATGGGGGCGGGCATGTCGATGAAGGGTCCGACGGTGCCCCGCTCGAAATCAAAGAACGCCTGCTCGGCGTCGCCTTCCAGGAGCGGCTCATCCGTCGTTGGCACAGTGTCGCCCTTGTCAGGCCTCCACTGACAATAAGACCAGTGACCGGCAGGGAGGGGATGATCCAAGCTCGCTAGCCAGGGCTCGGCATTGCAATGGGCGTTATTAATGGAGGTGAAATTTACTTGGAGCTCTGTGATGCTCGCGTCCTCAAACGAATCAACGATCTGGGTCAGATACGTCATAGGGGCACGCACCTGCACGTGTCCCGCCTCATCCAGGGAATAAAACGCGTGACGAGCCTCCCCCAAATAATACGCATTTAGGTCACAAAAAATACTCACCGACTCAACTTTTACGAAATAGTCCGGGGCACTACCCGACCAAAACGTATCAGCGAGGTATTGACACTCCTCCTTCGTAATATTCAACGACCGCATCCACCCTCCTTGAAAACTCAGCTTCATATTGATGGACCACTGATACGTCCCATCAGGAGTCTTAATTCTGGTCGGATCCACCACCGCCCTGATCGTCACGACATGACCGGGCAACACAGGCGTCTCGGGCGACGCAGCAACAGGAACACTAGGGGTGGGAAGCGGATCACCAACCGACCCAGGCACCCCCACGCCCACCACGCACGCGCCAACCGCAACCACACACGCCACCCACCGGGCCACGCGGGCCTTCAACGTCGTTGCCACTGCTACTACTCCTTCGATTGGTAGGTGAGGCTAAGGGGGATAGGTGCCGGCCGGTGTTAGCCGATCTGTTAGCTCGTGCGGCGCCGCGCCCAGGTGATTCCCACCGCCGCGGCCAGGAGGAGCAGCATGGCACCCGCACCGAGGGTGATCAGCAAGCCTCGCGAAGAAGCAGACGAGGACTCGGAAGCGGCGGCCTCAGCGGTGGCACCCGAGGCTGGCTCCTCGGCCTGCGGGGGCGTGGGGGTGATGGTGAAGGGGTTGATGGGTGCGGGCAAATCGATGAAGGGTCCGACGGTGCCCCGCTCGAAATCAAAGAACGCCTGCTCGGCGTCGCCTTCCAGGAGCGGCTCATCCGTCGTCGGCACAGTGTCGCCCTTGTCAGTCATCCACTGACAATAAGACAGGTGACCAACAAGGAGGGGATCATCCAAGTGCGCTATCCAGGGCTCGGCATTGCAATGGGCGTTATTGATCGAGGTGAACCTGACTTCCAACTCGGTAATACTCGCGTCCTCAAACGAATCAGCAATCTGGGTCAGATACGTCATAGGGGCACGCACCTGCACATGTCCCGCCTCATCCAGGGAATAAAACGCGTGACGAGCCTCCCCCAAATAATACGCATCCAGATTGCAAAAAACACCCCTCGACTCAGCCTTTACGAAATAGTCCGGGGCACTACCCGACCAAAACGTATCAGCCAGAAACTGACACTCCTCCTGCGCGAACTTCTCTCCCTGACTTTTCTCACCGTAGAAAGCCATCCCCATCTGGATGGACAACTGATACGTCCCATCAGGAGTCTTAATTGTGGTCGGATGCACCATCACACTGATCGTCACGACATGACCGGGCAACACAGGCGTCTCGGGCGAAGCAGCAACAGGAACACTAGGGGTGGGAAGTGGATCACCAACCGACGCAGGCACCCCTGCGCCCATCACACACGCGCCAACCGCAACCACACACGCCACCCACCGGGCCACGCGGACCTTCAACATCGTTGCCACTGCTACTACTCCTTCGATTGGTAGGTCAGACGGGGGGTGTGCGTTGGTTAGGGCGCTGTGATGGGTGTGTTAGCTCGTGCGGCGCCGCGCCCAGGTGATTCCCACCGCCACGGCCAGGAGGAGCAGCATGGCACCCGCACCCACGGCAATGACGAGGCCACGCGAAGAAGCAGACGAGGACTCGGAAGCGGCGGCCTCAGTGGCGGCGCCCGAGGCTGGCTCCTCGGCCTGCGAGGGCGTGGGTGTGATGGTGAAGGGATTGATGGGGGCGGGCATGTCGATGAAGGGTCCGACGGTGCCCCGCTCGAAATCAAAGAACGCCTGCTCAACGTCGCCTTCCAGGAGCGGCTCATCCGTCGTCGGCACAGTGTCGCCCTTGTCAGGCCACCACTGACAATAAGACCAGTGACCAACAGGGAGAGGAGCATCCAAGTGCGCCAGCCAGGGCTCGGCATTGCAATGGGCGTTATTAATCGAGGTGAACTCTACTTGGAGCTCTGTGATGCTCGCGTCCTCAAACGAATCAGCAATCTGGGTCAGATACGTCATAGGGGCACGCACCTGCACATGTCCCGCCTCATCCAGGGAATAAAACGCGTGACGAGCCTCCCCCAAATAATACGCATCAAGATTGCAAAAACACCCCTCGACTCAGCCTTTACGAAATAGTCCGGGGCACTACCCGACCAAAACGTATCAGCCAGAAACTGACACTCCTCCTGCGCGAACTTCTCTCCCTGACTTTTCTCACCGAAGAAAGCCATCCTCATATGGATGGACCACTGATACGTCCCATCAGGAGTCTTAATTATGGTCGGATCCACCATCACACTGATCGTCACGACATGACCGGGCAACACAGGTGTCTCGGGCGAAGCAGCAACAGGAACACTAGGGGTGGGAAGCGGATCACCAACCGACGCAGGCACCCCCACGCCCACCACGCACGCGCCAACCGCAACCACACACGCCACCCACCGGGCCACGACACGACGACAACGTCCCCGCAACACCATCACATTCATCCTCCCTCAGATCCAACACGGACAACGGCACACGCGCCAAGCGTCAGAAGTCCAGATCTGGCGGAATCTGAGGCGACCCGGTCGTATCCCCTTCCCAGATCGCCTTCATCTCCTCAGAGACATACGAGGACGGGATAGTTTTAAGGGTCGCCTCCAGGTTCGCCTGCGCATCCTCATCCCCAGCCTCAAGATCCTTGACAGCTTTATCTAACGCCTTTGCAAATTCGCGAACATTGTCTGCCATCGCATTCAGCGCGGTGATCTCCTGGGTCAGGTAGGACGTGTAGCGCGCCTGAAAGGCCACAGGCCCCGCCTCCACGCCCCACTTGCCCTCCGTCTGAACATCCACATTTTTCTGCAATTCTTGGGCGGCGTTCTCTAACTTCACTGCCACGCAATCGTCACCCTCACTCAGGGCTGCGATCCAGCTCTTCCACTTGTAGTAGTTGACTTCCATGTTCGCAGGAACATTCTCGGCACCCATGACGACTCCTCATTGACAGGCATGATCGTGATGGTTCGAGCCTACCAGATGACAGGAAATGACAGAAGAGGCTTTCACAGCGCCACGCTAGCGCCGCTGGCGCAGGTCCACGACGGAGATGAGGCGTTCACCGGCTCTTCGCATTTTGGGGTGTGGGGGTGGTGTTCGAAGCGTCCCGGGGATCGTGGGCAGTGTCGTGGGACGACGACCGAACACAGGAGTTCGCCTTGGGCGCCTCATCAACCAAAACTCGCACGTAATTTGGGTACCCTAACTTTTCATAGGTATCGAGAAAACCGCAGAATTCCAACGATGTGATTTCAATGTTTGAAATACATGTCGGGGAATTACGTGCGACATTTTTGAGGAACCACAACATGAGGCGCCTCAAAGACCCCAAGCGGAAGACAACTGAAGCCCAGAAGACAGCCCAAGCGGAAGACAACTCAAGCACAGAAGACCCCCGCAACCCCGACAACCGCCACAAGCACGGGGGCGCTGTACCCGTTACGTGGCGGTGCACCCGTTACGTGGCGGTGCACCCGAACAGAAGAGGTGCATTGCCTACGGATCGGGTGCAGCGCCCCAACACACAAGACAAAACGCGGAACTGGCACACCGAACCACTCACCGCCACCCCCCTCCATGCGCACCTGGGCCCTACTGGCGGCAGGATGGGCACGCCGCCCACGCCGCCCACGCCGCCCACGCCGCCCACGCCGCCACCTGCACTCCGACCCACTCCGACACCTCCTACACCCTTACATGCGAAGAGCCCGTTTACCCAGCCCCAGTCACGCAGAAAAGGGGTGGGCCCCGGAGTTTCCTCCGGGGCCCACCCTCAATCCGTGCGGATCAGGCCTGCTTCGCGGCGGCAATGCGCGCGCGGAACTTGGCCAGCTGCTCGGTGATGGCGGCGGGGAGCTTGTCGCCGAACTGCGAGAAGTACTCCTCGGTGTCGTCCATCTCGGCGGCCCAGGCGTCGGGATCGATCGCGAAGAGCTTCGCCCAGACGGCCTCGTCAATGTCCAGGCCGTCGAGGTTGAAGTCCTCGAACTTCGGGTAGCGGCCGGTCACACCGTCAATGGCCTCGACCTCGCCGGCGGCGCGGCGAACGATCCAGTCCAGGACGCGGGAGTTGTCGCCGTAGCCGGGCCACATGAAGTTGCCGTCTTCGTCCTTACGGAACCAGTTGACCTGGTAGACCTTCGGGAAGCCCTCGCCGAGCTTGTCCTGCATCTCCAGCCAGTGGCCCCAGTAGTCGGCCATGTTGTAGCCGCAGAAGGGCAGCATGGCGAAGGGGTCGTGACGCAGCGAGCCGGCCTTGACGTCGGTCGCGGCAGCGGTGACCTCGGAGGCCACGGAGGCGCCGATGAACACGCCGTGGGCGGGCTCGTACTGCTCGGCAACCAGCGGGACGTTGGTGGCGCGGCGGCCACCGAAGAGGACGGCGTCAACCGCGACGCCCTCGGGGGCTTCCCAGTCGGGCAGATGATCGGGCACTGCGAGGCGGGAACGGTGAAGCGGCTGTTCGGGTGAGCAGCCTTCTCGCCGGACTCGGGGGTCCAGTCGTTGCCGTGCCAGTCGATCAGGTGCGCCGGAACGTCGCCGTCGATGCCTTCCCACCACACGTCACCGTCGTCGGTCAGGGCGACGTTCGTGAAGATGGAGTTGGCCTTGCCGGTCTCCATGGCCATGGGGTTGGTCTTGTAGGAGGTGCCGGGGGCGACGCCGAAGAAGCCGGCCTCGGGGTTGATGGCGCGCAGGCGACCATCCGGGCCCGGGCGCATCCACGCGATGTCGTCGCCGACGGTCTCGACCTTGTAGCCGGGGATCGTGGGCTGGAGCATGGCGAGGTTGGTCTTGCCACAGGCCGACGGGAAGGCGGCGGTGACGTGGAACTGCTGGCCGGTGGACTCGCGAGTCAGGCGCAGGACGAGCATGTGCTCGGCCATCCAGCCGTCGCGGCGGGCCATCGTCGAGGCGATACGCAGGGCGAAGCACTTCTTGCCGAGCAGGGCGTTGCCGCCGTAGCCCGAACCGAAGGACCAGATCTCGTTGGTCTCGGGGAAGTGGGTGATGTACTTCTCGTCGTTGCAGGGCCAGTTGTCGTCTTCCTGACCCTCTTCGAGCGGCACGCCGACCGAGTGGACGGCGGGAACCCACACGCGGCCCTCGTTGATGAGGTCCATGGCAGCAGCACCCATGCGGGTCATGATGCGCATGTTGACAACGACGTAGGGAGAGTCGGTGATCTCAACACCGAGCTGGGAGATGGGGCCACCCAGGGGACCCATGGAGAAGGGAACCACGTACATGGTGCGACCCTTCATGGCACCCGTGAACTTCTCGTGCAGGGTGGCCTTCATTTCCTTGGGGTCGGCCCAGTGGTTGGTCGGGCCCGCATCCTCTTCCTTCTCACAGCAGATGAAGGTACGGGACTCAACACGCGCAACGTCGGACGGCTTCGAGCGAGCGAGGAAGGAGTTGGGGCGCTTCTCCTCGTTCAGCTTGGTGAACATGCCACTCTCGACCATCTGCGCGGTCAGACGATCCCACTCTTCCTGGGAACCGTCGCAGAACTCAACGGCGTCAGGGGTGGTCAGCTCAGCGATTTCAGCAACCCACTTGACAACATCTTCGGGAGCGTTGGCCGGAGCCGCCGCACGAACGTCCTGTTCGGTCACGGACATTTTGCCTCCTGAGGCATTTGAATTGTCGAGGCCGCATCTGCGTCCCCGATTGACAGAAACAATCATGCCGGACCCCACACCCGCGCTTGCGGGAGCTTGGTCCCGGTCACACCTCAATCGTAGTCGAACGAGTCACACGACGCCCGGTCTGCAGGGACCTTCTGCCCACTCACAAGAGGTTCCGAGGCCCCCAAAGCACGCCCAGGCCTCGTTGTTGGGACCGAAGCACACCTCACAGGTCAGTCCGTGAGATAGAACACCACCATTGGGGTAACAAAAGCGCATCTGAACTTGAAGTCTCACCACCCCATGACCGACGATTACTCGTAGCACAACAGTGCCGTTCACCATTGGAAGGACCGAAGACACCATGGGATTCCGAAACAAGACCCAAGGCCCTGACTTTTTTGAAGACTTCACCTCGCAGGCACGCCAGCTTGAGCAGGCCGTCGAGATCCTGACGCACATCTATGCCGCCTCCCCCGAAGAGCGCATCGCCCTGCGCGATCAGCTCCACGAGGTCGAGCACCGCGGCGACGAACTGAACCACGACATCGTCCAGCGCATTAACTCCTCGTTCATCACGCCTTTCGACCGCGAAGACCTGCAGTCACTGGCCTCCCACCTGGACGACTGCCTCGACTTCATCGACGAAGCCGGCGACCTCCTGGTCGTCTACGGCATTGCCGACATCCCCTCTTCCCTCGTCTCCTTGCTCAACACGCAGATTGAGGTCATCAAGAACTGCGCCGAGCTGACCGCGCAGAACATGCCCAAGCTCAAGTCCCCCGTGGACCTGCGCGACTACTGGATCGAGATCAACCGCCTCGAGAACGAGGGCGACCTGGCCTACCGCCGCACCCTGACCGCCCTGTTCGACTCGGGTCTGGACCCGGTCACGATCATCAAGCTCAAGGACATCGTTCAGGGCCTCGAATCCTGTGCTGATGCCTTCGAGGAACTGGCTAACGTCATCGAGTCCCTCGCACTGAAGGAATCCTGAGCCGTGGATCTCAATCTGATCCTCGTCTGTGTCGTCATCGCCGTCGCATTGTTCTTCAGCTACACGAACGGCTTCCACGACGCAGCGAACGCGATCGCGACCTCGGTGTCGACACGCGCGTGGACTCCACGCGCTGCACTCCTCATGGCCGCGACGATGAACGTCATCGGCGCCATGATGGGCACCGGCGTCGCCAAGACCGTCGGTTCGGGCATCATTAAGATTAGCGGCTACGCCGAATCCACCTCGCCCGACATGCAGCAAAAGGGCCTGGTCATCATCCTGGCCGCCCTGCTGGGCGCCTGCATCTGGAACCTGGTCACCTGGTGGTTCGGCCTGCCCTCTTCCTCTTCGCACGCCCTCATCGGCGGCATGGTCGGCGCGGGCCTCCTCAGCGGTACGAAGGTGTTCTGGGAAGGCATTGTCAGCCACGTCATCATCCCGATGTTCGCCTCCCCCATCATCGGCTTCGTCATCGGCTACATTGCCATGAAGCTCGTCCTGTGGCTGCTGCGTAACGCGCAGTACCACCGCACGATGCGTCGTTTCCGTGCCGCCCAGCGCATCTCCTCGGCCGCCATGGCCCTGGGCCACGGCATCCAGGACGCGCAGAAGACGATGGGCATCATCATCATGGCGCTGATGGCCGGCGGCTACGGCGAGACGCATAACATCCTCAATCCCGTCACTGGCGAAATGAACGTGCCCCTGTGGGTGAAACTCTCGGGCGCCGCGGCGATTTCGCTGGGCACGATGGCCGGCGGTGGGCGCATCATGCGCACCATTGGCCGCAAGATCATCGACCTGGATCCGGCTCGTGGCTTCACGGCCGAGGCCGTGTCCTCCTCGATCCTGTACCTGTGCTCCTACGTCATTCACGCCCCCATTTCGACGACGCAGGTCGTGTCGACGGCTATCATGGGTGTGGGTTGCACGAAGCGTTTCTCGGCGGTTCGATGGGGCGTCGCGGGCAACATCGTCATCGCGTGGTTCCTGACGCTACCCGCCGCAGCGCTGGTGTCGGGCGTCGTGTACCTGCTCGTGGCGCTGCCACTGGGGGTCCACTAGTGAAGCACTCTCGTCTGATCGGTCTGGTCGCGGCTCTGGCGCTCGCCGCCCCGCTCGCCGCTTGTTCGGATACCTCCGTCATGCACATGCAGGTCGGCCAGTGCATCCTCCGGCCGGAGGGACAAACCGCGACCACGATCGAGACGACCAGCTGCACGAGCGAGCACGACGCTGAGGTATTCTTCGTAACCTCCGCTGAGGACGGAGAGTTTCCCGGCGAGTCAGCCCTGAACAAATTCGCCGAAAAGCAGTGCATCTCCAACTTCGAGGCCTACGTCGGCAAGCGCTTCGTGTCCTCGACCCTCGATGCCACCTGGATGATTCCGACCAAGGACTCGTGGGCACAAAACGATCGATCGATCGTGTGCCTGGCGTTCGCGATGAACCATTCCAAGTTGAAGCAATCGGTGAAGGACTCGGGCCTGTAGCGCCCGTTGAACCTCCGAAGATCATCGGGTGGTGCCTGGCATGTGAGCCAGGCACCACCCGATTTGTTCTACCGGGTAAGAGTCGGATTGTTATAGTGTGCGAGGCGCGCGTTCAACGTCGACAGGCTTTCCGTCCGCGCCCCAGCGCGGCCGCGCCCATCCAGCCGGTCGTTGATCCCATCGCTTCAAGGAGAATCATGTCCCACGCACGTCGCCGTTCGATCGCCTTCGGCGTTTGCGCCCTCCTCATGGGCGTGTCCCTGTCCGCCTGTTCCTACCTGCCTTTCGGCAACACCACGCACAGCACCGACCTCAAGGTCGGCCAGTGCATCCAGGTGCCGGATAGCTCTCAGGTCGGCAGCGTCGTGACCACCGAGTGCACCGAAGAGCACACCGGCGAGGTCTACTTCATCTCCACAATCACCCAGGACTCCCTGCCCTCCAGCTCCGAGATGGACGAACTCATCGCCGCAGCTTGCTTTGACTCCTTCGAGGACTACGTCGGCACCTCCCCCCGAGGAGACCACGCTGGACGCCACCGCGATGTACCCGACCAGCCAGACCTGGTCCAAGGGCGACCGCGACATCGTCTGCATCGCCGTCCCCACGGGCGACGAGAAGCTGACCGAGTCCGTGCGCGACTCCGGCAAGTAATCCTGCACAACGCCGAGGCACACCAACCTCGTGCCCCAGTGGCGGTTCGGCTCAGGCCGGACCGCCACTGGGGCGTTGCGCACGAGATCGTTTACCGCACGGTATCGCCTCTGTTATATAGTGGGCAAAGCGCCGCGGACGGTGCCCGCGCGCCTACCGCGGCCTCGTCATCCCACCGCTGGCCGCTCCCGCCACCTCAAGGAGAATCATGTCCCGCGTTCTGCGCCCCACGATTGCCCTCGGCGCCGCCGCCATCCTGAGCCTGGGGCTGTCCGCATGCTCCAAGCAGAAGTCCGGATCCCCCCATCCTTCGCAAGGCACGCCCGCACCCGCGTCGTCAGCAGCAGCGCCGCCGGCCTCCGCGAGTGCGGCTACTCACCCGCAGACGCACATCGGAGAATGTTTCCAGTTCGGCCCCAATGAGGACAGTGCCGTCACCAGCGTCGACTGCAACCAGCCTCACGATGGGGAATACTTTCATATTTTTGACTTCGCAGGCACAAGCCTTCCGTCCGATGACGAAATGGACGAGGAGAGCGATGAGATTTGTGGTCTCATCTTCGAGCACTACGTCGGCAAGCCCGTTGCGGAGTCCACGTTGGATTACTACTGGATTCTTCCCGATCAAGAGACCTGGGCAAAGGGCGACCACACGGTGCAATGCTACGTCTTCGCCAAGGACGACAGGAAGCTCACCGGTTCCATGAGGAACTCCAACATGTGACCCCGCTTCTACGCGCGCTCGTGGCGGTTCGGCTCAGGCCGGACCGCCACCGGGGCGTTGCGCACGAGATCGTTTACCGCACGGTATCGCCTCTGTTATATAGTGGGCAAAGCGCCGCGGACGGTGCCCGCGCGCCTACCACGGCCTCGTCATCCCACCGCTGGCCGCTCCCGCCACCTCAAGGAGAATCATGTCCCGCGTTCTGCGCCCCACGATTGCCTCGGCGCCGCCGCCATCATGGGCCTTGCGCTGTCCGCCTGCTCCAGCATGCCGTTCAACAACCGCACGCAAAGCACCGAACTGGCGGTGGGACAGTGCCTCCTCGTTCCTCTCAACAGCCAGGTCAACTCGGTGGCCACCACCGAATGCACCGAGGCACACACGGGCGAGGTCTACTCCGTTACCACGCTCAAGAATGACACGATGCCCTCGCGCGATGAGATGGACGAACTCGTGTACAACACCTGCTACGAGACCTTCGAGGCCTACGTCGGCACCTCCCCCCGAGGAAACCACGCTGGACTACACCGCAATGTCGCCAACCAAACAGACCTGGGCCAAGGGCGACCGCGAGATCGTCTGCATCGCCGTGCGCACCGACGACGAGCAGCTGACCGCGTCTGTGCGAAACTCCGGCCTGTAAACTCACCTGTCACGCGCGCGACTCCTCAAGCACCCAGAGCACATCCCCCGCCACACAGCCGCCGCCCACACCTGTTGCTATAGTGGGCGCGGCTTATCGGCGGGTGCCCACGCGCCTGCCACGGCCTCGTGGCCCATCACCCTGCCACAATCCCACCATCACGAGGAGAACCATGTCCCACGCTCTGCGCCCCGCCCTCACATTCGCCGCCTGCGCGGCCATCCTGAGCCTGTCCGCCTGCTCGTCCGCCACCACGGCTGACTCCACCGCCTCGCCCGAGTCCGCCTCCTCCGAGGCCACCGCAGGCTCCCCCGCCGAGGCCACCGCAGGCTCCCCCGCCGACCAGGACGCCTCCATCATTCCCGACGAGGCCCGCACTAACGTGAGCAACCTGAGCGTTGGACAGTGCGTCCAGAAGCCGGCCGACCCCTCCGCGCCCCTGACGACCGTTGACTGCTCCTCGCCGCACTGGGGCGAGGTGTTCTTCGTCGCGCCGATTGAGGATTCGACGCTGCCCGACTACGAGACGCTCAACGACAGGGCTTTCGAGGCCTGCACCCCCGCATTCGCCGACTACGTGGGAACCCCCTACGACGAGTCGTCCCTGGACACGACCTGGTTCTTCCCGAGTTCGAACAGCTGGGACAACGGCGACCGCATCATCGCCTGCGTCGCCGTGCCGCTGACGGAGGACTCCCTGAGTCAGTCCGTGAAGAACACCGGCATGTGATCCGCGACTTTCTCGCCGTGGTGGCGGTCCGGCTGATGCCGGGCCGCCGCGTTTTTACCGTTCGGTTGTTCTCTTGTTATAGTGGTTAGACGCGCAGCGATGGAGCCCGCTGGTTCCACGATCGCCCCACCGAGGCAGCTCCCCGGGTTGCCCGCTATCCCAAGGAGGATCATGTCCCGCTTTGCCCGTCCCTCCCTCGCCCTGGCTGCCTGCGCCGCCTTACTGAGCCTGTCTGCCTGCTCATTCTCGCCCGGGGCTGACAAGTCTGACAACAAGGAGACACCGGCCCCTGCCGCATCCTCGAGCAGCTCGTCGGCCAACGACACCCCCGAGAGCGGCCCAATCGCCCCCACAGCCAGCGCCTCATCCAACCCCAACGCTACTGAGGATCAGCCCTTCGGGAGCCGCGTCTTCCGGGGTGACATGCTGCTCGGGCATTGCTACAGCGATGTGCGTGATGATTACACCCATATGCTGCATGCGAGCTGCGACCAGGCTCACGATATTGAGGTCTTCCATATTTCCGAATTCACCGACGCAACACGTCCCGCCACCGAGGTGATGGCCGCGACTGCTGATGAGCAATGCGCCGCTGCATTTGAGACCTACGTCGGTATCCCCGCTGATCAAAGCACGTTCTCGATCGGCCCCCTCTATCCCGGCGAGGAAAGCTGGAACAAGGGGTATCACAGCCTCCTGTGTTACTTGTACAACGAAGATGGCCACAAGCTGACCACATCCGCGAAACTCTCCCGCATGTGACACCAGGTCGCGCGCGTGGCGGTCCGGCTGATGCCGGGCCGCCACATCTTTACCGCCCGGTTTTTCTCTTGTTATAGTTGCTTGCAGCACAGCGATGGAGCCATTGGGCACCACGATCGCCCCGCCGAGGCAGCTCCCCGGGGTTGCCCACTATCCCAAGGAGAATCATGTCCCGCTTTGCCCGCCCCGCACTCGCTTTCGGCGCCTGCGTCGCTATTCTCAGTCTCTCTGCCTGCTCGTTCCTACCTTTCGACAAGGATGACGACGATGAGGACACCGAGGAGCACACCTCATCATCCAGTTCCTCCAGTAGCGGAAGCTCCGGCGGCAACCCCTTCGGCATCCCCACGGGTGCCGCTCCCACCCCCAACACCAATCCGACCGGTGCCGCTAACCCGGGTGGCACCACCAACGGCAACAACCGCCCCACTGAAACCCGCACCGACCAGGTTGACCTGTCGGTCGGACAGTGCTTCCAGGACTGGGAGGACGGTGATTACGACGTGGAGACCGTGGCGTGCAACCAGACGCATGACTTCGAGGTCATTCACACCTTCACCGTCACCGATAAGACCCGCCCCTCCGATACCGAACTCGGCGACACCGCTGAGGCAGAGTGTACGGCAGCTTTCAGCGCTACGTCGGGACGCCCTTAGGCAGCTCATCGCTGAGCCTCGGCTGGCTCTATCCCAGCGTGGGCAGCTGGTCCAACGGTGACCGCACCATCGCCTGTTACGTTGGCTTTGATGATGGCGACACGCTGGATCAGTCGGTCAAGAACTCCCGCATGTGACACCAGATCACGCGCATGGCGGCGCGACTCAGTGTCGTTTGGAGGCTTTACGCGTCGGGACGGCGGGATTCTTGGTAGTGACGCCGTGCGTCTCGACAGCGACGACAACCGGCCCGTCGGCGCTGTGTTCGACGTGGGCGACCAGGATCTGACTGTGGTTCAGAGCAGCGGGCGACGAGCCCGCGACGGCGCTCGACCCGTAGGCGCGCAGCTCTTCGATAATGAGGTCGCGCGCGTATCCCGTGACCGACACGAGGGTTGTACCGGCGCTCTCGCGTAGGCGCTGCGCGGCAAAGGCTCGCACCCGTCCGGCGCGCGCCTGGGCGTCCTTGTCCGCCCCGGCCTCGTCCTGGAGGGGCGCGGCGAGCGCGTCGACGAGGGTCACCGAGCCGCCGCCGACCGCGGCCCACGGCGCCAGGACCTGGCGGGCGCGGGCGCTCGGGGACGCGAACGCGCGGTCCACGCCGAAGGCACTGAGCAGGTCGATGAGGTCGAAGGCCTGGCGCACGCCGAAACGCCCGAGCGGGGGGGTCGACGTGGCGCGCCGCCGCCTCGGCCTTCAGGGACGAGGCTTTCTCCACCTGCGCTGCCCTGCGTGCTGCCGCTGAGGCGACCATCGCGGGAGTGGGTGCGGGGCGGGGTGCGGGTGCGCCGGGCGCGGTGGGTGCAGCGGCGGCGCGTGGGCCCGGCGTGGGGCGTTCGGCGGAGGTCGAGCCGGGCGCGGTTCCGGGCTTGTCGGCTGTGGACGGGGAGGCCTCGTCGGCGGGGGTAGCATCGGCGGCGCCGGGGCGCAGGACGATGATCGCGGAGGTGGCGAGGCGGCCTTCGCGGGCGCGGGCGACGATGTCGGCGAGGAGGCGGCGGTCGCCTCGGCGGGTGAGCATGTCGGCGGCTGCCTCGGGGGTGGCCCACGTGGTTCGGTCGATTTCGGTGCGCGGCGCGCGGGCGACGGGGGCACGCAGGCGCGCGGAGGGGTCGCCGGCGGGCAGGGGCGTGCCCACCCAGTAGTGGACTTCCTTGGTTTGTCCGCCGCCCAGGCGGTAGCGCTGGGTGGTCAGGGGCGCGCCGAGCGTGATGATCTGGCCGGTTTCCTCCTCGACTTCGCGCACGGCGGCGGCCACCAGGGGCTCACCGTTTTCAGCTTTTCCTTTGGGCCAGGACCAGTCGTGGTAGCGGGGGCGGTGGACCATGAGGACTTCGATATCCGCGGGGTCGATGGGTTCGCCCGGGATGGCGACGCGCGCGGGGTCAGTGAAGCGCCAGACAAGTGCGCCCGCGGAGCGAACGAGTCGCTGGGGGCGGGGGGCTGGCATCGGACGCATAGGTTCCAGGGTAGCCGCCCCGCGCCGCCCTCGCCCTGATGGGCACGCCACCTTCACGAGGTCGTGGCCGATTCGGGCGCTGCCCGCTGGCCTCGCGGGGCCTCAGTCGAGCGTGCCGACCGCCGCCTCACGCGCGGCGACGTCGAGCTCGTCGGCGGTGACCAGCAGCGCGGAGTGGCGCATGGTGACGCGGTGGGCCAGCGGATCGGTGGGGTCTTCGATCCACAGGGCCCCGGCCTCGCCGGCGGCGAGGACGCGCATGGCGCGGGAGGCCTCGCGCAGCACGTACTCGAGGTCGTCGTCGGTCAGGTCGCCGCGCAGCAGTGAGTCGAGCTCCTCCATGATGAGGCTCAGGGGGCGCAGCTCGACGGGGGCTTCGAGGCCCTGGATGATGGGCGCGCGCGAGCCCTCGGCGTAGCGCTCGGCCACGAGGATCGGTTCGCGGTGGTACCACTCGTGGAGCAGGTAGACGCGCCACAGCGCGCCGGGGAGGGTGAACTCGGGGCTGCGCGACCACACGTGCGCGATCGTGTCGACCCCGCGAGCGCGTACGGTTTCGCGCAGCCGGGCCACGGCCTCGTCGCTGAAGGTCTCGTCGCCGATGCCCATGAGTGCCCACGCGGCGGTGTGCGCGACGGCGGACAGGGAGGCGGGGTCTTCGTCGCCGACGATCGCCTCGGCGCGGGCGGCGTCGAGCATGGCCGGGCGGCGCGGAGTGTTCGATTGGGCCATGGGGACCGCTTCCTTCTACAATGTTGCGTATGGGCCTATAGCTCAATGGTAGAGCAGCGGACTTTTAATCCGTAGGTTGGGGGTTCGAGTCCCCCTGGGCCTACTGGTCGCCTCGGAATGTTCCGGGGCGTTCGCGCTATCTGCGGGCGCGCGCCCGCGTTGGAGGTGCATCATGGATCCTCGTTTCTCGCGCGTATGGCGCCCTGGCTGGCCTGGCTCTCGGAGACGCGCTGGGCATGCCGACGCAGGCGATGTCCCCGGAGCAGATCCGCGCGGTGTACGGGCGCATTACCGGCCTCGTGGATGGGGACGCCTCGCAGCCCTACGCGCCGGGGATGCCGGCCGGGTCGGTCACGGATGACACGGAGCAGGCGCTGCTGGTTGCTTCTCTCCTGGTACGAGGCCGGGGTTCCTCCTCGGGTCGCGTGGCGCTGGACGCGGGCGAGTTCGCCCACGCGCTGCTGGCCTGGGAGGATTCGATGATTGCGCGCGGGTCGCTCGACCTGCTGGGCCCCTCCACGAAGGCGGCCCTCGAGCGTGTGCGGGCGGGCGAGGACCCGCTGAGCGTGGGCGGGGCGGGTACCACAAACGGCGCGGCGATGCGCGTCACCCCGATCGGTATCGCGATGTCGACGGAGGATCCTCAGGCTTTCGCGGATGCCGTCTGGTCATCCTGTCAGGTCACGCACGCGACACGCCAGGGTTTCCAGTCGGCTGCCCTCGTGGCGGCGGCCGTGTCGATGGGGATCGATACGCCTCGTTCGGCTGCCTCGGACATGACGGCCCTGCTGTGGAAGGCCGTGTCCTACGTCGATTCCCTGCCCGAGCGCGGCGCGTGGACCCCCGACCCGGACGTCGTAGCGGCGACGCGCAGGGCCATGCAGCTGGTCGCTAACCCCGCGTCCTCGTCCCTAGAATGTCTCGTCGAGCAGGTGGGCACGTCCGTCGCTTCGGCGCAGGCGATCCCCATGGCTTTCGCGCTGCTCGCGCGCAACCCCTCCCCGCAGGCGCTGCTGGACGCCGCCAACCTGGGCGGGGACACCGACACGATCGGCGCGATTGCGGGCGCAATCCTGGGCGCTGCCCTCGGCTTTGAGGTCTTTGTCGGCCGCGG
>BNJV01003097.1_pt1 | contig 174948 bp, 207 predicted proteins | sample 8540591 | NCBI WGS metagenome assembly BNJV01 (sample SAMD00202457, study PRJDB9452) | human saliva metagenome | host: Homo sapiens
CGATTGGGTAAACAGAAACTTGTTTTTTATCGCGACCTTTACGTTCAAAGCGTACCACGCCTTCAACTTTAGCGAACAAAGTATCGTCTCCACCACGACCAACGTTTACACCTGGATAGATGTGTGACCACGTTGACGGTAAAGGATTGATCCACCAGTTACAGTTTGTCCGTCAGCTGCTTTTAGCTCCAAGACGTTTAGCTTGTGAATCGCGTCCGTTTGATGTAGAACCTCCACCTTTTTTGTGGGCGAAAAGTTGCAAGTTGCTAAGAGTCATTTTTAACATAATGTTTTTCCTCCGTGTTAGTTTTCTGTGATAACTCTGGTTTGGACGAACTCAGACGAGTCCTCCGATAAGTTTGCCATACCTAAGAAAAAAATGATTCGAAGAATAACTGCGTCATTTCTCTCTGGTGTGAAGGAAGATCAGTTGGAATTTCAACCATCAGATAACCACCTTCATCTTCGTTTTAATTCTAAAGATTGGTTCGTAGCCTGCAAATTTCTCAATGGAATTGATAAAGTTTATGGCAAGCGTAGAAACCGATGCACACGACATCTAGGCCGTATTCGCCACTCTCGGCGTGTCCAGTAATCTCCGCACTCCTCAGCTCGCCATCTTCGGCTCTCTCAAAGACTGCTTGTATCATGTGTTCTCCTTAAAATTAAGCGTTGATTGCGTTGATGACAACTTTTGTATATGGTTGACGGTGACCTTGTTTACGATGGCTACCTTTTTAGGTTTGTACTTGTAGTAACAACTTTCTTTTGTTTTCCTTGTTTTTCAACAGTTCCAACAACAGTAGCTCCAGAAACAAGTGGAGTTCCAACAACAGTGTTTTTTCACCACCAACAAGAACAACTTCGTTAAAAGTAACTTCTTGACCAGCTTCAACGTTCAATTTTTTTCAACGTAGATAGCTTGACCAACTTCAACTTTAACTTGTTTTTCCGCCAGTTTTGATAATTGCGTATGTGCTCATCATGCACCTCCTATGATTTTTTGGGATTTTCCCGTATTTTTTGTGAAGACTCGCCTAGCATCGTGGGACGAACCACTTATACTTGAAAATCAAGCAACGATGTTCGTGCGGTTGCACAGGAATGTGCATAGTCAACTCTAAAAGTATAACATGTTTCTAATTTTTGACAAGTATTTTTCACTCAAAATGATACTATTTCTCATTCATTTTTCGAAAAGAAGATAAAAGCATACTTAGATAAAAAATGCTCATCATGATTGGAATGCCTAAAATCGTTTTCTCAGTGAAAAAAATTGTCAAGTAAGCCGAGAACACTACTCCAAAAACAAAACTACTAAGCAAAGCTTACAAAGATCAGCCCTCAAATAGAAACGGAGTATGTTTGGTCGCACGTATTCCCCGAAAGCCAACATAGTGCGTTTGATATTTCCCGTCATAAACGCATTGTTATAGGCAATGCCAGAAACCTGACCAAAGGCTGTTGTCACAAGTCCCATACAAAAAGCAAGGGGAGGAACAATGTAGATATTGTCAACCGTTAAGGGAACAAAGCCTATAATCAGGGACAAAATAGCAAGCAGGAACAACGATAAGATTGGTTTTTAACCACGTAATTTCTCCTTATAGACTGTCAATAAAAGACACCCAACATGAGAAAGCAAGGTCATGACTTTAGTGCTGGCATCTGACACATTATCTTGAATAAGACCAACGGAAAGGAAAACAACATTCCCAGTTTGACCTGCCACAAGTGTATTCCCACGAACGATAAATGTATGAGCATCCACATAACCTGCGCAGAAAGTCAAAAAGCGCCAATCTTTTTTTGAATGACGAGAAATTTTTCTCATAGGTAATAATCTCATACTAAACTCCTAGTTTTTACTATCACTAGTATACCATTTTTCATGAAAATTCGAAGCTTCAAATCAAAAGAATTATCTCTCTTAAGCTAGTTGACTTTTCTATGATATAATGAAATCAATCATTACTGACAGAAAAAGGAGTTTCCATGCTAAAACTAGGTATAATCGGAACTGGCGCAATCAGCCATCATTTTGTCGATGCAGCCCATACTAGTGGAGAATTTCAACTGGTTGCAGTCTATTCAAGAAAAATCGAAACTGCAGAAAAATTTGCTTCTCCCTATCAAGATGTAACATTATTTGACCAGTTAGAAGATTTCTTCAAACACCCTTTTGATGTCGTCTATATTGCTAGTCCAAATTCCCTACACTTTAGTCAGGCTAAAAATTGCCTTTAGTTGCTGGAAAACATGTCATCCTTGAAAAACCAGCTGTGACTCAGCCAAAGGAATGGAAAGATTTATTGCAGACAGCTCAGAAAAATCAACGGTTTATCTTTGAAGCGGCACGAAACTACCACGAAGAGGCTTTCGCTACAATTAAAGACTTTCTTGCAGACAAACATGTTTTAGGAGCAGACTTTAACTACGCTAAATATTCATCTAAGATGCCTGAACTCCTTGCTGGCAATACTCCTAACGTTTTTCTCAAACCGTTTTGCTGGCGGAGCTCTCATGGATTTAGGAATTTACCCACTCTATGCTGCTATTCGCTTATTTGGAAATCCAACTCGTGCAACCTATCAAGCTCAGCAACTAGACAACAGTATTGATCTAAACGGAGACGGTATCCTCTCCTATCCTGATTATCAAGTTCATATCAAAGCAGGAAAGAATATCACTTCTAATCTTCCTTGCGAGATTTATACGACTGACGGCACTTTGACTCTCAATACAATCGAGCATATCCAATCAGCTATTTTTACAGAACATCAAGGAAAGGAACTTCATCTTCCTATCCAGCAGGCACCTCACACTATGACCGAGGAAACTGTTGCTTTTGCACATATGATTAACCAACCAGACCAGACTCTCTACCAGCAATGACTTACTGATGCAACAGATGTTCATCAAGTGCTTTATACCATGCGACAAGATGCTGGCATTAGATTTGAGGCAGAAAAATGAAAACGAAACTACCAAACGAATGGCAAAAATTGATTGACCAACTAGGTTTCCAAGAATTCACTCCCATTCAAGAACAACTGTTTAATCCTATTTTAGAAGGAGAATCACTCCTCGGAGTTAGTCCAACCGGAACGGGAAAAACCTTAGCTTACCTACTCCCGAGTCTTTTAAAACTCCAAAAGAAAAAAGCGCAGCAACTGTTGATTTTAGCTCCTAACACTGAACTGGCTGGCCAAATTTTTCGATGTCACCAAAAACATGGGGCGAAGCTATCGGCTTTGACTGCTCAGCTATTCCTTTCAGGTTCAAGCCAGAAACGTCAGATTGAACGTCTGAAAAAGGACCAGAAAATTTGATTGGAACACCCGGACGTATCTTTGAACTCATCAAATTGAAAAAAATCAAAATGATGAATGTGGAGACTATCATTCTGGATGAATTTGATCAGTTGCTTGAAGATTCACAGATTCATTTTGTTGAAAAAATTACCCATTACGCACCTCGTGACCACCAACTCATCTATATGAGTGCCACTACCAAAGTTTGATCAAGATAAGATTGCAGCTAACACGCGCACCATTGACCTCTCTGATCAAAAAGTTGGACAACATTCAACACTTCTACATGCAAGTAGACCAACGTCACCGAGTAGATATGCTTCGGAAACTAGCACATGTCGATGACTTCCGTGGACTCGTCTTCTTTAACAGCTTGTCAGACCTTGGAAGCGCTGAAGAAAAATTGCAGTATCGTGATATTTTAGCAGTTTCGCTTGCGAGCGATGTCAACGTTAAATTTAGAAAAGTTATCTTAGAAAAGTTCAAAGATAATCAACTGACACTCCTTCTTGCGACAGACCTTCTAGCTCGTGGTATCGACATTGATAGTCTGGAATGCGTGGTTAACTTTGACGTCCCAAGAGATATCGAAACCTATACTCACCGCGCTGGACGTACTGGACGTATGGGCAAAGAAGGATATGTGATTACTCTTGTAACCCATCCAGAAGACCTCAAAAAACTGAAGAAATTTGCAAGTGTACGTGAGATCGTCTTGAAAAATCAAGAACTCTATATCAAATAAGGTTGGCTTTCGCCAACCTTATTCTTATCCCCAAGTAATTTCTAAACGGTAGTCCGCAAATGGAACTCCTTCTTTGTTTTGCAATTTATAGGCTAGTTCAATCTTCTCTTCACCAACTTCATAGTGGCTGGTTTGAATGATAAACTCCTGCATACCCATAGGTGTTGGAATATAGGCTAAACTATCGGAATCCTTCAGAAAACGCATGATAGTCTTGGGATTTGAGAAGCGCGTCATGACGAGCTCTTCTTCCTGAAACTTAATCACAACCTTTTCTTGCTCTTCATTGTAGAAAAGGAGATAAGAAAAATCCCCCTTCTCACGTAGTTCTACATCATAAAGTTGGTCGATTACTTCCAATTGTTCATCGAACTGGATAGTATTTCTCATTCTAATCTTCACAAGTGTTCCTCTTTCTTCTCACTTATCCCTACTATTTTACCAAAAAGCCACGGAATTTGCTATAATGGTCTTATGAATGAAAAAGTATTTCGTGACCCTGTTCACAACTATATACACGTCAACAATCAAGTCATTTACGACTTGATCAATACCAAAGAATTTCAACGGCTCCGTCGTATCAAACAGTTAGGGACATCTAGCTATACCTTCCATGGCGGAGAGCATAGTCGTTTTTTTCTCACTGTTTGGGTGTCTATGAAATTGCCCGTCAAATCACTGAAATTTTTCGAAGAAAAAAATACCCTGAAGAATGGGATTCCAATGAGTCTCTCTTGACCATGACTGCAGCGCTTCTCCACGACCTTGGACATGGTGCTTACTCTCATACTTTTCGAAAATCTCTTTGATACTGACCATGAGGCAATTACTCAGGAAATAATCCAAAACCCCTGAGACTGAGATTCACCAGGTTCTTTTGCAGGTCGCACCAGATTTTCCAAAAAGTAGCCAGCGTTATCGATCACACTTATCCAAACAAACAGGTGGTTCAACTGATTTCTAGTCAGATTGATGCGGACCGCATGGACTATCTCCTTCGTGACTCCTACTTCACAGGTGCATTTTTATGGTCAGTTTGATTTGACACGGATCCTTCGTGTCATTCGTCCTGTTGAAAATGGTATCGCCTTTCAGCGTAATGGAATGCACGCTATCGAGGATTATGTCCTCAGCCGTTACCAGATGTATATGCAGGTTTATTTCCACCCAGCTACACGAGCCATGGAGGTTCTTCTGCAAAATCTTTTGAAACGAGCCAAAGAGCTCTATCCAGAAAAATAAAGAATTCTTCGCTCTGACTTCGCCTCATCTACTGCCATTTTTTTGAGAAAAAAATGTTAGCTTGACTGACTATCTTGCGCTTGATGATGGTGTGATGAATACTTACTTCCAACTCTGGATGACAAGTACAGATAAGATTTTTGGCTGACCTTTTCCCAACGTTTCATCAATCGGAAGGTCTTTAAATCTATTACTTTTTCTCAGGAAGACCAGAATCAACTTGAAATCATGCGAGGTTTAGTAGAAGAAATTGGTTTTTGACCCCAACTACTACACTGCTATTCATAAGAATTTTCGACCTTCCTTACGATATATATCGACCAGAATCTGAAAATCCTAGAACGCAAATTGAGATTGTTCAGAAAAAAATGGTGAGTTAGCTGAACTTTCTAGTCTTTCACCTATCGTCCAATCTCTTGCAGGAAGTCGTCATGGTGACAACCGTTTCTACTTCCCTAAAGAAATGCTGAATCCAAACAATATTTTTTTGCTTCTACCATTCAACAATTTTCACATTTGATTGAGAATGATCATTTTACTCCAGACAAGAAATAACAGAGGAAATTTATGAGTATTAAACTAATCGCCGTCGATATCGATGGTACCCTAGTCAATAGCAAGAAAGAAATTACGCAAGAAGTCTTTGCAGCTATCCAAGATGCCAAAGCAGCTGGAGTCAAAGTTGTCATTGCAACAGGTCGTCCTATTGCTGGTGTTGCTAAACTCCTTGACGAACTAAAATTAAGAGATGAGGGAGATTATGTTGTAACCTTCAACGGTGCTCTTGTTCAGGAAACTGCTACAGGACATGAGATTATCAGTGAATCCTTGTCCTACGAAGACTATCTAGATATGGAATTTCTCAGTCGTAAACTAGGCGTCCATATGCATGCCATTACCAAGGACGGTATCTATACAGCCAATCGTAATATCGGAAAATATACCGTACACGAATCAACCCTCGTCAACATGCCTATTTTCTACCGCACTCCTGAAGAAATGGCTGACAAGGAAATCGTCAAAGTGTATGTTTCATCGATGAACCTGAAATTCTCGATGCTGCTATTGAAAAAGATTCCAGCAGAATTTTTATGAACGATACTCTATCAATAAGTCTGCACCATTTCTACCTCGAACTTCTCAAAAAGGTGTAGATAAGGGCTCAGCTATTACTACATCTGGCTGAAAAACTAGGACTTTATAAAAGATGAAACTATGGCTATCGGGGATGAAGAAAAATGACCGTGCCATGCTCGAAGTCGTTAGTAACCCCAGTTGTTATGGAAAAACGGAAATCCCAGAACTCAAAAAATCGCCAAATACATTACTAAATCAAATGATGAATCAGGCGTTGCCCATGCTATTCGAACTTGGGTCTTGTAAATATTAAATATAAAAAGCACCTCGAAGTTAGAGATACAAAACTCTAACTCCTGGGGTGTTTTTAAATACAGATTACTCTTCCTCATCAAACATAAGTTCGTCTAATTATTCTCTTTCAGCCGCAATCTCTTCATAGGTAGTAATAATATTATTTAATATTTTTTAAGGTGATAACACCTGTCGAATCTTTCATAGTAACCATGGTTCCAATGCCACTCAAGTCATGAATAAGGACCCTTACTTTTTTTAATTCGTCCAAATCTAGAATATCCACATCCATAACTGAATCATGAATTTTTATTCTGGATTGAATTAAGGAAAGAGGCAAGGATGAAAAAGTTTCTTAACAACTTATAGGTCGCTGACTTATCCCCTATAGAATCAATATAAATGGCTAACATCGTCCTTACTCCTTTACTCACACTTTAGCACTCTGAATATTCTACCTTCAATCTCATATCATTGTGTTATAAGACTTTATAAACAGCATTAGAATAATAACTCCTACTGTAAATCTTTGATAAAAGCTACAACTTGACGGTTATCAATCTTTCACATAATATCCACCACTATTATTAACAAGTTTATCCCTTCATATTTATCAATCTTTACAGCATAAAGACCACTTGGAAGGGGTTGATTGTTAAAAAAATTCTTTCATTTGCGATTCAAGGTCTTCAAGATAGGCATCATATAACTGATCCTTCTTGTCTTCTGGAGTGTAGTATCGAAATTGAAATTCTGGTATAAAAATATCTTTTGGAAAAGATATTGAGCATCCATAGGGATACATCCCTTGTAATGCTTGTCCTTTGCTTTGATTTTTCCTCTAAAGATTTTCATCATAAAGATTCATGTTGCCAGAATTTACTATTAAATTGAAAACTGATTCCTTCATACTTCAAATAGGTCATTTTAGGATCTGTTATTGAATTCTCCAATGTTTTTTAAAAAAATTCGCTGGTGCCTGGACTAATCTCAATCCCTAAATAAGCTAATTCTGGAAAAAGCTTGATAAATTTTTTTGTTTTTGTTTTATAATCTACTTCCCGCGTCAGTCTTTCTATACGTTTCTTTTTTTCAGAAGGACGAGTATAGTATTTCAAAACGAGTCTTAGCCTGATAGGTTTTACCATCTATATTTTCAGTGTATGTTCCATGAATTACAAATCCTCCAACGCTTGTATAGTTTTTTTCATATTTTTCTAACTCAAACTGACCTGTAAGACCGTAGTTCTCATAAGAACGATGTACAGCTTGCTCAAGTTCATTCCGACTTGCATGGGCAAATAGACCCCACATATCCATCATAGCAATAATAGGACTAAGTACTATGAACATTGCAAATAGTATAACTCATGGATAAAACAGCCGATTAAATGTTCATAGTACTGAGTCCTCATGATGGAGGTCATGCAAGTCGGAGAATTGGAGTGCCAACAGGAACCATGGTCTGTACGCTCTTGTTAGAAAATATGAAAACTATAAGCGTTGGTGGATTTAATTCATGGAACATACACTGAAAAATATAGATGGTAAAACCTATCAGGCTAAGACTCGTTTTTGAATACTATACTCGTCCTTCTGAAAAAAAGAAACGTATAGAAAGACTGACGCGGAAGTAGATTATAAACAAAACAAAAATTTATCAAGTTTTTTTCCAGAATTAGCTTATCTAGGGATTGAGATTAGTCCAGGCACCAGCGAATTTTTTTAAAAACATTGGAGACTTCAATAACAGATCCTAAAAATGACTGCTTTTGAAGTATGAAGGAATCGAGTTTTCAATTTAACAGTAAAATATGGCAACATGTATCTTTATGATGAAATATTAGAGGAAAATCAAAAAAATGGACAAGCATTACAAGGGATGTATCCCATGGATGCTCAATATCTTTTCCAAAAGGATATTTTTTTATTCCAGAATTTCAATTTCGATACTACACTCCAGAAGACAAGAAGGATCAGTTATATGATGCCTATCTTGAAGACCTTGAATCGCAAATGAAAGAATTTTTTTAACAATCAACCCTTACCAAACGGCCTTTTATGCTGTAAAGATTGATAGATATGAAGGGGATAAACTTGTTAATAATAGCGGTGGATATTATGTGAGAATAGCAAACAGTCAAGTTGTGGCATTTATCAAAGATTTATAGTAGGAGTTATTATTCTAATGCTGTTTATAAAATCTTATAACAATGATATGAGATTGAAGGTAGAACATACAAACTGATAAAAGAGTGAGTAAAGGAGTAAGGACTATGTTAGCCATTTATATTGATTCTATAGGCGATAAGTCAGCAACCTATAAGTTGTTAAGAAACTATTCATCTTTGCCTCTTTCTTAATCCAATCAAGAATAAAAAAATCATGATACAGTTATGGAAGTGGATATTCTAGATTTGGACGAATTAAAAAAAGTAAGGGTCCTTATTCATGACTTGAGTGACATTGGAACCATGGTTACTATGAAAGATTCGACTGGTGTTATCACCTTAGAGATATTAAAGTAATATCATTACCACCTATGAAGAGATTGCGGCTGAAAGAGAAGAATTAGACGCACTTATGTTTGATGAGGAAGAATAATACATAAGTTAAAACACCCCAGGAGTTAGTTTTTTATCTCTAACTTCTGAGGTGCTTTTTTATATTCTAATAAATTTACAAGACCCAAGTTCGAATCGCATGGGCAACGCCTGATTCATCATTTGTTTTGGTGATGTATTTGGCGATTTTTTTGAGTTCTGGGGTTTCCGTTTTTCCATAACAACTGGGATTTCCAACGACCTCGAGCATGGCACGGTCATTTTCTTCGTCACCGATAGCCATAGTTTCATCTTTACTTAGTCCAAGTTTTTCAGCTAGGTGAGTGATAGCAGACCCCTTGTCTACATCTTTTTTGAGGAGCTCGAGGTAGAAAGGAGCAGATTTGTTGATGGAGTAGCGTTCGTAAAATGTCTGCTGGAATCTTTTTCGATCGCAGCATCAAGGATTTCAGGTTCATCGATAAACATACACTTGACGATTTCTTTATCAGCCATCTCTTCAGGAGTGCGGTAGAAAGATTGGCATGCTGACGAGGGTAGATTCATGTACGGTATATTTTCCGATATTGCGATTGGCAGTGTAGATGCCGTCCTTGGTAATAGCATGCATGTGGACTCCCAGTTTACGGCTGAGAAATTCCATATCCAAATAGTCCTCGTAAGTCAAGGATTCGCTGATAATCTCATGGCCATTTGCGGTTTCTTGGACAAGGGCACCGTTGAAGGTCACAACATAGTCACCTTCATCTCTCAACTGCAAGTCGTCAAGGAGTTTGGCAACACCAGCGATGGGGCGTCCTGTAGCAATGACAACCTTGACTCCAGCTGCTTTGGCATCTTGGATAGCTGCAAAAACTTCTGGAGTAATTTCTTTTTGCTATTAACCAGGGTACCATCAATATCGACGGCGATTAGTTTTATACTCATAAATTTCCTCTGTTATTTCTTGTCTGGAGTAAAATGATCATTCTCAATCAAATGAGAAAATTGTTGAATGATATTTGTGAAAATACTGTTTTGCTTAAGCATTTCTTTAGGGAAGTAGAAACGGTTGTCACCATGACGGCTTCCTGCAAGAGATTGAACGATAGGAGATAGGCTAGAAAGTTCTGCCAGTTCACCATTCTTTTGGACAATCTCGATTTGAGTTCTAGGATTTTCAGACTCTGGTCGATAAATATCGTAAGGAAGGTCAAAATTCTTGTGGATAGCAGTGTAGTAGTTGGGGTAAAAACCAATTTCTTCTACGAAATTCCGCATGATTTCAAGCTGGTCTTGGTCGTCTTCAGAAAAAGTAATAGATTTGAAGACCTTACGATTGATAAAACGTTGGGAAAGATCAGCTAGAATTTTATCTGTACTAGTCATCCAGAGCTGGAAGTAGGTATTCATAACCCCGTCGTCAAGTGCTAGATAGTCAGACAAGCTAACGTTTTTCTCAAAAAATGGTAGTAGATGAGGCGATGTCAGGGCAAAGAAGTCCTTATTTTCAGGATAGAGCTCCTTAGCACGTTTGAGAAGATTTTGCAGAAGGACTTCCATGGCGCGTGTGGCTGGGTGGAAATAAACCTGCATATACATCTGGTAACGACTGAGTACATAATCTTCGATGGCATGCATCCCATTACGCTGAAAGGCGATGCCATTTTCAACAGGACGAATAACACGAAGGATACGTGTCAGGTCAAATTGCCCATAAAAAGCACCGGTGAAGTAGGAGTCGCGTAGGAGATAGTCCATACGGTCTGCATCGATCTGGCTGGAAATCAGCTGCACCACTTGTTTGTTAGGATAAGTGTGGTCAATCACGCTGGCTACTTTTTTGGAAAGTCTGGTGCTACCTGCAAAAGGACCTGATGAATCTCTGTTTCAGGGTTTTGGATAATTTCCTGGGTAATCGCCTCATGGTCGGTGTCAAAGAGATTTTCAAAAGTATGAGAGTAGGCACCGTGTCCGAGATCATGTAGTAAAGCTGCAGTCATGGTTAGTAGAGACTCGTTAGAATCCCATTCCTCAGGATATTTCTCCTCAAAAATCTCAGTGATTTGACGAGCAATTTCGTAGACACCCAAACAGTGAGAAAAACGACTGTGCTCTCCACCATGGAAAGTATAGCTAGATGTCCCAAGCTGTTTGATGCGACGGAGGCGCTGAAATTCTTTGGTATTGATCAGGTCATAAATGACTTGATTATTAACGTGGATATAGTTGTGAACTGGGTCACGAAATACTTTTTCATTCATAAGACCATTATAGCAAATTCCTTGCCTTTTTGGTAAAATAGTAGGGATAAGTGAGAAGAAAGAGGAATAGTTGTGAAGATTAGAATGAGAAATACCATCAAGTTTGATGAACAATTGGAAGTAATCGACCAACTTTATGATGTTGAATTACGGGAAAAGGGCGATTTTTTTCCTATCTTTTTGTTTTTACAATGAGGAGCAAGAAAAAGTAGTTTTGAAATTTAATGGGGAGGAACTGGTCATGACGCGTTTCTCAAATCCCAAGACCATCATGCGTTTTCTGAAGGATTCTGATAGTTTAGCCTACATTCCAACACCTATGGGCCTGCAGGAGTTTATCATCCAAACAAGCCACTATGAAGCTGGTGAAGAGAAGATTGAATTAGCCTACCAACTACAAAACAAAGAAGGAGTTTCATTTGCCAACTACCGTCTAGAAATTACCTGGGGATAAAAAAAGAGGCTGGGACAAAAGTCCTAGCCTCTCAATTGTCTTTGGATTGTCGAGCAAGACGCAGTGGTTGAGTGGGGTCTAATACGCTGATTTCATCAGCTTTTACAGCCTACTCAACTGTGCGGAGGTGGGACGACGAAATCGAATTCTAACGAATTACCGATTTCTGTCCCACTCTCATTTGATATACAGTTCCTGATTTTTTAGGACGATTTCACGTACGCTTGCAAATTTCTTCAGTTTTTTAAGTTCTTCTGGATGGGTGACAAGAGTGATGACATAGCCTTCTTTACCCATGCGTCCTGTACGTCCTGCACGGTGGGTATAGGTTTCCATATCTCTAGGGACGTCGAAATTGACAACACATTCCAAGCTATCAATGTCGATACCACGAGCCAGAAGGTCTGTTGCAAGAAGTAGTGTCAGTTGATTATCTTTGAATTTTTCTAGAATAACTTTTCTAAATTTAACGTTGACATCGCTAGCTAGCGAAACTGCTAAAACATCACGATATTGTAATTTTTCCTCGGCGCTTCCAAGGTCAGACAAGCTATTAAAGAAGACAAGACCACGGAAATCTTCAACCTGTGCTAGTTTACGAAGCATATCTACTCTGTGACGTTGGTCTACTTGCATGTAGAAATGTTGAATATTGTCTAACTTTTGGTCTGATAGATCAATGATGCGCGTGTTAGGTGCAATCTTATCTTGGTCAAATTTGGTAGTGGCACTCATGTAAATAAGTTGATGGTCACGAGGTGCATAGTTGGTAATTTTCTCGACAAAATGAATTTGAGAATCATCAAGGAGCTGGTCAAATTCATCAAGAATGATTGTTTCCAAATTCATCATCTTGATTTTTTTCAATTTGACCAGTTCAAAGATACGACCAGGAGTTCCGATCAGGATTTCTGGTCCTTTTTTAAGTCGTTCAATTTGGCGTTTCTGGCTCGAACCGGATAGAAATAGCTGAGCTGTTAATCCGATAGCCTCACCCCAGGTTTTAGTGACTTCAAAAATTTGTCCAGCAAGCTCAGTATTAGGTGCTAAAATCAATAATTGTTGGGCTTTTTTCTTTTGCAGTTTGAGAAGACTAGGTAGGAGATAGGCTAAAGTCTTTCCTGTTCCAGTTGGACTGACTCCAAGAAGGTTTTCACCTTCTGTTATAGGTTCAAAAAGTTGAATTTGAATGGGAGTAAATTCTTGGAAGCCCAGTTGGTCAATCAATTCTTGCCATTCGGTAGGTAGTTTGGTTTTCATTTTTCTGCCTCAAATCTAATGCCAGCATCCTGGCGCATGGTATAAAGTAGGTCGTGGACGTGTGTCGCATCATCAATCCAAGATTGGTAAAGAGTTTGCTCTGGTTGTTTAATCATATGTGCGAAAGCAGCAACTTCCTCAGTCATGTTGTGAGCAGCCTGTTGGATAGGAAGCTGGACTTGATTTCCTTGATGATCTGTAAAAGTAGCTGATTGGACGTGCTCGATTGTATTAAGTGTCAAGGTTCCATCAGTAGTATAAATCTCACAAGGAAGATTAGAAGTGATATTTTTTCCTGCTTTGATATGCACTTGATAGTCAGGATAGTAGAGCATGCCGTCACCGTTCAAATCGATACTATTATCTAGTTTCTGAGCTTGATAGGTTGCATGAGTCGGTTTTCCAAATAAGCGAACAGCAGCGTAGATAGGATAAATACCAAGATCCATGAGTGCACCACCTGCAAAACGGTCTGAGAAAACATTAGGAGTATTGCCAGCAAGTAGGTTAGGCATCTTAGATGAATATTTAGCGTAGTTAAAGTCTGCACCAATAATTTGTTTGTTCGCAAGAAAGTCTTTGATTGTGGCAAAAGCATCTTCATGATAGTTACGTGCTGCTTCAAAGATAAAACAGTGGTGTTCTTTGGCTGTTTGAACTAAATCTTGCCATTCATGTGGTTGGGTAACAGCTGGTTTTTCAAGGATAACATGTTTGCCAGCAGCTAAAGCCATCTTTGCCTGACTATAATGCAGAGAATTCGGACTAGCAATGTATACCACATCAAATGAATCATTAAAGAAATCATTTAACTCATCAAATAGCTTAACGCCTTGATACTGTTCAACAAAATTTTCTGCGGTTTCTATTTTTCTAGAATAGACTGCACACAGTTGAAATTTCCCACTAGTATGGGCAGCCTCTAGAAAATGATGGCTGATTGAACTAGTTCCTATGATACCAAGTTTTAGCATAGTTACTCCTTTTTCCACAAGTAATGATTGATTTCATTATATCATAGAAAGAGCCAACTCGTTACCTTGAGATAATTCTTTTGCTTTGATACTTCGAAATTTCTAGAAAAAATGGTACAATAGTTACAGTAAATTTAGGAGTTTAGTATGAGATTATTACCTATGAGAAAAATTTCTCGTCATTCAAAAAGATTGGCGCTTTTTTTGACTTTTTGTGCAGGCTATGTCGATGCCTATACATTTATTGTAAGAGGAAATACCTTAGTCGCTGGGCAAACGGGGAATGTGGTATTTTTATCAGTCGGAATCGTTCAGAGAAATTTAGCTGATGCTGAAATAAAGATATTGACACTTTTATCTTTCATGTTAGGCGTTTTTTTGCTTACGATTTACAAGGAAAAACTTCGCATTGTTAAAAAACCCATTCTATCACTTGTTCCATTAGCTATTTTATCATTGATAATCGGCTTTATTCCATTGAGTGTTGATAACATGTTTATTATTCCTCCTCTGGCTTTTTGTATGGGTCTCGTTACAACAGCTTTTGGAGAGGTTTCTGGAATTGCCTATAATAATGCCTTTATGACGGGAAATATCAAACGCACCATGTTAGCTTTTGGTGAATACGTCCGGACCAAGCATACAGCCTTTTTGATGGAGGGATTGATTTTTGTGAGCCTACTTGTTAGTTTCATTCTAGGAGTAGTATTTTCAGCTTACTTAACGATTATCTTCAACGAAAAAACAATTTTAGGTGTCCCTATCATGATGAGTATTTTTTTATAAGTATGATTTTTATCTTCTTTACAAAAAAAGTCTGATAAAAAGGCTGAATTTTTAAGTGAAAAATACTTGTCAAAAAAATTTGGAATCATGCTATACTTGTAGAGTTGACTATGCACATTCCTGTGCAACCGCACGAACATCGTTGCTTGATTCATCAAGTTTAAGTGGTTCGTCCCACGATGCTAGGCGAGTCTTCACAAAAATTCGGGGAAACCCCAAAAAAATCATAGGAGGTGCATAATGAGCACATACGCAATTATCAAAACTGGCGGAAAACAAGTTAAAGTTGAAGTTGGTCAAGCAGTTTACGTTGAAATTGAACGTTGAAGCTGGTCAAGAAGTTACTTTTAACGAAGTTGTTCTTGTTGGTGGTGAAAACACTGTTGTCGGAACTCCACTTGTTGCTGGAGCTACTGTAGTTGGAACTGTTGAAAAACAAGGAAAACAAAAGAAAGTTGTTACTTACAAGTACAAACCTAAAAAAGGTAGCCACCGTAAACAAGGTCACCGTCAACCATATACAAAAGTTGTCATCAACGCAATCAACGCTTAATTTTAAGGAGAACACATGATACAAGCAGTCTTTGAGAGAGCCGAAGATGGCGAGCTGAGGAGTGCGGAGATTACTGGACACGCCGAGAGTGGCGAATACGGCCTAGATGTCGTGTGTGCATCGGTTTCTACGCTTGCCATAAACTTTATCAATTCCATTGAGAAATTTGCAGGCTATGAACCAATCTTAGAATTAAACGAAGATGAAGGTGGCTATCTGATGGTTGAAATTCCAAAAGATCTTCCTTCTCACCAGAGAGAAATGACACAATTATTCTTTGAATCATTTTTCTTAGGTATGGCAAACTTATCGGAGAACTCTTCTGAGTTCGTCCAAACCAGAGTTATCACAGAAAACTAACACGGAGGAAAACATTATGTTAAAAATGACTCTTAACAACTTGCAACTTTTCGCCCACAAAAAAGGTGGAGGTTCTACATCAAACGGACGCGATTCACAAGCTAAACGTCTTGGAGCTAAAGCAGCTGACGGACAAACTGTTTCAGGTGGATCAATCCTATACCGTCAACGTGGTACACACATCTATCCAGGTGTAAACGTTGGACGTGGTGGAGACGATACTTTGTTCGCTAAAGTTGAAGGCGTAGTACGTTTCGAACGTAAGGTCGCGATAAGAAACAAGTTTCTGTTTACCCAATCGCTAAATAAACATTAAATAAGGCTTTCCAAGATTTTTGGAAAGCTTTTTTTCTTGAACAATATTAGTATCAGTTATTTTTTAAGTTTACTTCAGAAACTATTCTGAATTAATAAAATCCTAAAGAACTTATTTGATTTATTATGATAGATAATAAGAAAGAAATATGGTATAATATAGGATGAGACCTTATGAATAAATAGTGAAAGAGTATTTAAAAAATAATGAAAAAAATTGTCATTAACGGTGGACGTCCATTAAAGGGTGAGATTACCATTAGCGGTGCAAAAAATAGTGTGGTAGCCCTGATTCCAGCTATTATTTTGTCAGATGATGTTGTTATTTTGGACTGTGTTCCAGACATCTCTGATGTCGCTAGCTTGGTTGATATTATGGAAATTATGGGTGCTAGTGTAAAGCGCTATGATGATGTTCTTGAGATTGACCCTCGTGGTGTTCAAAATAAACCAATGCCATACGGGAAAATTAACAGTCTTCGTGCATCTTATTATTTCTATGGTAGCCTTCTTGGACGTTTCGGTGAAGCAACAGTAGGTTTACCTGGAGGATGCGATTTGGGCCCTCGTCCAATTGACTTACACTTGAAAGCTTTTGAAGCAATGGGTGCTAAAACGACCTATGAGGGAGACAATATGAATCTCTCAACAAATGGTTCTAGGTTGCAAGGGGCACACATCTACATGGATACTGTAAGTGTTGGAGCAACGATCAATACGATGCTTGCAGCGGTAAAAGCCCAAGGACGTACAGTCATTGAAAATGCTGCTCGTGAGCCTGAAATCATTGATGTAGCTACTTTGCTAAACAATATGGGAGCTCATATTCGTGGTGCAGGTACAGATATAATCACAATTGATGGTGTTGAAACACTCCATGGAACTCGCCACCAAGTTATTCCTGACCGTATTGAAGCAGGGACTTATATTGCAATGGCTGCTGCTGTGGGCCAAGGAATTCGTATCAACAATGTACTTTATGAACATTTAGAAGGTTTCATTGCGAAACTTGAAGAAATGGGTGTTCATATGACGGTTTCTGAAGACAGTATTTACGTTGAAGAACAAACAAATCTTAAGGCTGTAAATATCAAAACAGCTCCATATCCAGGATTTGCTACAGACCTTCAACAACCGATTACTCCTCTTTTGTTGAAAGCTGAAGGCCGAGGAACATTGATCGATACTATTTATGAAAAACGTGTCAATCATGTCTTCGAATTAGCCAAAATGAATGCAGATATTTCTACAACGAATGATCATATTTTCTACAAGGGTGGCAATCCTTTACACGGTGCAAGTGTAAGAGCGACTGACTTACGTGCAGGAGCTGCCTTGGTTATTGCCGGATTAATGGCTGAAGGTAGAACAGAAATTACTAGTGTAGAGTTCATCCTACGAGGCTACTCAAATATTATTGAGAAATTACGTAACCTTGGAGCAGATATTGAGCTAATCGAAGATTAGCCATTTTGAGGAACACAATGAATATCTGGACAAAATTAGCAATGTATTCTTTCTATGAGACGGAACGTTTGTTTTTCCGTCCATTCTTTTTTACGGATGTAGATGACTTTCATGCTCTAGCATCAGACCCTGAAAATCTCCAATTTATTTTTCCTACGCAAGCCAGCATTGAGGAAAGTCAATATGCTCTTGCTAACTACTTTATGAAATCACCCTTGGGAATTTGGGCCATTTGTGATAAGAAAGCACAGAAGATGATTGGAGCCATCAAGTTTGAAAAGCTGGATGAAATCCGTAAAGAAGCAGAAATTGGCTATTTTTTAAGGAAAGACTATTGGTCTCAGGGATATATGACGGAAGCAGTTACCAAATTACGTGATTTGTCTATGGATCAGTTTGAATTAAAGCAACTATCTATTGTGACGCATTTAGAAAATAGTGCTAGTCAAAAGGTTGCACAAAAATCAGGCTTCGTTCTATATCGTCGTTTCAAGGGTAGTGATCGATATACTCGTAAGATGCGGGATTATCTAGAATTTCGCTATACAAAAGGAGAGCTAAATGAGTAAACACCAAGAAATTTTAGCTTATTTAGAAGAATTACCAGTCGGAAAACGGGTCAGTGTTCGAAGTATTTCAAATAGGCTGGGAGTGAGTGATGGTACAGCTTATCGTGCTATCAAAGAAGCTGAGAATAGAGGATTGGTTGAAACACGTCCTCGAAGTGGAACTGTCCGTGTCAAGTCCAAAAAAGTTGCCATTGAGAGATTAACCTTTGCAGAAATTGCAGAAGTCACTGGTTCAGAAGTTTTAGCTGGCCAAGCAGGTTTGGAGAGAGAATTCAGTAAATTCTCCATTGGAGCCATGACAGAAAAGAATATTCTTTCTTATCTTCATGATGGTGGTCTACTTATTGTCGGTGACAGAACACGGATCCAATTATTGGCACTTGAAAATGAAAATGCTGTCTTGGTAACAGGTGGATTTGAAGTTCATAAAGATGTTTTGGATGCTGCTAATAAGAAAAATATCCCAGTGTTACGCAGTAAACATGACACATACACCATTGCAACTATGATTAACCGAGCTTTGTCAAATGTACAAATAAAGACAGATATTTTAACGGTTGAAAAAATCTATCGCACTTGTCATGAATATGGTTTTTTACAAGAAACGGATACTGTAAAAGATTATTTAGATTTAGTTCGTAAGAATAGAAGTAGTCGATTCCCTGTTATCAATCAGCATAAGGTTGTTGTGGGTGTCGTGACCATGCGTGATGCTGGAGATAAATCACCAGGGACTACCATTGATAAGGTCATGACTAGAACTGTCTACATGACCGGTTTAGCCACAAATATTGCTAACGTGAGCCAGAGAATGATTGCTGAGGATTTTGAAATGGTACCTGTTGTACGGAGCAATCAAACCTTGCTTGGTGTCATTACTAGACGTGATGTCATGGAAAAAATGAGTCGTTCTCAGGTTTCAACACTACCAACCTTTTCAGAACAGATAGGACAGAAGTTGTCTTATCATCACGATGAAGTTGTTATTACAGTTGAACCCTTCATGTTAGAAAAAAATGGTGTTCTAGCTAATGGTGTTCTTTCAGAAATCTTGACTCATATGACACAAGACTTGGTCGTGAATAGTGGGCGTAATCTGATCATCGAACAAATGTTGATTTATTTTTTACAGGCTGTTCAGATTGATGATATTTTACGGATTCAAGCTAGAATTATTCACCATACGAGAAGGTCGGCTATTATCGATTATGATATTTATCTCAATCATCAAATAGTATCTAAAGCAAATGTAACTGTAAAAATTAATTAGAATCTAGGAGTAAACATGATTACATTAAAATCAGCTCGAGAAATCGAAGCTATGGATAAGGCCGGTGATTTTCTTGCCAGTATTCACATTGGCTTGCGTGAAATTATCAAGCCAGGTGTAGATATGTGGGAAGTAGAAGAGTATGTCCGCCGTCGTTGTAAAGAAGAGAATTTCCTTCCACTACAGATTGGTGTTGATGGAGCCATTATGGACTATCCTTATGCAACCTGCTGTTCGCTCAATGACGAAGTAGCACACGCCTTCCCTCGTCATTATATCCTCAAAGAGGGTGATCTTCTCAAGGTTGATATGGTCCTGGGTGGACCAATTGCAAAATCAGATCTTGATGTTTCTAAATTGAATTTCAATAATGTGAAACAAGTAAAAAAATATACTCAAAGCTTTACGGGTGGTCTAGCTGATTCTTGTTGGGCTTACGCTGTAGGAACACCATCGGAAGAAGTTAAAAACTTGATGGATGTGACTAAAGAAGCTATGTATAAGGGAATCGAGAAGGCTGTTGTCGGCAACCGTATCGGTGATATCGGTGCAGCTATCCAAGAGTATGCTGAAAGTCGTGGATACGGTGTTGTTCGTGATCTCGTAGGGCACGGTGTTGGTCCAACCATGCATGAAGAACCAATGGTTCCAAACTACGGTATCGCAGGTCGTGGCCTTCGCCTTCGTGAAGGTATGGTTTTGACAATCGAACCTATGATCAACACAGGTGATTGGGAAATCGATACAGATATGAAAACAGGTTGGGCTCACAAAACCATTGATGGTGGTTTATCATGTCAATATGAGCATCAGTTTGTTATTACCAAAGATGGTCCTGTAATCTTGACAAGTCAAGGTGAAGAAGGAACCTATTAATCAAAAAAAGGAGCTAGGCTCCTTTTTTGTTTTTTAAAGTTGAAATTAAATTTACGTAGCAGATATCTTACAAACGTTTTCTTTTATAGTAAAATAGATGATGAATAGTTGAAAGAAGGTTTTTAATTGGAAAGTATTTTATTTTTTATTTCGGTCTTTCTAGCCGGAGTTTTGTCATTCTTTTCTCCATGTATCTTTCCCTTGTTACCAGTTTATGCTGGGGTCTTGTTAGATAATGAGGAAAAGTCAAGAACATTTCGACTTTTTGGAAAAGATGTGTCATGGTCTGGCTTGATTCGGACACTCTGTTTTATTGCTGGTATCTCTCTCATCTTTTTTATTCTAGGGTTCGGAGCAGGATATCTGGGGAATTTACTCTACGCTGACTGGTTCCGTTATGTTATGGGAGTCATTATTATCATACTAGGCTTGCATCAGATGGAAATCCTTCATCTACGGAACTTAGAGATTCAAAAAACCGTTACATTTAAGAAAAAACAGTCTAGTAAATATCTATCAGCCTTTTTGCTAGGTATAAGCTTCAGCTTTGGTTGGACTCCATGTATTGGTCCAGTTTTAAGTTCTGTATTAGCTCTAGCTGCGTCAGGAGGAAATGGAGCTTTTCAGGGAGCTTTATTAACTCTAGTCTATACCTTAGGGATGGCATTACCATTCTTGTTATTGGCATTGACTTCAGAACTCATTATGCCCTACTTTAGTAAAATCAAATCTCACATAGTCTTATTGAAGAAAATCGGTGGTTTACTGATTATTCTCATGGGAATTTTACTGATGCTCGGACAGCTAAATGTATTATCTGGAATATTCGGATAAAAGGAGTTACATATGAAAAAAATTATCTATTTTGGACTTAGTGTCTTATCCCTATTTCTTCTGATTGCTTGTAGCAAGGGAGAGGAAAAATCAAATCAAGAAAATCAAACAAGTCAGACCCAGCAGCAACCAACGGTTAAGCAAATAGCTGTAGGGGCAGAAGCACCTGATTTCACGCTCCAATCTATGGTCGGAAAAGAAGTCAAATTATCTGACTTTAAAGGTAAAAAGGTCTATCTTAAATTCTGGGCATCTTGGTGTGGACCTTGTAAAAAAAGTATGCCAGAATTGATGGAACTTGCTGCCAAAGAAGATCGAGATTTTGAAATATTATCTGTCATTGCACCAGGTCTACAAGGTGAAAAATCAATCGATCAATTTCCGAAATGGTATCAGGATCAAGGGTATAAGGATATACCAGTCTTGTATGATACACAAGGAGCTACCTTCCAAGCCTATCAGATTCGAAGCATTCCAACAGAATTTCTAATTGATTCAAATGGTAAAATCGCCAAGATTCAAATAGGAGCAATCAGTAATGCTGATGCAGAAACAGCTTTTGCTCAAATGGATTAAAGTTATAGCAAAAAAATGTCTAGATAAATCAATCTAGACATTTCTTTTTTTAAAATTAAATGAAATTAGTTTTTAGAAGCTGCTTGGAACTCTGGGTTTTTCCATGCTTCATCGATAATTTCTTGCAATTCACGAGCAGATGCTTGCATTTTTTGTGTTTCAGCATCGTTCAATGGAATGTTTACTGGACGAACGATACCGTGTGCCCCTACGATAGCTGGTTGACCGATAAAGACGTTTTCAACACCGTATTGACCTTCTTGGAATACTGAAAGTGGAAGAACCGCATTTTCATCATCAAGGATTGCTTTTGTGATACGAGCAAGGGCAACTGCGATACCATAGTAGGTTGCACCTTTTTTGTTGATGATTGAGTAAGCTGCGTCACGAACTGAGATGAAGAGTTCAACAAGGTCAGCTTCATTCAAGTCACGGTTAGCTTGCAACCATTGTTCCAATTTTACACCAGCAACGTTAGCGTGTGACCAAACTGCAAACTCAGAGTCACCGTGCTCACCCATGATGTAGGCATGAACTGAACGTGCATCAACACCGATAGTTTCAGCAAGTGCTTGACGGAAACGAGCTGAGTCAAGTGAAGTACCTGAACCGATAACGCGTTCTTTAGGGAAACCTGAGAATTTCCATGTTGAGTAAGTCAAGATGTCAACTGGGTTAGCAGCAACAAGGAAGATACCGTCAAATCCAGATGCAACAACTTGTTCAACGATTGATTTGTTGATAGCAAGGTTTTTACCTACAAGATCAAGACGAGTTTCACCTGGTTTTTGTGGAGCACCAGCAGTGATAACTACAAGGTCCGCATCCGCACAGTCTTCATACTTAGCTGCATAGATTTTCTTAGGTGAAGTAAATGCAAGCGCGTGGCTAAGGTCTTCAGCATCACCAACTGCTTTTTCAAACAATTGTGGAATTTCAATGATACCAAGTTCTTGTGCAATTCCTTGTGTAACGAGGGCAAAAGCGTAAGAAGAACCTACGGCACCGTCACCGACGAGGATAACTTTTTGTGTTGTTTAGTTGCTGTCATTTGTCTAAACATCTCCTTTGTTTTTTTAAGGGAAATTCCCTATTTGATTTCATTCTATCACTTTTAAATAGCTTTGTCACGGATATACCATCCAGTTAATGATGTAAACGTTTTTGGTGTGTCCAAAGACTGAAATTTAGGCTAAACTATGGTATAATATATCTAGTTACTAATAGTGAAATGAGGCATTTTTTAATGCAAGATAAAAATTTAGTGAATGTCAATCTGACAAAGGAGATGAAGACCAGCTTTATCGACTACGCAATGAGTGTTATCGTATCGCGGGCTCTTCCTGATGTTCGTGATGGATTGAAACCTGTTCATCGTCGTATTTTGTACGGAATGAACGAATTAGGAGTTACCCCTGATAAACCTCATAAGAAATCTGCCCGTATTACAGGGGATGTTATGGGTAAATACCACCCACACGGAGACTCATCAATCTATGAAGCTATGGTTCGTATGGCGCAATGGTGGAGTTATCGCTACATGCTTGTAGACGGTCATGGTAACTTTGGTTCCATGGACGGTGATGGTGCTGCCGCTCAGCGTTATACAGAAGCACGTATGAGTAAGATTGCTCTTGAAATGCTTCGCGATATCAATAAAAATACAGTTGATTTTGTTGATAACTACGATGGCAATGAACGTGAACCTGTTGTTTTGCCAGCTCGTTTTCCAAATCTTTTGGTCAATGGTGCTACAGGTATTGCCGTTGGTATGGCAACCAATATCCCACCACATAACTTGGGCGAAACGATTGATGCTGTTAAGTTGGTAATGGATAACCCAGAAGTTACAACCAAAGATTTAATGGAAGTACTGCCTGGTCCAGACTTTCCAACCGGTGCCCTTGTTATGGGGAAATCAGGTATTCATAAGGCATACGAGACTGGTAAAGGTTCTATTGTCCTTCGTTCTCGTACAGAAATCGAGGAAACGAAAACAGGACGCGAGCGTATCGTTGTTACTGAATTCCCATATATGGTCAACAAAACTAAAGTGCATGAACATATTGTGCGTCTAGTTCAAGAGAAACGCATTGAAGGAATTACAGCTGTTCGTGACGAATCTAACCGTGAAGGTGTTCGTTTTGTGATTGAAGTTAGACGTGATGCATCAGCCAATGTTATTTTGAACAATTTATTCAAGATGACTCAGATGCAGACTAGCTTTGGCTTTAATATGTTGGCTATCCAAAATGGTGTGCCAAAGATTCTGTCTCTTCGCCAAATCTTAGATGCCTATATTGAGCACCAAAAAGAAGTCGTGACTCGTCGTACTCAATTTGATAAAGAAAAAGCTGAGGCACGCGCACACATTTTAGAAGGTCTCTTGATTGCACTAGATCATATTGATGAAGTTATTCGTATCATCCGTGCAAGCCAGACTGACGAAGAAGCTCAAGCAGAATTGATGAGTAAGTTTAAGCTATCTGAACGTCAAAGCCAAGCAATCCTAGACATGCGTCTCCGTCGTTTGACAGGATTGGAACGTGATAAGATTCAATCTGAGTATGATGACCTTATTGCTTTGATTGCTGACTTAGCAGATATTCTGGCTAAACCAGAACGTGTAGCCCAAATCATCAAAGAAGAATTGGATGAAGTCAAACGTAAGTTTGGAGATAAACGTCGTACAGAGTTGATGGTTGGAGAAGTCTTGACGCTTGAAGATGAAGACTTAATTGAAGAAACTGATGTTCTTATCACTCTATCAAATAAAGGCTACATCAAACGTTTGGACCAAGACGAGTTCACCGCTCAAAAACGTGGTGGACGTGGGGTTCAAGGTACTGGAGTTAAGGATGATGATTTTGTTCGTGAGTTGGTTTCAACAAGTACTCATGATCACTTGCTCTTCTTTACCAATAAGGGACGTGTTTATCGTCTGAAAGGATATGAAATTCCAGAATATGGTCGAACTGCCAAAGGCTTGCCAGTCGTCAATCTTTTGAAACTCGATGAAGGTGAAAGTATTCAAACCATTATCAACGTTGAATCTGAACGCAGTGATGATGCCTATCTCTTCTTCACGACACGAGCTGGTATTGTTAAGAGAACCAGCGTTAAAGATTTTGCAAACATTCGTCAAAATGGTCTCAAAGCTATCAATCTGAAAGATGAAGATGAATTGATTAATGTTCTTCTTACTCAAGAAGATACAGATATCATCATCGGAACTAAACTAGGTTATGCAGTTCGTTTCAACCAATCTTCAGTTCGTAGTATGAGTCGTAGCGCTACTGGTGTTAAAGGGGTAAATCTTCGCGAAGGAGATGCTGTTGTTGGAGCAAGAGTGATTACAGACCAAGATGAAGTTCTTATCATCACCGAAAAAGGATACGGTAAACGTACAGTTGCCACTGAATATCCAACTAAAGGTCGTGCTGGTAAAGGTATGAAAACCGCTAATATTACGGATAAACGGTCACCTTGCAGGCCTTCTCACAGTAAAAGGTGATGAAGACTTGATGGTTATCACCGATACGGGTGTCATGATTCGAACAAATGTTGCCAATATTTCACAAACTGGACGTTCAACTATGGGAGTAAAAGTGATGCGTCTAGATGAAAATGCTAAGATTGTAACCTTTACAACAGTTGCAGCAGCAGAGAAGGAAGAAGTTGGGGCAGAAAACGAAACAGAAAGTGAAGAATAATGTCTCAAAAAAGAACGAAAAGTAAAAAAAATAAGCGTAAGAATCTGCTGATTAATATTTTGGCTGGATTTCTAATCATTTTGTCTCTAGCTTTGATTTTTAATTCTAAAATTCGTAATATCTTTATGGTCTGGAATACAAACAAATATCAAGTTAGCCAAGTATCAAAAGAAAAGCTTGAAGAAAACAACGACGCAGAAGGAAATTTTGATTTTAATTCTGTTAAGGCGATTTCATCCGAAGCAGTATTATCAGCTCAATGGGATGCACAACAGCTGCCTGTTATAGGTGGCATTGCAATTCCTGAAGTAGAAATCAACTTGCCAATCTTTAAAGGTTTGGACAATGTGAACTTGTTCTATGGAGCAGGAACCATGAAACCAAATCAAAAAATGGGTGAAGGAAATTATTCTCTAGCTAGTCACCATATCTTTACAGCTGAGAATGCAAGTCAAATGCTCTTCTCGCCTTTGGTGAATGCTAAAGAAGGTATGAAGATTTATCTGACGGATAAGGATAAAGTTTATACTTACGAAATTCGTGAAGTGAAACACGTAACCCCAGATCGAGTGGATGAAATTGATGATCGCGAAGGTATCAATGAAATTACCTTGGTCACTTGTGTGGACTATGATGCGACTGAGCGAATTATTGTAAAGGGAGATTTAAAAGAAATCAAATCTTATTCAGAAACTCCGTCAGATGTCATAGATGCATTTAATAAACCATACAAACAAAGATATTAATCAGTAAGATAAGAGGAAGGGGTTCGCTCGTGAGAGTGGCCCTTTTTCTTCTTAATTTTAAGAAATTAGATAGGGTAAAGACTTTTCATTTTTTTTTAAAAGTAGTATAATGGTTCTATTATAGAAATTTTTAGAAAATTCCGAAAGAGGTTTATTATGGGATACACAGTTGCTGTTGTCGGTGCTACTGGTGCCGTTGGTGCTCAAATGATCAAAATGTTGGAAGAATCTACTCTTCCAATTGATAAGATTCGCTACTTGGCGTCTGCACGTTCTGCAGGTAAGGTCTTGCCATTCAAAGGGCAAGATGTGACTATTGAAGAAACGACAGAAGATGCTTTTGAAGGCGTTGATATCGCACTTTTCTCAGCTGGTGGATCTACCTCTGCCAAATATGCACCATACGCCGTTAAAGCAGGCGCAGTAGTGGTTGATAATACATCTTACTTCCGTCAAAACCCAGATGTACCTTTGGTTGTACCCGAGGTCAATGCACATGCACTTGATGCCCATAATGGAATCATCGCCTGCCCTAACTGTTCAACCATCCAAATGATGGTGGCTCTTGAACCAGTTCGACAAAAATGGGGCTTGGACCGAATCATCGTTTCAACTTACCAGGCTGTTTCAGGGGCTGGTATGGGTGCTATCCTTGAAACCCAACGTGAACTTCGTGAAGTCTTGAATGACGGCGTAAACCCACGTGATTTGCATGCGGAAATCTTGCCATCAGGTGGCGATAAGAAACACTATCCAATTGCTTTTAACGCTCTTCCTCAAATTGATGTCTTCACTGATAATGACTACACATATGAAGAAATGAAGATGACAAAGGAAACTAAGAAAATCATGGAAGATGATAGCATTGCCGTATCAGCAACGTGTGTACGTATTCCAGTCTTATCAGCTCATTCTGAGTCAGTTTACATTGAAACAAAAGAAGTGGCTCCAATCGAAGAAGTTAAAGCTGCGATTGCTGCCTTTCCAGGTGCAGTTCTTGAAGACGATGTGGCTCACCAAATCTATCCACAAGCTATCAATGCGGTTGGTTCTCGCGATACCTTTGTCGGACGTATCCGTAAAGACTTGGATGCTGAAAAAGGTATCCATATGTGGGTAGTATCTGACAACCTTCTCAAGGGTGCAGCCTGGAACTCAGTTCAAATTGCAGAAACCCTTCATGAACGTGGCTTGGTTCGTCCAACTACAGAATTAAAGTTTGAATTGAAATAGGGAGCGAAACAGAAATCAGTAACTCGAAGAGTTTGATTTCGTAGTTTCGCCCCCGCACAGTTGATTAGGAAGTACGAATGTTGTAGACATGAGTAGTTCCAAACAACCACTGCGTCATGGTCCAGAAATCAGTAACTCGAAGAGTTTGATTTCGTAGTTTCGCCCCCGCACAGTTGATTAGGAAGTACGAATGTTGTAGACATGAGTAGTTCCAAACAACCACTGCGTCATGGTCCGGAAATCAGTAACTCGAAGAGTTTGATTTCTCCTTCGCTATCTAGCCAATCTACTTATTTTACTTACAGACCAAGAGGCAAAGGCAAGTATGCCCCAGCCTCTTTCTTATATAGAGAAAGGTGTTTGCTATGTCTTATCAAGATTTAAAAGATTGTAAAATTATTACAGCCTTTATTACTCCATTTCATGAAGATGGCTCAATCAATTTCGATGCGATACCAAAATTGATTGAACATTTATTGGCTCATCATACAGATGGAATTCTCTTGGCGGGAACAACTGCTGAGAGTCCGACTCTTACTCATGATGAGGAGTTGCAGTTGTTTGCCGCTGTTCAGAAGGTTGTTAATGGGCGTGTCCCTCTAATTGCTGGTGTTGGTACCAATGACACACGTGACTCTATCGAATTCGTTAAAGAAGTAGCGGAGTTTGGTGGTTTTGCAGCTGGTCTTGCTATTGTTCCTTACTATAATAAACCATCACAAGAAGGTATGTACCAGCACTTTAAAGCTATTGCAGACGCTTCTGACTTGCCTATTATTATCTATAATATTCCGGGTCGTGTAGTAGTTGAATTGACGCCTGAGACCATGCTTCGCCTAGCAGAACATCCAAACATCATTGGTGTCAAGGAATGTACCAGCCTTGCCAATATGGCCTATTTGATTGAGCATAAGCCAGAAGAATTCTTGGTATACACAGGTGAAGATGGAGATGCTTTCCATGCGATGAACCTTGGAGCAGATGGTGTTATCTCGGTTGCTTCTCATACAAATGGGGATGAAATGTACGAAATGTTTACTGCGATTGAAGAGAGTGATATGAAAAAAGCAGCAGCTATTCAGCGTAAATTTATTCCTAAAGTTAATGCTCTCTTCTCATACCCAAGTCCCGCACCTGTTAAGGCAATCCTTAACTATATGGGATTCGAAGCTGGACCAACTCGCCTACCATTGGTTCCTACACCAGAAGAAGATGCCAAACGCATCATCAAGGTTGTTATTGACGGTGACTACGAAGCCACTAAGGCGACGGTCACTGGAGTTCTTCGACCTGATTACTAACATCATAAACAGAGATAGAAACTTCCTAACAAGTAAAATTGTTTTGAAGTTTTTTTCTTTTTTTACGAATATATATATAAAGATAAGATAACAAGGAGTTAATCATGAAGATTAAGATTGATAATTTGAGATTTTTAAATTGAAGCAAGCAGGATTAAGTAATCAGCAGGTTCTAAAAGTACTTCAATACGGAGAAATTTATGATCAGGAATTGAGTTTAGAGAAAATCGCTGAAGCATCGGAGTGTCGTAATCCAGTTGTATTTATGGAGCGCTATCATAAATTAACTTTTGAAAGCATGGAACGATTAAAGAAAGATTTTGAAAAGTTTCCATCCTTTTCGATTTTGGATGATGTTTATCCAGTTTCGCTTAGTGAAATTTATGATGCTCCGGTATTGCTATTTTACAAAGGAGACCTCAATCTTTTAAAACTACCCAAGATTGCGGTTGTAGGCAGTAGATCTTGTAGCCAAACAGGAACAAAGTCAGTCCGTAAAGTTATTGAAGAATTGGAAAATGAATTGGTTGTGGTGAGTGGACTTGCTAGGGGAATAGATACAGCTGCCCATATGTCTATTCTACAAACTGGGGGCAAAACGATTGGAATTATTGGAACTGGTTTAGATGTCTGTTATCCACGCTCCAATAAACGCCTACAAGAATATATTGGAGAGCATCATTTATTATTATCTGAGTACGGTCCTGGAGAAGAGCCGTTGAAATATCACTTTCCTGCAAGAAATCGTATAATTGCGGGATTATGTAGAGGGGTCATTGTAGCAGAAGCTAAAATGAGATCTGGTAGCTTAATCACATGTGAGCGAGCAATGGAAGAAGGAAGAGATGTTTTTGCAATTCCGGGTTCAATTTTAGATGGGCGTTCAGATGGTTGTCATCATTTGATCCAAGAAGGGGCAAAGTTAGCAACATGCGGGCAAGACATCCTAGCAGAATTTGAATTTTAACGAATAGAATGATTTCATTGTGCAAACTTTTCTTCTATTATATGGGTGTTATGTCTTGACAGGTTTTTAAAAATGGTTTACACTTTATAAAGTTTATTACTTTGAGAAGGTGTGATACAGTGGCAACGGCAACCAAAAAGAAAAAATCAACAAGTAAAAAAAATCTTGTAATCGTGGAGTCTCCTGCTAAGGCTAAAACGATTGAAAAATATCTGGGACGCAATTATAAGGTTTTAGCCAGCGTCGGACATATTCGTGATTTGAAAAAGTCAAGTATGTCAGTCGATGTGGAAAATAATTACGAACCGCAATATATCAATATTCGTGGGAAAGGTCCTCTCATCAATGATTTGAAAAAAGAAGCTAAGAAAGCAAACAAAGTCTTTCTAGCGAGTGACCCGGACCGTGAAGGAGAAGCTATTTCTTGGCATTTAGCGCATATTCTCGAATTGGATGAGAATGATACTAATCGTGTTGTTTTTAACGAGATTACTAAAGATGCAGTTAAGAATGCCTTCAAAGAACCTCGTAAAATTAATATGGATTTGGTCGATGCCCAGCAAGCACGTCGTGTTTGGACCGCTTGGTAGGTTATTCTATTTCACCAATTCTCTGGAAGAAGGTCAAGAAGGGCTTATCAGCTGGACGCGTACAGTCTGTTGCACTCAAGTTAATCATTGACCGTGAAAATGAGATTAATGCCTTCCAACCCGAAGAATATTGGACGATTGATGGAGTCTTCAAAAAGGGGACCAAGCAGTTTCAAGCTTCTTTCTATGGTATGAATGGGAAGAAGATGAAGCTTGCTACGAATGAAAAGGTAAAAGAAGTTTTATCTCATCTTACTAGCAAAGACTTCATAGTGGAGCAGGTAGATAAAAAAGAACGCAAGCGTAACGCTCCACTACCTTATACAACATCAACCATGCAGATGGATGCGGCAAATAAGATCAACTTCCGTACTCGGAAGACTATGATGGTTGCCCAACAGCTTTATGAGGGAATTAACATTGGTACGGGAGTACAAGGTTTGATTACCTACATGCGTACAGACTCGACTCGTATTAGTCCAGTGGCGCAAAACGAAGCGGCAAGCTTTATCAACGAACGTTTTGGCAGTAAGTACTCTAAACATGGAAGCAAGGTCAAGAATGCTTCAGGTGCCCAAGATGCCCATGAGGCTATCCGCCCATCAAGTGTTTTCAATACACCTGAAAAAATTGCTAAGTACTTGGATAAAGACCAACTCAAACTCTATACCCTTATCTGGAATCGCTTTGTAGCGAGTCAGATGACTGGTGCGATTTTTGATACCATGGCCGTGAAGCTCTCACAAAATGGTGTTCAATTTGCGGCCAACGGTAGTCAGGTTAAGTTTGATGGTTATTTGGCGATTTACAATGATTCTGATAAGAATAAGATGCTGCCAGATATGAAGGTGGGAGATGTGGTCAAACAGGTTAATAGCAAACCTGAACAACATTTCACACAACCGCCTGCACGATACTCAGAAGCAACTCTGATTAAAACTTTAGAAGAAAATGGAGTTGGACGTCCATCTACTTATGCTCCAACCATTGAAACAATTCAAAAACGTTACTATGTAAGACTCGCATCTAAACGCTTTGAACCAACTGATCTAGGACAAGTCGTTAACAAGCTGATTGTCGAATACTTCCCAGACATTGTTAATGTGAAGTTTACCGCTGAGATGGAAGGGAAACTGGATGATGTCGAGGTCGGTAAAGAACAATGGCAACGAGTTATTGATGAATTTTACAAACCATTCTCTAAAGAGGTTGCAAAAGCTGAAGCAGAGATGGAAAAAATTCAAATCAAGGATGAGCCGGCAGGATTTGACTGTGAAGTTTGTGGTAGTCCTATGGTGATTAAGATTGGACGCTACGGTAAATTTTACGCATGTAGCAATTTCCCAGATTGCCGCCATACGCAAGCCATCGTTAAAGAAGTTGGTGTTACGTGTCCAAATTGTCATCAAGGCCAAATCATCGAACGCAAAACCAAGCGTAATCGTATTTTCTACGGGTGCAATCGTTATCCAGAATGTGAATTTACTTCTTGGGATAAGCCTGTTGGGCGTGATTGTCCAAAATGTGGTCATTTCCTCATGGAGAAGAAAATCCGTGGTGGAGGCAAACAAATTGTATGTAGCAATGGTGACTACGAAGAAGAAAAAATTAAATAATTTCAAAAGGACTGAACTACTGATTTCAGTCCTTTTGAGTTACAACTTGACAGAACACAGTGTTTTATGGGAAACTAGAAGAACATTAATCTTAACCAGGAGTCAATATGCGCATCATTTATCTCAGTATTGGATTCATCTCATTAGCTTTAGCCATAATTGGTGTGGCCTTGCCTTTATTACCAACAACCCCCTTTCTTTTATTGTCAATTGCCTGTTTTTCAAAATCTTCTAAACGTTTTGAGGATTGGCTCTATCATACAAAGCTTTACCAAACCTATGTTGCGGACTTTAGAGAAACTAGGTCTATTGCGCGTGAACGTAAGAAGAAGATTATTGTTTCGATTTATATCTTGATGGGAATCTCCATTTATTTTGCTCCTCTTTTACCTGTAAAAATTGCTTTAGGCTGCTTAACAGTATTTATAACCTATTATCTCTTTAAGGTCATACCAGATAAAGATTAGTTTTAAAAAGCTTTGATTTCCCTTGATAAAAAACAGAATTTACTAAGAATAATATGATATAATAATATCAAAGAAATCTTCAAGGAGTATCAAATGATTTACGAATTTTGTGCTGAAAATGTAACCTTGCTTGAAAAAGCTATGCAGGCAGGAGCTCGTCGTATTGAGCTCTGTGATAATTTGGCAGTTGGTGGAACAACACCAAGCTACGGAGTAACCAAGGCGGCTGTGGAACTGGCAGCTAAGTACGATACGACCATTATGACTATGATTCGTCCGCGTGGTGGTGACTTTGTCTACAAGGACTTAGAAGTTGCCATCATGCTTGAGGATATTGCTCTAACTGCTCAAGCGGGAAGTCAGGGAGTTGTCTTTGGTGCATTGACTGCTGATAAGAAGTTGGACAAAGCCAATCTTGAGAAATTGATTGCAGCATCTAAAGGAATGGAAATTGTTTTCCATATGGCCTTTGATGAATTAAGTGATGAAGATCAGTTAGAAGCTATTGACTGGCTCAGCCAAGCTGGAGTAAGACGTATCCTGACTCGAGCTGGTGTATCTGGCGACTCTCTAGAGAAACGCTTTGCTCACTATCATAGAATTCTAGAACACGCAACCGGCAAAATTGAAATCCTACCAGGTGGAGGAATTGACATGGACAACCGTCAAACCTTTATCGACCAACTGGGTGTGACACAATTACATGGAACTAAGGTTGTCTTTTAAAAAAATAGAAAGGAACTGCTAGCTTTTGGTAGCAGTTTTCGCTTATGTTTGAAATTTTTAAAGCCTATCAATTTAACAGTAAAAAGGCTAAAGAGTATGGATTTGTAGAAGATCAAGGGATATGGACCTATAGTTCAACTATTTTGCAGGGTGATTTTCTTATGAGGATTACAGTTGAGGATAGTGATCTAAGTTTTCAAGTTGTTGACCAAGAAACTGGAGAACTCTATCCTCAAGTCCACATGGAAAGCATGAGAGGAACTTTTGTTGGAAGTGTTCGGGAGGCATGCCTAGAGGAACTTTTTGACATTAGAAAGGCCTGTTTTGAAGTACAGGAGTTTATCTGTCCGCAGACCAAAAGAATCATGACTCGAGTTCAAGAAATGTATGAAAATCAACTTGAATACTTATGGGAAAAATCACCTGATACAGCTGTTTTACGCCATGAAGATAATCAGAAGTGGTATGCGGTTCTTATGAAGATTTCTTGGGAGAAACTGGATAAGGCACGAGATGGACTAGTGGAAGTTGTGAATTTAAAACATGACCAAGTTTCTGATTTGTTAGCAGAAAAAGGGATTTATCCTGGCTTTCATATGAATAAACGCTATTGGATTAGTCTACCACTTAACGATACTCTAACTGACGAGAAGGTACTTGAATTATTTGAGAAAAGTTACTTTTTGACTTCGAAAAAATGAAATTGTATGTTTGATTTTTTTCAAATAGGTTTCAATTACCAAAATATTCTTTACTGAAGAAATTTTTCAGAAAATATTGGATTTTTTTCTTGACAAGAATTTTTTTCCTATGCTAGAATACTAAACAAGACATCAACAAAGGAGAAAGTCAAACATGAAAACAGCTAAGTTTAATCAATTTGCTTTGTTGTTGAGGTACTCGGACTAGTGCAATAGCATTAGTCCTGTTTGGCTTACCAAGCGGGAGTAAATCAACATCTCGCTTGGAATTCCGAGCGAGATGTTTTTTCTATATCGAAAATGTGAAGGGAAAAATCTCATGCGTGTAGTAGAGTTTTTAGATACCAGTCTCCGAGATGGTGAGCAGACACCGGGTGTCAATTTTTCAATAAAGGAAAAGGTTGCTATAGCAAAACAGCTAGAGAAATGGGGAATTTCAGCAATCGAAGCTGGTTTTCCGGCTGCTAGTCCAGATTCATTTACAGCTGTTCAAGAAATTGCTAAAGCCATGAGAAACAGCAGTGACAGGATTAGCTCGTTCTGTTAAATCAGACATTGATGCTTGTTATGAAGCACTAAAAGATGCAAAGTATCCTCAGATTCACGTCTTTATCGCTACCAGTCCGATTCACCGTAAGTATAAGCTCAATAAGAGTAAGGAAGAGATTTTGGAAGCGATCAGTGAACATGTTTCCTATGCACGGAGTAAGTTTGAAATCGTCGAATTCTCTCCTGAAGATGCGACTAGAACCGAGATAGAATTTCTCTTACAAGTCGTTCAGACAGCAGTGGATGCTGGGGCAACGTACATTAATATCCCTGACACGGTTGGATTTACTACGCCTGAGGAATATGGTGCCATTTTTAAATATTTGATTGAGAATGTCAAGACCGATCGTCAGATTATCTATTCACCTCACTGTCATGATGATCTTGGAATGGCGGTAGCAAATACCCTCGCTGCTGTTAAGAACGGTGCTGGGCGTGTTGAGGGGACCATCAATGGTATCGGGGAGCGAGCTGGCAATGCAGCCCTTGAAGAAATAGCAGTGGCTCTCAATATTCGTCAAGATTATTACCAAGCAGAGTCCAGTATAGTTTTAAACGAAACCATCAATACCTCTGAAATGGTCTCTCGCTTTTCAGGAATTCCTGTTCCTAAAAACAAAGCAGTTGTCGGTGGAAATGCCTTCTCTCACGAATCTGGTATTCACCAAGATGGTGTTCTTAAAAACCCACTTACCTATGAAATCATCACACCAGAATTAGTGGGTGTTAAAAGTAATAGTCTTCCGCTTGGGAAATTATCTGGCCGCCATGCCTTTGTAGAAAAACTGAGAGATTTAGCTCTAGACTTTACAGACGAAGATATCAAGCCACTCTTTGCTAAATTCAAATCACTTGCAGATAAGAAACAAGAAGTCACAGACGCGGATATTCGTGCTCTGGTAGCTGGAAACATGGTTGAAAACCCAGAAGGCTTTCACTTTGATGATTTACAACTTCAAACTCATGCGGAAAATGACATTGAAGCGACTGTCAGATTGGCTAATTTGGACGGTGAGAAAGTCGACTTTAATTCGACTGGACAAGGTTCTGTTGAGGCTATCTTTAACGCTGTTGACAAATTCTTTAATCAATCTGTTCGCCTGGTATCCTACACCATTGATGCGGTAACGGATGGAATCGATGCTCAGGCTAGAGTCTTAGTGACTATTGAAAACAAAGATACAGAAACCATCTTTAACGCGGCAGGGCTTGACTTTGATGTACTAAAGGCCTCAGCTATTGCTTACATCAATGCCAATACTTTTGTTCAAAAAGAGAATACCGGAGAGATAGGTCCAAATGTTTCCTATCGCGACATGCCTAGTCTTTAAAGGAGAATACCATGACAAAGAAAATTGCTGCCCTAGCAGGTGATGGGATTGGACCAGAAATCATGGAAGCTGGTTTAGAAGTTCTAGCATCTATATCCGAAAAAACAGGCTTTGACTATGAGATAGATAGAAGACCTTTTGGAGGTGCAGGTATTGATGTTACAGGACACCCCTTGCCAGACGAAACGCTCAAGGCATGTAGAGAATCAGATGCTATCCTCCTTGCTGCAATAGGTAGTCCTCAGTATGATAATGCTACAGTTCGACCCGAACAAGGGCTTTTGGCACTCCGCAAGGAACTTAATCTTTATGCCAATATTCGTCCAGTTAAAATTTTTGATAGTCTCAAGCACTTATCACCTCTCAAACCTGAACGAATTGCTGGTGTTGACTTTGTTGTAGTACGTGAGTTGACAGGTGGGATTTACTTTGGTGGTCATATCCTTGAAGACCGAAAAGCGCGTGATATCAATGACTATACCTATGAGGAAGTGGAGCGTATTATTCGTAAGGCTTTTGAAATAGCAAGAAGTCGGAGAAAAATCCTAACCAGTATTGATAAGCAAAATGTTTTGGCAACATCAAAACTTTGGCGAAGAGTGGCTGAGGAAGTCGCAAAAGATTTTCCAGATGTAATCCTGGAGCACCAGTTGGTCGACTCAGCTGCTATGCTCATGATTACCAATCCAGCCAAGTTTGATGTTATCGTGACAGAGAATCTTTTCGGAGATATCCTCTCAGACGAATCAAGTGTTCTATCTGGTACACTTGGGGTTATGCCATCAGCCAGTCACTCTGAGAATGGACCGAGTCTCTATGAACCCATTCATGGTTCGGCGCCTGATATCGCAGGCCTAGGAATCGCCAATCCTATTTCTATGATTTTATCAGTTGCTATGATGTTGCGAGATAGTTTTGGACGATATGAGGATGCTAAGCGTATCGAAGATGCAGTTGAAGCAACTTTAGCTGCCGGAATTTTAACGAGAGATATAGGAGGACAGGCTTCGACCAAGGAAATGACAGAAGCCATCATTGAAAGACTATGAAGATAAATGAAGGAATTACTTTTGCTATTTTGATTTGGAATCTATTGGTATTTATGATTTATGGTATTGACAAATCCAAAGCAAGAAAAGGTGCTTGGCGCATCCCGGAAAAATATTTATTATCATTTGCATTCTTATGTGGTGGTTTTGGTGCTTGGTTGGCAGGTGTTATCTTTCATCACAAGACTAGAAAATGGTATTTTAAAACGGTTTGGTTCCTAGGAATAGTGACTACACTAGTAACTTTGTATTTGATATGGAGGTAATGGATGGCAGGAAAATCGATTTTTGATAAATTATGGGACCTCCATGTGATTACAGGAGAAGAAGGACAACCTCAACTCATGTATGTAGATCAGCACTATATTCACGAGGTGACCAGTCCTCAAGCTTTTCAAGGACTGCGAGATGCAGGACGTAGATTGAGAAGACCAGACTTGACATTTGGAACCTTTGACCACAATGTTCCGACAGTTAATATCTACGATATACGTGATGTAATCTCCAAAGCACAGATTGATAAGTTAGCTGAAAACGTTGAGGAATTTGGGATTGAACATGCAGCTCACGGTTCTGAAAAACAGGGTATCGTTCATATGGTTGGACCTGAAACAGGAAGAACACAACCTGGGAAATTCATTGTCTGTGGAGATAGTCATACAGCTACCCACGGAGCTTTTGGAGCGATTGCCTTCGGTATTGGAACCAGTGAGGTCGAACATGTCTTTGCAACCCAAACCATTTGGCAGGTTAAACCCAAGAAAATGTTGGTGGAATTCACAGGAGTTCCTCAAAAAGGAGTTTATTCCAAGGATTTTATTCTCGCCTTGATTGCCAAGTACGGCGTTGCTTGTGGTGTTGGTTACGTGGTGGAATATCGTGGACAAGCCATTGATGCACTGAGCATGGAAGAGCGAATGACTATCTGCAATATGTCTATCGAGTTTGGATCTAAAATGGGCATCATGAATCCAGATCAGAAAACCTATGACTATTTAAAAGGACGCGAGTGTGTTCCCAAGGATTTTGATGCGGCAGTAGCTGATTGGAAAAGACTGGTTAGTGATGACGATGCTGCTTATGACAAGGTTATCCGAATGGATGTCTCCGAATTGGCTCCTATGGTGACTTGGGGAACCAATCCTGCTATGGGTGTTGACTTTGACAGTAGTTTCCCAGAAATAAAGGATATGAATGATGAACGTGCTTATCATTACATGGATTTACAACCAGGTCAGAAGCCAGCAGATATTGAACTAGGATATATCTTTATCGGCTCTTGCACCAATGCTCGTCTTAGCGACTTACAACTAGCTGCTCGATTTGTAGAAGGGAAGAAGATCGCACCAAATTTGACGGCTATCGTGGTACCTGGTTCTCGACCAGTCAAGCTAGCTGCTGAGAAGTTAGGTTTGGACAAGGTATTCCTAGATGCAGGCTTCGAATGGAGAGACCCTGGATGCTCCATGTGCCTAGGGATGAATCCTGACAAGGTACCAGATGGTGTTCACTGTGCCTCAACTAGCAATCGTAACTTTGAAGATCGACAAGGATTTGGTGCTAAGACTCATCTCTGTAGTCCAGCCATGGCAGCTGCAGCAGCAATCGCAGGACGTTTCGTAGATGTACGGCAAATGCCAGAAGCCCAGTAAGGAGAGGATATGGAGAAATTTACAGTTTATACGGGAATGACCGTTCCTCTCATGAATGATAACATCGATACCGACCAAATTCTTCCCAAACAGTTTCTGAAGTTGATTGATAAGAAAGGTTTTGGCAAATACCTCATGTATGCTTGGCGTTATTTAGATGATAAGTATACTGAGGATCCAGATTTTGTCTTTAACCGACCTGAATATCGCAAAGCTACTATCCTCATCACGGGAGATAACTTTGGAGCTGGTTCTTCGAGGGAGCATGCAGCTTGGGCGCTAGCAGACTATGGTTTTAAGGTCGTAATTGCAGGATCTTTTGGAGATATTCATTACAATAATGAGCTCAATAATGGCATGTTGCCCATCGTTCAACCCAGGGAAGTTAGAGAAAAATTAGCAAAACTCCACCCAAGTGACCAGCTAACAGTGGACTTGGAACAACAAAAGATCATTTCACCAGTCGGTGAATTCACTTTTGAAATCGATAGCGAGTGGAAACACAAGCTTCTAAAGGGTTTGGATGATATTGGTATCACCTTGCAGTATGAAGATTTGATTGCTGCCTATGAAAAACAGCGCCCAGCTTACTGGCAAGAATAGCATAAAAATAGAAAAGGAAATAGAACTATGACAAAACACATTCAATGGAACGGGACACTTTCACAAGAAGGCTATGACATTTTAAAAGGTGAGGGCGGATGTATCGTTTGCCCTACTAAAGTCGGATACATTATCATGACTAGTGACAAGGCAGGACTTGAGCGTAAGTTTGAAGCCAAAGAACGTAATCGTAACAAACCAGGTGTGGTACTCTGTGGTAGCATGGACGAGCTTCGCGCCCTTGCGCAATTGAACCCAGAAATTGAAGCCTTCTACCAAAAACATTGGGATGAAGATATTCTTCTTGGCTGTATCCTTCCTTGGAAACCAGAAGCCTTTGAAAGACTCAAAGCTTATGGGGATGGTCGTGAAGAACTCATGACTGATGTGCGTGGGACTAGCTGTTTTGTGATTAAGTTCGGGAAAGCCGGGGAACAATTGGCTGCCAAACTTTGGGAAGAAGGCAAGATGGTCTACGCTTCATCAGCAAATCCTTCTGGAAAAGGAAACCGTGGTAAGGTGGAAGGAATCGGAGAACGTATCGAAGGGGCAGTGGACATAGTCATCGAAGCAGATGACTATGTGGCATCCATCCAACCAGACAAAACAATTGAAACACGCTACGAGCAAGGTGTGATGGTGTCTATGGTTGATAAAGACGGGAAACTGATCCCAGAACAAGGAGGAGAACGTTCAATCTCACCAGCACCAGTTGTGATCCGTAAAGGACTTGACATTGATAAAATCATGTTGCACCTATCAGATACCTTTAACTCATGGGATTACCGTCAAGGCGAGTATTATTAAGATAAAAAAGAGTCTAGTGTTGAGAAGGGATAAAGCTCTCTACACTGGGCTTTTCTTTTTTTATAGGATATGATATGCTAGATACACAATATATATTAATAGGATGTAATTTGTGCAAAAGTAAAATATCTTACTTCGAACGAAACAAATATAATTTACGTCTAAAAATAATTTTTTAATAAGCAAGGAAAACACTATGGTTTTAAAACAGACTTTTCATTGATAGGATAAAAAAAGAATTCCCGGATGCAATTGAAAATCAAACAAAAAGTTATATTTCTTTTCAGGTTAAGAATAGGAAAGGGAAATTACAAAATTTTATAGAGATCAATTTTCAGAATAAAGGAATAAAGATTGCTGTTCTTTCAAAGAGCCTTCGTGATTCAGATATTTTGTTGTTTAATAAGAAACCTGATTCATTCGGTTGGACGCTTGATGCTGAGTATTTTATTAAGGACGAAAAGTCACTGAATGAGATTTTACCTTTTATAAATAAATCTTATGAGTTTGTAAAAGGGGAAATTAATTCAGAGTGCTATAAAGCCTTCAGAGAATTTTTGGCAAAATTTGTGAATCAAGCAAATATCTATAATTCGAAAGATATAAAAATCAAACGTTCTCAAAAATTAGATGGCGCTGAACATATTTATCCTGCTCTGACTATTGAAGGTATTCCATACAAAGTTGAAATGCTTAACACAGGTCATTTTGGTCCACAGAGTGGTAATGGATACATTAAATCACCTTACTTTGGTTATCGGCTGAGTGACATTGATAACTTATGGATAAATATAAGATGTGGTTTTCAAAGATTTAAGCTCACAGAATTTAAAATAGTAAAATGGTATAGTAATAATCGAGATGAAGATTTAGAATATAAATACCTTGTCAAGGACTTAGAGTTGGAATCAACTGCTGAACCTAACGAAACTTTAAAAGAGTTTTATGACAATTTTACTAGTTTTTATAGGAAAGCAGAAAGGAAAGATGTAAACATGTCAGAAAATATCAATGAATATAAAAATATTTTATTACAATCCAAAAACCTCATCCTCCGAGGTGCACCTGGTACGGGAAAAACATATCTTGCTAAAGAAATTGCAAAAGAGTTAACGGGTGGCAACGAAGACCAAATCGAATTTGTACAGTTTCACCCATCTTATGACTATACGGATTTTGTCGAGGGATTGAGACCAATTCTAGAAAATGGTGGGCAGATTAACTTTGAGTTGCAGGACGGTATTTTTAAGAAGTTTTGTCGGAATGCTATAGATGCTAAAAAGATTGGAGGACAAGATAATTTTGATGAAGCTTGGGATCTTTACCTTGAGTATGTAAATAGCAGAGATGAAAAAGAATATTTGACAAAATTTTCCTATCTAACAGTAAATAGTCGAAATAATTTTAATATCAATTATGAAACAAAAGCTCAAGGAACTGTCTTAACAAGAACTTATGTTTATGAACTCTATAAAGATGAAAAATATCCCAAGCAGCTCTATTACCGTAACCAAGGGAAAAAAGTCCTTGAAACTTTAAAGAAAAGATTTGGTTTAAAAGACTACCTTTCTCCAACAGAGGTTGATACAGAAAAAAAATTCGTTTTCATCATCGATGAAATCAACCGTGGTGAGATTTCTAAGATTTTTGGGGAGCTCTTTTTCTCTATCGACCCTGGCTATCGTGGTAGAGATGGGGAAGTTTCTACCCAATATGCCAATCTACACGAAAGTGATGACAAGTTTTATATTCCTGAGAATGTCTATATTATAGGAACCATGAATGATATTGACCGATCAGTTGATACATTTGATTTTGCTATGCGTCGTCGTTTCCGTTTTATTGAAGTTACTGCTGAAAGCCAACTATACATCCTTGATGAAAAACTAGGTGAGCATGCTGAAGAAGCTAAAACTCGACTAAGGAACTTGAATGTTGCTATCGAAAATGTTCAGGAGCTAAACAGTCATTATCATATCGGACCAAGTTATTTCCGTAATTTAAAAGAATTGGATTATGATTATGAATTACTCTGGTCTGATTATCTCAAACCACTTTTGGAAGATTACTTACGCGGTTCTTATGAAGAAGACGAAATACTAAATACTTTGAAAAAAGCATATGATTTGACAAATCAGCAAGATATTGGTGATGACGATGCAGTTAACTGACAATCAACAGGCCTTAAACAAAGAAGAGTTTATCACAGAATATCCTAAAATTAGTCAAGTTCTTTTAGATAGAACTCTAGATAATCTTTCTCAAGAAGATAGTATCTTTATATTTCCAAACGACCTGAAAAATTCTCCTGATTTGGATAAGGACCATAAGATTTTGGAAACATTCAATCAGAAAATTAAGACAGGGAATGTGATTGGATTTCTGGGGTGTGGTCAGGAGAGATTAACCATTTCTTCACGCTTTTCGAGTAAAAGTGATGACTATTTTTTGCATTATCTATTGCAGAAGGTTCTAAATATCAATCTCACTAGTTTGGATGTTGGTTTATCGCGCGAGGAAAGACTCTATCAGCTTTTAATCTACCTCTTTCCAAAGTATTTGGAAGCTGCTCTACGAAAGGGACTTTATAAGGAATACCAGAGGTTTTCCCATAATGATAGTCATATCAAAGGAGTGATTGATGTAGTAAATCATCTCAAGAAAAATCTTCCTTTCACAGGTAATATTGCTTATACTACAAGAGAATTTACTTATGACAATCCGATGATGCAGCTGATTCGTCATACTATCGAATACATTAAAAATCAAAAATCTCTAGGAAGAGGCATCATTTATACTAATCGTGAAAATTTTACAGAAATAATTCGTGTAACACCTTCGTATAAACAAGCTGATCGTTCTAAGGTTATTCGACTAAATCAAACAAAACCTCTTCGTCATGCCTACTTTCGCGAGTACAGAAAATTGCAAGAACTTTGTCTGATGATCCTAAATAGAGAAGAGCATGGTTTAGGATACCAAGAGCAAAAAATCCATGGTATTCTTTTTGATGTTGCTTGGCTTTGGGAAGAATATGTTCATACCTTGTTGCCAAAAGATTTCATACATCCACGCAATAAAGAAAAGAAAGGTGGTATCTCAGTATTTTCTGGCGGGAAACGAAAGGTATTTCCAGATTTTTATCATAAAGAGTTAAAAATCGTTTTAGATGCTAAATATAAAAAACTGGAATTGACCGAAAAGGGAATCAATCGTGATGATCTATTTCAATTGATTTCTTATGCTTATATCATACAAGCAGAGAAAGCTGGCTTGATTTTCCCTAGCATAGATCAGACAGTAAGTAGTGAAATAGGAAAAGTTGAAGGTTATGGGGTCTTGCTTAAAAAGTGGTCTATCCAAATTCCTCAGAAGGCGTCATCCTACAGCGAATTCTATGAAATGCTAGGGAAGTCAGAAAAAAATTTTTTTCAAAATAATTTAAAACAAAAATAGAGAGCTTATAAACTCTCTTTTTTTATGAAACAATAAGCAAAATCCGAACTATATAAACTTTAGAGTTCAAAAGGTTTGACAGAAACTTTATCTTAGTTTATAATCTTTAAAGGAAACGTCGGAAAAGACGTAGTGATGCGCAAGCATAGGTAGGTCATTATAAAAGAAACGAGACATCGAAATGTTAAACGAATTTCCGATCTTTGACTATGAAGATATTCAGCTAATCCCTAACAAGTGTGTCCTTAAAAGTCGTGCAGAAGCTGACACACAAGTGACACTAGGGAAGCACACCTTTAAATTACCAGTTGTTCCCTCTAATATGCAAACGATTTTGGATGAAGATGTTGCAGAACAACTTGCAAAAGGTGGTTATTTCTATATCATGCACCGCTTTGATGAAGCTGGGCGCATTCCTTTTGTGAAACGCATGCATGAGAAAGGCTTGATTGCTTCAATCTCTGTTGGTGTTAAAGATTACGAGTATGATTTTGTTAGTCAATTAAAGGAAGATGCTCCAGAGTACATCACTATTGATATCGCTCATGGACATGCTGACAGTGTGATTTCAATGATTCAGCATATCAAAAAAGAGTTGCCAGACACCTTTGTCATCGCTGGTAACGTTGGTACTCCAGAAGCTGTGCGTGAACTTGAAAATGCTGGTGCTGATGCTACTAAGATTGGAATTGGTCCAGGTAAAGTATGTATCACTAAGGTAAAAACTGGTTTTGGTACTGGTGGTTGGCAACTAGCGGCTCTTCGTTGGTGTGCTAAGGCTGCACGTAAACCTGTTATTGCTGATGGTGGCATTCGTACACACGGTGATATCGCCAAGTCAATCCGCTTTGGAGCAAGCATGGTTATGATTGGTTCACTATTTGCAGGTCATATTGAAAGCCCTGGTAAAACAGTCGAAGTCGATGGTAAACAATTTAAAGAATACTATGGTTCAGCTTCAGAATACCAAAAAGGTGCCTACAAGAATGTTGAAGGAAAGAAAATTCTTCTTCCTGCCAAAGGACATTTACAGGATACTCTGACTGAGATGGAACAAGATTTGCAAAGTTCGATTTCTTATGCTGGAGGTCGAAAGGTAGCTGATCTTAGACATGTAGATTATGTGATTGTGAAGAACTCTATCTGGAATGGAGATGCTCACTAAAAAATATGATTACTTATTTATGCCGCGAATTGGCGTGGCGTTTCTACAAGGTACCGTAAATACCTAACAATGAGTAAGTCGAAGAGAGATATAAAGAAGCAGTACTATTTGTTTCTATGTTTCCGAGGGGCTTACTTTGTAAGTCCCTTTTTATTTCGGAGGTTAACGTGAAATTACTAGAGGAACGTATTTTAAAAGATGGGAATATTCTAGGTGAGAATATTCTTAAGGTGGATTCATTCTTGACTCACCAAGTGGATTTTTCCTTAATGCGCGAGATTGGTCGCACCTTTGCAGAATATTTTAAAAATGCAGGTATTACCAAAGTCGTAACCATTGAAGCATCTGGAATTGCTCCAGCTCTATATGTTGCTGAACAATTAGATGTACCTATGATTTTTGCTAAGAAGGCAAAAAATATTACCATGAATGAGGGAATTTTAACTGCTGAGGTTTATTCTTTCACGAAACAAGTTACTAGTACCGTATCCATTGCAGGGAAGTTCTTATCTCCTGGAGATAAAGTACTAATTATTGACGATTTTTTGGCAAATGGGCAAGCAGCTAAAGGTTTGATTCAGATTATTGAGCAAGCCGGTGCTAATGTTGAAGCTATCGGAATCGTGATTGAAAAATCCTTCCAAGATGGTCGTGAACTATTAGAAAAATTAGGTCATCAGGTAGTATCACTTGCGCGTTTAGAGCGTTTTGAAAATGGAAAAGTTATCTTCAAGGAGGCAGATATCAAATGAAACAACAGGAAAACCACTCACAGGCAGCCGTTCTTGGTTTGCAACACTTACTTGCCATGTATTCGGGATCAATTCTAGTACCAATCATGATTGCAGGTGCCCTAGGTTACTCACCTCAACAACTGACATACCTTATCTCTACAGATATCTTTATGTGTGGAGTCGCAACTCTATTGCAGTTACAATTAAATAAATATTTTGGTGTTGGTTTGCCTATTGTTCTTGGGGTAGCCTTCCAGTCTGTTGCTCCACTTATTATGATTGGACAAAGTCACGGAAGTGGTGCTATGTTTGGTGCCTTGATTGCTTCTGGTATTTATGTCGTTCTTGTAGCAGGTGTATTTTCTAAGATTGCTAATCTGTTCCCTTCAATCGTAACAGGTTCTGTCATTACAACAATCGGTTTAACTTTGATTCCTGTAGCTATCGGAAATATGGGAAATAACGTCGAAAAACCAACGGGACAAAGTTTAGCATTAGCAACAATCACCATTCTCATCATTCTTTTGGTTAATATCTTTACAAAAGGATTTATTAAGTCAATTTCTATTTTAATTGGTTTGATTGCAGGTACTATCATCGCTGCGACTATGGGCTTGGTTGATTTCTCTCCAGTAGCAGAAGCTCCACTTGTTCATATCCCAACTCCATTCTACTTTGGTGCTCCACAATTTGAGATTTCTTCTATTGTAATGATGTGTATTATCGCTACTGTATCAATGGTAGAATCAACTGGTGTATATCTTGCCCTTTCTGATATTACTAAAGATCCAATCGATAGCACTCGTCTCCGTAATGGTTATCGTGCTGAAGGTCTTGCTGTGTTTACTTGGTGGACTTTTCAATACCTTCCCTTATACAGGATTTTCACAAAACGTAGGTTTGGTTAAACTTTCAGGTATTCGTACGCGTTTACCAATCTACTACGCTGCAGGTTTTCTCATCTTGCTTGGTCTCTTGCCTAAGTTTGGTGCCTTGGCACAGATTATCCCAAGCCCTGTTCTAGGTGGAGCCATGCTCGTCATGTTCGGTTTTGTTTCTCTACAAGGGATGCAAATCTTGGCTCGTGTAGACTTTGAGCACAATGAACACAACTTTCCTCATTGCAGCAGTGTCTATCTCTGCTGGGGTGGGATTAAACGGAAGCAACCTCTTCAATACTTTACCGACTGAATTACAAATGTTCTTCTCAAATGGTATCGTCATTGCAAGTACAGTGGCCATTATCTTGAATGCTATTTTGAATCGTAAAAAATAAAAATAAATGAGAAGGATAGAAATATCCTTCTCATTTTCTTTTTTAGAACTTCTGTATTGTTTCTATAGTCCTTTTTATGGTAAAATGGTTTCATGAATGAAAGAATGAAAGAGCTCGTTGAGTTGCTCAATCGCTATGCGACAGAGTATTATACAAGTGATAACCCATCTGTATCTGATAGTGAGTATGATCGTCTCTATCGTGAATTGGTAGAGTTAGAAAAAGCTCATTCAGAGCAAGTCTTGCCAGATAGTCCGACCCATCGCGTCGGCGGTAAGATTCTAGATGGATTTGAAAAATATAGCCATCAGTATCCTCTCTATAGTTTGCAGGATGCTTTTTCTCGTGAAGAGCTCGATGCCTTTGATGCGCGTGTTCGTAAAGAATTAGATGAAGTTACTTATATCTGTGAGTTAAAAATTGATGGTTTATCGATTTCCTTGACTTATGAGCAAGGAATTTTTGTTGCTGGAGCTACTCGTGGTGATGGTTCAGTCGGTGAGAATATCACAGAAAATCTCAAACGTGTCAAGGACATTCCTTTATCCTTACCAGAGAAATTAGATATCACTGTTCGTGGTGAATGTTATATGCCGAGAGCTTCTTTCAATCAAGTCAATCTTGCTCGTCAAGAAAACGGGGAGCCGGAGTTTGCAAATCCACGAAATGCTGCTGCAGGAACCCTTCGCCAGTTAGACACAGGAGTAGTAGCTAAGCGTAATCTTGCAACTTTCCTATATCAGGAAGCAAGTCCTTCGACTAGAGACAGCCAAGAGAAGGTTTTAGATCATCTGGAACAGTTGGGCTTTGTGGTTAACCCTAGACGCTTATTAGCCCATAGCATGGACGAAGTTTGGGAATTTATCCAAGAAGTAGGGCAAGAAAGAGATCAATTGCCTTATGATATTGACGGTGTCGTTATTAAGGTTAACGACCTAGCTGGTCAGGAGCAACTAGGATTTACAGTCAAAGCACCTAAATGGGCAGTAGCATATAAATTCCCAGCAGAAGAAAAAGAAGCAAAATTGCTTTCTGTTGACTGGACAGTAGGGCGTACAGGAGTTGTGACTCCGACTGCTAATCTTACTCCGGTGCAATTGGCAGGTACAACAGTTAGTCGTGCAACCCTGCATAATGTTGACTATATCGCTGAAAAGGATATCCGCAAGGATGATACAGTCATTGTCTACAAGGCGGGAGATATCATTCCAGCTGTTTTACGAGTGGTAGAGTCTAAGCGAGTGTCTGAGGAGAAACTAGATATTCCAACAAACTGTCCAAGTTGTGAGAGCAAGCTGTTACACTTTGAAGATGAGGTGGCTCTTCGTTGTATAAACCCACGTTGTCCAGCTCAAATCAAGGAAGGGTTGATTCACTTTGCATCCCGTGATGCCATGAATATCTCTGGCCTTGGTCCATCAATCGTCGAAAAACTTTTTGCTACCGATTTGGTTAAAGATGTTGCAGATATATACCGTTTGACAGTTGAAGATTTTCTCTTGTTAGACGGTATCAAGGAGAAATCAGCTCAAAAACTTTATCAGGCTATTCAAGCTTCTAAAGTAAATTCTGCTGAAAAACTTTTGTTTGGTTTAGGGATTCGTCATGTTGGAAGCAAGGCAAGTCAGTTACTCTTACAACATTTCCATTCAATCGAATCACTTGCTCAAGCAAATCCTGAAGAAGTAGCAAGCATCGAAAGTTTGGGAAGTGTTATTGCTCAAAGTCTCCAATCTTATTTTGAGACTGAGGGTGCAAAAATTCTTTTAAGTGAATTGAAAGAATTAGGTGTTAATCTAGACTATAAAGGACAGGTCGTTGCAGCAGATGCTGCCTTATCAGGTCTAACTGTTGTATTGACAGGGAAACTTGAACGTCTTACTCGCTCGGAAGCCAAAAGTAAGCTCGAAAATCTTGGTGCCAAGGTAACGGGTAGTGTATCGAAGAAGACTGACCTTGTGGTAGCAGGAGCAGATGCAGGAAGCAAACTCCAAAAAGCACAAGAACTTGGAATTGAGATTCGAGATGAAGCTTGGTTGGAGAATTTGTAAGGAATACATAGTCTAGAATAATCATCTATGATTTCTTGCTTCTATCCAAATAAGTGAATCAAGAAATGTTACTATATAAATTTATAATTAGAAATTAGGGAAAAACATGTACAATTATCCTGTACTTATTCATTATCATCGTAAAGATGAAGCTTATAAGGCATGCAGTTTCAATAAGAATCCTCTAGATTCAGTAGAGTTTATCAAAGAAGAAGAATACTTTGGAGAAAAAATTTCATTTACTCAAGCAAGTGAAACCCCTCTTGAACAAATGGTGTTTATAGTTGAAAAAAATGGAGTCAGAAAAGAATATCCTATCCGATTCAATCATTATCCACTCTTAACAGAGGTTTGGATTTTAGATAGGGACGAAACCGTGTATTATTCTGAAAATCCAGCTATTGCAAGTCCACACTATAAAGATCAAAATCCATTTGCTTTTGATAAAGCGATTAACAGTGCTAGTTTTGACCACCACTGGGGTTACCAAGGAGACTTGGGCTGCCAGGTTTCTGATACTCAAACCAGCTTTAAACTATGGTCCCCAACAGCAACCACTGTACAAGTTGTAGTTTATGAATCAGCTTCTAATGATGCTCCGATTTTAAGAACTTATGAGATGGAGCGAGGAAATAGCTATTCATACAGTCATAAATATAATACCATTGGTGTCTGGAGTCTTACAGTTCCTGAAAATCTTGCAGGACGAGCTTATCAATACCAGATAGAATTTCCACATCACCAATCAGTAACTCGGGATCCATATACGACTGCAACAAGTCCGGATGGCAAACGTTCAGCAATCCTTTCTGAAGAAGAACGCCAAGTTGATGGGTTTGAAGTTAAGAATGGAATGGAAGCGACATGGCGTTTAGAGAATCCTTGCCAAGCTGTCGTTTATGAAATGCATGTACGTGATTTGACCAAGTCTGAAACATCAGGTGTTTCTCCAGAGTTAAGAGGGACCTTCCTAGGAGCTGCTCAAACAGGTACAGTCAACCAATATGGCCAGTCTACTGCATTTGACTACATCAAGGAACTAGGTGTTAACTATGTTCAACTGCAACCAATTGCAGATCGTCACAAAGAGTATGATGCAGATGGTAATGTCACTTACAACTGGGGTTACGATCCACAAAACTACAATGCACCAGAAACCAGCCTGTCTACGAATCCAAACGATCCAGGTCAAGTTATCCGAGATTTGAAAACGATGATTCAAGCCTATCATGATGCTGGAATTGGTGTCATTATGGACGTTGTTTACAACCATACTTTTTCAACTGTTGATGCTCCATTCCAAACAACAGTACCGGATTATTATTACCGAATGAATAGAGATGGAAGCTATCAAAATGGTACAGGTGTAGGAAACGAGACTGCGAGTGAGCATGAAATGTTCCGTAAGTACATGATTGATTCGCTTCTCTATTGGGTAACTGAGTTTAATATCGATGGTTTCCGTTTCGATTTGATGGGTATCCATGATGTTAAAACCATGCAGATGATTCGTTGGGCAATGGATGAAGTCGATCCTAAAATTATCCTCTATGGAGAAGGTTGGGATATGGGGACAGGTCTTGCGCCATATGATAAGGCTAAGAAAGATAATGCTTATCAGTTGCCAAATATCGGATTTTTCAATGATGACGAACGAGATGCTATAAAAGGTGGCGAAGTCTATGGAGAAATCAAATCTGGTTTTGTTAGCGGAGTTGCTACTGAACCAATTGTTGCAAAAGCTATCCTGGGTAGCCATGAACTAGGTTCCTATCTCAGTCCTAATCAGGTTGTTAACTACGTAGAAGCACATGATAATTATAACTTGCATGATTTGCTAGCGACTCTTCATCCAACGGAGGACCAAACAAGTATCATGAAAAAAGTAGAAACAGCAACAGCAATGAACCTACTTATGCAAGGTATCTCATTTATGGAACTTGGTCAAGAGTTCGGTCGTACAAAACTAGTAGCTACAGGTGAAAATGGTGAGCTGACTCATGATGATCGCGAACGCGCTATGAATAGTTATAATGCTCCAGATGCTGTGAACCAAGTAAATTGGGACTTAATCAATGAGCGTCAGGATAGTATTGAATTTATCCGTCAGATTATTGAACTCAAAACAAAGAGCAGTGCTTTTTCATATCCTACATACGATGAAGTTTATCGTCACGTCTTTGTTCATACAGCGATTGAAAACAGTGGCTGGATTGTCTTCGAAGTTCAAGGAGATGACGAGCATTTCTTAGTGGTCTTCAATGCTAAAGGAGAATCACAATATTATGAAAATGCTGGTAACCTTGAAATGCGAATCACTAACAGTCGTTCAAAAAATGAAAATACAATTGACAGTGTTAGTGTGGCAGTTATGAATGTTTTAGACTAAACAAATGAAACTCAAGATTTGATCTTGGGTTTTTATTTTTAAAAAATTCATCCTAATAAAAAAAATATGGGAATATTCCTAAAAAAATAGTTGAAAAATTTCAGATAAATTTGATAAAAATTGTACTTAAGATACCTTTTATCCGAACAAAAATGTAAGTTTTATGAAAATAAAGTCAAGTTTTATAGAATGTTTGTTTTGCTAAAACTTAGGATTTTTAAAAAAATATTGTAAGTAATTTGATACTTCAAAAAAACTAAAATCAAATGAGAATATTGATAAAATACTGAAAAATAAAAGAAATGTCAAGATAATTATTTGAAGATTTTTCTAAAAAAATACTTTATGATAATTCGGAAATTGGTTGAAAGTTTTCTTAAAAAGATAGTATAATAGAAATATAGAAAACGCTTACAATATAAAGGGGGATATATGGATACATTAGAAGCTTTAAGAACCTTTACTACTGGTGAAAACTTCCATCTTCAACACTATTTGGGCGCACACCGTGAGGAGAGAGACGGGGAAATGGGCTACACATTCCGTGTTTGGGCTCCAAACGCACAGGCTGTTCATCTAGTCGGTGATTTCACAAATTGGGTTGAAAATCAAATCCCCTATGGTTCGAAATGAATCAGGAGTTTGGGAAGTTTTTACAAACTTAGCCCAAGAGGGCCAAATTTATAAATATCATATCACTCGTGCTAATGGACATCAGCTAATGAAAATTGATCCATTTGGCTATTCGCTATGAGGCTCGTCCTGGAACTGGAGCAGTTTTAACAGAAAGTTCCAGAAAAGAAATGGAAGGATGGGCTTTGGCTAGCTCGAAGAAAACGTTTAGGGATTCTTTGAAAGACCGGTTAATATCTATGAAGTTCATGCTGGTTCGTGGAAGAGAAATCCAGATGGAACACCATACAGTTTTGCTCAATTAAAAGAAGAGTTGATTCCTTACTTAGTTGAGATGAACTACACTCATATTGAGTTTATGCCTTTGATGGCGCATCCGCTCGGTTTAAGTTGGGGCTATCAACTGATGGGATATTTCGGTCTAGAACATTCATATGGAAGACCAGAAGAGTTTCAAGACTTCGTTGAGGAATGTCACTTAAATAATATCGGTGTTATCGTGGACTGGGTTCCAGGTCACTTTACAATCAATGATGATGCCTTAGCCTACTATGACGGAACTCCGACTTTTGAATATCAAGACCATAACAAAGCTCATAACTATGGTTGGGGGGCATTAAACTTCGACTTAGGGAAAAACGAAGTACAATCTTTCCTAATTTCTAGCATTAAGTTCTGGATTGATTTTTATCATTTAGATGGTATCCGTGTTGATGCTGTAAGTAATATCCTTTATCTTGATTATGATAATGCACCTTGGACACCAAATAAAGACGGTGGAAATCTTAACTACGAAGGCTATTATTTCCTTCAGCGTTTAAATACTGTTATTAAGCTAGCTCACCCTGATGTCATGATGATTGCAGAAGAAAGCTCTTCGGCAACTAAAATAACAGGTCCGAAAGAGATGGGTGGTCTTGGATTTGACTACAAGTGGAACATGGGCTGGATGAATGATATCTTACGTTTCTACGAAGAAGATCCAATTTACCGCAAGTATGATTTTAACCTTGTAACCTTCAGTTTTATGTATGTCTTTAATGAAAATTATCTCCTACCATTCTCACATGATGAGGTTGTACATGGTAAGAAGAGTATGATGCATAAGATGTGGGGGGATCGTTACAATCAATTTGCAGGCCTTAGAAATCTTTATACTTATCAAATTTGTCACCCTGGTAAGAAATTGCTCTTTATGGGTAGCGAATTCGGTCAATTCTTAGAGTGGAAATCAGAAGAGCAATTAGAATGGTCAAACCTTGAAGATCCAATGAATGCCAAGATGAAATACTTCACATCTCAGTTGAATCAACTTTATAAGGACCACCGCTGTCTTTGGGAAATTGATACAAGCTATGATGGAATTGAGATTATTGATGCAGATAATAGAGATCAGAGTGTTCTTTCCTTTATTCGTAAAGGAAAGAAAGGCGAGATGCTAGTCTGTGTCTTTAACATGGCACCAGTTGAACGTCCTGATTTCACAATTGGACTACCAGTTGCAGGTGTCTACGAAGAAATTTGGAATACAGAGTTAGAACAATGGGGAGGTGTTTGGAAAGAACACAATCAAACTGTTCAAACTCAAGAAGGATTATGGAAGGATTATGAGCAGACTTTGACCTTTACTTTGCCAGCTATGGGGGCAAGTATCTGGAAAATCAAACGTCGCTTGAAACCCGCTAAAAAAGAATCAAATAAATCTCAAAAAGGAGTAGAACATGAAGAATGAAATGCTAGCTTTAATCCTTGCAGGTGGGCAAGGAACTCGTCTCGGTAAACTCACTCAAAGCATTGCAAAACCTGCTGTGCAATTTGGTGGGCGCTATCGTATCATTGACTTTGCTCTTTCTAACTGTGCCAACTCTGGCATCCATAATGTTGGGGTTATTACACAGTATCAACCACTAGCTCTCAATAGCCACATTGGTAATGGTTCTAGTTGGGGTCTTGATGTAATTGATTCAGGTGTTTCAATCCTTCAACCTTACTCTGCAAGTGAAGGAAATCGTTGGTTTGAAGGTACAAGTCATGCGATTTACCAAAATATTGACTATATCGATAGCATTAATCCTGAGTATGTTTTGATTCTTTCAGGAGACCATATCTACAGATGGACTATGATGATATGCTCCAATCACACAAGGATAACAATGCCAGCTTGACAGTAGCTGTCTTGGATGTACCACTAAAAGAAGCTAGTCGTTTCGGTATCATGAATACAGATGCTAATAATCGCATTGTTGAATTCGAAGAAAAACCTGCCCAACCAAAATCAACCAAGGCATCAATGGGGATTTATATCTTTGACTGGAAACGACTTCGCAACATGCTAGTTGCTGCTGAAAAGGCTAACCTAGATATGTCTGATTTCGGAAAGAATGTTATTCCAAATTATCTTGAGACAGGTGAAAGTGTCTATGCTTATGAATTCAATGGATACTGGAAGGATGTTGGTACAATCGAATCTCTTTGGGAAGCAAATATGGAATACATCTCTCCAGAAAATGCTCTAGATAGCCGAAATCGTCAATGGAAAATTTATTCTCGTAACCTTATCGCTCCACCAAACTACCTTGGAGAATTTGCTCAAGTAGAAGACTCTCTAGTAGTAGATGGATGTTACGTGAATGGTACTGTAAAACATTCCATTCTTTCTACAGCTGCTCAAGTTCGTAAGGGAGCAGAAGTTGTTGATTCTGTCATCATGAGTGGAGCAATTATCGGTAGAGGTGCTAAAATTACACGTGCAATCATCGGTGAAGGTGCAATTATTGCCGATGGTGTTGAAATTGATGGTACAGAAGAAGTACAAGTAGTCGGATATAACGAAGTAGTGGGGGTAGCAACAGATGAAGATTGATAAATATTCAGCGATTTTAGGAAATACCGTTGGTTTCCATGATATGTCAACCTTGACAAGTAACCGTCCAGTGGCAAGTTTGCCATTCGGAGGAAAGTATCGTTTGATTGACTTCCCACTCTCAAGCTTAGCAAATGCTGGTGTTCGAAGTGTCTTTGGAATCTTCCAACAAGATAATATCAGTTCAGTTTTTGACCATATTCGTTCTGGTCGTGAGTGGGGCTTAAATACGCTTCTTAGTCACTACTATCTCGGAATTTACAATACTCGTGTGGAAAGTAGTACTGTTGGTAAAGAGTATTATCAACAACTCTTGACTTATTTAAAACGTTCTGGATCTAACCAAACAGTTTCCTTGAACTGTGACGTTTTGGTAAATATTGATCTTACTCAGGTTTTCCATTTGCATAATACTACAAAATCTCCTATTACGGTTGTTTATAAGAAACTACCTAAAAAGGATATTTCAGAAGTAAATGCTATCCTAGATATTGATGAAACTGACCACGTGCTCTCTCACAAACTCTTCGATAAAAAAGCTGAACAAGAATACTACAACATGTCAACGGATATCTTTGTTGTAGATACTCAATGGTTGATTGAACGTCTGGAAGAAGAAGCTCAGAAAGAACACCCAGAAAAACTACGTTATGTTCTACGTGACTTAGCAGCGGAATCAGGCGCTTTTGCATATGAGTATACTGGTTACTTAGCTAATATTCATTCTGTAGAAACATACTACCAAGCCAATATTGATATGCTTGATCTGCATAAATTCTACTCTTTATTCTCTCCAAATCAAAAGATTCACACAAAGGTGAAAAACGAAGAACCAACTTATTATGCACCTGGTTGTGAAGTAAATACTTCGCAGTTTGCTTCTGGTAGTATTGTCGAAGGTAAGGTTGTTCGTTCAGTTGTTTCGCGTAATGTTCAAATTCATAAAGATAGCTTAGTTAAAGAATCTATTGTTTTCCCTCGTGTTGTCATTGGTGAAGGTGCTCAAGTTGAGTATGCAATTATTGATAAGGGTGCTGAAGTAGCTGATGGAGTTGTTATTCGTGGTACAGCAGAAAATCCTGTTGTCATCAAAAAGGTGAAAAAGTAACAGAGGACATTCTTTCATGAAAATTTTATTTGTAGCAGCCGAAGGAGCCCCTTTTTCTAAAACAGGTGGCTTGGGAGATGTTATTGGGGCTCTTCCAAAATCATTAGTTAAAGCTGGTCATGAAGTTGCTGTTATCCTGCCATACTATGACATGGTGGAAGCTAAGTTTGGTGATCAAATTGAAGATGTTCTTCAATTTGAAGTATATGTTGGTTGGCGTAGACAATTTTGTGGGATCAAGAAAACTGTTTTAAACGGTGTTACCTTCTACTTTATTGACAATCAGTATTATTTCTTCCGTGGGCATGTGTATGGAGATTTTGATGACGGCGAACGCTTTGCTTTCTTCCAACTTGCAGCTCTAGAGGCTATGGAGCGTATTGGCTTTATTCCTGATGTTCTTCATGCTCATGATTATCATACCGCTATGATTCCATTCTTGTTGAAGGAAAAGTATAGATGGATTCAAGCCTACCAAAATATTAAGACTGTATTAACAATCCATAATTTGGAGTTCCAGGGTCAATTCTCTGAAGGTATGCTTTGGGATTTGTTCCGAGTTGGTTTTGAGCGTTATGCGGATGGTACAGTTCGTTGGAATGACTGTCTTAACTGGATGAAAGCTGGTATTCTCTATGCTGATCGTGTAACAACTGTATCTCCAAGTTATGCCTATGAAATCATGACTACAGAGTTTGGTTGTGGTTTGGATCAGATTCTTCGAATGGAGTCCGGTAAGGTGTCTGGTATCGTAAATGGAATTGATACTGACCTTTATAATCCAGAGACGGATCCTTTGTTGGATTATCATTTTAACAAGTCAGACCTATCAGGGAAAGCTCAAAACAAAGCTAAACTCCAAGAAAAAGTTGGTCTTCCAGTACGTGCTGATGTTTCAATGATTGGCATTGTGTCACGTTTAACAAGACAGAAAGGCTTTGATGTTGTAGTTGAAGGCCTGCATCGCATGCTTCAGGAAGACGTTCAAATCGTTCTCTTGGGTACAGGTGATCCTGGATTTGAACAAGCCTTCTCATGGTTTAGCCAAGTGTTCCCGGATAAACTTTCTGCCAATATTACCTTTGATGTCAAGCTAGCACAAGAAATTTATGCAGCTTGTGATATTTTCCTCATGCCAAGTCGTTTTGAACCTTGTGGACTTTCTCAAATGATGGCTATGCGCTATGGTACTTTGCCTCTTGTCCATGAGGTAGGTGGTTTGCGAGATACTGTTCAGCCGTTTAATCCGATTGAAGGAACTGTACAGGATTTAGTTTTAACAACTTGACGCCATACTGGCTTAACTGGGCTCTACAAACTGCTTTGGATGTTTACTATAACCATCCTGACGTTTGGAAAAACATGCAAGTGCAAGCTATGGAATGTGATTTCTCTTGGGATACAGCATGCAAGTCATATCTTGATTTATACCACAGCCTATCAAACTAAATGGTTAAAATCGTATGAAAATTTCATACGATTTTTTGAGATGATAAAGTAAGGATTAACAATGAAAACAATCAAGGGTCTCTGTGTGCTCGATGTAGATGGTACTCTGATAGAAGAAGAGGTTATTGATTTATTGGGGAAAGAGGCAGATTGCGAAAAGGAAGTAACTCTGCTAACTACTCAAGCCATGAGTGGGAAATTAGACTTTGAATCGAGTTTAAGGCAACGTGTTTCTCTTCTAAAAAGGCTTTCTATCGATGTCTTTGATAAGATTTATCGTGAACTACACCTTAGTAAAAATGCTGCGCAATTTGTCAAAACTCTTCAAGAAAATCAGATAGCAGTTGGTTTGGTATCAGGTGGATTTACCGTCATCGTGGAAAGATTAGCAACAGATTTGGGGATTTCATTATTTACTGCTAATCAACTGGAAACAAGAGATGGATATTTAACTGGCAATCTTATTGGTCCAGTTATAAGCAGAGAAGTAAAAGAAGCAACCCTCGTGAGATGGGCTGAAGAATTACAAGTGCCTTTTGATAGAACGATTGCAATCGGTGACGGAGCTAATGACTTAAATATGCTTAAAAGTGCAGGACTTGGTATAGCCTTTTGTGCCAAGGATATTGTGAAAAAGGAAATCAATCTTCAGGTAGATGAGAGAGATTTTGGGAAAGTTTTAGAAATGATAGACTACCTTTAGATAGAAAGAGGAATCAAAATGAAAGTTGTTATCGCGCCGGACTCTTTCAAAGAGAGTCTCCCTGCAAACGAAGTAGCAGAAGCTATAAAAAGAGGATTTAAAAGGGTGATACCAGATACTGAATATCTACTTTTACCTGTTGGTGATGGAGGTGAAGGAACAGTAGACGCCATTAAAAGTTCTCTAGATCTGGAAGAAAAAACAGTCCAGGTAACCGGACCTTTTGGTGATGAGGTTCAAATACCCTACTATGAAAAAGGGGAATTAGCCCTGCTTGAAGTTGCAGATTTAATTGGTCTTGAAAAAATTCCTAATGAAAAACGAAATCCACTAGAGATTCAAACAAAGGGAATAGGTCAACTGATTCTCCATTTAATCGACCAAGGGATAAAAGATATTTACATCGGTGTCGGTGGTACGGCTAGTAACGATGGTGGTATTGGTGTTGCTTCTGGACTCGGTTATCAGTTTTACGATGAAAATGGAGTTGAACTACTAGCACATGGCCAATCTCTTTTCGATATCAAGAAAATTTCCAAGGAAAGTGTCATTCAAATTCCATCTGATGTTCATATCAAAATACTAGCAGACGTGACCAATCCACTTTGTGGACCCCGTGGCGCCACCTATACATTTGGGAAGCAAAAAGGCTTAAATCCTAATGAATTTGAAGAGGTTGACGAGGCGATTAGGCATTTTTACGAAAAGATTTCCCCGGATGTATTCATGTTAGAGGGTGCAGGAGCTGGTGGTGGCATTGCTGCTGGTTTGTGTGTATTTGCAGGAGCAGAAATCGTATCAGGCATCCACACTTGTTTGGATTTGATACAATTTGATGAAGAGGTCAAAAATGCCGACCTAGTAATTGTTGGTGAAGGTAGATTAGACTCTCAAAGTTTGGCTGGTAAGGCTCCAATCGGGGTCGCAAAAAGAACACCAAAAGGTGTTCCGGTCATTGCTATTTGTGGTAGTTTAGCTGAGGATTTACCCTCCCTACCATTTGAGAACATCATCTCCGCTTTTTCTATACTCGAAAAAAGTGAGCCATTGGAAGATAGTCTAAAAAATGCAGCCACCTATTTAGAAGATACAGCTACAAGCATTGCTCAAATCCTGTCTTTAAAAGTGTATTAACCAAACCATTTTTTCCAGAGAGAAGTTGGAGCTTTAGTTTCATTTTCTTGCCACAAATCTGAAAAGGCCTTTCGGAGGTCTTTTTCACTTGTTTGGACAGGAACATCGCTATGAATAACTAGTCCATAAGGGGAAGAATTATGATCTTCAGAAACGATGGTTGCTTGGCAGTTAGCATCTTTGGATTGTTTTAGATAGTAGACCTGCTTTTCAAACTCAACTTGAGGAGAAATCTTGACAAAAAGAGGTTCAGTTTCTTTTTTAAAGCAATCTAAAATGTTCAAAAAACCTTTTTGGAATTTGTCGTCATTTGCAGTCTCAAGATTTGCATAACCAAGGACTCGTTCCTCAAAAGTACCGAGAAAACGTCTTTGTTCATCTGGATTTAATTTAAGCCCACCATGAGCTTTTTCTAATATTTGTTTAGATACGTCTGTCATAAAAATAGTATATCACAAAACTATTCAAACAAGCGAAAAAGAAAGCGATTTCTTTATAAACTTAAGGAAAATTTGCACAAAGATAACGTTTTTTCTTGAAAAAGGTATCTTTTTGATGTATCATAGAGGTGTAAAATAATTTAACTCAAAGGAGAGTAAAAAATGTCAATTATTACTGATGTTTACGCTCGCGAAGTCCTAGACTCACGCGGTAACCCAACACTTGAAGTAGAAGTTTATACTGAATCAGGTGCTTTCGGACGTGGTATGGTTCCATCAGGAGCTTCTACTGGTGAACACGAAGCAGTTGAACTTCGCGACGGTGACAAATCTCGTTACGGTGGTCTTGGTACACAAAAAGCTGTTGACAACGTAAATAACATCATTGCTGAAGCAATTATCGGCTACGATGTACGTGATCAACAAGCTATCGACCGTGCTATGATCGCTCTTGACGGTACTCCTAACAAAGGTAAATTGGGTGCAAACGCAATCCTTGGTGTGTCTATCGCTGTAGCTCGCGCTGCTGCTGACTACCTTGAAATCCCACTTTACAGCTACCTTGGTGGATTCAACACTAAAGTTCTTCCAACTCCAATGATGAACATCATCAATGGTGGATCTCACTCAGATGCTCCAATCGCTTTCCAAGAATTCATGATCGTACCTGCTGGTGCACCTACATTCAAAGAAGCTCTTCGTTGGGGTGCTGAAATCTTCCACGCTCTTAAGAAAATCCTTAAATCTCGTGGTTTGGAAACTGCCGTAGGTGACGAAGGTGGATTTGCTCCTCGTTTCGACGGAACTGAAGATGGTGTAGAAACAATCCTTGCTGCTATCGAAGCTGCTGGTTATGTTCCAGGTAAAGACGTATTTATCGGATTTGACTGTGCATCATCAGAATTCTATGATAAAGAACGCAAAGTTTACGATTACACTAAATTCGAAGGTGAAGGAGCTGCTGTCCGCACTGCTGCTGAACAAATTGACTACCTTGAAGAATTGGTAAACAAATACCCAATCATCACTATCGAAGATGGTATGGACGAAAACGACTGGGACGGTTGGAAAGCTCTTACTGAACGTCTTGGTGGTAAAGTTCAATTGGTTGGTGACGACTTCTTCGTAACAAACACTGACTACCTTGCACGTGGTATCGAGGAAGGTGCTGCTAACTCAATCCTTATCAAAGTTAACCAAATCGGTACTCTTACTGAAACATTCGACGCTATCGAAATGGCGAAAGAAGCTGGTTACACTGCTGTTGTATCACACCGTTCAGGTGAAACTGAAGATTCAACAATCGCTGACATCGCAGTTGCAACAAACGCAGGACAAATCAAGACTGGTTCACTTTCACGTACAGACCGTATCGCTAAATACAACCAATTGCTTCGTATCGAAGACCAACTTGGTGAAGTAGCTGAATACCGTGGATTGAAATCATTCTACAACTTGAAAAAATAATCTAGTTCAGTGAACTAATAAAAGCCCTTGGATTTTCCAAGGGCTTTTGTATATTACAAGACAAGGTCAAAGAAATGCTGTCTAGTTTTCGTATTCTAGAGGTGAAAAAAGAGATTTTTAAACGTATTTTTGGTATAATAATACCCAGGAAAACTAGAGAAAAAGGAGGTTGAGATGGAAAAGTATTTATCGGTAACAACTTTGACCAAGTACCTGAAAATGAAATTTGATAAAGACCCATACTTGGAGCGGGTCTATTTAACTGGTCAAGTTTCTAATTTCCGAAAGCGCCCAACTCATCAGTATTTTTCTCTCAAGGACGATCGTTCTGTTATTCAAGCGACTATTTGGTCAGGTATTTATCAGAAACTAGGTTTTGACCTAGAAGAAGGTATGAAAATCAATGTGATTGGTCGTGTTCAAATCTATGAACCAAGCGGAAGCTACTCGATTATCATTGAAAAGGCAGAGCCAGATGGTGTTGGTGCACTTGCTATTCAGTTCGAACAATTAAAAAAGAAATTATCCGAAGAGGGTCTTTTCCAAGATCGCTTTAAACAAGCAATACCTCAGTTTGCAAAACGCATCGGCGTGGTGACTAGTCGTAGCGGAGCTGTTATCCAGGATATCATCACAACCGTAAGCAGACGCTTTCCTGGTGTGGAAATTGTCTTATATCCTACAAAAGTACAGGGTGAAGGTGCAGCAGAGGAGATTGCTCGTAATATTGCGAGAGCTAATGAACGAGAGGATTTAGATGTTCTTATCATCGGTCGTGGTGGTGGGTCCATTGAGGATCTTTGGGCCTTTAACGAAGAAATCGTTGTTCGTGCCATTTTTGAATCTCGCCTACCCGTTATCTCAAGTGTGGGGCACGAAACTGATGTAACTTTGGCTGATTTTGTAGCTGATAGGAGAGCGGCTACACCGACCGCTGCTGCAGAATTTGCAACTCCTGTTACCAAATTGGATCTTTTGACCTACTTTCAGAATCAAGAGAAACGAATGGCTACAGCAGTACAAAATATCCTGTCTAAGAAAGAGAAAGCTTTACAGGTCCTAAGTCAGTCTGTTATTTTTAGGCAACCTGAACGCTTGTACGATGGTTATTTACAGCGATTGGATCAGTTACAGCTTCGTCTTAAACAAAGTGTAAGTTCAGTTCTCGTTAGACAACAACAAAGAGTCTTGGAACAAGTTCATCGCCTAGAACAATTATCACCAATTAACAAGATTCAGCGCTACCAAGACCGTCTACTACAATTAAAAAAATTAATGCGTAGTCAGATGGCTGTGACTTATGATGCTAAAGTTGCTGAGGTAAAACGCTTGTCAGAAGCGCTAGTGATGTTAGATACTAGCCGAATCGTGGCAAGAGGTTATGCCATTGTCAAAAAAGAAGATGCTGTGGTATCTTCAGCAAAAGATTTGAAAGTAAATGACCAAGTTATGCTGATGATGCGAGATGGTCAGGTAGAATTAGAGGTTAAAGATGTCAAAACAAAAGAAATTTGAGGAAAATTTAGCAGAACTTGAAGCGATTGTTCAGAGTTTAGAAAATGGTGAAATTGCACTAGAAGATGCCATTGCTGCTTTTCAAAAAGGAATGGTTCTTTCAAAAGAATTGCAAGCAACACTTGATAAAGCAGAAAAGACATTGGTTAAAGTCATGCAAGAAGATGGAACAGAAAGCGAACTTCTATGAACAAGCAAGAAAAATTAGCTATGGTCGAGTCAGCTCTTGAGGAGTTTTATGGTGACCAGCAATTTGCATTAAGCTTAAGAGAAGCAGTTCTTTATTCCATACATGCTGGAGGTAAAAGGATTCGGCCATATCTGCTTTTAGAAGTTTTAGAGGCCTTAAAGGTTCCTATTACATTAGCTCATGCCCAGATTGCTGCAGCTCTTGAGATGATTCACACTGGAAGTTTGATCCATGATGATCTTCCTGCTATGGATGATGATGATTTCGACGTGGACGTTTGACCAATCATAAAGTGTATGGAGAGGCCCTAGCTATTTTGGCAGGAGATGCGCTTTTCCTGGATCCCTATGCCTTGATAGCCCGCGCAGATTTACCGAGCCAAACTAAGGTAGATTTGATGGCGAACTTATCACTTGCTTCTGGAAGTATGGGGATGGTAGCCGGTCAAGTGTTAGATATGGAAGGTGAAGGGAAACATTTAAGCTTAGAAGCCCTTCAGACTATCCATGCTAACAAGACTGGAAAACTTTTAGCTTTTCCAGTTCAAGCGGCTGGCATCATTGCAGGTTTGGATGAAAATCTTCAAAAACAACTAGAAACAGTTGGAGAACTGATTGGACTTGCTTTCCAAGTCAGAGATGACGTCCTTGATGTTACGGCTAGTTTTGAAGAAATCGGTAAAACACCTCAGAAAGATTTGCAAGCTGAGAAATCAACCTATCCTGCCTTGTTAGGATTGGATGAGGCAAAAGTTTTTTGTAACCAAACTTTGGATCAGGCTAATGAAAAATTAGATGTGATTAGCCAATTAGTCGACTTTGAGAAAGAACCAATCGTAAAAATAGTAGAAAGTTTGAGAATCAATGCCTAAGGAAAGAGTAGATGTACTTGCCTACAAACAGGGCTTATTTGAAACAAGAGAACAAGCTAAGCGTGGCGTAATGGCTGGTTTGGTTGTCGCTGTTCTAAATGGCGAGCGTTTCGACAAGCCGGGAGAAAAATCCCAGATGATACAGAATTGAAACTCAAGGGAGAGAAACTTAAGTATGTGAGCCGAGGCGGCTTGAAACTTGAAAAAGCCTTAGAGAAGTTTGGGATATCAGTTGAAGGCAAAACGACCATTGACATCGGAGCATCTACAGGTGGCTTTACCGATGTCATGTTGCAAAATGGTGCAAAACTGGTTTATGCCGTTGATGTTGGGACCAATCAGCTAGCCTGGAAATTACGCCAAGATTCACGTGTTATCAGCATGGAGCAATTTAACTTTCGTTATGCTGAAAAAAATGACTTTGAAGAAGAGCCAAGTTTCGCAAGTATCGATGTGAGTTTTATTTCTTTGAGTCTCATTTTACCGGCTCTACATAGAATATTGGTCGACCAAGGGGAAGTTGTTGCACTCATAAAACCACAGTTTGAAGCAGGCCGAGAACAGATTGGTAAAAATGGGATTATCAGAGATGCCAAAGTTCACCAAAATGTTTTAGAATCAGTTACTAAAATGGCAGTTGATGTAGGATTCTCAGTCTTAGGATTGGATTTCTCTCCAATTCAAGGTGGACACGGGAATATTGAGTTTCTTGCTTATTTACGTAAAGAAGAACATGCAAGCAACCAAGTAGTTTCTGAAGTAGAAAAAGTAGTAGAAAAAGCACATAGAGAGTTTAAAGATGAATAAAAAAGAAAGACTTGAAAAGATTAGAAGATTTGTGACGGATTATCAAATCGGCACACAAGAAGAAATCGTTGAACACTTGAGAGAAGCAGGCATCTCTGCTACTCAAGCAACTGTTTCACGAGATATCAAAGAATTAGGGATTGTAAAAATTCCTTTGAAAGACAATACATATGTCTATGAATTACCAAAGTCAGTAGTTAAAAGTTTACAGTTAGCTGAGAACAATATCGAAAGTTTCGAAAGAATGGGTAATCTCATCAACTTAGATGTTATTCCTGGGAATACAATTTTTGTAAAAAGTCAATTGACTCAAACATTTTCGGATATGATTTTTAGCTGTTTAGCAGATGATAACTCAATTTTAATTGTGGCGCGAACTGAAGAAGCAGCTGTAGAGATTGTTGAACAAGTTAAAAAGTGGTAGGACCTTATGTTACTTGAAATTTCAATTAAAAACTTTGCCATCATTGAGGCTATTTCACTTAATTTTGAGAAGGGAATGACAGTTCTGACGGGGGAAACCGGTGCTGGGAAATCAATCATCATCGATGCCATGAATATGATGCTGGGAGCAAGAGCCACAACGGACGTTATTCGTCATGGTGCTCCTAAGGCTGAAATCGAAGGTCTTTTCTCGGTTGAAAACAGTCATGCTTTGCAAATGATTTTTGATGAGCAAGGAATAGAGTTAGGTGATGAAATCATCATCCGTCGTGAAATTTTACAAAACGGGCGTAGTGTTAGTCGTGTCAATGGACAGATGGTTAATCTATCTGTTCTTCGCTCAATTGGACAGTATCTGGTTGATATCCATGGCCAACATGATCAAGAAGAGTTAATGCGTCCCCAATTGCACATTCAGATGCTTGATGGGTTTGGTGATGCAGATTTTCTGGAACTGAAGCAAGCCTATCAGACAAACTTTGATGCTTATCGTAAAATGCGTAAGCAACTTCTTGAGATTAAGAAAAATCAAGAAGAGCACAAGGCTCGTATTGAAATGTTGGAATTTCAGATGGCTGAAATTGAATCTGCGTCCTTACAGCCAGGTGAAGACCTCAAACTAAACCAACAACGAGATAAACTTCTAAATCATAAAAATATTGCTGATACGTTGACTAATGCTTATACAATGCTAGATAATGAAGAATTTTCAAGTCTAGCTAACGTGCGTTCAGCTATGAATGATATGGAAAGTTTAGAAGACTATGATGCAGAGTATCGTGAAATCTCGACCTCTCTATCTGAATCCTATTATGTTTTAGAAGATGTCACTAAGCGTTTAGAGGATATTATCGAAGATTTAGATTTCGATGGCAATCGCTTGATGCAGATTGAAAACCGTTTAGATCTTATTCATGCCATCACACGTAAGTATGGCGGAAATGTTGACGATGTTTTGCTGTATTTTGCTAAAATAACAGAAGAATACAATCTACTAACTGGTAATCATCTATCTTCAGATGACATGGAAGCAGAACTCAAAAAGTTAGAAGTAAGTCTAGTTGATTTAGCAAGCCAGCTTTCATCTGCTCGTCACAATCTCGCCAAACAATTAGAGAGCGAGATTCAGCAAGAACTCAAAGATCTCTATATGGAAAAGGCTAAGTTTCAGGTTCAGTTTACAAATGCTAAATTTAGTCGTGAAGGTAATGAGAGTGTTGAATTTTATATTTCAACCAACCCTGGTGAAGACTTTAAACCATTAGTGAAAGTAGCATCTGGTGGTGAGTTGTCTCGTCTCATGTTGGCTATCAAGTCTGCTTTTTCTCGCAAGGAAGGCAAGACCAGCATTGTATTTGATGAAGTAGACACTGGAGTTTCAGGGCGTGTGGCTCAAGCCATTGCTCAAAAAATTCATAAAATTGGTCAGCATGGCCAAGTATTAGCGATATCCCATCTACCACAAGTCATTGCTATCGCAGATTATCAGTTCTTTATTGAAAAGATTAGTGATGAGCATTCGACTGTGTCTACTGTTCGTCTCTTGACTTTAGAAGAACGCGTAGAGGAAGTTGCCAAGATGTTGGCAGGGGAGAATGTGACAGATGCCGCTCTTACACAGGCTAGAGAATTATTGCAAAGTAAGGAGAAATAAATGACAGACTATTATGTAATTGGAGATGTTCACGGAAAAGCAGGAATGCTTGAAGACCTTCTTAAAACATGGGATGGCAAACCCAATTACTCTTTCTTGGTGATCTAATCGATAGAGGGGAAGATAGTCGTCGTGTTCTTGAGATGGTCAAGGACTTGGTTGAAAATCATGGAGCGATTTGCATTTCAGGAAATCACGAGTACATGTTTTTAACCTGGTTGGATAATCCTGAAGAAAGCTATGATCATTACCGTAGAAATGGTGGGGATACAACTATTAATTCTATTTTAGGTCGCCCGCTAGATGCACCAGTAGATGGTGTCGAAGATGCAAAGCGTGTTGAAACGGAAGCAGCAGACTTAGTTGAATTTATACGTCAGATGCCTTTTGTAATTGAAACTGAAAAGTATATCTTTGTTCATGCTGGAATTGATCTAACCTTGGATGACTGGCATGAAACAACAGACTACAAGAAAGTCTGGCTCAGAAAACCATTCCACGAGGCGCCTAATCACACAGGAAAAACAATTGTCTTTGGTCATACACCAGTCTATGGTTTATTAGATCAAAAACCAGGTACTCCAGAACTTTGGATTACAGAAGATGGTAAGATTGGAATGGATGGAGGAGCAGTCTATGGCGGTGTCCTTCATGGAATCGTCTTTACCGAGCAAGGCATGACTGACCATTATTTTATTGAAAATGACGGCTTTGTTGCCGAAGATTAGTACTCCTAGCAGGGTATGGTCTTGTCAAAATATTAAAAACAATTTATAATTAATAGATACCCTTAAAGGAAGAGAATCATGAACGTAGAAGAACTAAAAAAACGACAGGAGAAGATACGTAACTTCTCGATTATCGCTCATATTGACCATGGAAAATCAACTTTGGCAGACCGTATTTTGGAGGCTACAGAGACGGTTTCTAGTCGCGAAATGCAAGCTCAACTATTAGATAGTATGGACTTAGAACGTGAGCGTGGAATTACCATCAAGCTGAATGCTATTGAACTAAATTATACTGCTAAAGACGGCGAGACCTATATCTTCCACTTAATTGATACACCAGGACACGTTGACTTTACTTATGAGGTGTCACGTTCTCTTGCTGCCTGTGAGGGCGCAATTTTGGTTGTTGATGCTGCCCAAGGGATTGAGGCTCAAACACTTGCAAATGTATACCTGGCTTTGGACAATGATTTGGAAATCCTTCCAGTTATTAACAAGATTGACTTGCCTGCTGCAGATCCTGAGCGCGTGCGTACAGAAATTGAAGATGTCATTGGTCTGGATGCGAGTGAGGCTGTATTAGCTTCGGCAAAAGCTGGAATCGGTATTGAAGATATTTTGGAGCAAATTGTCGAAAAAGTTCCAGCACCAACTGGTGACGTATCAGCACCACTTAAGGCTTTGATTTTCGACTCAGTTTATGACGCTTACCGTGGGGTTATCCTCCAAGTTCGTGTCATGGATGGGGTAGTTAAACCTGGCGATAAGATTAAACTCATGAGCAATGGTAAAACCTTTGATGTGACAGAAGTTGGAATCTTCACACCTAAAGCGGTAGGACGTGACTTCCTAGCAACTGGTGACGTTGGTTATATTGCAGCCTCAATCAAGACTGTTCAAGATACCCGTGTGGGTGACACCGTAACTTTGGCGACAAATCCAGCAACTGAACCTCTTTCTGGATACAAACAAATGAATCCGATGGTCTTTGCAGGTCTGTACCCAATTGAGTCAAACAAGTACAATGACCTTCGTGAAGCTCTTGAAAAATTGCAGCTCAATGATGCCAGTCTTCAATTTGAACCAGAGACATCTCAGGCACTTGGATTTGGTTTCCGTTGTGGTTTCCTTGGACTTCTCCATATGGATGTTATCCAAGAACGTTTAGAGCGTGAGTTTAACATTGACCTCATCATGACGGCTCCGTCTGTTATCTACAAGGTCAATCAGACTGATGGTGAGTCTATGGATGTATCGAATCCATCCGAGTTTCCAGACCCTACTAAGATTGCAACGATTGAAGAACCTTATGTAAAAGCACAAATCATGGTTCCTCAGGAATTTGTAGGAGCGGTTATGGAACTAGCTCAGCGCAAACGTGGTGACTTTGTGACTATGGACTATATCGATGATAACCGTGTCAATGTGATCTATCAAATTCCACTTGCTGAAATTGTCTTTGATTTCTTTGACAAGCTCAAATCTTCAACACGTGGCTATGCAAGCTTTGACTATGAACTGTCAGAGTATCGTCCATCTAAACTGGTTAAAATGGATATCCTTCTCAATGGGGACAAGGTGGATGCACTCAGCTTTATCGTTCACAAGGACTTTGCTTATGAACGTGGGAAACTCATCGTTGATAAACTCAAAAAAATCATTCCTCGCCAACAGTTCGAAGTTCCTATTCAGGCAGCTATTGGGCATAAGATTGTGGCACGTACAGATATCAAGGCTCTTCGTAAACGTTCTTGCTAAATGTTACGGTGGTGACGTATCTCGTAAACGCAAACTCCTTGAAAAACAAAAAGCTGGTAAGAAACGAATGAAAGCCATCGGTTCTGTAGAAGTACCTCAGGAAGCCTTCCTCAGCGTCTTGAGTATGGATGAAGAATAATTTGGTCTTATGACTCAGATTTCATAGAATACAGTTTTCTTTTGACACTGATCTTTTCTTTCATTAGAATAGAAGTGAAAGGAGAATGATTATGAAAAAAATCATCAGCTTATCTACACTTTTAGTGTGTTGCCTTTGCCTCGCTGCTTGTAATAGTTCAAAAACTAAAAAAGAAGTAGCTTCAGAAACAACATCAGTTCAAGAAAGTACCACAACACAAGATACAACAACTGTAGCCGAATCAACTATAAAAGATACACAGGTGATTGGGTCAGATGCCTATGGTTATGTAAAGGTTCCAAAATCATGGATTCATTTTACAGAAGTTGAGGGTGGTGATGATATTCAGTACTGTGATGGTACTGACATCAATATTGTAACCTTAAATACATTTAAACCAGAACATCTAGGCGTTAGTGAAAGTGAATATGCTGCTCTTGATGCTGTTCAAGTTTCTACTAGTGTCTATCAAACCAAACAACAAAGTAAGGATTTCTCTAAAGTTTGGGGTTCCAAGTCAAAAATTGGTGGTTATGATGCCTATGTTGTGAACTGTATTGCTAAAAATGGGAAATATCTAGTCATCTGGATCTTTAAGTCAGATGACGGTAAGTTTAGATACGTTTCTCTAGAAGGAACACCTGAAGTATTGAAAGACATGCTTCCTTTGATTGAACAAAGTTGGACTGCGAAAAAAGATTAAATAAAAAAACAGGATTTTTATCCTGTTTTTTATTTACCTTTCCTTAAAACTATGTGTAATGGTTTGTTGTTTGAAATCAAACAAAAAAAATAAAAATCAAACAAAATACAACAAAAAAATATTGACAACGGTTTCATATAGTGTTATACTTGTATCATAAAAGTTAAATATGAAGGGAGAAGGTCATGGGATTAGATCATTTCTTCAGCAAAGACTTAGTCTTTTGTCTAGAAGCGGATAATCAAGAGCAACTATTTGATCAAGTTGCAACCCTATTAGAAGAAAAGAAAGTTGTTACGGATACCTATCGATCGGCATTGATTGAACGTGAAAAAATGTTCCCAACTGGTTTAGATATGGAATTTCTTGGGAAGGACTTGCCGAATGTAGCAATCCCTCACACAGACACGATTCATAATTTAACTGAAAACGTTGTTGTGGTTCGCCTAGCGAAACCAGTAACATTCCACAATATGATTGCTCCTGACAAGGAAGTAGAAGTATCATTACTCTTCTTTATCATCAATAATTCAAGTTCAAGTCAAACAAATATTCTTGCTCAATTGATGGACTTCTTTACAGGTGACGGTCATCTTGAAGCACTCTCTAAGATTACAGAGCCTGAAGCTTTGTACCAATATATCTCAGAAGCAACTGCTTAATTTATTAATAAATAGAAACTAAAATGGAGGAAATCCAAATGATTAAAATTCTTGCTGCATGTGGTGCAGGTGTTAACTCAAGCCACCAAATTAAAAGCGCTCTAGAAGAAGAGCTATCTAGCCGTGGATACGACGTACAGTGTGACGCAGTTATGGTTAAAGATGTCAACGAAGACTTGATTAAAGGTTATGATATCTTCACACCGATCGCTGCTACTGATTTAGGTTTTGATCCTGGTATTCCAGTTGTTGAAGCTGGACCGATCTTGTTCCGTATTCCAGCGATGAGCGCTCCAGTCTATGACAATATTGAAGCAGCAATCAAAGAACACGGATTAAGTTAATTATCATTTTGTCAATATTCCATAACACATAATAAAGGGGGAAAAATTATGGATTTCATTATCAATTTAGCCAATGAATTCTTTAAACCAATCTTGGCTATGGGTGGCCCAATCATCATGCTGATCATTTTGACAGTATTGGCCTTGCTTTCGGAGTTAAATTCTCTAAAGCACTTGAAGGTGGTATCAAACTAGCCATCGCACTTACTGGTATCGGTGCTATCATCGGAATGCTTAACGGAGCTTTCTCAGCTTCACTTGCGAAATTCGTTGAAAATACTGGTATTCAATTGACCATCACCGACGTTGGTTGGGCACCACTTGCAACAATCACTTGGGGATCTGCATGGACTCTATACTTCTTGCTAGTTATGTTGATTGTCAACATTGTAATGCTTGCAATGAAGAAAACAGACACACTTGACGTTGATATCTTCGATATCTGGCACTTGTCTATCACAGGTCTTTTGATTAAATGGTATGCTGACAAGAGTGGAGTTGGTCAAGGGGTTTCTCTTTTCATCGCGACTGCAGCAGTTGTTCTTGTAGGGGTTCTTAAAATTATTAACTCTGACTTGATGAAACCAACATTCGACGATCTTCTTAATGCACCAAGTTCATCACCAATGACTTCAACTCACATGAACTACATGATGAACCCAGTTATCATGGTTTTGGACAAGATTTTTGATAAATTCTTCCCAGGTCTTGATAAATACGACTTTGACGCTGCAAAATTGAACAAGAGAATCGGTTTCTGGGGATCTAAATTCTTCATCGGTTTCATCCTTGGTATCGTTATCGGTTTGATGGGAACTCCACATCCAGTTGCAGGTGTAGAAGGTGCGGATAAATGGGAACTTGTTATTAAAGGTTGGTTGTCACTTGGTTTGACTGCCGGTGTCTGCTTGGAGCTCTTCTCATTGATCGGTTCATGGTTCATCGCAGCCGTAGAACCACTTTCACAAGGTATTACAAACGTTGCTACTAAACGTCTTCAAGGACGTAAATTCAACATCGGTCTTGACTGGCCATTTATCGCTGGTCGCGCTGAAATCTGGGCTTGTGCGAACGTACTTGCACCAATCATGTTGGTTGAAGCAGTGCTTCTTTCTAATGTCGGAAATGGTATCTTGCCACTTGCTGGTATCATCGCAATGGGTGTAACTCCAGCGCTCTTGGTAGTTACTCGTGGTAAATTGCTCCGTATGATCATCTTCGGAACACTCTTGTTGCCACTCTTCCTTCTTTCAGGTACACTTATCGCACCATTTGCAACAGATCTTGCTAAAAGTGTAGGTGCCTTCCCAGAAGGTGTGAGCCAAACTCAATTGATCACTCACTCAACACTTGAAGGACCAATCGAAACTTCTTGGTTGGACAATTGGTAACACTACAACAGGTGATATCAAAGCAATTATTGGTGCAGTAATCTTCCTTACTTTCTATATCGGTATTTTCGCATGGTACAGAAAACAAATGATCAAACGTAACGAAGAATACGCAGCAAACGCAAAATAATTTGCTCCTAAAAATGTAAATTGTTAAAACTAGGTTGTCAGTTTCCACTATGGAGCAGTCAGCCTAGTTTTTTTAGAAAATTGGAGGTAAGAGTCGTGTTTGTATTAAAATCAGATCAATTAGATGTGGAGTTTCAAACTCTTGGTGGTACACTATCTTCTATAAAGGATAAAGACGGTGTAGAGTATTTGTGGCAGGGCAATCCAACCTATTGGAGTGGACAAGCTCCTGTATTATTCCCAATTTGTGGGTCAGTTAGGAATGATACGGTCCTTTATGACAATGAAGATGGTAGTCAAGTAAAAGGTAAGATCCCTCGACATGGTTTAGTGAGAAAAAAAGAATTTCAATTAGTGGAACAAACAGATAATTCTGTCACATTTGCGATAGAAGATGACGAGGAAATGTATGCAAATTACCCTTATCATTTTCGTTTAGAAATTACTTATACAGTGACTGGTAAAATAGTACGAACACAGTATAAGATCTATAATAAAGAATCTGAAAAGAGCATGCCATACTTTATCGGTGGACATCCTGGTTTTAACTGTCCACTACTTGAAGACGAGGTATATGAAGATTACTATCTTGAATTTGAAAAGGTAGAAACTTGTACAGTTCCCAAACCATTCCCAGAAACAGGAATGCTAGATTTTAAAGATAGAAGTAGCTGGTTAGAAAATCAAAAAGAATTAGACTTGAATTATGACTTCTTTAGCTACGATGCTGTTACTTTAGACAACATAGAATCTCGTTCTGTTTCTTTGAAGTCACGAAAACATGATAAAGGTTTAAAACTGCATTTTGAAGAGTTTCCAAATTTAATCGTATGGTCAACTCTTAATAAAGGTCCGTTTATTGCCTTGGAACCATGGTCAGGTTTGTCTACTTCGCTCGAAGAAGGAGATAGACTGGAAGATAAGAAAGATGTTAAAGTTTTGAAACCTGGCGATTTTGATCAACTTGGATTTGATATCGAAATTTTATAAAAAATAAACAAAAACAAACATAAAATGTTGACTTTTCCAACTAATAGTAGTATATTATGTTTATAAAGAACAATTTGTGTTTATTTTTAACAAATTTATTGTTTTAGTTTTTTTCTCTGAAGAAAACTCGTTAAGAATGAAAGAAGTGATTCATTCTTAATTAAAAATATTGTCAAAAAAACTACTAGTGATTTTTTTGAAAAAGGTGATTTTAACTGAATTCAAAAAAATTTTTTTACTAGTCTATAATAAAAAAAGGAGTATACAATATGTCTATTGTTATTGGTGCAGATGCTGCAGGTTCAAGATTGAAAGAAGTTGTAAAAGACTTCTTGGAAAAAGAAAACTTCCACGTTGTGGATGTTACAGCAGAAGGTCAAGACTTCGTTGATGTAACTCTTGCAGTTGCAGAAGAAGTCAAGAAAGAAGAACAAAACCTTGGTATTGTAATCGATGCTTATGGTGCAGGTCCATTTATGGTAGCGACTAAGATTAAAGGAATGGTTGCTGCAGAAGTTTCTGATGAACGTTCAGCTTATATGACTCGCGGTCACAACAACTCACGTATGATTACGATGGGAGCTCAACTTGTTGGGGACGAATTGGCTAAAAATATTGCTAAAGGATTTGTAAATGGTAAGTACGACGGCGGTCGTCACCAAATCCGTGTCGACATGTTGAACAAAATGTGCTAATTTTTATATTGAATGAAAGGTAAGATAAAATGAGAATTGCAATCGGATGTGACCACATCGTAACAAATGAAAAAATGGCAGTTTCAGAATTTTTGAAATCAAAAGGACATGAAGTCATCGACTTTGGTACTTATGACCACGCTCGTACACACTACCCAATCTTTGGTAAAAAAGTTGGTGAAGCAGTAGTTAGCGGCCAAGCTGATCTTGGTGTATGTATCTGTGGAACAGGTGTAGGTATCAATAACGCTGTTAATAAAGTTCCAGGTGTTCGTTCTGCTTTGGTTCGTGATATGACAACAGCTCTTTATGCAAAAGAACAATTGAATGCAAACGTAATCGGATTCGGTGGTAAAATCACTGGTGAATTGCTTATGTGCGATATCATTGAAGCTTTCATCAATGCTGAATACAAACCATCTGAAGAAAACAAAAAATTGATTGCTAAAATCCAACACGTTGAAACTCATAATGATCATCAAACAGATGCCAATTTCTTTACAGAATTCCTAGAAAAATGGGATCGTGGTGAATACCATGACTAAGGGGTGACCTATGATTTTAACAGTCACCATGAACCCATCCATTGATATTTCATATCCTTTGGATGAATTGAAAATTGACACTGTCAACCGTGTTGTAGATGTTACTAAAACGGCTGGTGGTAAAGGTTTAAACGTTACACGAGTTCTATCAGAATTTGGAGACTCAGTAGCTGCAACTGGACTTGTTGGCGGTAAGCTTGGTGAATTTCTAGTAGAAAATATTGACGATAAAGTGAGTAAACGTTTCTTCTCAATCCAAGGAGAAACACGCAACTGTATCGCAATACTACATGGAGAAAACCAAACCGAAATTCTTGAAAAAGGCCCTGAGGTTCAAGATAAAGAAGGCCAAGATTTTCTTCATCACTTCAAGGCACTTTTGGAAAGTGTTGAAGTAGTTGCTATTTCAGGAAGTCTACCTGCTGGACTTCCAGTTGATTACTATGCTAGTTTGGTTGAACTTGCTAATCAAGCAGGGAAACCTGTAGTATTGGACTGTTCAGGCGCAGCTCTTCAGGCTGTTCTTGAATCTCCACATAAACCAACAGTTATCAAACCAAATAATGAAGAGTTGTCTCAACTTTTAGGAAGAGAAATTTCTAAAGACTTGGATGAGCTAAAAGAAGTTCTTCAAGAACCATTATTTGATGGGATCGAGTGGATTATCGTTTCATTAGGCGCTAATGGTGCCTTTGCAAAACACGGTGATACATTCTATAAAGTAGATATTCCAAGAATCCAAGTTGTAAACCCAGTTGGTTCGGGTGATTCTACTGTGGCAGGGATTTCTTCAGGTCTTTTTCATAAAGAATCTGATCAAGAACTGTTGACTAAGGCTAATGTCCTTGGTATGCTTAATGCTCAAGAAAATGACCGGTCATGTCAATATGGCCAACTATCAAGGTCTATATGACCAATTAATTGTAAAAGAGGTATAAAATGGTTTTAACAGAAAATAAACGCGCTTGTATGCAAAAACTCTCAGATGAGAATGGTATCATTTCAGCCCTTGCTTTTGACCAACGTGGTGCTTTGAAACGCCTCATGGCTCAATACCAAACAGAAGAGCCAACAGTAGCACAAATGGAAGAATTGAAAGTATTGGTTGCGGATGAATTGACTAAATACGCTTCATCTATGCTTCTTGACCCTGAGTATGGACTTCCTGCTACTAAAGCTCTTGATCCAAATGCTGGTCTTCTTCTTGCTTATGAAAAAACTGGATACGACACTACAAGCACAAAACGTTTACCTGACTGTTTGGATGTTTGGTCTGCAAAACGTATTAAAGAACAAGGTGCAGATGCTGTTAAGTTCTTGCTTTACTATGACGTTGATAGCTCTGACGAACTCAACCAACAAAAACAAGCCTACATTGAACGTATTGGTTCTGAGTGTGTAGCTGAAGATATTCCATTCTTCCTTGAAATCTTGGCTTACGATGAAAAGATTGCGGACGCAGGTTCTGCTGAATACGCTAAAGTAAAACCACACAAGGTTATCGGTGCTATGAAGGTCTTCTCAGACCCACGCTTTAACATTGATGTCTTGAAAGTGGAAGTTCCAGTTAACGTGAAATACGTTGAAGGATTTGGCGATGGCGAAATCGTTCATACTCGTGAAGAAGCAGCAGCCTTCTTTAAAGCTCAAGACGAAGCTACTAACTTGCCATACATCTACTTGAGTGCAGGTGTATCAGCTAAGCTCTTCCAAGAAACTCTTGTATTTGCCCACGAATCAGGTGCAAACTTTAACGGTGTTCTTTGTGGACGTGCAACATGGGCTGGATCAGTTGAAGCTTATATTAAAGACGGTGAAGCAGCAGCTCGCGAATGGCTTCGTACGACTGGTTTTGAGAACATCGATGAACTCAACAAAGTTCTTAAAACAACAGCAACTTCATGGACCGAACGTGTGTAAGTTCTTCATTGAAAACATTTATAAAATAAAAAAAGTCTCACCAATGGTGAGGCTTTTTAAGGTGTCGATTTAATAATATTTGTTTGTTTGGACAAAGCTTTTAGAGTTTCTTCGTTAAGTTTTGAATCTGAAATAATTGTATCGATATCAGCAATATTATAGAAAGTGTAAAAATCGAACTTATCAAATTTACTATGGTCAGCTAAGAGAATTTTTTTATTGGCATTTTTTAATGCTAGTTTTTTTGAATTTCGCCTTCATCTTCGCTAAAAGTAGCAATAGCTTGATCTTTAATTCCATTACAGCTAACAAAAAGCTTTTAGAGAATTGAAGACTATCAATGTCCTGGAGCGTTAAGGTCCCGACAAAGGCTCCTGTGATTTCTCGATAATTCCCACCAATTAGAATTAAATCAGTCAATTTTTCGTTCATTCAAAAATAATGAAAACTGGAAGGCTATTTGTTACGACGCGAATATTATCAATTGGAAGTTCACGAGCAAAGAACTCGAGAGTAGTCCCAGGACCGATAAAGATGGTTTCTCTTTCTTCGACTAATTGGCCAGCAAAACGAGCAATTTCTTGTTTTTCGGCGATTTGTAAACCTTGTTTTTCGACGTTAGAGCGTTCATTTGCCAAAAAAGAACCAGAACGAAGCTTTTCGGCACCTCCATGAACTCGAACAAGTAGATCCTTGTCAGCTAGTTCTTGTAGATAACGCCGAGCAGTCATATCTGAAATATCTAAACGATTCATTATCTCTTTAACAGTGATTGTACCTTTGGTATTGACAATTTCTAAAATCATATCAAGTTTTTCTTGTTTTAGCATTGAATCACCCCCATATCTAATATTATTCTATCATATTTTAAACATCTAATCAACATAAAGAACAAAAATAAACAAAAACAAAAAACATCTGTGTTTGTTTTTAACTCAGATGTTTTTTATTTATATTTAATCTAATCCGTAGTTATAATCATCGTCCTGCATCGCCTCAACTTCACCAAGCAGATATCCATTACCAACTTGAGAGAAGAAGTCGTGGTTAGATGTACCAGTTGAAATTCCATTCATAACAATTGGGTTTACATCGTCAGCTGAGTCAGGGAAGAGCGGATCTTGTCCTAGATTCATAAGTGCTTTATTGGCATTGTAGCGAAGGAATGTTTTCACTTCTTCAGTCCAACCAACACCATCATAAAGGCTTTCTGTATAACCTTCTTCATTTTCATAAAGTGTGTAAAGAAGGTCGTACATCCATTCTTTTAATTTTTCTTGCTCTTCGTCAGGTAATTCATTGAATCCAAGTTGGAATTTATAACCAATGTAGGTTCCGTGAACGGACTCGTCACGAATGATGAGTTTGATGATTTCAGCAACGTTAGCCAACTTGTTATTTCCTAGATAGTAGAGCGGAGTGAAGAAACCAGAGTAGAAGAGGAAGGTTTCAAGAAATACACTAGCTACTTTCTTTTCAAGTGGTGTTCCGTTAAGGTAAATCTCATTGATGATTTGTGCCTTTTTCTGAAGATATGGGTTTGTATCGGTCCATTCAAAGATTTCTTCAATCTCAGACTTGGTATTCAAGGTTGAGAAAATAGAAGAATAAGATTTAGCATGAACAGATTCCATAAATTGAATGTTATTAAACACAGCTTCTTCGTGAGGAGTGCGAATATCGGCACGGAGAGCATTAACCCCGGTTTCAGACTGCATTGTATCCAAAAGTGTCAAACCACCAAAGACTTTTCCTACTAAGTCTTTTTCTTTATTCGATAACTTTCTCCAGTCATCCAAGTCATTAGATAAGGGAATACGTGTATCTAACCAAAATTGTTCTGTTAGTTTTTCCCATGTTGATTTATCGATGACATCTTCGATGGCATTCCAGTTAATGGCTTTGTAGTAAGTTTCCATTACAAATCTCTTTCTTTTGATTTTAATAAAATAAGGATAAATGTTGTATCGCTCTAAGATTGGGCTACCGCACAAAAAGTCGGTATTCCGACTTTTTGTTGTTGCCTAATCTTAGTATAGAGGTTATAAGTTAGTCCTTAAATCACACAGCTTTCACATTGGTTAGCACCAACTTCACCACCGTCATCTGTATAAGTACGAACGTAGTAGATCGACTTGATACCCTTGTTAAAGGCGTAGTTACGAAGGATAGACAAATCACGTGTTGTTTGTTTGTTTTCTTTCTTCCATTCGTAAAGACCTGTTGGGATATCACTACGCATGAAGAGAGTAAGTGAAAGCCCTTGGTCTACGTGCTCAGTTGCAGCAGCATAGACATCGATAACCTTACGCATATCCATATCGTATGCAGAAGTGTAGTAAGGGATGGTGTCAGTTGACAATCCAGCTGCAGGATAGTAAATCTTACCGATTTTCTTCTCTTGACGTTCTTCAATACGTTGAGTGATTGGGTGGATAGAAGCTGATACGTCGTTGATGTAGCTGATAGAACCATTTGGTGCTACAGCTAAACGGTTTTGGTGGTAAAGGCCATCTGCTTTCACTTTATCACGAAGTTCTGCCCAATCCTCTGCACTTGGGATAAAGATATCTTTAAAGAGTTCTTTAACGCGTTCAGATTTTGGAACAAATTGACCAGATGTGTACTTATCAAAGTAAGTACCGTTTGCGTAGTCTGATTTTTCAAAGTTGTGGAAGGTAACGCCACGTTCACGCGCGATGTTGTTTGATTCCACGAGGGTCCAGTAGTTCATGAGCATAAAGTAAATGCTAGTGAACTCAATAGACTCAGGCGATCCGTATTCGATCAATTGTTGGGCAAGATAGCTGTGAAGCCCCATAGCTCCAAGTCCGAATGTGTGTGCCTGGCTATTTCCGTGGTCGATAGTAGGAACAGCTACGATGTGAGAACTATCAGTAACGAAGGTTAAGGCACGTACCATAGCTCGAATTGAGCGACCAAAGTCAGGTGAAGTCATCATGTTGACTACGTTTGTTGAACCAAGGTTACATGAAACGTCAGTACCCATTTGAACAAATTCTTGTGCATCGTTGATAAGACTTGGTTCTTGAACCTGAAGAATCTCTGAACACAAGTTACTCATGATGATCTTACCATCAACAGGATTTGCGCGGTTAGCAGTGTCGATATTAACGACATACGGATAGCCAGATTCTTGTTGCAATTTAGAAATTTCAGTTTCCAAATCACGAGCCTTGATTTTTGTCTTACGGATGTTTGGATTTGCAACTAATTCATCGTATTTTTCAGTGATATCAATATAGTTGAAAGGTACGCCGTACTCTTTTTCAACAGAATAAGGACTGAAGAGATACATTTCTTCATTTTTACGTGCCAATTCGTAGAATTTATCTGGTACCACAACACCAAGTGATAGAGTCTTCACACGAACTTTTTCATCGGCATTTTCTTTCTTAGTAGAAAGGAAGGCGATAATGTCTGGGTGGAAGACGTTGAGGTAAACAACCCCTGCACCTTGACGTTGTCCCAATTGGTTTGAGTAAGAGAAGCTATCTTCAAAAAGCTTCATAACTGGAACGACACCAGAAGCAGCACCTTCATATCCTTTGATAGGGGCTCCGGCTTCACGAAGGTTGCTGAGGGAAATTCCGACACCGCCACCGATACGTGAAAGTTGAAGAGCTGAGTTGATAGAACGTCCGATAGAGTTCATATCATCTGTTACTTGAATCAAGAAACAGGACACCAATTCACCACGGCGTGCACGACCTGCATTTAGGAAAGATGGTGTAGCAGGTTGGTAGCGTTGGTGAATGATTTCATTTGCGATATCAATTGCGATAGCTTCATCGCCATCAGCAAAGTAAAGAGCGTTAAAGAAGACACGGTCTTCCATACTCTCAAGATAGTATTCCCCGTCATTCGTTTTCAAGGCATATTGATTGTAAAACTTGTATGCTGCCATGAATGACTTGAATTGGAAGTTTTGATCTTTAATAAACTGATAAAGCTCTTCTAAGAATTCTGGACGGTATTTTTTGATAAAGGCTGTTTCGATATAGTTTTGTTTGATGAGGTAATCAATTTTATCTGTGATAGAATCAAATACCATTGAGTTAGGCACAACGTTTTCTTTAAAGAAAGCATCCAAGGCTTCTTTATCTTTGTGGAGCATAATTTGTCCGTTAACAGGACGGTTGATTTCATTGTTTAGACGGAAGTAAGTTACATCCTCGAGTTGTTTTAATCCCATAAAATTCCCTTTAATTTATTACAAAAGAAAGGCTTCTAAGATTGACATAGAAGCTTTGAGTCCTGATTGTTAAGCAAGTTTTTTGAGTTTTGCTGGTTGGAAACCAGAGAAAACTTCAGTTGGTGTTTGAATGATAGGAGCAGCACTAAAGCCGAGCTCTTTAACTTGTTCAATAAATTCAGGTTGTTCGTCAAGATTGATTTCGCGATATGCGATGTTGTTACTGTCTAAGAATCGTTTGGTCATCTTACATTGAACACAATTATTTTTAGAATAAACGGTTACCATTCTGTAACTCCTCTTTCAAAATTTAATTACTTCTTAAGTATAACAGAAAAAAAAACTTTGTCAACGAAGAAAAACTAAATATTGTAGATTTTTTTTAGATGAGAGTCAACCAGACACAATATATAGTGATTACAAAAATTAAAACCCATAAATAACAGCGTTTTTCTAAATGTTAAAAAAATATAAAAAAACTACATGATGTATTTTTGATACATAAAATAGAAGATTTTCAGCAAGTTATCTGAAAGGAAAAAGAAGAAATCCCATAAAATACTTGAAAAAAATCACAGAAGGTGATATAATACCAAATTGTAAGGGTTATCAGATATAACTCAAAAAGAAAACAATTAAAGGAGAGTCAAATTATGGCTTCTAAAGATTTCCACGTAGTGGCAGAAACAGGTATTCACGCACGTCCAGCAACATTGTTGGTACAAACTGCTAGCAAATTTGCTTCAGATATTACTCTTGAGTACAAAGGTAAATCAGTTAACCTTAAATCTATCATGGGTGTTATGAGCCTTGGTGTTGGTCAAGGTGCTGACGTTACAATCACTGCTGAAGGTACAGACGCTGACGACGCTATCGCTGCTATCTCAGAAACAATGGAAAAAGAAGGATTGGCATAAGGATATGACAGAAATGCTTAAAGGAATCGCAGCATCTGATGGTGTTGCAGTTGCTAAAGCATATCTACTCGTTCAACCGGATTTATCATTCGAGACTGTTACAGTCGAAGATACAAATGCAGAAGAGGCTCGTTTGGATGTTGCTCTTGAAGCTTCTCGAAACGAGCTTTCTCTTATCCGCGAGAAGGCTGTAGGTACGCTTGGTGAAGAAGCGGCACAAGTATTTGATGCTCACTTGATGGTTCTTGCTGACCCTGAATTGATTGGTCAGATTAAAGAAACTATTCGTGCTAAAAAAGTAAATGCAGAAGCAGGCCTTAAAGAAGTAACAGACATGTTTATTACTATCTTTGAGGGAATGGAAGACAACCCATACATGCAGGAACGTGCAGCGGATATTCGCGACGTTACCAAACGTGTTTTGGCAAATCTTCTTGGTAAGAAATTGCCAAACCCAGCTTCTATTAATGAAGAAGTAATCGTGATTGCACATGACTTGACTCCATCTGATACTGCTCAATTGGACAAAAACTTTGTAAAAGCTTTTGTAACAAACATTGGTGGACGTACAAGTCACTCAGCTATCATGGCTCGTACACTTGAAATTGCTGCTGTCTTGGGTACAAACAATATCACTGAACTTGTAAAAGATGGCGACATTTTGGCTGTTTCAGGTATCTCAGGTGAAGTTGTTATCAACCCAACTGAAGAGCAAATCGCTGAATTCAAAGCAGCTGGTGAAGCATACGCTAAACAAAAAGCTGAATGGGCTCTTTTGAAAGACGCTAAAACAGTTACTGCTGATGGAAAACACTTTGAGTTGGCTGCAAACATTGGAACACCTAAAGACGTTGAAGGTGTGAATGATAACGGTGCAGAAGCTGTTGGTCTCTACCGTACAGAATTCTTGTACATGGATTCTCAAGACTTCCCAACTGAAGACGACCAATACGAAGCTTACAAAGCAGTTCTTGAAGGTATGAACGGTAAACCTGTTGTCGTTCGTACAATGGATATCGGTGGGGATAAAGAACTTCCTTACTTCGATCTTCCTAAAGAAATGAACCCATTCTTGGGTTACCGTGCTTTGCGTATCTCTATTTCTGAAACTGGTAACCAAATGTTCCGTACACAATTGCGTGCCTTGCTTCGTGCATCTGTTCACGGTAAATTGCGTATCATGTTCCCAATGGTTGCTTTGTTGAAAGAGTTCCGTACTGCAAAAGCTATTCTTGAAGAAGAAAAAGCAAAATTAGTTGATGAAGGTGTTGTTGTTGCGGATGATATCCAAGTTGGTATCATGATTGAAATCCCAGCTGCAGCTATGCTTGCGGACCAATTTGCTAAAGAAGTTGATTTCTTCTCAATTGGTACAAATGACCTTATCCAATACACAATGGCTGCTGACCGTATGAATGAACAAGTTTCATACCTTTACCAACCATATAACCCATCAATCCTTCGTTTGATTAACAATGTAATCAAAGCAGCTCACGCTGAAGGTAAATGGGCTGGTATGTGTGGTGAAATGGCTGGTGACCAAACTGCTGTTCCACTTCTTGTCGGAATGGGCTTAGATGAGTTCTCTATGTCAGCTACATCTGTTCTTCGTACACGTAGCTTGATGAAGAAACTTGACACAGCTAAGATGCAAGAATACGCTAACCGTGCTCTTACTGAATGTTCAACAATGGAAGAAGTTCTTGAGCTTTCAAAAGAATACGTTAACTTTGATTAAAAACAATAAAACCTTGTAGAACTAAACTACAAGGTTTTTTTGTACTCTAATTTGAAAAGTCATCCTGTAAAATTTTCTAAAAATATGGTAAAATAGACAAAGGAAAAATACGGAGGCAACTATGCAAAACAGACCAATCATTATCGGAGTAACAGGGGGATCTGGTGGAGGAAAAACCAGTGTTTCGAAGGCTATCTTATCCCATTTCCCAAATGAAAAAATTGCCATGATTGAGCATGATTCCTACTATAAAGATCAATCTCATCTAACCTTTGAAGAACGTATTAAGACTAATTATGACCATCCTTTTGCTTTTGATACTGACTTGATGATTGCGCAAATTAAGGAATTGTTGGCGGGGCGTCCTGTTGATATTCCTACCTATGATTATGCTGCACATACTAGAAGTTCGAAGACCTATCGCCAAGAACCTCGAGATGTTTATCGTAGAAGGAATCCTGGTTTTGGAAGATAAACGTCTACGTGATTTGATGGATATTAAGATTTTTGTGGACACTGATGATGATGTTCGTATCATCCGTCGCATTAAACGCGATATGGAAGAACGTGGTCGTAGTTTGGATAGCGTTATTGATCAGTACCTTGGGGTTGTCAAACCTATGTATCACCAGTTTATCGAGCCGACTAAACGTTACGCCGACATTGTGATACCTGAAGGTGTGACCAATACTGTAGCAATTGATTTATTAACCACAAAAATTGAGAAGATTTTAGAAGAAGCTCGTTTAGCCCAGTAATATATAAAAAAACTGTATCAAAAGATACAGTTTTTATTGTTTAATCTTTTCAAGTCTTGGAACAATGACGAGAGTTAAGAGGGCTGAGATAATTAATTCTGCGATTGAATTTGTTGAGATAACAGTCGCTAATAGTTTTTGAATATTTCCATCAAAAACATTACCAAAGAGGAAGAAGATACCACCTAAGACAAATACAGTATTTGTTAGAGAACCAAGTGCACCTGCAAAGATGAGTCCAGCTCTACCCTTTAGTAGTTTATAGACGAAATAGGGTGTCAAACCAATTAAGACACGGGGAACAATTGCGATAACAACTGAATAAAAATTACCGTTTGGTACAAATGGTGAGAAGAGATAGCTTGTTGGTAGGATTGTGAGTGTATTAACCGTCATGCTAAGCATTCCCATCAAGAATCCTAAGGTTGCACCAATTCTTGGTCCATAAATAATACTTGCAATGATTACTGGAATGTGAACGATGGTTGGTTTGATTGGAAAGGGAAGCACATTAAATAAAATTGAGCTTAGTAAATGAATAACAATCATAATGGCAAAAAAGATAGCGATTGGAGCAATATTAGAGCGTTTGTTCATGAATTTTATCCTTTATTTCTTGTAAAATAGTTTCGAGTTCAGCGAGAGCACCACGACCTGTATCTCCACAAGCGAGTAGAGAATCTTTGGGAGAAATGATACTATAGCCGTAGTTTTCTAAAGTTTTTATATTAGCTTGGGTAGCAGGATGATCATACATCTTTGTGTTCATAGCTGGTGCCAATAATTTTGGTACAAAACCTGGCAAAGCAAGAGCAGTTGCAGTCACCATGTTGTCAGCTAAGCCATGAGCCAGTTTAGCAATTGTATTGGCCGTTGCAGGAACTACGATAAATAAATCTGTTTCTTTACCAAGTTCGATATGATTGACTTTATCAGGATAAGGTTCCTGCATAACATCTAGATGCACGATATTTGAGATAAGACTTGAAGGGTTAAGGGCTGAATAAATGCTGTCGCAGCCTGAGTCATGAGAACAGTCACAGAATGTCCCTGTTTTTTTAAAGAACTAACTAGGTCAACTGTCTTGTATGCAGAAATAGATCCTGTAATAGCGAGTGTAATACGGGCCATAAAATTCCTTTCTTTTAGTCATAACTTTCAATTTTCTCGAGGAGTAAATCAGCAATTTTATGTTTACTCATAGCAGTTTGGAAAGAATTTTTTTCAACTAAGTAAGCCTTATGTTGCTCGCTACTAATCTGAGTAAGGTCGTTAGCGACAATCAAATCAGCTTGATTCTTTTTAAGACTTTCCCGAGCAATTTGAATCAGATGTTCCTGGCTGACATCAACCAGTAATTTAAATCCGATCAGGTGAATGTTAGGATTCCATTCTTTAACAAGAGATATGATTTTTGGATTCTTCTTGAGAAATAGAACCTGGACGTCTTCCTTAGATGAGATTTTTGTTTCCTGATTTTTCTTATCTAAAAACTCAGTTAAATCTTGACTAGCTTCAACCTCATCAAAACCAGCCATATAGACAGGAGTGTAATCTGATACAGCCATAGAATGGATTAAAACCTGGTAATCCATGATAGTGTCTTTCATAGTTTGTAGTAAGTCAGCTGTATTTTTAATTTCAATGATGGTTAAACCTTGATGAGCGCTAGGTTTCACCGCCTGGGATGTTGTAATTAAACAAACCTCGTGTCCGGCCTCTAGCAGGGTTTCAGTGATAATTTTGCCTAGTCGACCAGAAGAGTGATTGGTAATAGAACGAACTCTATCAATTTTTTCACTTGTACCACCAGAAGTAACTAAAATTTTCATAGAACTATTGTACAAAAAAATGAGCAGTAAGTAAAACGAAAGCGATATAATATAGGGCGAAAATAGAACATTAATCCATAGTTAAAACCTATAAAGGCATATAAAAATTTAAATAGCGACCCAGAAAGTCTGTTATTTAGCGATATTTACGAACGTTAGCAATCATTATGACTGTTAAAAATCTTGTTTTATGTTATAATGAAATAACACATTAGAGGCTAGAGGAGTTTATTATGAAAACAGATATTGAAATTGCACAGAGTATTGAATTGAAACCGATTGTTGATGTTGTTGAGAAACTTGGCATTACTTACGATGATTTGGAGTTATACGGAAAATACAAGGCTAAACTCAGCTTTGATAAGATTCGTGAAGTTGAAAGTAATCCAGTTGGTAAGTTGATTTTGGTGACAGCCATCAACCCAACGCCAGCAGGTGAAGGGAAGTCAACGATTACAATCGGGCTTGCTGATGCCTTGAATAAGATCGGTAAGAAAACCATGATTGCTATCCGGGAACCTTCTCTTGGACCTGTTATGGGGATTAAAGGAGGTGCTGCTGGTGGTGGTTATGCCCAAGTGTTACCAATGGAAGACATTAATCTTCATTTTACTGGAGATATGCACGCTATCACAACTGCCAACAATGCTCTTTCTGCCTTGATTGACAATCACTTGCACCAAGGAAATGAACTAGGAATTGACCAACGTCGTATCCTCTGGAAACGTGTTGTTGACTTGAATGATCGTGCTCTTCGTCATGTAACTGTTGGACTTGGTGGCCCACTTAATGGTATTCCCCGTGAAGATGGATTTGACATCACTGTTGCTTCTGAAATTATGGCCATTCTTTGCTTGGCAACTGATATCGAGGATTTGAAACGTCGTTTAGCCAATATCGTCATCGGCTACCGTTTTGACCGTACCCCTGTTTCAGTTGGTGATTTACAGGTTGAGGGTGCCTTGGCATTGATTTTGAAAGATGCTATCAAACCAAACTTGGTGCAAACAATCTATGGTACACCTGCCTTTGTACACGGTGGTCCATTTGCCAATATCGCTCACGGATGTAACTCTGTCTTGGCAACAAAAACAGCTCTACGTCTAGCAGATTATACAGTAACAGAAGCTGGTTTTGGTGCCGATCTTGGAGCTGAGAAATTCCTTGATATTAAAACTCCAAACTTGCCAACTTCACCAGATGCAGTAGTTATTGTTGCAACCCTGCGTGCTCTTAAGATGAATGGTGGAGTTGCTAAGGATGCTCTAACAGAAGAAAATGTAGACGCAGTTCGTGCAGGATTTGCTAACTTGAAACGCCACGTAGAAATATCCGTAAGTTTGGTATTCCAGCAGTAGTTGCTATCAATGAATTTGTGTCTGATACAGAAGCTGAAATTGCAGCATTGAAGGAACTCTGTGCCTCAATCGACGTTCCAGTTGAATTGACTAGCGTATGGGCTGATGGTGCAGACGGTGGAGTAGCACTGGCTGAAACTGTGGTCAAAACGATTGTTGAAAATCCAGCTAACTATACTCGCCTTTACGACAATGACCTCTCTGTTCAAGAAAAGATTGAAAAAATTGTTACTGAAATCTACCGTGGTAGCAAAGTAAACTTCGAGAAGAAAGCTCAAACTCAAATCGCTCAAATCGTTCAAAACGGTTGGGATAAACTGCCAATCTGTATGGCTAAGACTCAGTACAGCTTCTCAGATAATCCAAATGCACTTGGAGCACCTGAAAACTTTGAAATCACCATTCGTGAATTGGTACCAAAACTGGGTGCAGGCTTTATCGTTGCCCTTACTGGTGATGTTATGACCATGCCAGGTCTTCCAAAACGTCCTGCCGCTCTCAACATGGATGTTGAAAGTGATGGAACTGTTCTTGGATTATTCTAATAGAAAAAAAGACAGCCTTATTTTCAAGGTTGTCTTTTGTGTTATTTAAAACTCCTAGAAAGATTCTAGGAGTCTAGTTATTATTTCATTGTTGGGAAAAGAAGTACATCACGGATAGTAGTTGTATCAGTGAGGAGCATGCAGAGACGGTCGATACCGATTCCCAAACCACCTGTTGGTGGCATACCGTATTCAAGTGCTTCGATGTAGTCGTAGTCAATGCCTGTCGCTTCGTCATCACCCAATTCTTTGGCTTTAGCTTGGGCTTCAAAACGGCTAAGCTGGTCGATTGGATCGTTAAGCTCAGTAAAGGCATTACCGTATTCTTTAGTCATGATAAAGAGCTCAAAACGGTCAGTAAAGCGTTCGTCCTCAGGATTCTTCTTAGCAAGTGGTGAAACAGCTACTGGATGACCATAGACAAAGGTTGGTTGAATCAAGGTTTCTTCAACAAATTCTTCAAAGAATGCATTGATAATGTGACCAACTTCAGTATAGTGTTTCTCAACTGGGACTTTCTTGTCAGCAGCGATAGCTTTTGCTTCTTCGAAGGTCATGTCTTGCCAGAAATCGACACCTGTAATTTCTTTGATAGCATCAACCATGTGAACACGTTTGAATGGTTCGTTGATCTTGATTTCAGTACCTTGATAAATAACTGGGCCATCGCCTTTGACAGCTTAGCAACGTGTTGGATAATACCTTCAGTTAAGTCCATGATATCTTGGTAGTCTGCATAAGCTTGGTAAACTTCGATAGAAGTGAACTCAGGGTTGTGTGTAGCATCCATTCCTTCGTTACGGAAGATACGTCCAATTTCATAGACACGTTCCATACCACCGACAATCAGACGTTTCAAGTGAAGTTCTGTCGCGATACGAAGAACCATATCAATGTTTTGAGCATTGTGGTGAGTGATAAATGGACGTGCAGCAGCACCTCCAGCTTCATTGTGAAGAACAGGTGTTTCAACCTCGAGGAAACCTTTTTGGTCAAGGTAACGACGGATTTCAGAGATAATTTTTGAACGAGTTACAAAACGTTCAAAGCTCTCGCGGTTTGAAATCAAGTCAAGGTAACGTTTACGATAGATGGTTTCAACGTCAGTTAGACCGTGGAATTTTTCAGGAAGTGGACGAAGAGCTTTAGACAAGTGAGTGATGTGTGTAGCTTTGATAGAGAGTTCACCCATATCGGTACGCATGACTTCACCTTCAACACCAAGGAAGTCTCCTAAGTCAGCTTTTTTAAAGATTTCGTAGTTTTCTTCACCGACAGCATCCTTACGAACGTAGATTTGGATTTGACCTTCACGGTCTTGAAGATGAGCAAAACCAACTTTTCCTTTACCACGTTTTGTGACTAAGCGTCCAGCGATAGTAGCAGTTTCGTTTAGTTCGTGCAGTTGTTCTTTATCAAGGTCAGCAAATTTATCTTTTAGTTCTTGAGAGTTAGCAGTACGTTCAAAACGTTTCCCGAAAGGATCAATCCCTTGTTCACGAAGAGCTGCCATTTTTTCGCGGCGAACGATCTGCTGGTCATTCAATTCTTCCATATGTTCTGTTGACATGAGTTCCTCCTAAATTTAATCAATTTTGAAATAATAAATCAATTTTTCACGATACTCCATTTTATCATAAATAGTCAAGAAATTCACGGATATTCTATAAAAACTAAAAAGAACTTGATCATTTATATCAAGTTCAATCATTTTTCTGATAAGAAGTATCGTTCCAAGTCTTTAGAGTAAATGTTTCAAAGTCATCGGTCTCTATAATCGTCAGACTAGCATTGGCTAAACCTCCATCTTTACGAAGCAGAGCTTCCTGATAGCCTATCAATGTACGAAGACTTGCAGTAAGGTTGGCTCCGTGACCGACAAGTAAAATATGTTCAGCCTTAGAATTTTTTAAAGATTTGATAAATTGAATCGTACGCTGAGTTGTGCTGTAGAGTGATTCAGCTTCAAACATACTAGTATCAAACTTGGCTAAGTTAGTTCTAAAAGCTTGAATTTGTTGGGGATAGATAGCATTTAAAGTAGCAATTTTTAAGCCTTCTAACTTGCCTAGATGCCATTCTCTGAGTTCAGGAACACTTTCTAAAGGACAAGGATGTAACAGTTGACTTTGGATGATTTCAGCTGATTTTACAGCTCTTGGTAAATCACTTGAATAGATTTTGTTAAATGGGATATCTTTCAGATATTGGCCGAGTTCCTTTAAGGTATCAATGGACTCCGGAAGAAGTGGAGAATCTCCGCCAGCGCCTTGAAAACGACCTTCTAGATTCCAGACTGTTCGACCATGGCGAACAAAGTATAGTTTCATGAGTTACTTTCCTCCAAGATATCTACAAAGCTAGCTTTTACAAAGTTTGCCAAATCTTTTGGAGAGATGATAATACTGTGTCCGACTTCACCAGCTGAGACAATCATTTTTTCTAATTCTAAAGCTGTTTCATCAATAAAAATTGGGTAGTTATGTTTTTGACGAATGCCGACAGGATTATTAGCACCGTGGATATATCCAGTTGTCTTTTCCAAGTCCTTTTGAGGAATCATGGAAACTTTTTTATTCCCAGAAATTTTTGCTAATTTCTTTTCAGAAAGGTGTTCGGTAATGGGTACAATTCCTATAACTGGACCGGTCTTATCTCCTAAAAGAGCCAAGGTTTTAAAGATATGATTTCTCTCGTAATTAGAAGGAAGTTCTCCCTCTAAAGCATTGATTTGAATGCCTTGATGTTCAATACCTGCCTTAGTCAAAATTTGTTCAACCAAGGTTTTTTTTACTTTAACTTTCTTAGCCATTATTTGTATTTATCCTCCAACTGACTCATCCAAATACCTAGCCAAATGCCAAGGGCGAAGAAGAAGGCAATGATGACATAAGACACAAGAGATAAACCACTGTAGTTGATACTTTCAGAGCTACCTGCATTTGGAATCAATATCAAGAGAGTACTTGAAAGGACGATTGCAATGATGAAATGATAAACTCGAGAGTGGTAAACTCGAAGCGCGTAATCCATAAATTTTGAAAAAATGACAAGAGTAGCAAGTGCTCCAATTCCTATTGGAAGGAAGGTTCCGAATAAATCAAAAGTCTTAAATCCGGTTAACATTGGAGTATAAAGACCCAAAATTAAAAGGAGATTTGAGGGACTTAAGCCTGGAACTAATATACCTAAAGCCAGTAAAGCACCAGCCAAGATGAAGCTAGTAAAGCTTGCGCTGAGTGTACCAACAACAAAGTTTAAAGCGTACAGACCAATTCCAGATACAATAAAGGTTACCCAAAACCAGATAAGATCGATTTTGTCTCTTTCTGAATCTTGAGTTGCTTCCTTTACAAGACTAGGAACTGTTCCAATAATGGCACCAGCAAAACTCCATAATACATAAACCTGATAATGCTCAAGGAGAAACTCAATTGGATAAGAAAATAGCCCAATTCCCAGCAACATACCAATAGCGACAGGTAAGAAATAAAGGATATCTTCTTTTAGGTTTTTAAATGGATGGGCAAGGAAACGAATCATTCTTTCGTAGATTCCTAAAATAGCCGCTAAAACACCACCAGAAATACCTGGTAAAATAAAACCAAGCGCGATAACAATCCCTTTAATGATTTTTGAAATCCAAGATAACATAAACTCTCTCCGTATTAATTCTCTAAAATTCTCTTCTAGTATTATATCACAAAGTAAGAGAAATAAAAAAAGCAAGCAGAATGAATATCTTGCTTGCTGAATGAAATTAAGGTTTTAAGAATAGCTTTCTAAAGGTTTCTTCCTTATCTTTTGATAAAGAGATAAGATTTAAGTCTAGATGGTGTTCAAATCCAACTAGTTTTCCTTTTGATGTGTATTGGTGAAGATCAAAGTCTAGGTCTGTATTTGGCGAACTTTCAAAATAACCCGAATCTGGTCCGTAGGAAGGAATCCAAATAGCTGAAAACTTATCTGTACTGATGCTATGTTCTTCCATAAAGTAAACACCAATGTAGATACCGATGTTTTTTGCACCAAGTGATTCTAACTTAGCACGGAAAGCTTCAACTCCTTTGTTCATATCTGACATGGTTTTTTCTTCGACATCTAACCAATAGTAGCTAGGGTTGTATGGTGAAGCTGAATTATAGAAAGACTCAGCGGCCTTTTCCATTTCCTCTACGTTTTTTCCAGCAACATAAGCATAAACAGCTACTGGAATATTTCGTTTTTGAAACTCAGTGATATGCTCCTTATAGACCTTATCGACTCCGTTTTTATAGGCAGCGTCATTTTCTTCAGAAACTTGACCTCCATAATGAACGCGTACAATAGCACCAGAGATGTTTTGCGATAAAATATCATAGTTGATCTCTGATGGTCTTTGCCAACCAGAGATATCGATGATAGGCTTATCCAAGTTATGTAGAGCTTGTGTTTCTATTTGTACTGGATTTTGTTTAGTTTTTACAGGATGTTCTTCGAATCTGGGCCGATTGAGAATCAAGAGTCCTATAAAAGCAGCAAATATAATAACTATAAAAGCTGGTTGAATTTTTTTTCTCATACTCCTATAGTTTAACTTAATTTGAGAAAAAAATCAAAAAATTTACTCAAAATAGGGTAGTGACAGTCATCAGAGTGGTCTTGAGTTCAACAAATTTGTGTAAGGTGAGCTAAAATATGGTATAATGATAAAGAATTTCTATAGAAAAGAGAAAAATATGGCAAATTATGCAATTATTTTAGCAGCGGGTAAGGGTACCCGTATGAAATCAGATCTACCTAAAGTTATGCACAAGGTTGCAGGCATTTCAATGCTTGAGCATGTTTTTCGTAGCGTTGGAGCAATTAATCCTGAAAAAACAGTTACTGTAGTTGGACACAAGGCAGAGCTAGTTGAACAAGTTTTAGCTGGACAAACTGACTTTGTGAGACAGTCTGAACAATTAGGAACGGGTCATGCAGTTATGATGGCAGAGCCGATTCTTGAAGGACTTTCTGGCCAAACATTGGTTATTGCTGGTGATACACCACTAATCACTGGAGAAAGTCTTAAAAATTTGATTGATTTTCACGTAAATCATAAGAACGTAGCTACCATTCTTACTGCAGAAGCCGAAGATCCATTTGGTTATGGACGTATTGTTCGTAATGAAAATGCTGAAGTGCTACGCATCGTAGAACAAAAAGATGCGACCGATTTTGAGAAACAAATCAAAGAAATCAATACAGGAACTTATGTGTTTGATAATGCTCGCCTCTTTGAAGCGCTCAAAAACATCAATACTAACAACGCTCAAGGTGAATACTATATTACGGATGTGATTGAGATTTTCCGAGAAGCCGGTGAAAAAGTAGGGGCCTATACTCTCAAAGATTTTGATGAAAGTCTTGGGGTCAATGACCGTGTAGCGCTCGCAACAGCAGAAGCTGTTATGCGTCGTCGTATTAACCAAGGTCATATGGTTAATGGAGTTAGCTTTGTAAATCCTGAAGCGACTTATATTGATGTTGATGTTGAAATTGCACCAGATGTTCAAATAGAAGCAAATGTAACCCTCAAAGGTTCTAGCAAGATTGGTTCAGAGACTATTTTGACGAATGGAACTTATATCGTTGATAGTACTATCGGTTCAGGCGCAGTCATTACTAACTCTATGATTGAGGAAAGCACTGTTGCTGATGGTGTGACAGTTGGACCTTATGCTCATATTCGTCCTGATTCAAGTCTTGCAGCAAATGTCCATATCGGAAACTTTGTTGAAGTGAAAGGTTCGAGCATTGGAGAAAAATACTAAAGCTGGTCATTTGACTTACATTGGAAACTGTGAAGTTGGTAGCGATGTCAACTTTGGAGCTGGGACTATTACAGTAAACTATGATGGGAAAAAAATAAATACAAGACAGTAATTGGGAACAATGTCTTTGTTGGTTCTAATTCAACAATCATCGCTCCTGTTGAACTAGGAGATAACTCTCTTGTAGGTGCTGGCTCAACCATTACAAAAGATGTACCAGCAGATGCCATTGCTATTGGTCGTGGTCGTCAGGTTAACAAGGACGAATATGCTACGCATCTCCCCCACCATCCTAAAAAAAAATAGGAGCTAACCATGGAATTTGAAGAGAAAACACTCAGTCGTAGAGAAATCTATAAAGGTCCTATTTTCCAATTGGTACAAGATCAGGTTGAGCTTCCTAATGGAAAAGGGACAGCTCAACGTGATTTGATTTTCCATAATGGTGCAGTATGTGTTCTTGCAGTTACTCCAGAAAATAAGATTGTTTTAGTCAAGCAATATCGCAAGGCGATTGAAAAAGTTTCTGTTGAAATTCCTGCAGGAAAACTAGAAATTGGAGAAAACGCTGATCCTGAAGCGGCAGCCCTTCGCGAATTGGAAGAAGAAGTTGCTTACACTGGAAAACTGACTCTTTTGTATGATTTCTATTCTGCTATTGGTTTCTGTAATGAGCGATTAAAACTTTATTTGGCAAGTGATTTGACAAAGGTTAAAAATCCACGTCCACAGGATGAAGATGAAACTTTAGAATTACTTGAAGTTAGTCTTGAAGAAGCTAAACAACTGATCCAGTCTGGTGATATCTGTGATGCCAAGACTATCATGGCTATCCAGTACTGGGAATTACAAGAAAAATAGGGGAGGAACCTATGGGAAAACCTTTATTAACAGACGAAATAATCGAGCGTGCAAATCGTGGTGAAGATATCTCTGGCCCTACTTTAGTAGATGATCAAGAAACAAAGATATTATCTACTTCATCTCAACCTTATAGAGCTTCACGTTCAAGTGATCATGGTTTTAGTCAAGATACCCTAACGATTGATGTTGAACCACAAATCCATAAAAGTCGTCGAATTGAAAATACTAAGAGAAATGTTTTTAACTCAAAACTGAATAAGATTCTATTTGCTGTTATTCTTCTCTTGATTTTGCTAGTTTTAGCAATGAGATTTATTTAAGGGGAATGTCATGAAAATTGGAATTATAGCAGCTATGCCAGAAGAGCTAGTTTATCTGATTCAACATTTAGAAAACGCTCAAGAAGAGACGGTATTAGGAAATAAGTATCATACGGGTAAAATTGGTTCAGTCGATCTTGTCTTGGTCGAGAGTGGAATTGGTAAAGTCATGTCTGCTATGAGTGTAGCAATCTTAGCTAACCGCTTTAAAGTAGATGCTGTTATCAACACTGGTTCAGCTGGTGCTTTAGCAGAAGGAATCGAAGTTGGAGATGTAGTGATTGCTGATAAGCTAGCTTATCATGACGTTGATGTGACTGCTTTTGGTTATGAATACGGTCAGATGGCCCAACAACCTCTTTACTTTTGAAACTGATAAAAAGTTTGTTAGCTTGATTCAAGAGAGCTTGTCTAAACTAGACCAAAATTGGCATTTAGGGTTAATTGTGACGGGTGATAGCTTTGTAGCTGGTGAAGATAAGATTGCAACGATTAAGGAACACTTTCCTCGGGTTCTTGCAGTTGAGATGGAAGGAGCAGCTATCGCTCAGGCAGCTCACGCGCTTAATTTACCTTTCTTAGTCGTTCGTGCTATGAGTGATAATGCAAACCATGAAGCTTCTATTTCCTTTGATGAATTTATCGTTGAAGCTGGACGACGCTCTGCTCAAAGCACTTTTGACTCTTCTAGAGTCTATCCATGAATAAAATTAAAGAACACTTCTTGGTGTTCTTTTTTTATGAAAAAGGAAGCTTGTTTCTGATAGGGTTATTTTTTTAGTCTTTTTTTGATATAATAGAAACATTGATTTAAAGAATAGGAAGAGAAGATGAATCCTTTATTAAATGGTATGAATGACAAACAGGCAGAAGCGGTCCAAACAACAGAAGGTCCACTGCTTATCATGGCGGGGGCTGGTTCTGGTAAGACTCGAGTTTTGACTCACCGAATTGCTTACTTAATTGATGAAAAGATGGTTAATCCCTGGAATATCTTGGCCATTACCTTTACCAACAAGGCTGCCCGTGAAATGAAGGAGCGTGCTTACAGTCTTAATCCAGCCACTCAGGACTGCTTAATCGCGACCTTTCACTCTATGTGTGTTCGTATTTTACGTCGCGATGCAGACCATATCGGCTACAATCGTAACTTCACTATCATTGATCCAGGTGAGCAGCGTACATTGATGAAACGTATTCTCAAGCAGTTAAACCTGGATTCAAAAAAGTGGAATGAACGGACTATTTTGGGAACCATTTCCAATGCCAAAAATGACCTGATTGATGATGTAGCTTATGTTGCCCAAGCAGGAGATTTGTATACAAATATTGTAGCTAAGTGTTATGAAGCCTATCAAAAGGAACTTCGTCAGTCTGAGTCAGTTGACTTTGATGACTTGATTATGTTGACCTTGCGTCTGTTTGATCAAAATCCTGATGTCTTGACTTATTACCAGCAAAAGTTCCAGTACATTCACGTGGATGAGTATCAAGATACCAACCATGCCCAGTACCAACTGGTCAAACTCTTGGCTTCTCGCTTTAAAAATATCTGTGTTGTTGGGGATGCTGACCAATCTATCTACGGTTGGCGTGGTGCAGATATGCAGAATATCTTGGATTTTGAAAAGGATTATCCAGATGCCAAGGTTGTTTTGTTAGAGGAGAATTACCGTTCAACAAAAACCATTCTCCAAGCTGCTAACGACGTTATCAAAAACAATAAAAATCGTCGTCCAAAGAATCTCTGGACACAGAACGCAGATGGCGAACAGATTATTTACTACAGGGCCAACGATGAGCAGGATGAGGCTGTTTTTGTAGCCAAAACCATAGATGAACTTGGTCGAAGCCATGGCTTCCTTCATAAGGACTTTGCTGTACTTTACCGTACCAATGCCCAGTCGCGTACCATTGAAGAAGCTCTGCTCAAGTCTAATATTCCTTATACCATGGTCGGTGGAACAAAATTCTACAGCCGTAAGGAAATCCGTGATATCATAGCTTATCTCAATCTCATTGCTAATTTGAGCGACAATATCAGTTTTGAGCGCATCATTAATGAACCAAAACGTGGTATTGGCCCAGGAACTGTTGAAAAGATTCGTGATTTCGCAAACATGCAAGAAATGTCCATGCTGGATGCATCAGCTAACATCATGTTATCAGGGATTAAAGGTAAGGCAGCCCAGTCTATTTGGGACTTTGCCAATATGATTCTTGATTTACGAGAGCAACTAGATCGACTTACCATCACAGAGTTGGTAGAAGCGGTATTGGAAAAAACCGGATACGTGGATATTCTAAATGCACAAGCTACCTTGGAGAGCAAGGCGCGAGTTGAAAATATCGAAGAATTTCTTTCTGTTACCAAAAACTTTGATGACAATCCTGAAAGCCAAGAGGAAGAAACTGGCTTGGATAAACTCAGTCGTTTCTTGAATGATCTTGCCTTGATCGCAGATACTGATTCAGGCAGTCAGGAAACATCAGAAGTGACCTTGATGACCTTACATGCTGCCAAAGGACTCGAGTTTCCAGTTGTCTTTATCATCGGGATGGAGGAAAATGTCTTTCCACTTAGTCGTGCCTCTGAAGATCCTGATGAACTGGAAGAAGAACGCCGTCTGGCTTATGTAGGAATCACGCGTGCCGAGAAAATTCTCTATTTGACCAACGCAAACTCTCGCCTGCTTTTCGGTCGTACTAGTTACAATCGTCCGACGCGTTTTATTAATGAAATCAGTTCGGATTTACTTGACTATCAAGGTCTAGCTCGTCCTACTAATACAAGCTTTAAAGCTTCTTACAGCAGTGGTGGTACTACATTTGGGCAAGGAATGAGTCTAGCTCAAGCACTACAAGAACGAAAACGCAATACTGCGCCTACATCTATCCAGTCAAGTGGGCTACCATTTGGACAGTTTGCAGCTGGTTCTAAATCTGCTTCTAGCGAGACGAGCTGGTCTATTGGGGATATTGCCCTTCATAAAAATGGGGGGAAGGGACCGTCCTTGAAGTATCAGGTAGTGGAGCTACTCAGGAACTAAAAATCAACTTCCCGGAAGTCGGCCTCAAAAAACTGTTAGCCAGTGTAGCACCGATAGAGAAAAAAGCTTAAGTCAAATATGTTAAAAAGATATAGTTAGACAGAAAAAGGAGAATAAATGTCTGAAAAACAAATGAAAAAAGTAGGTTGGATTGCAACTTTTATGTCCATTATGATGTATGTTTCTTATATTCCACAAATTTTAGATAATCTAGCAGGTCATAAGGGCAATTTTATCCAACCAGCAGTTGCAGCTCTAAACTGTTGCCTCTGGTGTTACTATGGCTTCTTTAAGGAAGAGAGAGATATTCCTATTGTTGCAGCTAATATCCCTGGGATAATTTTAGGAATTATAACCGCTTTGACAGCTTTAATTTAATACATAGAGTGAACTCTTCTTCGTATTTAACTATGAAGGTGAGTTTTTCTTTATCCGAAATTCCTAAAAAAACATGATATAATACTATTAGAAAGGTTGGTGTTTATGGCTAGAATACTTATCGTTGAAGATAATAATGAGATTCAAGAAATTTTGAGAACTCTTCTTTCTGAGAAACATGAGGTGATTCAGGCTTTTTCTGGTACCGAAGGAATGATTCGATTTGAACAAGGCGGCATTGATCTAATCTTGTTAGACATTATGCTTCCGGGTAAAAATGGTGATCAGGTTTTAAAAGCCATTAGACAAGATAGTTCAGTTCCTGTTATCATGCTAACTGCCCTAAGCGATAAAAAGCTCATCAGCCAATATCTCTTAGATGGTGCTAATGATTATATTGTAAAGCCTTTTGATTTGGATGAAGTTTTTGCTAGGGTTATGGTACAATTGCGTCAAAATAGTGACAAACAACCAGCTGAAATTGAACATCTAGACAAGTTGATTCAACAGTTAAAAAATATTCAATTTGATGTAGATAGTTTTGAAATCAAAAATAGCCGGGAAACTATTCGCCTAGCTAAGAAAGAATGCTTGATTCTCCAAACCTTGTTGGGACATCCTAAGAAAATTTTCACGAAAGAAGAACTCTATGAATTAGTCTGGGAGGATACTTATTTACCAGGCGACAATACTCTCAACACTCATTTAAGTAATCTCCGTAAAAAATTAAGCCAACTGGATCCAGAGCAAGAGTATATTGAGACTATCTGGGGAGTTGGTGTTCGGTTAAAAGGAGATGAGCAATGATCTATATTTTACTTTCTTTGCTACTGCTGGTTATTATCCTATTGACGATAGGCTTGATTCGCTATCATCTAGCACTCGTAAACTTGAGCCAACAAATTGAGGACAAGATTCTGACTGGAAGTATGAAGAGAATCGGAGTGTCCACTTTCTCCAAGGATTTTTTACATCTTTACCAGCAAATCAATCATCTCTTTCAAGAAGTTGAGCAGTCACGCTTGATTATGAAGCGAGAGAAGCAGACTTTAGACATGGCTATTAGCAATATTGCACACGATATTCGAACACCTTTAACGATTGCATCAGGTTATACTCAGCAATTGCTTAAAACAGAAAATCCTGAGTCTGAAAGTTTGAAAAAAATTTCCCATCATCTCAATCAAGTTTCAAAACGGCTAGAGGCTCTTTTGGACTATCGTCGGTTAATGGAAGGAGCAGTGAAACCTGACTTATCTGAGTTAGAAGTCTCGACATTTATGACGCAGAAATTGCTGACTTATTATGATTCATTTCAGACGGCAAAGATTAACCTTGATTTGCAAGTAGAACCTAGTTTGTATTTAATAACAGACTCGGATTTATTAGAGCGTATCTTGCAAAATCTCGTTGGCAATGTTCTAAAACATGGCAAGGATGAAGCGAGATTTTCTCTGAAGGAAGTGGACAATCATATCTGTTTGGAACTTGCGAATCTTGTCAAACAACCGATTCGTAAAATAGAAAATCTCAGTCAACGATTTTACTCTGAAAATCTCTCAGATACAGAAGAATCATCAGGTTTAGGTCTTTATATTACAGAAGAATTATCCCATCTACTTGGTGCAGAACTACAACTAAGTACAGATGGTTCTTGGTTTACAGTTAGAATTCTCTTTTAAAACAAACAACCTCCTCTATTTGAACAGAGGAGGTCATTTTTATAAGCTTTTCTTTTTGAAAACAGCAAGTCCACTAACAGTAAAGAGTAGAATAATGGTCACTGTAACGATAACGGTGTATAGAACGGCCTGACTATAGTCAGTCATTGCATAGGCAAAATTTAAGGATAAATAGCGTAAAATCTCGATATCTGGGAAGATAAGCATTGGCATTGAAAGTAAGATAGAAGTGATTAAATAACCAATGAAAACAGCCAGATAAGAATGAGTCACATAGAGAATGAAGGACACAATAGATAGCCAAGCGAGTAGGCACAAGAATTGAAGAGCAATTGTTAGAAGGAGATTTCCAATAAATCCTTCAGGCATCGTACCAAGCCCGTTTAGCATAGTCGCTGGTACGAAAGCGATAAACAGACTAACAAGAATTTGCATAAGTGCGATACTTGCTAATACTACAGACTTGGCTAGGAAGAATTCTGTGCGAGAAACACCCACTGTCAAACTGTTTTTATAGAGTTTTCCGATTAGGTCAACTCCTAGAACTAAGCAAGCAAGGATAATACAGAGGAAAACTAGGTTTGAGCTATTGCTAGAGGTGTTAATAAGGGCTTGTATACCATCCCATCCTTTGCTTGGAAGTTCGCTTTCTACGTTTGTACTTGTACTGACCGATATGAGCTGGCCTGTAGCTCCGAAAGTAGCTCCCATTAACATGAGTGCAAAGAGAACGAGCTCTGTAATCCAAAAAGCCTTTGGAACGGAAAAAGACGGTAAAAGTCTGCTTGAATTGTATGTATCATGGTTTTCCTCCTATTTTACTAATTGTGTGAAGTATTCTTCAAGATTTTGACGAGCATAGTAAATCTCATCCACAGCGACATCTGCTAGCGTAAGTTCTTTAAGAATGCGTTTGATATCTTGTTCATGACTAAAAAAATATGAATCTCATTTTCTGAATTAACAACTTTAAATTCAAGTTGCACTTTGTCTTTTAAGATTTGACTAGCTTTTTCTTTGTCACTTGTTTTTAGAACAATATAGTCTTCATTCAGTGTTTCAAATTCGGCCTTACTGATTTCTCGAATGATTTTCCCTTGGTCTAAAATTCCAAAGCGATTAGCAACCAGATAGAGTTCTGACAAGATATGACTAGAGATGAGAATTGTTATTCCTAATTCTTGATTTAGACGTTGAATCATTTGACGAAACTCTTTGATACCGATTGGGTCAAGTCCATTGATAGGTTCATCAAGGATTAGAAAGTCCGGTTTTGATAGGAGGGCAATAGCAATGCCTAGGCGTTGTTTCATCCCAAGAGAGAAATCTCGAAAAACTTTTCTACCTGTATCTGTTAACCCTACATACTTTAATGTTTCCTGAATGACTTGATCAGCATTTGGGATATGTCGAATAGTACAATAGTACCTTAGATTTTGATATGCTGTTAAATGATTGTGAGCTACTGGGGATTCAATGACTGAACCTACTCGAGATAGGGCTTTCGTGCACTCCTTATACCCTTGACTAGAAAAGAGGGAAATAGTTCCATGGTCAGCAGATAATAATTGGGTAATGATTTTAATCAGTGTTGTTTTACCAGCACCATTTTTTCCGATAAGTCCATAGATATCTCCTTCTTTAACTGAGAGACTAAGATCTTGTAGAATAGGTTGTTTGCCAAATTGTTTGGACAAGCCATGGATTTCGAGGACTGTTTTCATAGTTTTCTCCTTTAACCTTTAATACTCAATGAAAAACAAAGAGCAAATTAGGAAGCGAGCCGCAGGCTGTACTTGAGTACGGCAAGGCGAAGCTGACGTGGTTTGAATTTGATTTTCGAAGAGTATAAGATGTTTTATTTTTATAACTCTAGTATAAAGCATAGATATCAAAGAATCGTCAAGCATTTCTAAAGAGTTTCTAAAGTTTTTAAATTTAAAAAAAATAAAAGCCCAGTTGGCTAGAAATACTAGTTGACTGGGCTTATTTTCTATAAAATATATTTTTCAATAGCGCGTGCAACACCATTTTCTTCATTGCTGGCAGTTACGACATCAGCAAGAGATTTGACGTGGTCGCTGGCATTTCCCATGGCGATCCCCAGCCCAGCAAACTCTAACATCTCAATGTCGTTATTGGCATCACCCATAGCCATGATTTCAGAAGGTTGGATATCTAAAATCTCAGCCAAACGAGAAAGAGCAGAAGCCTTGGTTGTACCGAGTGGCATTGCTTCATAGATCACTGGTTGTGAACGAACACCGCTGAATCTCTGACAAAGTTCATCAGCAAATCGTTGTTCAAAGTCATCTGTCTGTTCTTTTGTCCCTAAAAACATTCCCTGGAACATACGATATTTATCGCTGGTAGCTTCCTCTAGTGTGATTTCAGTCAGGTCAGCAAAGACAAGTGTGGCATCATATTGAACGATAGGATTTGGTTTGCCTCCGAGAACGAAATAGTGCTCCTCATCAAAGAGAGTCAACTGGACTTCACTCTTTTCAGCAAGGTCATTCAGGTATTCGATGTCAGATTTGCTAAGTTCCCGCCAGTCAACAAGGCTCCAGTCACTGGTTTGGTGGGTAGAACAACCATTATTGACAATAACGTATTCATTTTGCAAATCAAGATCGAGTTTCTTGTAGTAGGGAAGAACTCCAAAGAGAGGACGTCCAGTACAGAGAACCAGTTTGACGCCTTTGTCGATAGCTTTATGAATAGCATCAATATGAGCTTGAGGGATTTCTTTGGCTTCGTTGAGCAGAGTACCATCCATATCCAGAGCAAGTAGTTTAATCATAGTATTTCCTTTTCACGTGTTTTGCCTATATTATAGCATATTTTGAGGCAAATAAGTCTAAAGCTAAGTGAAATGCCATTTCTATTTAGGTTTTTAGTAGATAGATAACAAAATATGATATACTAAATTAGTAATATAATTAATATTATACTGATAATGGATAAAAAATCAAAGGATTTATCATGAAAAGAAGAACAGTACAGATTTTACTAGCCTTGTTAGTAATTATTTATAGGAAGACATGGTTTTGGTGGATTTTTAATCATTTTGCAGGTAGGCTTGTGCCTGCTAGTAGAGAATTTTTTCAAATTCTTGCTTTTTTAGAGCTCATCGTTACTTTTATAGCTATTCTTTATTTAGTAGTATTCGAAGGTAAGAAAATACTTGAATTGAAGTGGAAATGGAGATATCCAGTTTATGTGCTTCTTGCTTATGGAGTCAATCATCTTTCAGGTATTGTGTTTTCTTTTTTAACCCCAGCCACGTCCAATCAAATCGCTTTAAATGAATTGACTGAGATGACAGGGCGACAAGAGTTACCTTATCTTTTACTTATTGTTTGTCTTCTAGGACCAATTACAGAAGAATTGGTATATCGAGGAGTTCTGATGAATACATTTCTGAAAGATTCACCATGGTATGGAGATGTTTTGCTATCAGCCTGTGTCTTTGGCTATGTGCATGTCAGTTCAGGTTTAACACCACTCGCCTTTTTCACCTATGCAAGTGGAGGAGCAATTTGTGCATTCCTCTACCGAAAAACTCATTCTCTCTATTACCCTATTTTACTTCATATCATGATCAACATTACTGCATTTTTGGGAATTATGGGTACTCTTGTTTTTCTGGTAGTTAATAACTATAAAAGGTCGGATTTTATTCCGACTTTTTTTGATATGGGACAGGTTAAAATTAGGGCTTTATATCAATCTGTTTTTACTTAAAAAAATGATATAATAAAAGGTAATGACAAAAAAACAAACGAGGCAGAGATGAATCTACTTTATACCGATATTCGGACTTCTTTGACAGAAATCCTAACTAAGGAGGCTCAAGGACTAGTAGCCCAAGGCAAACGAGTCTTTTACATTGCCCCTAACTCTCTTTCTTTTGAAAAGGAACGCGCCGTGCTGGAGTGCTTGAATCAGCAGGCTTCTTTTGCTATCACAGTAACGCGCTTCGCTCAAATGGCTCGTTATCTGGTTTTAAATGATATTCCTGAGAAGACTAGTCTCGATGATATTGGTCTAGGTATGGCTTTCTATAAATGTCTGTCCGAGATTGATCCGAAGGATTTACGTGTTTACGGGGCTATTAAGCAAGATCCTCAATTCATCCAGCAACTGATTGAAGTTTATCATGAAATTTCAACGGCTAAGATGAGTTTTTTGGACTTGGAAAGCTTGACTGACGCTGATAAACGCTCTGATTTGCTCTTGATTTTTGAAAAGGTAACAGCTTATCTGAATCAAGGTCAAGTTTCACAGGGGAGTCCATTATCCTATCTGATTGATGCTATCGAAGAAAACAAGGTAAGTAGCGATTTTAGCAAGATTGCTCTAGTCATTGATGGTTTTACCCGTTTTTCTACAGAAGAGGAACACCTAGTGGATTTACTTCACCGTAAGGGTGTTGAAATTATGATTGGTGTCTATGCGACTAAGAAAGCCTACACTAGCCCTTTTAGTGAAGGCAACCTTTATCAAGCCAGTGTTGAGTTTTTACGTCATTTAGCTTATAAATATCAGACCAAGGCAGAAGATGCCTGTCAAGAACATGAGAATCCTGATGCTTTTGCCAAAGCCTCAAGACTTCTCGAAAGTTCTTATGATTATTCTGAAATCAGCATCGATGTGGATGATAAGGATAAAGAAGACTTGCAAATCTGGTCTTGTCTGACACAGAAAGAAGAGCTGGAACTAGTTGCTCGTAGTATTCGACAGAAATTGCACCAAGAAGCTAATCTAAGCTATAAAAATTTTCGTATCTTGCTAGGAGACGTAGAGTCTTATAAACTGTCCTTGCAGACAATTTTTAATCAATATCAGATTCCTTTTTATCTAGGTAAGAGTGAGTCTATGGCCCATCATCCTTTGACTCAATTTGTAGAATCCGTGGGACGCCTCAAACGTTACTATTTCCGTCAGGAAGATTTGATAAATCTCTTACGAACCGGCTTATACACCGACCTTTCTCAAGAGGAAATTGATAGCTTTGAACAATATATCCGCTATCTAGGGATTGATGGTCTTTCTAACTTTAAACAAGAATTTACAAAAAACCATCATGGGAAATTTGATTTAGAGAAATTAAATGAGCTTCGTCTCCGTGTTCTAAACCCACTAGAAACCTTATTATCCAGTCGTAAGCAAAAGGCTGAAATATCCTTAAAAAATGGAACAACTTTTTGAAGGATGCATCTGTGACCAAGCAATTACACTCCTTATCTGAAACGATGGATGTGACAGAGCAAGAAAGACAAGAAGAAGTCTGGAAAGCATTTTGCCACGTAATGGAGCAATTTGCTACTGTATTTGAAGGTTCTCAGGTTGCCTTAGATGATTTCTTGGCTCTTCTTCATTCAGGGATGTCCTTATCAAATTATCGTACAATCCCAGCAACGGTAGATACGGTTCTGGTGCAAAGTTATGATTTGATTTCGCCTTTGACTTCTGATTACATCTATGCACTTGGCTTAACCCAGGATCATCTACCTAAAATCACCCAAAATACGAGTCTTTTGAGTGATGAAGAAAGAGAAGTTTTAAACCAGGTTACTGAAGATGGCTCTCAACTATTGATTGCTAGCCAAGAAAATCTTAAGAAGAATCGCTATACCATGCTTTCTTTGGTAAATTCTGCCAAGAAGCGCTTGGTCTTATCAGCGCCAAGTTTACTCAATGAAAACGAGAGTAAAGAGTCAGTTTATCTGAAAGAATTGCAGAATTTTGGTTTTACCAAGTTTGAAAAGAGAATCGATCGAAGAAACCTATCAAAGGATGATATTGGTTCTTATCACAGTATTTTGTCTAGTCTTGTTGTTTATCACCAGCAAGGTGAGTCGGAGACAAGTGAGCAAGACTTAACCTTTATTAAGGTTCTAGCTCGTGTCATGGGGAGAAAATTAGAAGATCAAGGTCTTGATAATCCTGTCCTACCGACAAGTCCAAAAAGTAAGACCTTAGCTACTGAAACTTTGGAAGCCTTGTATCCTCAAGATCAAGATTTCTATCTATCAACTTCGGGATTGACAGAGTTTTATCGAAACGAATACAGTTATTTCCTTCGATATGTCTTAGGCTTGCAGGAAGAATTGCGACTGCGACCTGATGCTCGAAGCCATGGGAATTTCTTGCATCGTATTTTTGAACGCGCTATGAAACTTCCTGTTGATACACCTTTTGACCGTCGTTTAGAACAAGCAATTTCTGAAACCAGTCAAGAACGTGAGTTTCAAGCGATTTATCAAGAAAGTTTGGAAGCCCAATTAACCAAAGAAGTTCTTTTGGATGTAGCGCGTTCAACTGGGCACATTCTTCGTCACAATTCTGAAATTGAAACAATTCAGGAAGAAGCAGTCTTTGGTGGTAAGGAACAAGCTTTTGTTCAGTTAGAAAACGCCAGAAATGTCTATGTCCGTGGTAAAGTCGACCGTATCGACCGCTTAAAGACAAGTGATGCGATTGGTGTTGTAGACTACAAATCTTCTCTAACTCAGTTTAACTTCCCTCTCTTTTATAACGGCCTTAATTCACAGTTACCGACCTATCTGGCTGCTCTTAAGAAAGAAGGAAATACCGATTTCTTTGGTGCTATGTATTTAGAGATGGGTGAGCCAGTTCAGTCCTTACAAACTGTCAAAACTCTTTCAAAGGCTTTAGCAGAAACGACCAAGAGTATGAAATATCAAGGTCTATTCCTCGAAAAAGAGATACAGAACCTTGGGGAACTATATAATAAAAACAAGACCTATCAGTTGTCTGATGAGGAATTTCAGTTATTGCTGGACTATAACGCCCTTATCTATAAAAAGGCAGCAGAGAAGATTTTATCTGGTAGATTTGCTATCAATCCTTATACAGAAGACGGCAGAAGCATTGCACCATATGTTCAACAATATCAAGCGATTACAGGTTTTGAAGCCAATTACCATCTGGGCCAGGCTAGATTGTTAGATAAGGTTGCTAAGAGCAATGATAAGGAAGCATGGTTTAATAAAATAAGAGAGGAGTTGGAGCGATGAAATTTATCCCAAGAAGAAATTAAAGCTTTGCAAGTATCAGAAGCGAATTCTGATAAGAAGCCTAAGAAAACTGCTGAGCAAATTCAAGCTATCTACAGTTCTGGTCAAAATATTTTAGTCTCAGCTTCAGCTGGCTCGGGGAAAACCTTTGTCATGGCTGAACGAATTCTCGATCAACTAGCGCGTGGTGTAGAGATTCGCCAACTCTTTATCTCTACCTTTACCGTTAAGGCAGCAACCGAGTTAAAAGAGCGCCTGGAAAAGAAAATCAGCCAACAAATCCAAGAAACCAAAGACCTGGAACTAAAAAAACATCTTGGAAGACAATTAGCTGATTTACCCAATGCTGCTATCGGAACTATGGACTCCTTTACTCAAAAGTTCCTGGCAAAACATGGCTATCTCCTTGACCTCGCCCCAAACTTCCGCATTCTTCAGAATGAAAGTGAGCAACTCCTTTTAAAAAATGAAGTCTTTCGGCAAGTTTTCGAAAGTCACTACCAAAGTCAGGAACAAGAACAGTTTAGTCAGCTGGTCAAGAACTTTGCAGGTAAAAACAAGGATGCACGTGGATTGCGTAAACAGGTCTATACGATTTATGAGTTCTTACAATCCACCAGTAATCCTCATGCATGGCTAGAGAAATCTTTCTTAAAAGGATTCGAAAATACTGATTTTACCATTGCTAAAGAAAAACTAGCAGAGGATATAAAGGAAAAACTCTGGGATTTAGAAAGCTTTTTCCGTCATCATTTAGAGAATGATGCCAAGGAATTTGGAAAAGCGGCCTACTTAGAATCTGTCCAACAAGTTCTTGATGAAATTGGAACTTTAACGCCTGACTCGACTTTCAAGCAATACCAAGAAGTTTTAGAGCGAGTTGTGAGTATTTCTAAGGATAAGGGTGGCCGTGCTCTTACAAATGCTAGTCGTAAGGCTGAACTTCAGGCTTTAAAAGAAGCATACAACCAAGAGAGAAAAGACAAGTTTGAAAAGCTTATCGCACTAAATGACCAAATTACTTTATTAAAATTTCAGGAAGATTATCATCAAGAGTCTTGGGACTTGGCAAAGACTTTCCAAGTTTTCATGAGTGATTTTGTTTCAGCTTATCGAAAGCGTAAACGTGAAGAAAATGCCTTTGAATTTGCTGATATTAGCCACTATACCATTGAGATATTGGAAAACTTCCCTCAGGTGCGCCAAGAGTATCAGGAGCGCTTTCACGAAGTTATGGTCGATGAATACCAAGATACCAACCATATCCAAGAAAGAATGTTGGAACTCCTCTCAAACGGTTCTAATCGTTTTATGGTGGGCGATATTAAGCAATCTATTTATCGTTTTAGACAGGCAGATCCCCAAATCTTCAATGAAAAATTCCACAGCTTTGCTCAGGATGACAAAGAAGGTCAATTAATACTGCTTAAGGAAAACTTCCGTAGTAGTTCAGAAGTTCTTGATGCTACTAATGACGTCTTTAAGTATCTCATGGATGAGGAAGTTGGAGAGATATCTTATGACGGCATGCATCAACTTGTTTTCGGAAATACTGATTTACACCCAGATCCAGAAAACAAGGCAGAAGTCCTCTTGTATGATAGGGATGTTGACGGTGATTCTAAGGAAGAGGAAGAGTTTTCGACCAACAAATTGACTGGTGAAATGCGAATGGTCATTAAGGAGATATTGCATCTTCATAATGATAAGGGTGTCCCTTTCAACGACATTGCTCTCTTAACTGCTAGTAGAAGCCGCAATGATCAGGTTTTACTTGCTTTGTCGGAATATGGCATACCAGTTAAAACGGATGGCGCTCAAAACAATTATTTGCAATCTTTAGAAGTGCAGGTTATGTTGGATACGCTTCGTGTTATCCATAATCCTCTACAAGACTTTGCTATAGTAGCTCTCATGAAGTCTCCTATGTTTAGCTTTGATGAGGATGAATTAGCTCGTCTGGCTCTTCAAAATTCTGAGGAAAAGGTTCAAGAGAACTTTTATGAAAAATTAGTCAATGCTCGAGCAAAAACTAGTTCTCAAAATGAGTTGATAACATCTGAACTCCATAAAAAGCTTAGTCTTTTCATGGAAACTATTGATGCTTGGCGTTTGTTCTCAAAAACGCATTCACTTTATGACCTTATTTGGAATATCTATAGCGAACGTTTCTACTATGATTATGTTGGTGCTTTGCCAAATGGTCAGGCTAGACAGGCCAATCTCTATGCCCTAGCATTACGCGCTGACCAGTTTGAAAAGAGTAATTTTAAAGGCTTATCACGTTTCATAACTATGATTGATCAAGTCTTGGAAGCTAAGCACGACCTTGCTAGTGTCACTGTAGCTCCACCTAAGGATGCTGTCGAGCTGATGAGTATTCATAAGAGTAAGGGGCTTGAATTCCCTTATGTCTTTATTCTCAATATCGATCAGCAGTTTAACAAGCAAGATTCCATGTCTGATGTTATCCTAAGTCGAAAAATGGCCTTGGTCTTAAGTACGTAGCTAGAGTTGCTACAAATGCTAAAGAGGAATATGTTCCAACTACGATTAAGTTATCCATCCCAAGCTTGACTTATACTCAAAATGAGGAAGAACTCCAATTAGCAAGCTATTCTGAGTTGATGCGTTTACTTTATGTAGCCATGACTCGTGCTGAGAAAAAACTCTATCTAGTCGGAAAAGGATCTCGTGAAAAGTTGGAGTCTAAAGAATATCCGACAAACGGGAAAGGTCTTTTGACACGTGAAACTAGACTCGACGCTCAAAATTTCCAGAACTGGATTTGGGCAATCTATCAGGCCTTTTCTAAAGAGGACTTACACTTTAGTGTGCGATTTGAAGGTGAAGAACAACTGACCAAAGAAGCTATCGGAGAATTGGAAAATAAAAGCCAGCTTCAAGATCAATCCCAAGCAAATAATCGTCAATCTGATACTATTAGGGAAGCTTTACAAATGCTAAAAGAAGTGGAAGTCTATAATGAAATCCACCGTGCAGCAATCAATCTTCCAAGTGTACAAACTCCAAGTCAGATTAAAAAGTTTTATGAACCAATCATGGATATGGAAGGTGTAGTAGTAGCTGGTCAATCTAAACCAAAAGAAAATAGCATTCAGTTTGAACTTCCAGACTTCTCCAAAACCGAAAAAGTTACTGGTGTTGAGATTGGTAGTGCCACCCATGAACTCATGCAACGAATCAACCTTTCTCAGAAGCCAAGTATAGAAACTCTGGAAGAAGCTTTAGAACAAGTGCAAGCGAGCTCAGCTGTTAAAGATAAAGTGAATCTAGAAAAAATCTTGTCTTTCTTTGATACAGATCTTGGTCAAGAGATTCTTGCAAACCAAGATAAACTTTATCGAGAACAACCTTTCTCAATGTTAAAACGAGACGATAAGAGTCAGGAAGATTTTGTTGTCCGTGGAATCTTAGATGGTTATCTCCTTTATGAGGATAAAATTGTTCTCTTTGACTACAAGACAGATCATTATGAATATCCAAGTCAACTGATTGAACGTTATCGTGGTCAACTAGATCTTTATGCAGAAGCCTTGTCTCGTTCTTACCAAATAAATAAAGTTGAAAAATATTTGATTTTACTTGGAAAAGATATGGTTGAGGTGGTCGAAGTTAACTAATCTTTTAAAAACTATTGCCTTAATGGCAGTAGTTTTTATTTATTTTCAGTTATGGTATACTAGTTTCAGAAAAGGATGTTAAAGAATCTATGTCAAAAGAAATCGATATCGAATACTATCACCAATTAGCTTTACAAAAGCAAAAAGAGCATCGTAAATTTCTTGGAAATCTGAAAAAGAAAGCTCCAAAAAATTTGGATAATATTGCCCTTGAAATTCACCAGGAAGTTTTTGAAGAAATTGATTGTACAGCCTGTGCAAACTGCTGCAAGAGCCTTGGACCAGACTTTAAAGAAGCAGATATCACACGCATTGCCAAGTACTTTAAAATAAAATTACCTGCTTTCGAAGACGAATTTCTACAGGTGGATGAAGACGGTGATAAAGTCTTTAAGTCAATGCCTTGTCCATTTCTAGGTGGTGACAATCTATGTTCTATATACGATGTTCGTCCCAAAGCTTGTAGGGAATTTCCACATACTGACCGAAAAAAGATATATCAAATCAATAACTTGACTATCAAAAACACTCTAACCTGTCCTGCAGCTTATCTCTTCGTCGAGAAATTAAGAGATAAAAATAGAATAAATAGTTTATTTTTATAATAAATTCCATCCTCAAATTCATTTGCTATTTGAGGATTTTTGTATATTTATTAATATTGAACGTTTTTACTTTTCTAAAGAAATGAGTTTCTAGTCTTAAAGTTTCTTTAAACTTTTTTTCTTAAAGAAAACTGATATAAGGTATCTTTAAGCGATGTTCTGTATAGTTATACCATCACTAAGAAAGGAGTGCCGGTATGAACTATATAGTAATTCCAGCTTATCAACCTGATAATAAACTTATCAAACTCATCGAAAAAATCCACGAAAAAGAGTGATTTTTCGTATTCTAGTTATCGACGACGGTAGTTCATCAAAGTGTCAAAAATATCTTTGATAAAAGCAGAACAATATGCTACGGTGCTCCGTCACCAAGTGAATCAAGGTAAAGGCCAAGCGCTTAAAACTGCCTTTACTTATATCCAACAACAAAATAGCTATGGAACGGTTGTAACGGCAGACGCAGATGGTCAGCATAAGATTTGGGATATTTTTCCGTACGGCTAACAAAAAGCTTCTGAAAATCCTAATAAGCTAATCTTGGGTGTGCGGGCCTTCACAGGTAAAAGTACCCCTTCGTAGCCGTTTCGGAAATAGCTTAACAAAAAGCACTTTTTAAGATTCAAACTGGGGTAGAAAGTAGCAGATACTCAGACAGGACTTCGAGCTTTTACAACAAATCTCATTCCTTTTATGCTGAAAAGATCGAAGGACAAATCGTTACGAATATGAAATGAATATGCTTCTTGAAGCTACTAAAGAATATTAAAATTTTAGAAGTTCCCTATTGAAACTGTTTATATCAATGATAATGAGGGTTCACACTTCCGACCAATCAGAGATGGGATTCATGATTTATAAAAATATCTTTTAAATTTGCCTTGTCATCTCTCAGTAGTTTTGTTGTAGACTATCTTGTTTACGCTATTGCAATCTTGTTTTTTTACCAACAGCGCCAACAAGTTTCCGAATTTTTCCTAGCTAATGGACTAGCTCGTGTGACAAGCTCCATTTTTAACTACTCTACCAAATAAGAAACTAGTCTTTAAAAAAACGACGATAGCCTTGTGAAAGACAGGGAATGGGGATATTTTGGTTTAGCAGTTGGACTCTTTGTCTCTAGATACGCTACTGATTCGTCTATTCTTTACTGTATTTTGGAATTAATCTCCTAATCTCTAAGATTATTGTTGGTATTCTTCTCTTTGCGGTCTCATGGACTGTTCAGAAGAAAGGTCATCTTTTAAAGAAAGGACATCTACGGTACTATGAAATTTTTAAAGAAACCATATGCTTATGCCTCGGTTCTTGGGCCTACTATTAACAGGATCCTTTAGTTACTCAATGTTGAAAACCTTTTGTACTAGCTGAGACTATTTCGACAGTGAGCAACAACTAACACTAGTACAAATACAGCTCACAGCTAGTCAAGCTAGCTAAAACAGCAACAGTAACTGACTCAAGTTACAAGGACGACAATATTTCTATCAATTTGTCAGAAACGACGGTTAATCATACCCAGGTATATGTGGCTGATGTTACAGTAAGTTCGTCAGAATATCTAAAAACAGCATTTGCTCAAAAACTCATTTGGAACAAACGTAACAGCTAAAACATCTGTAACTGCTGCAGATAACACGCTATTCTAGCAGTTAATGGTGACTATTACGGAGCTAACTCTTCCAGGATATGTTATCCGTAATGGAGTTGTCTATCGTGATACTGTCCGTGAAAAATTCTAATAATGGTGATTTAGCTATTTATAAAGATGGTTCTTTCAAGATTATTTACGAAGATCAGATTTCAGCTGAGCAACTTGTCAAATGACGGAGTTGTTAATCTCTTTAGCTTTTGGTCAGCCTTGGTCGAAAAATGGTGAAACTACTGTAGGATACCAATACAGAAGTTGGACAAGCTATGGCTTCGAATCCACGTACAGCGATTGGTATTATCGACGAAAACCACTATATTATTGTAGTCTCTGACGGACGTACTTCTGAAAGTGAAAGGTCTCTCTTTGTACCAGCTAGCTGAAAGTTATGAAATCCTATGGTGCTAAAAACTGCCTACAATCTTGATGGTGGTGGATCCTCTACACTTTACTTTCAACGGTCAGGGTTATCAATAAACCAACAACTGGAGGAAACAAAAATTTCAGAAAGGGCGGTGAGTGATATTGTCTACATCGGTTATTAATCCTAACAAAAAAACGTTTTAAAAAAACTGCCATCTCTTATACACTAATTACGATTTTCTTCTTTGCTTTTTCTAGAATTTATGAAAGCATTTAGTTTTTGGTGAAGACATCTAGTTCATATGCATTACTGTTCGCCGTACCTCTGGTCGGTGGGATTTATACTAACAATCTTTGCTCAAAGTTCTTCCTCAAATTTTCTCGTATCAGTTTTAAATCTATGGAATTCGGCAGTAGCAATTATTACAGCAGGGTACACTTTTCCGCGGGATTGTCAATCTATCTGGTCGTTCAACCACACTTGATGCACCCTATTGGTATATAGGAATTACGTTTGCAGCATCTAGCTATCATATCGATTTTTTTCTAAATCCAAATCATTGGAAAATTCTTCTAAAGAAACCAAAACAAAACACAAAGAAAATTTATATTCAGTTATAATTATAAAAAAAGTAGTCGTTCAGCTCATGTTCGACTACTTTTTGATTGACTTTTATTTCTAGAATATTGTAGAAATATTACAAGTTCCTTTCTTCTGCAAGATATTACTTTCATGTTTAAAAGAATATTGTATAATATAATAGTTAAATACTGTTTTTTTAAAACAATATCTAAAAACCATCAGATACAATATCTAGGTATTTGTAGGAGAAAAGAATGAAAAAAATATTACTAGCAAGTACTCTTGCTCTATCAATGACTGGTATAGTCAAAACTCTGTTTTAGCAGATGAGTCTCAGGCAACAAATAAATTTCAAGCAACTGAGGAGACTATTGTGACCGATGTTGTTGAGGACAAAGAAGAGCAAAAGAAAAACAGATACAGAAAGTCATCAAACAACTGAAAAGATAGAAACACCTCCTACTAGTAATCAGTCGTCAACAGAAGCAATTGTAGAAGATGTTCATCAAAATGGATGGCAAAAAGACAATGACAATTGGCGTTACTACGAAGATAATAAACCTGTGTTAAATTGGAAACAAATAGCTGGTGTGTGGTATTATTTTCAATCAGGATGGCATCATGCTAAGCAATACTATTTATAAAGATTATCTCTTAAATAAAGAGTGGTGCCTTAGCTGAGAGCTCTTGGGTGAAACTTGCAGAACAATGGTATTATGCCGATGAAAAAGGAAAAAGTAACACGTGATAAATGGGAAAAAAATAGCTGGTGCCTGGTATCGTTTTGATCAAAAAGGTACTATGCTTAACAATACTATTTATAAAGAATACTTATTCAGTGCAAGCAGTGCCTTAGCAGAATCATCTTGGGTAAAAATATCAGACAAATGGTATTATGGTAATCAAGAAGGAAAGATCTCCCGAGATAAATTGGAAAAAGTTAAAGATTCTTGGTATTATTTTTAATAAAAGACGGCATCATGCTTAGCGAAACAATTTACAAAGACTATCTATTTAATAAGAATGGATCCCTAGCAGAATCATCTTGGGTGAAACTTGGTAACCAGTGGTATTTCGCTGATGCTTCTGGTAAAATTCTCAAAGATAAGTGGGAAAAAAATAAAAGATAATTGGTACCACTTTAATGCAGACGAGTGTTATGGAGAGTAGTGTTTGGAAGAAGAAGAAGTACTACCTAAAAGATAATGGTGCTATGGCTCAAAATGAATGGGTTTTTGATAAGAAATATAATAGTTGGTTCTATCTAACATCTGATGGCTCCTACGCTGAAAACCAGTGGCAGAGAGCTTACTATCTAAAATCTGGTGGCTATATGGCCAAGAATGAATGGATTTTTGATAAGAACTATGATGCTTGGTATTACCTCAAAGAGGATGGAGTTTATGTAACTGGAACTTTCAAAATCAAAGGTAAAGACTATTCTTTCCAAAGTAATGGAAAATGGATTTCTGATCCATCATCTTACTATAAGGTTACTCCAATTACAGCTTATGTCTACAGTGCTTCAGGTGATAGGCTCAGCTATATCTCACAAGGTAGCATTGTTTCAGTTACTGGAGCAGAAGTTCAAGGTGGTCGACTTCCAGTCAAAATCTCTGGGCTTTCAGGTTATATGAACAAGACTGATCTCGTAGCAGTTAGTTCTGCAAGTGACTTCATTCCTCACTATGCCACTGATGGTAACTATCTCTACCATGAGTTATCACCATACGCAAGTATCCGTGTAGCCCCTCATAGTTCAGCCATGACTATTGGTAAAAATATTATTCATCAGATGGTAAAAACTTTGATAATTTTACAATTGAAAATTCTTTCTTATTTAGAGATTTAAAGTAAGCCAACGAATTATACAGCTGAAGAATTAGATAAAATTTATTCTATTATGAATATTAAAGGAAGTCGTTTAGCTGGTAAAGGTGCCATCTTTAAAAGAAGCAGAAAAACGGTATGGAATCAATGCTCTTTTATCTTATGGCTCATAGTGCTTTAGAAAGTTCATGGGGACGTAGTCAGATTGCTAGGGATAAGAATAACTTCTTTGGGATTGCTGCTTACGATACCACACCCTATCAATCAGCCAAAAGCTTTGATAATGTCGATAAGGGAATTCTAGGAGCTGCTAAATGGATTAGACAGAACTATTATGATCAAAGGTAGAACCCACCTTGGAAATAAGGCTTCTGGAATGAATGTCCTTTATGCGTCAGATCCTTATTGGGGAGAAAAAATTGACAGCATCATGATGACAATCAATAGTAAACTAGGTGAAAAAGACTAAGATAAAAGAAGACGATAGCTAATAGAAATAGGTTATCGTTTTTAATTCCTAATTGAAGTCTTGGTAAATAATGTTTAACTTTGAAAGTTATAAAGAGGATTTATTTTTGATTCGAAGAAATTAAGGTCTTAGTAAAATTTAGTAATCACAAAATGATTATGCTATACTGAGATTAGTTAACAATTGACATCAGTAAAGACTAGTTTATTCTAAATTAAGGAGTATCACAAATGAGCTACAAATTTCTACTATTCGATCTCGACCATACTTTGCTTGACTTTGATAAGGCAGAAGGTATTGCCTTGACTCAGTTTCTGTCACAAGAAGGGGTAGAAGATATTCAAACCTACAAGGATTATTATGTTCCCATGAATAAGGCTCTTTGGAAAGACTTAGAACAAAGGAAGATTAGTAAAGAACAATTGATCAACACGCGCTTTGCTCGTTTGTTTTCTCATTTTGGAATAAAAAGATGGTACTGTCCTTGCCCAATTGTACTGACCCCCAAAAAGTTAGACAATTAATTTAAGCAAAAGGATTTAGTTCTGTATTGTACAGGACTAAGTCCTTTTAGTTTTACCTTAATTCGTTTGTTGTTGTAGTAATCAATATAGTCGACAATAGCTTGTTCCAAGTGCTCAAGTGACTGAAACGTATTCTCATAACCATAAAACATTTCAGACTTAAGAATGCCAAAGAAAGATTCCATCATACCGTTATCTGGGCTATTTCCCTTACGTGACATAGATGGTTGGATTCCCTTATTCTTTAAAAAATGATGATAGAAATCATGTTGGTATTGCCATCCTTGGTCACTATGGAGAATTGTATTTTCGTAATGGTTCGTCTGTGAAAGGCTTGTTCTAGCATAGCTTTCATTTGTACTAAGTTCAGCGAAGTAGAAAGATTGTAGGAGATAATTTCGCTGTTAAAAGCCATCTAAAACTGGTGATAAATAAAGCTTTTTGACTGCTTGCTGGAATGGCAAATTCTGTCACATCTGTGTAGCACTTTTTGCATTGGTTTTGGTTGCTTCAAATTGACGTTGAATAAGGTTATCTGCTTTCTTGCCAACCTCTCCTTGGTATGAAGAATACTTCCGTTTACGGCGAATTCGAGCCGTTAAACCAAGTACTTTCATAAGACGCTGCACCTTCTTATGGTTCACTACGAAAGCCACGATTTCGTAATTCTAGAGTCATGCGACGATAGCCGTAATTTCCTTTATGCTCAGTATAAATTAACTGAATTTCAGCTTTAACTTGATCATCCTTATCGCTTTGATCCAGCTGTTTTAAGTGATAATAATAAGTTGAACGGGCAAGCTTAATAATCTTTAGAAGGATATCTAAAAAGAAAACTCTGTTACCAATCCTGAACAATTTCCGTTTTTTTCTTCTTGCTCTTTTTCCTCCTTCAATCGGAGTTCTCTCAACTTTTTTAGAACAGCATTCTCCGCTCTCAGGTATTCATTTTCTGCTTGAAGACGTTCTAACTCTGTCATTTCTTCAGGTTTTTTCTTTGGCTTGCGTCCCATTTTAGGTGCTCTCCCTCTTGTTTTCTCAACAATAGTATACCCATTTTTCTTGTATTGTGCCAGTCAATTTGGAAGCATTCCTTGGTTTGGGAGAGCATAATCTAGAGACACCCTTATTTGTGAACGACCTTCAAGCAGAACTTTATCAATAATTTCTCGTTTTTAATTTAGGAGAATAATAACGATTCTTCCCCTTTTTGACGAACTCTATACCGTAACGATCAATCAATTTAATCATGTACCTAAGATTAGGAATATTTATCCCGAATATATTTGAAAGCTCTTTGAAGCTTCGCCCTTGTTTTCTAAGTTCATATATCTGAACTTTATCCTTATATGTCAATTTCATAATAAAAACACCCCCAAAAGTTAGATTTTTTTCTGTCTAACTTTTTGAGGGTGCGATCAAATCTTATCAATCTTTTATTGCCCAACAGGGACAAGTGTTTTCAGGAGTAAACGAACTCTTAGATAGTTTAATCTCTCGAGGTTATGAGCTCTATGCTGCTACAAATGGCGTAACGGCTATCCAAAATGGACGTTTGAAAAAATCAGGTCTACTTCCTTATTTTAAGCAAGTTTTTATCTCAGAACAAATGCAGACACAAAAGCCCGATGTTCTATTTTTTTGAAAAATAGGAAAGCAGATAGAAGGTTTTACTAAAGAAAAAGCTGTCATAATTGGCGATTCTTTGACAGCTGACATTCAGGGGGGAAATAATGCTGGCATCGATACCATCTGGTATAATCCTCATCATCTGGAAAATAAGACACAAGCCCAGCCAACTTATGAAGTCGACTCTTATCAGGCGTTGCTAGATTGTTTGAATCTATTTTTAGAAATTGCACATATAAAGAATTCTGGAAAACATGGGGCGTGGAGTTCAAGAAATTTTGGTAATATTTTTGAAAACGTTTTATTTTTTTGATATAATAAATCATACAAGGATATAATGACAAGAATATTGTGATTGTCATGTACCCATAAGTTGTATATGGATATAAAAGCGGTAGTACAGTTAATCAAGCAGGTATTAAAAAAGAAGCATCAAAACTAGTCAATAAATTGCCTATTAAGCTGCTAGATAAATTGGAAAGCCTTATAACAAAAGAATTTTTCAATAGTAATACTAGTAACAAATTTTACTCTTCTCAGTTAGTTTCAACAGGGATTAACCTGTGACTGGAGTAGATGTGGGTACCTGAGATTAGGTTTATGCTATTCATCTGTTTGAACGTCTTAAATTAGTAGAAACAAACTATATAGGAGCAAATCAGTATGATATTGAAAAGAAATAAAAAGAGCCATGAACTTCATGTTGATGATTATAAGTGCTTGTTGCTGTCTTATTTGTCTAAGTGCCTGTCAGCAAAATAAGCTAAATTCAGTAGATGATTATAAAATGGCTATCTGGGATAGCGATAAAAATAGCTGTATTTGATGATTATGATTTAAATGAGCTCAAGGCTAATATAGCGAGAAAAGAAAAAAATACATCTATTGGGCAGAAAGTTTTTCGGAAGCAGGATCCTATTCAACTGCAAAAACAAAAAGATACACCTGGTTTTAAAAAGATATGTATCTAGAATTAATAAGGAAAAATTTAAGTGAAACGTTTAAATTAGCAGAAGGAAATGATGCATACGCATCGATAACAGATGGGGATTATTTATATGCAACTGCTGTCTTTACAGATAGAATTGAATTTTTATAAATATGATAATAATTTTGAGAGGTTGTCACTAATGTTACCATGAAAAATGATGGTCAACTAAATGCCAGTCAACAGTTTGTTATCGTAGATAATTATTTATACTTACTTGTAACCACATTGGATTTATCAACCCAAGTTTCTAATGCCGAAATTTGGAAAATGGATAAGGAATTCAACATTGTCGAAAAAAATATAATCTAGACGAAACATCAGCATATGAGAATGGTTAATGTAGATGATGTCTTGTATATTGTGGAAGCACTTAGTGGGCGTAATTCTGATGGAGAATATAAGTCAGGAAATAAAGTATTGGTTTTTGATTTTAAAGAGTCAGAGCAAAAATTATATCGATATTCCTGATAAATATCAACTAATATTCACTATGATGCTAAAAAATAATCAATTGATTATAGAGAATGAGGGATTGTATAATAGCGAATTTTTCCTTTACTACAGTCAATCTAGATAATTTAGAAAAAGATATTATTCATCTGGAAGGCTTTTAGTACAGAGCAGTATACTGCACCGTATTTTTACATTTAAAGATAACATTTATTATTTTTTTATTCAATGATTCTCTGGTTAAATATGATATTGTTGATAAGAAACAAACAGTTAACAGTTTAGAAAATTATAAGATAAAAGATGCTCATTATTTAATTGTTAGATAGTTTATTTATTGGGTGAAAAGTCAAATAATAGAAATTTAATCTTTAAGATGTGCTTAGCGTAGTCCTACCAATCTCCCCTTTGCTCGAGCTAAGGGGAGATTTAATCTAGTTTGTTGTCAGCATATATTTACAAAGTATTTGAAAAAGTTCTGCAAGGAAAAGATTTGAAAGATTTTATGATAGTTTTTTGTAATGATTAGTTATCTTTCTGATTGGAGGTCTTGTTGTATTGAGGATTCTTTATAAAACTTCTGGAAATCTCAATAGATACTTTTAAAAGTGGTTTAGATAGCCACTTTTTGCTATAATAGAGGCAGTATAAACGAAGGAGAAAGCAATGGAACACTCATCCTGGCATGCCTTGATTAAGGAGCAATTACCTGAGGGTTATTTTGGGAATATCAATCACTTTATGGAGCAAGTTTATACTCATGGAACTGTATATCCTCCTAAAGAAAAGGTTTTTCAGGCTCTTATAACAACTCCTCTAGAAGAGGTTAAGGTGGCTATCCTTGGTCAGGATCCTTATCATGGACAAGGTCAGGCGCAGGGATTGAGTTTTTCTGTTCCAGATAGTATTCCAGCACCTCCTTCCTTGCAAAATATTCTTAAAGAGCTTGCTGATGATATTGGAGTTAAAGCATCCCATGATTTGACAGCTTGGGCGGAGCAGGGTGTTTTGCTTCTTAATGCTTGCTTGACCGTTCCTGCTGGGAAGGCCAACGGTCATGCTGGTCAAATATGGGAGCCTTTCACGGATGCTGTAATTAAGGTTGTCAATAATCTAGATAGACCTGTAGTCTTTGTCCTCTGAGGGTGCTTATGCACGTAGGAAGAAGGTGTTGGTAACTAATCCTAAACATCTGATTATTGAATCAGCTCACCCGAGTCCCCTTTCTGTTTACAGAGGATTTTGGGGTTCCAAGCCTTTTTCCAAGGCCAATGCATTCTTAACAGAGACAGGACAAGAGCCGATTGATTGGCTTAGATAAGGAGAGAATATGCCTCAGTTAGCGACGATTTGCTATATAGATAATGGAAAAAGAGCTACTTATGCTCCATCGCAATAAAAAGCCTAATGATGTTCATGAAGGTAAATGGATTGGTGTCGGTGGAAAGATTGAGCGTGGGGAAACACCACAAGAATGTGCGGCTCGTGAAATTTTAGAAGAAACGGGTCTAAAAGCCAAACCAATTTTAAAAGGAGTCATCACCTTTCCTGAATTTACTCCTGACTTAGATTGGTACACCTATGTATTTAAGGTGACAGAATTTGAGGGAGAATTGATTGACTGTAATGAAGGGACCTTAGAATGGGTTCCTTATGATGAAGTTTTGAGTAAGCCGACTTGGGAAGGGGACCACACCTTTGTCGAGTGGCTTTTAGAAGATAAACCATTCTTTTCAGCTAAGTTTGTCTATGATGGCGATAAATTATTGGATACCCAAGTGGATTTCTACGAATAAAGGAGAAAGCAGATGCTACTAATTAAAAATGGTCGAGTAATGGATCCTAAGTCTGGTTTGGATCAAGTGTGTGATGTATTGGTTAAGGATGGAAAGATTCACAAAAATTGCACTACAAATTAGTGAAGAAGATGCAGAGGTCATCGATGCAACTGGTCATGTAGTTGCACCCGGTTTGGTGAGATATCCATGTTCATTTCCGTGAACCTGGTCAAACTCATAAAGAAGACATTCATACAGGTGCACTAGCAGCAGCAGCTGGTGGTTTTACGACAGTTGTCATGATGGCTAATACTAATCCAACCATCTCTGACGTAGAAACCTTACAAGAAGTTCTACAGTCAGCAGCTAAGGAAAGAATCAATGTCAAAACTGTAGCAACTATCACCAAGAACTTTAATGGCCAAAACTTAACTGATTTTTAAAGCTCTTTTTAGAAGCTGGAGCTGTAGGTTTTTCTGATGATGGTATTCGCTTGAAAGCAGTAAAGTTGTCAAGGAAGCTATGGAAGAGGCTAAAAAACTCAACACGTTTATCAGCTTACACGAGGAAGATTCTGGCTTGAATGGCATTCTCGGTTTCAATGAAAACATTGCTAAAGAACACTTCCATATCTGTGGGGCAACAGGAGTTGCTGAGTATGCTATGATTGCACGTGATGTTATGATTGCATATGCAACAAAAAGCTCATGTTCATATTCAGCATTTATCTAAAGAAGAAAGTGTTAAAGTAGTAGAGTTTGCTCAAGGTTTAGGTGCCCAGGTAACAGCAAGTAGCTCCACAACATTTCTCTAAAACTGAAGCTCTTCTCTTGACCCAAGGAAGCAATGCAAAAATGAACCCACCTTTACGATTAGAATCAGACCGCTTGGCTGTTATCGAAGGACTCAAGTCAGGTGTCATTTCTGTCATTGCTACTGACCATGCGCCTCACCATGCTGATGAAAAGAACGTCGAGGATATCACCAAAGCTCCTTCAGGCATGACAGGACTGGAAACTTCCTTGTCGCTCGGTTTAACTTACTTAGTCGAAGCTGGTGAGCTAAGTTTGATGGAATTATTAGAAAAAAATGACCTATAACCCAGCTAAATTGTATCATTTTGAAGCAGGTTATTTGGCTGAAAATGGTCCAGCTGACATTACCATTTTCGATGATAAAAGCTAACCGAATTGTAGACACACATTTTGCTTCTAAAGCAGCTAATTCACCATTTATCGGTGAAGAGTTAAAAGGTCAAGTCAAATATACTATCTGTAAAGGGACAAATCGTTTACCAAGCAGATTAAAAAAATTTATACAGATATTCTTACTGTTTTACCATTAATATTCTATTGATAACTAGAAAGAGTAGGTATGTACTCAACACAAAATAAAAAAAGAAAAATTCTCTTATTTTTAAAAATCTTTTTCCAATCTTGATTTATCAATTTACTAACTATTCCGCATCATTCATAGATACAACCATGACTGGGCAATATGATACGCTTAATTTAGCTGGTGTCTCTATGGCGACAAGTCTTTGGAATCCCTTTTTTTACATTTTTAACTGGGATTGTCTCTGCTTTGGTGCCAATTATTGGACAGCATCTTGGTCAGGGTAAAAAGAATGAAGTTGCATCAGATTACTATCAATTTATGTATTTATCCCTTGGCTTGTCTCTCATTCTTTTTCCTTGGTATTTTTAGCAGCTCCAGTAGTTCTTCAAAAATATGAGTTTAGAGTCTGCTGTTAAAGATATAGCAATTCGTTATTTACGCTTGTTAACCATTGGTATCATACCACTTTTACTATTCAGTGTAGTACGTTCACTTCTAGATTCCTTAGGAATGACAAATCTTTCCATGTATTTGATGCTTCTCTTACTTCCTCTCAACAGCGGATTTAATTATTTATTAATTTATGGTAAAATTAGGATTTTCAGAGTTAGGTGGAGCAGGGGCAGGATTAGGAACTTCACTGAAGCTACTGGTGTGTCCTATTCATTTCTCTTTACGTTTTACAAAAAAACATGAGAGGCTTAAGGAGTTTAAACTGAATCAATTATCTCCTTTAAACCTAGAAAAGATAAAGGAAGGATTGTCTTAGGATTACCAATCGGTGGTACTGTTTTTTGCAGAAGTAGCTGTCTTTTCAGCTGTTGGCTTAATAATGTCAAAATTTTCATCTTTCATTATTGCCAGTCACCAGTCAGCTATGAACTTTTCTAGTTTAATGTACGCATTTCCTATGAGTATTTCTACAGCTATGGCAATCGTAGTCTCTTACGAAGTTGGTGCAAAAACGATTTAATGATACTAAACAATACATACGCATAGGGTCGTTTACTAGCATTCATTTTTGCTGGTTTAACTCTTTCTTTTCTTTATTTTTAATAGAGAAGCAGTAGCAGGACTTTATGGCCAAGATCCAGATTTTATCGCCCTAACAGCAAATTTCTTAACCTATAGTTTATTCTTCCAACTAGCCGATACATTTGCAGCTCCTCTTCAAGGTATTTTACGTGGGTACAAGGATACTGTAATTCCATTCTATCTTGGTATTCTAGGATACTGGGGAGTAGCAATCCCCCTTGGTTTAGCTTTTAGATTTTTATAGCTCATTAGGAGCATATTCTTATTGGATTAGTTTTGATTGTAAGTTTAATTATAAGCGGTATTCTGTATCAATGGCGTTTGAAACACATTCTAAAGATTGTTTCTCAATAAAATGATTTCAATCAAATGAGACAAATATAAACTAAAAACCCTAAACTAAGTTTAGGGTTTTCGTAATTAAATTATGTAAAATTTATAAACTATCTAAAAGCATTTTGTTCATCATTTACGATATGTGTATATAAATCCGTGACTTGCGTGCTTGCATGTCCAAGTTGATGGCTGACCAAAAACCTGTGATTTGGTAGCATCATAGAGACAGTTGCTAGGGTATGGCGCAGTTTATGTGGCGTCACACGGACTTTGAAGTCTTCTGAATACTTGGCCACCATTTTTCTACGCTAGAAGCATCAATTCGATTAGGAACACCACGATAAAGGGTTAGAAAGAGGGCTGTATCCTTTTTCTGTTTTATATCTTTTTATCTCGAATAGCAAGATATTGTTCAAGATATGGTTTTGCAAAGGCAGCAATATTAACAGAGTCTCGTTTTCCACCTTTTTCTTGTTACATCAATGACCATCATTTTAAGGTTCAAATCTCTTATATCAAGATTAACTGCTTCAGATAAACGAACTCCTGAGGGCCAAAAGTAGAGGCAATAATAGCTAAATCACGCTCTTTATTTTTTATTAAATGAAGATAATGCGCGATTTGAGAGACTTTTAGGATATTCCAGGTCTATATAATTTAAAAACCTTCAGTTTCATCCCCAAGAAAGAGTTTTTGCTTAATATTCTCAGCTCTAGCAGCTAAAGTTTCTTTCTTTTTCTTGGTAGCAACCTTTTTCATGACATTTCGATAAAAATAAGGCTCACCTTGCTCATTTTCAACTTCCTCAGTTAGATATTTATAGAGACTAGAAAGGGCAGAAAGGGTACGGTTAATCGTTGTTTGAGAGACACCATTCTTTGTTGTATTAGCATTAAGTAAGGGACGTTCACGTAAATACAGGATAAAGACTCTAAATCTTTTTGGTTAAATTCTCCAAAACCGATAAAGGAATATTGGCCATAGAATCAGCATTTGAGATACCAGACTCCAAGACCCAGGTAAAAACGACTCATATTCTTTTTAAGTATTCGTATAAGGTTGTAAAAACTGTATGGGACAGCTAGTTTAGATTGATAGTATTCCAAAAACGTACCAAGGCATGAGTTGTTTAAGTTTATCAATTCGTTCAGTAAAATCTCACGTTTCATGTTTTTCTCCAAATCTTTCTATACAGTAGTATAGCATATCTAGATATATTTTTCAAGAAAATTATAGTTTTTCGGAAAGATGTTATAGGGGATATTGGTGAATAAGAAAACCGTCATAACAGTAACCAAAAATTTTTTAGAGTTAATTATCCTTAATTATGTACTTTTATTTAAGTGAAAACTAAAAATTTTTTTCAATTATCCATAATCCAAAAAGGATAAATTATTTTCAGCTCCAAAAATACACTTTAATCAAAAACCGACGTAAAAATCCCTAGAGGACTGTTGTCTTCTAGGGATTTAGTAATCCTTGAGCTGTTTATTGAGACAATTTGATTATATTACGTGGGAGTTTATGTGTCAAAAAAATATCTCTTTTATTTATTTTTAAAACATGTTGTATATAAAAATTGAAACAATAGAAAAGATTAATAAGAGGATTAAGAGGATTAACAAGATAAAAATAATTACTTTTTCATGATTTATTAATAATACTGACCCATAGGATACAGTATACTCCTTTCTAGGAAGAATTTCTTATTATCCCTATCTTTATTATAGGTCTACAGCAATTTATATTCAATTATTTTATATGTGAAAGTAGTTTCAGAATTTGAACTTTAAATTTTTTTATTATACATTGATTACCATTGAAGATAATGACAAATTAATTTCTCAGATTTAGAGGATATTAAGTACTAGAAAACATACAAAATACCACTCCAGAATAATGTACAAAACAAAAATAAAGTACACTCTTTTAAAGAATGTACTTTATGCTTCTAATTCAGTTGTACCAATTGTTTTAAGTCTAGTTAATCAAATTGTACATAACCTTTTTAGTTTTTATTATCTATAGGATAGATATCTAACTTCTAAAAGCAGATATCTTGATACACTTTGCATTTAACAATTAATAAATTTTTACTTATTGATTAGATTTAAACCCAAAAATTGTTTTTGAGTCATTTTTAATTTATTTTTCTTAGGTATTGCTTGATGAAATTCATTCAACTAATAAGACATAAAATAAATTATGTAACACAACCTTGTTACAATAACAAATCTTTTACATTTCCAATTTCATTTTTTTGGAATTACTAAGTAAATCATATCTCCCAGATACATTCTTGTTGAACCATTAACAGTTTGGCTTTTTCCGTTGTGAATTTGAGTTGTGATGAGGACATTTTGTGGGAGGTTCAATTCATGAACTTGCTTGCCAGCAATTTTGTCAGAAACTGGGATTTCAATCAGGGTCACTTCTCCATGATGATCCACTTCTTCTGGTAGCATCTTTTCTAGCATGGCTTCATAGACAGGTGCTCCCTTAAGCAAGTCCATAACAATGTAGGCTACTAGGGTTACAAGACCAAGTGGCATAAGACTACGAATATCTCCGACCATCTCAGTTACTAGAATCATAGCTGTGAGAGGAGCTTTAGAAATAGCTCCAAAGTAACCACTCATCCCTAAAATAATGAAAATCGGGAATTGGTCTTGACTGATTAGTCCAAGCTGGAGGCAGATTGTTCCCATTAAGGCTCCCAAGAGAGAGCCTAAGGCTAAGATTGGCAGGAAAATACCTCCAGGAAGTCCACTACCAAAACTAATCATTGACCATACAAAGCGGATGATAAAGAAAAACCAGTAAAACTTGGAATGTATAGCTTTGCTCCGTCAAAGAGAGGATTAACTGATTTCCTCCTCCGAGAATATGGGGTAAATAAAGACCGATTGGAATAATAAGGATAAAAGGCAAGTACAGGATAATAAGCACGATCTAGATGAATGCGATGTCCAATCCAATCGTAGACTAGACCAACATTGAGAACAGCTTTCTGATAAAGATAGCCTGAAATCCCGAGGACAAGTCCCATAACCAAGTAGATCCAGTACTGATCCAAACGCATCTGAGGAATATGGTCAGGCATATCTAAAACCGGTGTTAAACCAAACATTAAGAGTGAAACAAAGTTTGCTACAAGGCTTGCAGCGAGTGTAGAAACCCAGAAAAATCTTGAAAAATGATGATAGACTTCTTCCACAACAAAAAGAAGACCAGCTATAGGTGCATTAAAAGCTGCAGCTAGTCCAGCTGCGGCCCCGCTTGCTATCAGCGAACGCTCTTCGACAGGGCTAGCTTTTAAGCCATTTGGCAATACCTTTACCACCTACAGCTCCCAGTTGGATACTAGGTCCTTCACGACCGAGCATAAGTCCACTTGCTATCGCTAAAGTTCCAAGAATGTACTTTTTCCATAGAATACTCCACCAATTGAGGTTCATGAGGCCTTTTAATTCAGCTTCTACCTGAGGAATACCAGAACCTTTAATATCCTTATCCGAACGGGTCAATCTTGCACTTAGAAAGATTATAAAAATATACATAATTAAAATTATGAAAATATTGATGACCCAGTTCGACTGGTCTTGAGTATAAGTGTTGAAAAAAATGAAAAGCTTCTTCGATTAAAAAACGAAAGGAGCCGACAGTTATACCCACGATAAGCCCGACAAGAATTCCTCGAGCCACTTGTGATAAAATTGAGCTCGAAGCAAAGTCAAATTCCTTTTTAGAGCTTACTTTGTGATTCTTCCTCCATAATTTCTTCCTTTTCTTAATTTTTCTTTTTGGGGTAGCAACCATTGACTTAATGGGCTCAAAGCTAGTTCTGTGAATTGGTGTAATACCTAGTTTAGTGATACCTTCTAAGTGTTTAGCAGTTCCGTAACCCGCATTTTTGACTAAAAATCATAACCTGGGAACTCCTGGTCATAATGGTTCATCAAATTATCTCTAGTTACCTTAGCAATAATGGATGCTGCAGCTATGGATAAAGAATTAGCATCTCCCTTGATAATAGATGTCTGTGAAATAGGTAAGTCCAATTCCATAGCATCAATTAATAAGTGTTCTGGTTTTAGCTGTAATTGTGCTATAGCTTCCTTCATAGCTAATTTAGTTGCTTCATAGATATTAACTTGGTCTATGACATGATTATCCATAACTCCTATGCCGATCGCTAGGGCATTCTCTTTGACCACCTGAAAAATCTCCTCATGTTTTTCTTAGGAATCTTTTTTTACTGTCATTTTAAGCCTTTTTATTTTACAATTTTGAGGTAAAATCACTGCAGCAGCCACAACTGGTCCAGCTAGGGGACCACGACCAACCTCATCTACACCAGCAATCAGTTTAATGCCCTGAACATAAAGCTCTTTTCTCATAAGATAACATAGATTCCAAGCGAAGATTTTCATCAATTTCAGCTTGAATAGCTTGTTTTCTCTTTTGAATCTCTTTTTGAACGCCTGCTCGTGAATCTTTTACTAATTCTTTAAAGATGGGACTATCTAGGTCTCCTATAGTTGCTAATAATTCTTTTATTTCTTTAATCGTTGCCATTGAGATCATCCAAGGTATCTAAGGTGTAGTTTCCAAGTTTTTCCATCACGAACCTCTTTAACAAAGAGACTATAAAAACGGTCATAATCATCACGGAAACCAAGTAGACGAGTCATATCCATAATAATTTCTGGCGTTATCATCCAGATTCATCTGTTTAAAAACGCTCTTGCAGTCTTTCTGGATAATGGTTTTTTTAAAGTAATTAATACCAAAGATTGTAACCTCATCCATTGGCAGTAATTGATCCTTGATAGCTCCAGTCAATGCAAGCTTGAGTGCAACTGTTTCATCTTCAAATTTTGGCCAGAGAATCCCTGGAGTATCCAAAATTTCTAAATCCTTATTGGTTTTAAGCCATTGCTGGCCTTTTTGTCACACCTGGTTTATTACCAACTACAGCAATTTTCTTACCAGCCAAACGATTCATCAGAGTTGATTTTCCTGCGTTTGGAATCCCGATAATCATGGTGCGCAAGGTATCGATTTGAATACCACGTTCTTTTTGACGAGCAATCTTATCTGCCATGAGTTTCTTAGCAGCATCAGTCACGACTTTAACTGTAATTTGCTCTTTAGAATTGATAGCAAGTGTTTGAATTCCTTGTGATTCAAAGTGCTGACGCCATTCTTTAGTAAGGATTGGATCAGCAAGGTCAGCCTTGTTTAATATTAAGAGCTTCGGTTTATCTCCAACAATTTTAGTAAGCATGGGATTCTGACTAGATAAAGGTAGTCTTGCATCCACCAAAACCGTCACAAAATCAACAAATTTTTAAATTTTCCTGGACCTGTCTTCTGGCTTTTAGACATATGCCCTGGAAACCATTGAATAGTTGCCATTATTATTCCTTCTCTTCAAACAAACTTCTTATATATTCATAAATCAACACTGTCTATTTTTATCATATTTTAGCCTTTTTTTGCAGATGCTTAGGATTTGAATCCAGTAAAAAGCCCCTATTAATGAGATAGGAGCTTTAAAAATTTTTATTGATGAACAGCTTGTGCTGCAGTAATCAATGTAAGGGTTGTATACGTCGTCTGAGCTACATCCGCGAGAAAGGTCGTTAACTGGCTTATTCAAACCTTGCAAAACAGGACCTACGGCAGAGAATCCACCAAGACGTTCTGCAATCTTGTAGCCGATATTACCAGCTTCGATACTTGGGAAGATGAATACTGTTGCTTGTCCAGCAACCTTACTGCCAGGAGCTTTCAGAGCGGCAGTTTGTGGATGGAAGGCAGCATCAAACTGCAATTCTCCATCAATTTCAAGGTCTGGGCGTAATTCGTGTGCACGTTGTGTAGCTGCTACTACCTTATCAACGTTTTCACCAAAACCAGAACCTTTACTTGAATAACTCAACATTGCAATTTTTTTGGTTCGATACCAAACATTTTTTTGCTGTAATTGCAGAGTTGATAGCAATTTCAGCTAATGCGTCAGCGTCTGGATTGATATTAATTGCACAGTCACCAAATAGATAACGTTCATTTCCGCGTACCATTAGGAAGGCACCTGATGTACGAGTTACATTTGGACGAGTTTTGATAATTTGAAGAGCTGGACGAACTGTTGCAGCAGTTGAGTGAAGTGCACCTGAAACCATACCATCAACCAAGCCCATATACACCAACATTACACCGAAGTAGTTAACGTCTTCTCGTAAAGTTTTACGAGCTTCTTCTTCAGTCATTTTTACCACCGCGGCGATCTACCAATGCAGCAACCATTTCATCAAATTTAGCGTAGTGATCAGGGGTCAATGACTTCGTAACCTTCTGTAATTCCTTCGATTTCAAGGTAAATTTTAATTTTTTTCTGGTTTTACCTAGCAAGACAGGAATTACATCTGTTTCATTTACTAGACGTTTAGTTGCTTGAAGAATACGAGGTTCTTTCCTTCAGGAGAACAATACGTACGTTTTTTTGCCAACTAGGTTGGCTTTTTAGACTCTCAAAAACTTCCATGAGTTTTACTCCTTTAATTTTATATAATTGATAACTTAGTAATAAGGTTCTTAAAATCATCCGGTAGAGGACTAGAAATTTCTAACTGTTCTTCTAGAAAAGGATGATAAAAAGGACAAGAAAATGACAATGTAGTGCCTGGCGCTCAATGCCATGTTCAAGACTTCCTCCATATAGGTCGTCTCCAAGCAAAGGAAAACCAATATGAGAGAAATGGACACGAATCTGGTGGGTTCTACCAGTATGCAAACGAATGTCTACTAGATGAATATCTCCAAAAGATTCAACGATTTTTATATTCGGTATGGGCATATTTGCCACCCTTGGCAACACGTCTGGTGATAATCGAGTCGATATCTCTTGCTATGGGAGCAATGATATTTCCTTGTGGTTCTAATACTCCTGCTCCTTTAACTAAAAGCAAAAATATCGTTTTTCAATAGCTTTTTTCTGGAGTTGTTTGTCCAACCGAGCGTGGGCATATCCATGTTTTGCAAAGAGCATTAAACCAGATGTATCACGGTCAAGTCTAGTTACAATATGAACTTGTTGGTTCTCATAGGCCTGTTTAACGTAATAACCTTTGATATAATTTGCAATGGTATTAGAATGATTGACACTCGGAATAGAGGCAATCCCGAAAGGCTTATTTAATATGAGGAAATGGTCATCTTCAAAGAGGAATTCTAAGGGATAATCAATAGCTTCCAAAGTTTCGAAACCTTCTTCAGCTGGAATATCAATGACGACTAGGTCACCAATATCTAAAAGATAGGTTGCATTTTGCGGTTGCCCATTCACAAGAATTTGGCCACCTCTAAACTTTATTTTTAGCAAGTAGACCTTTAGAAACTTCGTGTTTTTTTGAGGAAGGTTTTTACCTTGACGTGTTCATCAGCAGTAAATTCAAACCTCATGACTCATCAACCTCACCAATAAAGGCATCTTTGACACGATTCCAAAAACTTGTATGGCTTGGTGTTGCTACGAAATGAATCTTATGATGATCTATTTGATACTCAATTCGTTCAATGTTTCGGAAGGAATAGATACTGTTATCAACAGAAATCGTATGATAGTCATTTCGAGTTGGAAAGACTTCAATCTTATCCTTCTTCGGTACGATAACTGAAGAACCAAGTGTTCGATAGATCCGATTGTTTAAACTGGCAATTTCCGTTAATTGAATAGCTTCAATAGTTGGATGTAAAACAGCACCACCGAGAGATTTATTATAGGCGGTACTACCAGTTGGTGTGGAAACAGTTAAGCCGTCCCCACGGAAGCGCTCAAAATGTACATGGTTAATGACTACGTCAGCTACCATGGTACGGTCTGCACGACGAATACTAGCTTCATTAAGAGCCCGATAAGTTTTTAACTTCACCATTTTTCCAGATGGACTTTTACATTTAACAATGGATATGAGACCTTGGCCCTCAGTATCCAGTTGTAAATTGGTAACTAGTTGCTCCAATTCAAAGTCTCTATAATCTGTAAAAACCTAAATGACCGGTGTGAACGCCAACGAAACGGACCTTGTCCAACTGGTCTTCATACTTGTGAAAAAGCAGACAGAAGCATTCCATCGCCTCCAATAGAGACAACGATATCTGGATTTTTTTATCATTAAGTATGAAATTATGCTTTTTTAAAAGATCTTTCAACTCATATAAAAACTTTTCTACTCTGTGGTTTTTCGGTTTGCGATCAGATCAACCCCTTTTACCTGTATTCTTCATCTGTATCGTCACTATTTCCTACCCCGTCATTTAATTTGCGATGCAAAGGATCAAAGAGTGCTTGTGCCTCTTGGATATCATCTCGAATCTTACTCATTTCCTCATCTAGCTGGTGAGAAATCCGAGCTGTGATTTCAGGCGTTCCTTGATTTCTTTCGGAAAATCTCCCTGATACTTATAATTAAGAGAGTGTTCAATCGTCGCCCAAAAATTCATTGCTAAGGTACGGATTTGAATTTCAGCTAATATGGTTTTAGAACCATTAATAGTGTCAACCGTATATTCAATGATAATATGATAAGAACGATAACCTGATGCTTTGCGATGGTTGATGTAGTCTCGCTCTTGGATAATTCTCATATCCTGTCTTTTATGCAGGATAGATACTACTTCTTTAACGTCATCTACAAACTGGACCATTACACGCAAACCAGCGATATCTTGCAAGTCATTTTTCAAGAGTTGCATAGGTAATCCCTCTGCGTTCCATCTTTTCCTTGATACTTTCGATAGGTTTGACACGACCTGTAACAAATTCAATCGGTGAATGTCGATTTTTGTTTGCGATACTGTTTTTCGAATTCCACGCAATTTAATTTTTCAACTCGCCAACAGCTTGAATGTAAGGATCTAAAAATTCTTCCCATTCAGTAATCATAAATCTTATTGACTCACCTCTCTTAGCTTTTTGGACTTATTTACTCTTTGATTTTTAAGCAAAAATCATATACAATAAATACAGTAAATATTATACCATAAATCGCTTTCAAAAGATAAAGAAAAGGTTCCGAAAATGAAACATTTAGAAATCGAATTAAAAACCCCTTCTCAAGAGGGAAGACTACCTCAACTTAAAAAGAATTATTTTTCTGATGTGAAGCCTGTCACCCAAAAACTATTATATAGATAGCACTGATTTTATCCTTCGTAAGCATAAAAATCGCTATGAGAATTCGTACTTTTGAGGATAGCGCTGAATTAACTATTAAAATTCCTCAAACCGTTGGTAACATGGAATATAATCAAACACTTAGTTTTGAAGATGCAAATATTTGTTTAGATCAAGCAGTGGTTCCTGCTGGACTCGTTCTAGAAGAATTAAGAAACAGAGGTATCCAAATTACAAACTGGCTTGTTCTAGGATGTTTAACCACTATTCGTTATGAAAAAGAGACTGATATTGGGCTTATGGCTCTGGATGAAAGTCACTACTTTGATGTTACAGACTTTGAACTAGAATTAGAGGTAACTAATCAGGAAAAAGGAACAGCAGATTTTCTAGATTTTTAGAAAAACGATATTGAATATCAGAAGGCAGCATCAAAATTAGTTCGATTTATAGAAAAAAAGAAAAAAAGACTGAAATTATCTACTTTTTTTGGTAAAATAGAAGGGATAAAAATAATTGAAATCAATTTCATAAAAGTCTTAAAGGTTATCCTTAATCTTTAGAATTTAAGGATTTTTATTAAAGATTTTTATGTTTGAGATTCATATAATTATAGAGGACGGTTTATCAATGTCAGATACAAAAAAATATGAAGCTTTTCGCTCTTAATTCCAATAAGGAAATTGCTCAAAAAAATTGCAGAAACAGTTGGTGTTCCACTCGGGAAAGTATCTTCAAAACAGTTTTCTGATGGTGAAATTCAAGTAAATATCGAAGAAAGTGTTCGTGGATATGATGTCTATATCATCCAATCTACTTCTTATCCTGTCAGCAACCATTTGATGGAACTTTTTGATTACGGTAGATGCTTGTGTTCGCGCCAGTGCAAGCACAATTAACGTTGTTATGCCTTATTTTGGTTATGCTCGTCAAGACCGTATCGCTTCTTCTCGCGAACCTTTAACAGCTAAGCTAGTTGCCAATATGCTGGTCAAAGCTGGTGTTAATCGCGTCCTTACTCTCGACTTGCATGCTGTTCAAGTCCAAGGTTTCTTTGATATTCCAGTTGATAACCCATATACTGTCCCTCTATTTGCAAAAGCATTACTGTGACAAAGGTCTATTAGGACCTGATGTGGTTGTTGTTAGCCCTAAAAACTCTGGGGTTAAACGTGCACGTAGTTTAGCAGAATACCTAGATGCACCAATTGCCATCATTGACTACGCTCAAGATGATTCAGAGCGTAACCAAGGCTACATTATTGGAGATGTGGAAGGTAAGAAAGCCATCTTGATTGATGATATTCTAAATACTGGTCGTACCTTTGCAGAAGCTGCGAAAATCGTTGAACGTGAAGGCGCTACAGAAATTTATGCTGTCTCAAGTCACGGTCTCTTCGTTGAAGGTGCTGCTGAATTATTGGATGCAACCAAAATTAAAGAAATCCTTGTGTCCGATTCAGTAGCAACTCAAGGTAAAGACTCCAAAAAAATGTCAAATATATCACAGCAAGCGAATTAATCGGTGATGGTATCGTTCGTATTCACGAGAAAACCACTCAGTCCACTCTTTAAATAAGAAGGTGATCCTTTTGATTTATTTAGACAACGCTGCTACTACTCCCATGTCTCTACTTGCTATTTCAACAATGACAAAAAGTCATGCAGGACATTTATGGCAATCCTTCAAGTATTCATAGTCATGGTCGGCTAGCTAACAAATTACTTTAGAGAAGCTCGCCAAGATCTGGCAAAACTTTTGGGAACGAAACCTGATAACCTATTTTTCACAGCAGGGGGTACAGAGAGTAATAATACAGCTATCATTGGCTACTGTTTGAGAAATCAGCATCGAGGAAAACATATTATCACGACGGCTATTGAACATCATTCTGTACTAGAACCAATCGAGTATCTAGTCAAGCAATTTGGGTTTGAAGTAACCATCATCCAACCAGATAGGCAGGTAATCACTGCCCAACAAATCCAAGAAGCTCTACGCAATGACACTATTCTAGTTTCAACTATGTTCGTCAATAACGAAACTGGTACCCTCCTTCCCATTGCTGAGATTGGAGAACTCTTAAAAATCATCCTGCCGCTTATCATGTGGATGCAGTTCAAGCAATTGGAAAAATCCCTATTATCCCTGATGAGTTGGGAATTGACTTTTTAAGTGCCTCTGCCCATAAGTTCCATGGTCCAAAAAGGTGTCGGTTTTCTATATGCCTCAGATGCTAACTTCGATTCTTACCTTCATGGTGGGGATCAGGAAAGGAAAAAAACGGGCTGGAACCGAAAATCTACCTGGAATTGTGGCTATGGTCGCTGCTTTAAAGGAAGAACTGGCAAATCATGACCAAAAACTATCAAGCTGTAGATGATTTACAAAAGGTATTTCTAAGAGAGATTGAAGGCTGTTCCTATTATCTCAATCAAGGGAAAAACAGCTTCCTTATGTCTTAAATATTGGATTTCCAGGTCAAAAAAATGATCTACTACTACTTCGGCTAGACTTGGCTGGAATCTCTATCTCCACAGGCTCTGCTTGTACTGCTGGGGTTGTTCAACCAAGTCATGTCCTTAAAAGCTTTCTATGGAGAAGATTCTCATCGTTTATCAGAATCGGTACGAATCAGTCTCTCCTCTCAAAACACAAAGGAAGAAATCATTCAGCTCGCAAATACATTAAAAGAAATAATTGGAGAAAAAGTAAATGGCTTTTGAACAAACTATTCGTCTATCAAATTGTTTGTATGACTACACTATTAGTCCTTCTGTAAAAAATTCACTCTTAAAGATAATACTTTCTTTGAAACTAAAGTTGGTAATTATGAATTAACTCGTCTACTCGAAAAAGTTCCAAACAGTGGTGAAGGATTTAAACTTAAGATTGTTATTAATAAAGAATTGACAGGTGCTAAGATCAATATTACTGACAAATCTGGTTTACGTTTAGTTGATATTTTTTTAAATCTGAAGACCACAAGATTCATCAGCAAAAATTCTATTTCTTAATGGATAGCTTAGTTGAACGTGGCGTATTCACTAAAAACCACTAGATAGAAGGTCTTAACATGTTTCAACTAACCTATCTAGATGCATATCAGGTTGAGCGCACACTAAATTATGCAGATTATGATGAACTAATGCTATCCTTATCAGGATGTGTTACTCTTCCAGATTCCTACCGTGTAACTTCTCTCACTTTTCAAGATAAGCTTATTTATCAGGGATTTGTTGGAGATTTATACCGTTTTCTTAAAACAATTGATTTAACAAAGATAAACTAAGATTTTTCTTAGTTTTTTCTTGTTTTTGTTGATTTTTTTCACAAACTTGCTATACAATAGAATTAGAAAGGTTGTGATATTGTGAAAGAAAAACAATTTGATATTCCTAAAGCCACAGCAAAAAGACTTTCTCTATACTATAGAATTTTTAAACGCTTTAATGGGGAAAAAATTGAAAGAGTAAATTCAAGCAAATTGCAGAAGCTATCGGGATTGATTCAGCTACTGTCAGACGTGACTTTTTCATATTTTTGGTGAACTTGGTCGTCGTGGATTTGGTTATGATGTCAACAAATTAATGACATTTTTTTGCTGACCTTTTTAAACGATAATTCTATTACCAATGTTATGTTAGTTGGTATTGGGAATATGGGACATGCACTCCTCCACTATCGTTTCCATGAACGCAATAAAATGAAGATTATCATGGCCTTTGATTTGGATGATCATCCAGAGGTTGGAACCGTTACAGAAGATGGTATCCCTATTTACGGTATTTCTCAAATTAAAGATAAAATCAAAGATGCTGATGTAAAACTGCTATCTTGACTGTCCCTAGTGTAAAATCACAAGAAGTTGCTAATCTCCTGGTTGATGCGGGTATTAAAAGGAATTCTTAGTTTTTCTCCTGTTCACCTTCACCTTCCTAAAGATGTAGTGGTCCAATATGTCGACTTGACTAGCGAACTACAAACTCTTCTCTACTTTATGCACAAAGCAGATTAGAGAAAGACCTTTTTTAAGAAGATACTATACAAGAAAAACTGTATACAATACAGGTTTTTTTAGATGAGGTCTGTCTTCTCACGATAACTAAAATAATCGGAGTGTGAGACAATTAGATGGTCCAATAAGACCAACCCCATTAAGTCGCAAGCTTCTTTAACAAGCTTCGTAACATGGTCATCATTTCTACTTGGCATGACAGCCCCAGATGGATGATTATGAACCAGTATCACGGATGTTGCCATATGCTTTAAAGCAAAGTGGAGAATTTCCCGTGGTTCAGCAATACTTCTAGTAGCTGATCCGATAAAAATGGTTTGCTGATGAATGATTTGATTTTGAGTATTCAGATAGAGCGCCACCAGGTGCTCTTGTTTTTATCTCCAAGCTCAGCTTGCATCTTTTTAGCTAATTTACGACTGCTAAGAATACTCTCCATTTCCACTGTTTCCCTTTTATGGATACGGTAGCCTAATTCAATAACGGCCTGTAATTCGATAGCTTTTACACGTCCAATACCCGATAGAGTCTGCAATTCCTGTAGACTCATTCTTTTTAGGTCAGTTAAGCATGACAGCTGATTTAAGACCTTCTGTGCTATTTCAAAAACATTAGCCTGTTTTGTGCCTGTCCTTAGTAATATTGCCAGTAATTCTTGGTTGCTGAGTGCTTCTACCCCTTCTTTTACTAGTCTCTCTCTTGGTAAGAGCGAATCTTCTTGAAAAGATATACTATACATAAAAATCCTCCTCACTTTATTATTCGTGAGAAGGATCAGAAAAAAATAGGAAACTAATTGAAATTAGATACTTTCAAGAGCAAGACGCAAATCTTCAATCAAATCATCTACATTTTCAAGACCGATTGAAAGTCGGATTTGATTTTTAGTTACTCCTGCTGCTTCTAGATCAGAGTCAGACAATTGAGCATGCGTTGTAGTTGCTGGATGAACGACCAATGATTTTGCATCTGCAACATTGGCTAGGTTTGAAAAGATTTCTAAGCTGTCAATCACTTTACGAGCTTCTGCTTCTCCACCTTTAACATGGAAGGTAAAGATGGAACCAACACCTTTTGGTAAATATTTCTCCGCCAATGCATGGTAAGGGCTATCAGCTAATTTTGGATAATTAACTTTTTCAACTTTTTGGATGGTTAACAAGGAAATCGACAATTTTTTCAGCATTTTGAACATGGCGTTCTACACGGAGAGAAAGTGTTTCAAGCCCTTGTAGGAGCAAGAATGAGTTAAATGGTGAAAGGGCAGCTCCCATATCGCGGAAGTAATTGCACGCGAGCAGCAACGATGAAGGCTGCAGCACCTACATCACGAGTATAGCTTAAATTATGGTAGCTTGGATCTTCATTGACGAATTGAGGGAATTTCCCTGAAGCTGCCCAATCAAACTTGCCGCTATCAACAATGACACCACCGATAGTTGTACCGTGTCCTCCGATAAACTTAGTAGCTGAGTGAACTGCGATATCTACACCGTGAGAAAATACATTGATGAGATAAGGTGTTGCGAAAGTATTGTCAGTAACCAATGGAATCTGGTGTTTATGAGCAATTTCAGCAATCTTTTTCAATATCAGGAATGTTGATGACTGGATTACCCAAAGTCTCAATCAAAACAAGTTTTTGTATTGTCTTTAATCGCTGCTTCCACTTCTTCTAGATTATCGATATCTACAAATGTTGTGGTGATTCCGTATCGAGGAAGGGTTTCTTTCAAAGGTTAAAAGGTCCCACCGTAGACTAGTTGAAGCTGCAACCACGTGGTCTCCTGCATGAGCAAGTCCAAGGATAGTATAAGTAAGAGCTGCCATCCCAGAAGCTGTGGCAAGTGCACCTACTCCGCCTTCTAGTGCTGCAATACGCTCTTCAAAGGCTGAAGTTGTTGGATTGGTAATACGAGTATAGATATTTCCAGCTTTTTGAAGGGCAAAAGGTCTGCACCCTCCTGTGTATCTTCAAATACAAAAGATGTTGTTTGGTAAATTGGTACAGCATGAGACTTGGTAGTAGCATCTACCACTTGTCCTGCATGCAATTGTAGGGTTTCAAATTTAAATTCACGAGTCATCATCAGACCTCCAAAGATTTCATTAAGCTAATTGTATCATCTATGACAGTCAGTTACAAATACAACTTTGTTATATATTGGCATAAGCAATAGCTATAGCTATGCCTGATTAAGAAAAATAGAAATCTTTTATTAAAATTGTAGAACTTTTTCAGATAGTTAAAAAGTTTGTCTTCATTGCTCCTTTCTCTTATAATAGTTATAAAGGAGAATACTATGTCAGAAAATAAACATGAAATTGATACAAACTTTGCTGGTCGTTTAAATATCCTCCGTGCTGGGGTTCTTGGAGCTAATGACGGGATTATTTCTATCGCTGGAGTTGTTATCAGGGGTTGCCAGTGCAACCAGCAATATCTGGATTATCTTTCTCTCAGGATTAGCCGCAATCCTTGCAGGAGCCCTTCTCTATGGCTGGAGGTGAATATGTCTCTGTATCAACTCAAAGAGACACTGAAGAAGCCGCTGTTGCCGTGAACAACTTCTTTTAGATAAAGGATTTGAATGCTGCTAAAAATCCCTCTATGCAGCTTATCTTCAAAATGGTGAGTGTGAAACATCTGCTCAACTACTAACCAACAAAAGCCTTTTTGAAAAATCCACTCAAGGCTTTGGTTGAGGAAAAATACGGAATCGAGTACGAAGAGTTTACAAATCCTTGCATGCTGCTGCATCTAGCTTTATTGCCTTCGTGACTTGGTAGCCTACCACCAATGCTTTCAATTATTATTTTCCCCAAGCGAATACAGAATTCCTGCAACTGTCTTTATCATGTAATTTCTCTCTTGGTTCCAGTTGCACCAGTGCTAAACTCAGGAAAAGCACCAACAAAAACAGCTATGATTCGAAACCTTTGTATCAGTTTGATTAACCATGGGAGTTACCTATCTGTTTGGACAGTTGTTTTGAGTATTTAGAGTTAAAAATTGATGCTGGGTAAAAACTAGCTTTAAAATAAAAACCACACAGTGATTTCAAGCTTGAATAGCATCAAGCCGAAAAGAAATACTGTGTGGTTTTGAAATAGTTAACCTTTTTAGAGTCTAAACTATTGGCCAATCTTTGCTAGAATTATAGTCATGAAGGTGAATCCTAACTCTGTTTGAATGAAACATTTTGCCTCTAATATGAACTCTTCGCAGGAAAACAATCTTTACTCTACATTATCACAGTTAATTAGAACGAATTTACTTACAGATAACACTTAGAAGAGCATAAGTCAACAGTGCATCTTCATAAACATAGTTGGATGAAATCTAGGGCAACCAGTATGAGAATTTTCCTATAGAAACATTTGACTTGGGATACTGTCAACAAATAAACTAATCATTTAATATTCATGAGTTGTTAGAATATAACAGAACAGGGATTACTTCAAACTCAACTTATTTATGTTAGAACCTCTAAACATTTTCATGATTGCCTGAAGTGTTTTTGTTACTGTAGTATAAACCATGGCATGAAAGTGATTCTTTCTGAACCTCTGAAATATCAAATGACGCAACATCTGCTCGATTATTGATAAACATAAATTGTTGATACAGATAGACCTAACTTTGTATACGCATGACACATATCAAGTCAAACTGAATAGTCATTGTCTTCTTCAGGACTATTTAAAGTTTATCAACTAAAAAGCGCGATTGTCAAGATAAGATACTAGGATTTAAAAATTGACTTTTTCTGTCAAAAACAGGCAAATCAAAATCGCAATCACTTACTTTTTCTTTTAAAAGATTCATATATTTTTATATACCACTTTTTATATCTTTTCTTTCTGAGAATTCAACTCTTCATTACCGTAGTCAAAATTTGTCTTTGACAAATCCCCTCGTCATGCATTAGAAAAAGTAAAAATTCTATTCCAATGAGTTTATTATGCTTAGAGGTCCTCAATAGTGTCTCCTAAATTGTTATTAAATTGCTTCACTTCTTCTTCACGAACTCCGAACCTAGAAGCAGCACCATTGCGTGATGTTTGAAAATACTTCTTCTGAAGACACTACTTCTTTCACAGTTATGATATGTAGCTTCTTCCGTTTCTACTTGTTTCACTTTATTCCATTTTTCTGTATCACTAGAAGAAACCGTAAAAACTGTGACTCCAACGTTGGTTTTATTGGTATTCTCTTTGAGATCATTTGTTTTCTAAAAAGAAGAAGATAGAACCCAGCTACAAAGATCAAAAGCAATATAAATTATCTTTTCATACATTATCCCCTATATCTTTCATATCAATGATCACATCAACTTTGTTATAGACAGCTGGATCATGCGTCGCTATAATACTGTATATTTGTTCCTATCTCTTTCATTTAATAATAAACGAATGATTTCTTTTCCAATCTCACCATCTAAAAGCTCCTGTGGGTTCATCTGCTAAGATAATTTTTACGTGGTTTTCATTAACATTCTGGCAATAGCTACGTTGAGCCTGCCTCCAGACAATTCATATATTTTTGATGTAAATAGTCCTTGACAGTCCTACTTTTTCAATACATCAGTTATTGTGTCTTTGATGATAAGTTTCAGATTATCATATACTGTTTTTGTTTTCGATTAAAGAATAATTTTTTGAAAATACATATCCAAGCAGTATTTTTAAAAAGTTCTTTCTTTTATCTTCCAAATATCCTGTTTATCAATCTAAAACATTTCCACTATCAATTTTTTCTAATCTTCCATATAATATTGAGAGGGTGCTTTTACCAGATCCAGGAACCTCAATCAATGGCATAACTTTTCCAGATTCAAATCTTAAATTTAAGTCTGTAAAAGATCTTCTTTGAGCCGAAACTTTTTGAAACGTTCAAAAGGTCAATTCGTCATTTCATCTCCTTTTAAAATTTTTAGTATAGCTTTCGGATACTTTTCTAAAACTCATGATTATTGACAACATCAAAACCAGCAGAGAAGCAAGACCAATATGATAGCAACTCTATTTGACCTCGTCATAAAAATGTAAAATAGGATAACCATTGTAATAGTCATGCAAAATATGCTTTGAGACTTGAAATTGCTATATATGTTTTGACAGAGACCAAAATGATTTTCTTCATATTCATTCTCATTTAGGGCAATATAAAGTTGGACATATTGATAAATGAGTATAAAAGACAATACTGTAAATTATCTTCTCGGATTTGTATGCAGAATTTGGTGCTCTAAGGACTGGATCTTTTAATTTCACAATTTTGGTAAACATCTACTGGATTCATTAGAGAACATTCAACTGGCTAGCCATCTCATTTTATTTTCTTTACCGCTTCAGGACTAAAAGAGACTTATGTGTATATATTACTAGCTAAAGATGAAACTGTTTTTCAATCATTTTGTCCGTATCTAACACAACAACAATGTTATCTTTACTATCTGCTACTTGCAGATCTGGTAAAAACTCTTTCATTTTATGATTATCATCAACATCCTCATTGAAATAAAAATCCCCATCAGGAATTATTTGTACTGAAAGCTCTTCTTTTTGTATAGTTTGTTCCAATAAATTGTTCTTGCTACAACTGTATTTTCAATAGATTTTCTAGTTTTCTTTCCATTTCTCAGGAATATAGATGGTTGCTATCTTATTATCTAAAAGATGATAGTTTGTTCCATTCCACTTTATTTTGTAGGTTAGCACCTGTTTGATTGATATAAATCAACTCTTTATCTGGATCTTCGTTATTCGTCATTTTCTAATTGTAGGAAAAAGTCTTCCATGTATGAAGTTTTCATGAAGTCTGGAGACATATGTGAAGATCGGTCAATATAGCAAAATCTAAGTTTTTTAAGGCAGCAGCTATCTGTAGATACTTACCATCCGAATCATTAACTCTCTCAGTTTTGGCAGAGTTATTTTTCAGTCAGAAACTCAATCCTTCTCCAGTCTTTTTACGTGTCCTACATGTCAAATTCTGTATCTGGATGTTAATACTGGATTCGACTACTATGTTTCTTGTATTCCTGAGATAAGGATGATAATCGAAATATTAGCAAAGCCATACGATAAAAATAAAGCTTGTTTTTCGCCTTGTTTTTGATAATTTCAATGGGCTTTTTCAACTCTGAATCGTCAACAAAAATAAAACAAGGTGATGAGATCAATGATTTGAAATAGTATGAAAATTCGTTAAAAGAAGAGAAAAATAACTTAGAACTGTAGGTGAAGAAACCATTTCCCAAAAAGAACTGTAAAAATCATCAAAAGCCATCATAATCAGTTCAAAAATAAGAGAATGACATCTCTCTTCTAAGGTCGTATACAGGCAATCCCAAAGACCGTCGTATCATCACCTCTAATCTGCCTCGTCCTAACAACAAATAAAACACTAATAAAGTTAAAGTGAAATTGAACCCATTAACAGTATTCTTGAAAGTTCCAGTAGATTGTAAGATTCCTCCTATATACCAGGATACAGCCATATATACTGTTTGTAGTCCAGTCATCGTAGTGGTTTCAGACTGTTTTATATTTATTTTTCAAAGGGTGTAATACATCCCTATTATTGGTGCTGAGCTTTAATTGTTCATTATTTACATCATCAGGAAATTACATACTTCAACGTGACCAGAACCTGACTGAGATGTTTGTAAAACATTTTCCGTTTTTGATAGGTCACGAATCATTTCGTCAAATTGTTATTGGAAAGATTGCTTCTCATTAGAAAGAAAGCACCATCAATTCGTAAATGGTATGGGAGTTTGTATCGCTGATATGACCAGACCAATTACAGCGATCAAACAAAAGAAAATCAATAGTACATAATTTTTAATTTCTATACATTTACCATGTACAGAGGGCCCTAACTTATAATCAGCTCTCTTTGTTTTTCATAAATTATTTTTAAAATCTATAATAATCTCAATATGCATTTCAAGCGAAAATTGTTTTCAGATTTTTCTGCTGAAATGTCTATCTATAATCTTTTATCGTGAACTTAACGTTCTGCAAATATTCGTTGGGAAGTTAATACTAAGACTCCTTCGAACAAATATATTATATTTGAACAATTCTACGATAACTTCTTGAAGTAATTATAAAGATTAGTACATAGACTAAAAGCAAGATACCACAAAATGGTAAGAGTTACGCTTAACATCATAGCTGTATTCTACTACACCCAATGACCTTGAGGATCAAACAACATACATATGCAAAATGCTAGATGAAGGAAGCTGAAAGATTACAGGGAGGAAGAACGGTCAAGACTTGGCGTTAATGGTTTTGCTTGATTTGTTTTTGGTCTAAGCCAACTTTTGCAGGATAACAAAGCGTTCACAGTCTTCATAACCTTCTGAGATTTGTTTTATAGTAAATGACCAGTACAGTACTCTAGCATAAAGATGATAGAGAGGAAAATACCGATAAAGAACTCACCAAAAAGGCATGCACTTTGAACAGTCGCTTCTGCCTTGTTTTAGATAGTCCACTTGCAATCATAGCCTATCTATAGACCCAAGCTATGACTTTCATTATTAGCATAGTCAGCAAAATTACCACATGGTTTAATTTCTCATCCCTCACTAGCAGTAAAAGCTCTTGCCAGCATAGAGTTGAGTATAGATATCAGAATTTTTGGTGCTGATCCAAAAAGCTTTGAGAATTTTAGTACGATAAGGTAGTTGTGAGTCGGATATCACAAGAACAAAATGATTAGAAATATGACCAGTAATAAAATCTTTCTATAGCTTCCTTAATACGATAGGTCTGGTTGTGAGGGCTTGCAGTTTCTTGTTGACCTCTGAGACCTTCATTTTTAGTAAAGGTCAACTTCATTATTAGTAAGGTTTAACTCTTGTCCAGTCATGCTTTTCATAATCTTTTTGGGTCAAAACTAAGAAACAGACTTAGACTGTTCATTGTTTTGCCCTCAAAAATGGTGAATTTATTTCCATTTTGATCAGCGATACCAAAATTACTATAACGGACTACATCTTTATATAACAGTTAGATTCTTTCTCGGTAGTAAAGACTTAGACCTTATCCAAATCTTCTACTTCAAGAGTTTTTAGCATAAAACTGAAAAATCGTGAGGTACAGGAGTCTCATATCCTCAGATCCGTTGAGATACTGGTAGCTGCAGACATGGTTACCAAGACCATAGTGGACAGGATGGCAATGGTTGCTAAACCAATCGCATTTTCTTCATCGAAGATAAGGTTAGATCATGAAATGAGGGTTGTTGGGTTGGTGGTAATAACGCTTGTTTTCTTGAGCAATTGTAAAGAAAACACAATACCAGCATTAACTAAAGGGTAGGTTCCTACAGCTGACCAGCAAGACTGCAATAAAAATGTGTAGTGAGCTGTCAAAGGATCTATCACACTTTTGTGCTGAATAGTAGACCTCCTAGAGATGTAGTCTAAGAGTGTCTGAAGAACTAGAAACGTCCCTTCTTCTCACCTTTTGCTTTTCAGAGAGGGAGTTGGAGTGCATCCATACGGATGATACATGGGGCATTTAGGAAGACAAAGGGACTAAAAGATAAGACCAAATACCAGAAGAGACCTCGTACTACTGACCATTGGAAACTTGCAACTAGTTTGGACCTTCATCTTTGCAAGTTTGAGGTAAGATGCAAAGATGAGATTATCAAGGGCACCAATCGAATTCCTGCAGAACTGTTACATAGACCAAAAATCAGAAGTTTCCTTAAAGGTAATATCAATCAAATGGCGCTTTTTCTAAGCCCAACATGCCATATACACCCAGTTCTTTGGAACTGTTTTCATGACAAAGCTATTGGCATAAAAAGTACGATAATAGCAGATGCAAAGTGTCACAACAACAAGACCTAATTGCAGGGTAATTTGTATTGAGAGGTGCCCTGTAATTCACCCATTTTGAGGGTTAAAGGTTAGGGAATAAAGAATAGCAAATAGTGACGGCCAAAATGACAGCCAGAGCAAACGGATAATAGAGTTTGCGTTTTTGATTAAGTTGGAGATGGCCAAACTTGTTGGTTAATCGAAACATACTTAGGTCACCTCACTTGACATAACAGTTAAGGTGTCAGAGATCTCGGAACACCATGACGATCCGTCTCGTCACCTCGACATGGTTAGCAGTAGAACGCCATCCTTAATGACAGTGCTGGACACGTTGCACGGCTAGCGCGTGCACGCTTGAGCGAGTTAGCCGGTGCGAGAATGGTTTGTCCTTGTTCAGTCTGATCTGAAAGATACTCAGGAGGGCCTGCAGATGACTTAGAATCTACGAGCTCCTGCCGGCCTGCATCCGCGGAGAGTTCAGGTTCTGTAATGATGGCGCGTGCAACCGCAGCCGCTGTTTTTGCCCTCAGAGACTTTCGCGTACTTCTCCTGCAATTGATTTGATGCCAAAATTTCGGCCGTCGATCCAATTTTTCACATCATTTCTGTAATAGGCTTTGCATAGACAATACAAAGGGAGTATGATGACGTCATCTTTAACGAAGCGTATCTAACAAATTGAAGTCTTGGAAGACAAAGCCTTAACTTTTTCAGACGTGAAGCTGACGTCAGAATTGTTTTAATAGTAGCTGTATCTGTCTCCGCTTTGAGAGAGAACCCTGGCCACGCGCTGGCTGGTCAAGCATAGCAAGAATATTGAGTAGGGTCAGATTTACAGAACCAGACTCTACCCATGATAGCAACGTAGTCGCTTTTCTACAGTAAAATGGGAATATCTTTCAGAAGGAGGCTTCTACCTGGTCGCCTTGGAATCGTGTTTATAAATCTTTTGAACGTGTCTTACATCAATAATGTCATGATAATCTCCTTTTTACTATTCCACTAGTGAAACTGAGCCCTGCATCATGAAAAGCAGCCTAGCTGGTTTCAACTGGATATCCCTTTGGACTCACGGCTTGCATGTATGTGTGTGTCAAAAATATTTTTCATAGTAGATGCTGCTTTATCTTTCTGATATAAGTGTACTCTAGAGTTGGTTCCATAACGTAACCTGCAAGAGAGGTCTGTGATACTTTGCATATGTAAAGATTGGATTATTTTTGAGCATGAATCCACTGCCATGGTATTCAGCACAAATAAGCATGGACCCTTGATACTACAAAGGGTTTTAATGCTCTCTAAATGAGTGGTAAAAGAGGAGTTACCAAACCAACCTTCGTCATCTTTGAGTTGGTTCAGCTTCTTTAATCTTGCGTGGGCCTGTTCCATGCTGATTTCCAGCTTCGACATCTTCTTTTGTTGGTAGAATAGAAGCGAGATAATGTAAATGTCATAATTCCGAGGTCCAAAGCTTTGCGATTACTGTAAAATTACGCAAAAAGGAAATCGAAACTAGCGTTGCATGGCATCAAGATTCCACTTTCATCAGACAGACCAGCCAGAACACCCGATATCTTACGATTTCTCCTCATAATCTTATAAAATTTTGTATTCTATGATTTGTTTCCTCTTCTCGTTTTCTTAATATTAGTGCTTTTAGCAGCTACAAACTGGTCTCACATCTGTCTCAAGCCGATTTAACAAGAGGAGTTTCTACCACGACGAGACACCACAACGATAGCGCTTTGTATCAGTTTTCGCTTTCTTTGATATGTTTGAGTGACAAAGCTTGACAGCCAAGGGTAGATTAAGCTTGGCTTTTGACTGGTGCTCTGATAAGTGGAGGAACCAAATGCGTAGACCACTGACCTCTTTTAAGAGCTGCTAGGTTAAATCCTTATGCTGATAGCCCCTACCTATCAAAATAAAAGGTGATAATGGCAGAGCTGACTGACGGACGATTACCGAAACACCTCTATACTAAGTTCTTGATAGGACTTTTGGATGAAAAATCCAAATACGCGTCATTTGGGAAAGAATCGTCCACCTGTCGACCCGCAAGACGAGTATTCCACTGAGGCTTGATGTTTGGAAAGGTTTCTTCTTCAAAATCCTCTGAAGAAACTCGTTTGACGTAATCAGTTCAGATTCATCTGGAGCAAGGAGCTGACAGATTTGGCTTCTTTTCACGGTCAGCATCCGATTTCTTCACCCAAACGGTTACTAAATCGCCGTGACAGACGCACAGCTTCGACTTGGATGCTTTGATAAATTTCTTGCTCATGTAGAAATATGAATGAGACCATCCTCATGGATACCGATATCAACAAAGGCGCTGAAGTCTACCGACGTTGCTAGCACAACTCCTTCAAGTTTTTGCCCAACTTGTCAGTCTCCTGATAGCTCAAGACATCCTGGCGAAGAACGGAGCTGTCAAAAGAATCGTCTGGAAATCACGACCCGGTTTGCAGGAGAAGGTCTGCGTGATATCTCTAAGTGTTTCTTGACCAAGGTCTTTGGTCTTGAGCCATTTCATTAATCATTGAAATAGATTTGAGTTTTGCTTGCGCTTCTTCATTTTAGGTCTTTAACGTCCAAACGCGCTTTGAAGAGTCTCCTTGACTGCAGCATAGTTTCTCTGGGTAAGAACACCAGCATTGTCAGAGGATATTGCCACTTTCTAGATACGGAGGAACCTGCAAGCCTCGTTCAGCAGGCCTTCCGCCCCAGACGCGGAACCTTCTTGATTTGGGCGCGTGAGTGATTTTCCTTCTTCTTCTAATCGATACTTAACACAATATTTTTCTGAAATAGTTTCTGTTAAGCCCTGCGACATGATATGAGCTAAAGGGTGGACTGAGCTGTCATTGACATTGACTGACACCAACTGGTGAACGACTGTATCCACAACAAAGTCCGTGACTTTCAGACGTTTCTTTTGACTAACATCATTTGCTGGTACTGACCGAACACCGATGGATTTGGGATCGATTACAACCAACCTGCATGAGTGGGTCTCTGCGTAAGCGACGCAAGCACAGAAATTTGCTGTAGAACGTTTTTCATCGGTTAAGTCAGGAAACTCTTGACTTTTGAGGCAATTCACTAGCTGAGTATACAGATGCTCCACTCGCTGACAATAACATAGCTAACCCTCAGGAAAAGTCTTTTAGCACTTTCAGCGACAAAGGCTTCACTCGACGACTTGCAGTACCATTACCGATGGCAATGAGTTTCCCACCCATATTGGCCAATCAAATCTGCTAAATCTCTTTTGCTTCTTCAATCTGACGTGAGCTGGAAGCTGGTTTATGGGATAAATGACTTTGCGTTGTTAGCATCTTTCCTAGGCTGCATCAACGATGACGCAAGCTTTAGCACCTGCACGAAAAGCGAGGGTCAAATCCAAGAACCACGCCCTAAGAGGTGCAACATGTGAGAGAGATTTTCGAAGGTTGCCTTCTTGAAGAGCTGAATAGCTCCTTCTGCCTTTTCTGTTCGTTCGTGTAGATACGACGCCTCAATTGCTGGTAATACTCTTAACAGATTGCCGAATAACTTCCTGCAATGTAGAGGCATTCTAACTGTGAAAACGGAGCTTTCGCAAAGCATGCTTAGGACGCGATCCGTTGCACGTTCAAAGCCAATTTTCTTTCAAAATTCCTGTAGCTTCTCACCACATGTGATTAAGGGCAAGTGTACGGTAACCTGTGCGTGTTTGCAACTGTGTTTCTGTATCATACATACATCTGAAAAACCTGCTTTTCATCAAAGAGTTTCGTCTTTCAGTTGAGAAGTGATTTTGAAATTTTCGCAGACTTCACGCGATAAGCAATAGTCACGAAGTGTAGGATCCTCAGAAAGCGCTCTCAACCAAGATGTCGTGCGCCAAGGCTTCTTTGCCAGTAGAAAACTCCTTCGCAGACAAATCTGCTTCTTCTAAGTTGGGACATATGTAAAATCAAGCGAGCAAGAGGAAGAAGTTCAGCTTCGGCGCGCACCGCGCCTTTAGTGCGACGTTTCTCCCTATAGGGAAGATGAGTTCTTCTACATCTGCGAGTTTTCAGCCGCCAAAATGCTTCCTTCCAATCTTTGTTAGCTTGCCCGCTCTTTGATTTTTAGTAAACTGCTTCCTTACGGTCACGCTGAGGTGGGTTAGACTTTCATCAAAGGTCAATCACCGCCTCTAATAGCCACACCTCGTCTAAAGCTTCCAGTCATCGCCCTTTCCGGTAACGTCACTAGGGAATGGTCGCACCCTCTGCTGTCAAAGACAAAACGTAGTAATCTGCTTTCAAGAGATTACACCCAAATCTTGGGGAAATCATATTTTTATCCATGAAACTATTATACCATAAGGAAAGGCTATACAGAAAGCTATTTTCATTAATTTGTTTGCTTTCATCTCAAGGTTACAAAGATAAAAGCCATGTTTATTTTACCGTCCAATCTATTTCTGAGAAATAATAGTATAATAGTGCTACCATAAAAGAATCGAGGTATGCCTCATGGCTGTTAAATTTACAAAAACTGATGACTTAGATACAAGATGGCACGAAGAGAGTCACTACAAACCACCTGATTTGAAAGCAAGTCACATTTCCAGACGACAAATAGAGTGCAGATAAGGTAGAGGCAGATAGATGTACACCTTCAAAGTTTGTCATCTTCTTAGTGTGCTACAAGGCTGGCGCCATTTTCTTTCAACTATCATTACAGAAGCTTTACCCTTTGTCTTCAATCAGTAGCAGTATTTCTGGTGCTATCGAGAAGTCTATGTGATCCTGAGAAAGTTCTAGATTTCTCCCTATCGCTTGGAGAGTCTTTTTGGCACATTTATAGGGTTCTCTTCCCATCTGTGGAGTGCGGAATTGTTCCGAATCGTCAGCCGTTTCTTGGAGAAGAAGGTTCCAAGCTATACGCTGTTCGCTGTTCTAGTAGCAGCTCTATCATTAATCCTATCGTACTTTTGCGACTTACTCAGAAGCTTTTGTGGTAATTCTATTCAAATGGTCTCCTAAGAGCTTTGCATACATTCTAGTTGCTACTATGTTAGATTATCTTTCTTTGGTTTTGTCGAGACTTATTCAAAAGGAAAATAGATTGGCCTGCCATGAGCATGATTCTCCCTGACTAAAAAGTCAAAACCTTCAGGTCTTTCATCCCAAGCCATTGATGAATTCTTTTGATATGCGTTACTTTGAGTCTTTTGGCTGTCTTTTTGCAAAGTATGGTCCAAAGTCTATGTTCCAACTCGGTTCCTGACATCTATCAGCGCAACACCACTGCTTGCGATTGTTCTTTTTGATGGATCTTATCCTCCTTATCTCTCTGTAGTGAAGCGGATGCCTTTATCGGATCTTTCTTCTATCAAGTTTTGGTCTCGCTCCTGTTTTTAGCCTTTTCTGGGTTATGGGTCCCATGCTTGATGTCAAGAACTCCTCATGATGAAGAATTATACTCAAAACGCGTTATTTTGGCACCCATGACAATTTGTAACTTTGTTGTTCTTGTCTATTCTTATCTGAGCTGGGTGATGCTATGATTGATATCCATTTGTTATTTTATCTTAACCCTTTATCTGCATCTATCAGGTAAGCTCCAATCAGCTAAACCTCCACTACTCATATCCTGGCTTATATCAGCATAGTTTTGTATTATTGTCTAGCTATTGTTCAAGCCTTATATTTCCTTCAAGCGTTTGAAAGAACATAGTCACTTACATAGTTTTTCAGCATAGCTTGCTAGTTTTGTCCTCTTAAGTTTGCCCTTGCTAGTTGGATTTACCTTCCAATAGTCACCTGGATTCACAAACAGTATCGGCAAAAGGATATTATTTCCTCTATCGGAAGGAACTGACAAGGCAATCCAAGCAAGTGAAGGTACTAGCAGTCAGTATCTCAAAGCCCGGGATACTAGTCTGCTTTTATTCACAAACAGCTCATGAAAATATTATGGAAGAGTGCTGATAAATACTTAGCTCAATCTAGTATAGTTATCAATGATGAAAAAATTACCTGAGTCATGGAAAGCATCACGATTTTCCAAACGAATTTGAAGGTAAGAAATAGAGTTTACTGGCTTTTGTCTACAACGATCCAAATCATACCAATAGTCAATTTGTTTTTCGTTTTGGTATTACACTGTATCGCTGATTCAGGAGTTTTTGCCTCTTTGACCACTGGAAATACCGTAATCAGTATGACAAATAACACCTGGGTGAGAGTCAAAGGTAAGATTAGAAATCACTATCACAAGGAACTCAACCAAGTCCTCCCAACCTTGAGGTCAATCTCTTTGTAAAAGTCAGATAAACCCGAAAATCCTTATGTTTATAAAAGATATTTTTAAAAAGTAGCCTGAGGGCTACTTTTTATTGTTTAATAAGATTGAATGTTTGATATTAAAAGATTAGCTTTTCGCATTTCCAGAATTTTAATACAGTCTGTTTATCTATTTTTACTTTTTAGGGATTTAAATATCCAAGCTTAAATTTGGCTATTGATTTAAATGAATGTTCAGAGACCCATTTGGTGTAAGCTAGATAACCTTTTCATCTGTTAAGGGTCAACTGCGATAGTTACACATATGCTACCGCTTTCTTTAATGCTGTTACAGAAAAACGATAACCATTTAACTGTAGAAATTTCACCAAAACGAAAAGAAGAAAGTAGTTCGTTTATTAGCGTTGCAAAAACATACTTCGATTACATCTGGACAAATAGTATCGTTGTCCTTATCAAAAATTGTTGGATAAAGAGGCTTTACCGAAGACAAATTGTTCTGGTAAATTGACAATCATATTTAAAGGCAGAAGGACTAACTGTTTTGAATCATTAGATTGAATACCAGTTCAATTGCAAAGACATCGATCTTTTTCACTGCCTTTTCTGTCAGATAGACACTGTCATTTTTCCACCAAAAGCTTTGAAAACATCATCATATTCGTCAAAAATATATGTCCAAAATTTAAGTCAAAGGCATCATCAGATACAAGAAATCTAGATGTCCAGACTCTTCAGAGTAAAGATAATTTCACCACTGGTAACAATTTTGTTCGTATTTTGACACCACTTGGAATATTGATTCACTTGGAATGTAATGGTGATTGAATTTCCTTGTTTTCTTGTTTATCACTACCATCCGATTTCCTCCTTTGAAGTATATAACAAAGTCATTACCGTAATCACAATGACAAGATATCAGCCAAAATATACTGCATGTGCAATCTTGAAACAACTCGTCAAGATGACCGAATAAGCATTTGGATCAGGGTCTGTGTAGTCGTTCATTGCTTGACCACATCCACAAGCCTGCACTTTCCCATACACTCATCCTCAGTCACGACTCTAATTCTTCAAGGAAAAATGGATTGAAATTTTTCCAGTCTCTTTTAATGTACTCACACTACCAGCATTTTGGTCAGAATCCTTAGGACATTATCACAAAATCACTATATTATCTACAGAAAAAGCTAGAGTTCCACACTGTGGGAAACATGGCCATGCACGTATCTGAACTATTTGAGTCTCAGACTTTTTATGGCATCTATTAAAAGCTCTGACTTTCTTCCGCTCCAATCTCATCTCCCGCCTTGTCAGAGAGAGTTTAATGGCGCGACTAAACAATCATAGGATTTACTCAGTCAAGTTTTCGATAAACTTCTCCCAATCCTCTATAAGCTGCAGGCTTGAGCAGTACACACAGATCATCTGCTTTTGTCAAAGCTTGCCTTTAGCGACTGCTCGTATACATGATCGATTTTCGATTTCCCACAATCTCAACTCGTAACAACTCGTTTGCTCACAATTATTGACAGAAGATTTTCAGGCATCCTGTGAAAAGATGTCAATCACTTCTCGCTCTTTTCTATATAGCTAAGAGCCGTTTTGATAGTCATTCATTTCACGATAAAGGACCATGGCTCAATTGAATAGATAGGCGAGGCGTTTCATCATCGATCCCTTTCTCTGCAATAGCCAAGTGAAAGATATACGTTTGTAAACCTCTAAACAGTCTTCATACTTTTTCGCAGGCCAAATAGATACTAGCCCATCAAGCTTGGGTAAAAGATCGTAATCTTTACAAGTTGCTAGGCAAAAACTCTGCTTGAACTCACTGCTTCAGCGTCGATCTTTCCACTCAAACTACTACCTCACGCTTGATCTCATCAAAGGTCTCCTATCTACAATTCTAAAACGTTGTCTCTAAACCTAAAATACAGCATTTATTTACATATCTCTTTATACATGTCCGGTCTTCTGTCTCCTAAACAAGCAATTTAGGCGCTCTGCTTTGCTCCCTTGTCTGGGTCACAGGTGAAAGTAAGAGAATTGCCTCATCTTGTCGTTCGGCTTTGACTCCAGTAATGAGTCCTGCTCATCGGTCATAAAGGTGATGAACCGCAGAAGTCAGACGGAACTTTGTCCTCCATTTCGTCGCGAGTGACTTCTTCTAAACCATATAACGATTGGCTGCGATAACTGGCACAATATTTGCATGCTGAGTGTGTCGCACGGTACGTCGCCAATGACCACAACTATCGGTATCCAAAATCGGCTCCGGACAATGGCTGCTGGGGTGGTAAAGAGCAATTCTGCGCCATTTACGAGGGCAGGCAACGGCCAGGCTGTTTTCAGGAGCCACTGATCCCAACGATGCCAATTCCAATCTTGGCATATGAGTATCCCAGACCTTGAAACCAGATGTTTCCAGGTGTGAACATGAAATTTCTCTTGGTAATAATGAGTACGTCCAGGAATGTGAGGTCTTCCTGACAGCGCCATAGCACCTCTCCATCTGCATCAACATGACAGGCAATGAGATTGTGGCAAGACATTCGCATCTTTCTGCATAGAAACTCAATCAGGTAAAACTGACCTTTAGCTCCTTTGCAATTCACTTTCAAAATGCCGAATAGCTGTATTTTCAGACACAGACAGACTGCATACTGGTAGTCAGTCATACCGACGTCTCCTGACAGAAATAGGGATCAAGTTCTGCTAATTCAGGTAGCAGAGAGAGGCAGTTGGGCTCAACTTGCTTAGCAGCTTGGACGAACTACAACGTTCAGCTGTTTGTATTGCTGGTTTCCACATCCTCATGGCACGTGCATCTCGAATGGCCGCAACCCGTTACGGCTTTCTCATCTTTCTCCTATTCTGGAAATCTGTTGGGTGATACAGTGGATATTTCCACCACCCAAGAATACTCCTCTTGCAGTGAATCTAGACAAACTCACTGGTCTGGAAAAACACTGGCGCAGAATGTCCAAGGCCACTTTGATCACTAGCGCCCTGAAAGTGCGTTACTAATACAGACTTATTAGCAATGTAAAATTTTACACAGGAAGCTGCCAGACGTTCACCTGCATAACGCTCCTCTTCGCCTCTCTTCATAGCATGGCCGGTCAAATCCTCCTACTTGCTGACTCACTTGATGACAGCTGGGATTGGAAGTTTATGAATAGTGAAACTCCGGCCTTTTGCATCGGTTTCCTTTTCTAACAGAGCTAAATCTAGCTGCAGACATGCATGCTGAGATCGTCTTGGTCGTCCGTCAAGCCTCACAGCTCTCGGTGACCAACAAAGGCTACGTGCAACAGCTGGTCGGCGTGTTCATTTTGTCCATTCAACTCGATCAACACCATAAGGCAACCAGATACCTTTTCTGCAGCACCAAGATCTACGTAATAGTAGCAGTTCACTGCTCTTTGAAGGCCTAAGTGAGGGATTGCGACCCGGACTAAGCAAACAACTTTCAGTCACAGAATTGGTTCCTTGACCGTCACTGTGTTAGCTCCGCCTCTCGCAGTACAAATCGGTCTGGCATCGTAAATACAGGCATCCTCTAAGACTTCTGCAGCGACTGGCTACTGGTCATCTGCTTCATGTCTTGGCAGGTGACCGTCATCAGCACCACAGGCGTTGTAGACAGCAGCATCTACCGCCAACTTTTCCTCGATCATTGAGGAAGATTGTTGGACCAGTGTCACGAGCGCAGGCATCATCGGTCTGAATATCTAGATAAACGATCTTGTCTCCAAAATGATAGGATCGTGCTTCCAGATGAATGGTCCGGCCCCACCAAAAGGTGCAGACCGTTTCTCCTTGCGCAATAGTTTTTGATAATCTGGCTACAGCTTTCTTTGGCAGCCTTTCCTGAGAAAGGCCAAGAACCTGGTCGAGCAGAGCCATATCATGAGAGTCCCATGATGTTCATGGCGGCCTGCAGGCATAAGCTAGATAACCCAATTTCGTTTGGGCAGTCCATCTGATACTCCTTAGAAGTCTTCTGATAGCCAAACGCTTTAACTAGACTCGCACTCACCCTCTGTATCCATGCGCGAGATACAAAACTTTGGAAAGTCTGAATCCCGTTGTGTATTATTTTTGACGAGCAGATTGCGATTGTCCTCAAAGGGAAAGTCTGTCCCCACTATCGACAGGTTTTGCAAAACGTATAGGGCTCTAATGATATCACCTGTTAAACAAGTATTGGAAGAGTTCTATAAGTATAAGGTTTTCTTGCGCTCCATTACCATCTCAATGGGGACGATAAGGCATCCTGCAAGAACATCTGTTTTGCATATGGCAGCTTTATGCTGAAGCATCTAACACTCAGGTCTCTAAATTCCATTTTCCACGATATCTAAGACTTCAGTCGCTAAAATAACTGCAAAGCATCCAGGCAATAGCTTCTCCTGGTTCGAGGTATAGATCATGTTGGTGTATAAGTCCTCGAATTCGTTTAATCTCAGAAATCAGCAAATCAACACTCGTAGCCTTCACTAACGTGATGTGGTGTCCGCCACCCATATTGAGCCATTTGACTGGTGCAAGTAGGGCTCCAAATCTAGCCTCGTACTGCTTTTCAAAGTCGTTTGTAAAATCATCTGCCTCGTGGCTCGCAGAGGGTAAGCAAATGGAATTCCGTCAATCAAAGTCAACAAATCAATACTTGGTATCTTGTCCTTCGGTCACTCCAAAACGAGCCAGGAGCACAAGGATCATAGAGAGCGTGGTCACCCTGCGTTTGAACATTGAGGAGTTGATGCGAAGACCCACGCGATACAGTACCAGCCCTGGTCGACAACGCTGACCATACTTTCGAAGGTTGTCTCTGAGTGCTAAACTGACTATGATCCGATATTTGCGGTAGCTCTTCCATGTCTGACTCCTGAAAGCAGGTGCAAATACATGAACTTCTGGAAACCTCTTCTCTAGCCAACTTCGCTTTCGTAGAGTCCACTCAGCTGCCGTACCTGATAGATACTGAAGCGATCAAAGGATAGGTTTATAGAGAATAATGCCTTTTGAGCTAGTAGAACCTTACAGCCGGTTTTCTCGAACCCCTTGTAGAATGCGGCAAATTCTTTTCTGAATTTTCCCAAGTCAACATGATATACGAAGGCGTTGGTACTTGTTCCTAATTTACCATTAGTCGCATTTGTGGATTTTCAAACTCACGTCCCAGCGCGTAAACCGTATTATTCTTAAAGCTTTCCATGAATGGGTCTGGATCCAACTCTTCAAGGTTACAAACTCCAGGCTGCTTTCCATGTACGTCCATCCACCAATTTTGTCCCAATCACAGCTGGAACACCTGTTGTATGATAAATGAAACATGAACCAACTTCTGCATGTATCACTTGATGGTCGCAAACATTGTAGATGTGATGGTCATAACGCATCTTTGACACCTATAGAGATACATCCAATATTAGTTTACCAACGGTACGTGGGCCACAGGCTGGCGGATCTGGAAGCAAGGCTGTCAGGAACTGAATCGGAACAATTTCTGTCCGTTATAAATAATAGCATCTGTACGAAGGAGCCCAACGTTTTCTGCAAGCATTTCATATGCGTTAGATAAGATTAGCCAAAAGTCAAGGAAGCAATGCGTTTTGACACCTGGGATGTTTTGGCAATGATCTGATTTCTTCATGGTGGAGGAGATACATGTCTTTTGACCAACTGAGGGATATGGTCACGTTTGATGACATAGTCGGATCACCGTCTTTTTCCGTCTTCCCAGATAGAACCCGGTGCAGAAACCTCACGTAGATTGATTTCTGGGTTGAAGTTGGTCGCAAATGGATAACCGTGGTCACCACCATTACAGTCCAAAATGTCGATACTAGTGATTTCATCAAAGTAGTGTTTGAGGGCGTATGCTGAAAGACGCTGGTTACCCTGGATCAAAACCAGATCATGCAAGGCAGTCAGACCTGCTAAATTCTCTTGTGCTCCCATGCATGAGTAGTCAAAAGCAGGTTGTAAAAACCGTTCTTACAACGCTTTCATAAATAGTACGCCATTCAGGGTCTTTCTGTGTCCTCAGCCTCATAGTTGGCAGTATCGATATAGTGAACACCTGTTGCCAAACAAGCATCCATGATGGTCAAGTCTTGATAAGGCAGCTACGTTCAAAAACAGCTTCTGGTCTGTAGCTTTCAATCGCGCAATCACTTTCTACCTTGTCTCGCACTCGAAAGAGCAGCTGTCTCAATCTTTGTACTTGTTTTGCTTCTAATTTAGCCTTCAAGTCATCGCATTTTGACTTTGTACGGCTAGCAATCATAATTTCTTTAAAAGTTTCGCTATCTTGGCAAATCTTTGAAATAGCAACTTTGAGCAACTCCCCCACATCCAATCACTAATAAACGACCATCCTTCTCTTCTAAAAATGTCTTCTACATACTTTGGGCAAATATAAAGGCACCGACGTGTAGATTTGCAGTATAGTATTCTGTGAAAAGCTGGCGTTTTTTCCAGCCTTCCTTGTCAAAATCTTTGACAGGGTGGTATTTTTTCGATGCAAATCCAAACAACCAATAGCCAGCAGGACTGGTTGGGATATGGGCCTGATAGACTCGGCTGATTGGAAAGGCTTGATTGACCTTGCAGTGCATGCTACGACATGCTGACTCATCCTCGTCAAAGAATGGACTACCATGCTGATAGATCGCGATTCGTCCTCTTGGAGCCCTATACTATGTGCCGTAGAATTCTTGGTAAAGAGCTCCTTCCGTATGGCCAAATGGATCTGTCGCATCGTTAATGATAATATCGTAATCATCTTCACAGTTTCTCAAAAATCTCAGTCCATTTTGGTAGTAAATGGTGACGCGAGGGTCATCAAGACCCGCAGCAAAGTCTGGAAAATATTCTCGGCAAACCTCAACCAGCATCTCATCTGGTTCTACAATATCGATTTGTTCCAATTCTGATAGAGGGTTAATACTTGGGCAACACCATACCGTCACCACCTCATCAACCAAGACTTTCTTTGATTGGGATGACAGCCATAGAACGTGAACTCGTCATTTTAGTTGAGACAAAGTCATCTGCATCTGAGTAAGATATGCTCATTTAAAAATCAAGATTTTACCAAAAGCTGGTGTATCTAATACTTCAATATCCTGCCATTCACTTTTTCCAGCGTAGAGTTGCTTGACAGTTCTCATGATAATTTCACATCTGGGGCATGAACTTGTGAAACCATAAATCCATCTAGTTCTCCTTTCTCTCAATGACATTAATGTGATTGACTCTCTGATCTTCCGTCCCTTGAGGAACAACCACGTTCTTTGGCAAACTGATATAATCCACACTTTCTCTTGTAATGCGTTCACCTGGCGCTAGGATTGGAATCCCAGGAGGATAGCACGTGACAATTTCTCACAGACTTGTCCAACGGACTCGTCCCAAGGTTAAGCTTCTCTCTCGAGTGTAAAAGGCTTCCTGAGGAGAAAGCACTAACTCAGGTTGGATATATCTCCAGCTATCAAGTCCTTCCCATCTCGTGAGTATAGTCTCTTGATGTCAGCCTAGAGCACCGACCAAGCGTTCAATGTCTTGGACACGGTCGCCAATCGAAATGTAGGCTAAGATATTGCCAATATCACCAAACTCAATTTGAATGTCATATTCATCCTCAAAGAGATCATAAACTTCAACACCTGTTAAACCAATCCCCTGAGTATAAACTGACAACTTAGTAACGTCAAAATCACAAACAGACACTCATCCACTAACTCTTTTTGAGTAGGCATAGTAATACCGATGGCATTGATTTACGACGAGCGTACCCAGATAGCTCACGACCTTCTCAAATGACTCTTTACCTCGGGGCTAAGTTTCTACGAGAAACATCGAGACTAGACATTAACAAGTAAGATGCTGATGTTGACTGTGTCAGGTTAATAATCTGACGTACGTATTCAGGATTCATCTGATTGCCAACCAAAAAGGGAGCGAACTTTGAGTCAAGCTACCACCAGACTTTGTGCATGGATATAGTTGATACATTCTGCTCCTGCATCCATATAGCAGATATGAGGAAGTTTATCTGTAAGTGCAGATGAGCACCGTGGGCCTTGCGTCTACTAAGACTTTCATTCCCGCAGCATGAGCCATCTCTGTTAATCCCTTAAGGTCTGAACAAATCCCATAGTAGGTTGGATTATTGATTAGGATAGCCTTGGCATCCGGATGGTCCTTAGCTTGCGCCACACGGTCATTTTCAAGCCCCAAGGCAATACCGATTTTAGGATCCACACTCATCTCGATATAGATGGGAATAGCTCCACATAAAACGAGAGCATTGATAGCTGACTTATGGACATTTCGTGGAAGGATGATTTTATCACCTGCTTTACAGGTAGAAAGAATCATGGTTTGCACGGATGAGGTTGTCCCACCAATCATTAAAAAGGCATGAGCAGCACCAAATGCTTCTGCTGCTAGTTCCTCTGCATCTCTAATAATCGAAATGGGGTGTCCTAGATTATCCAAAGGTTTCATAGAATTGACATCAATACCAACGCATTTTTCCCCTAAGAGTTCGACTAACTCTGGGTTCCCACGTCCACGTTTGTGACCTGGTAGCATCAAAGGTACAATTTCTCGTAACTTGACCAGTCCTCATAAATAGGAGCTTGGTTTTTGATTTAACATTATAGAGACATACTCCTTTACCATAGTTTTCTACACCAGCCATGCAAGGCGCTAAAGGATACTTATGAAAAAGAGCAGGTTGACACCTGCTCTACAATCTACTGACGTGTTTATGTTTGTTTCTGTTGAGTATGTCCGTTCCTGATGTTTCCTAACTCTCTAGTAGCAAATATTACGTACTTTATTGATCGTTTCACAAGATGACGTATGCTTTCACCACACTAACAAATTATACGAATTAGGGACCTTTGTCCTAACATCAACTTATAAAAGTAGGCTTTTTTAACCCTATCAATAATGTGGCTTTTTCAACCACGCTTGGCATTCAACCCTGCCTGTCCGTAGGCATTTTACTCAGGTTTATATTTACTAGAAAACATCATCTCATTTTCTAAGCTTCATTACTATATCATATTTTCACTGTTTTTGTAAAGTTTTTAGAACTTTTTAAATGATTTATTATTTAGTTCGTGTAATTTGTTTAGCCAAGAAATGGGAATCGTTTTAAATTAAAATCAAATATACAGGAACTAAATACATTAATTCCTTTAGATAGTTATAGGTAAAGTTAACTATTCAAAAATCGTATTTACTCATCTCGCGATACTTGGGCAGCTAGTTCAAAAATCAGTCATCAAGTACTTTTCATCTAGACGAATGAGACTATAATACTCATTCCAAAATAGATGATCACTATTACCTTTCCACTGTAATCCGTACCACAGTTGAGAAACATCGCTGGTATTGGATGGGGGAATTGACCATAGATGCTTTTTGAAAGTTTTTTGAACAAGTGGGACATCCAGTCGACTAGTCAAGTCCAGTTCGTCTAATTTGAAAGTGATAGCATGTTCCTTAGCTGCTTCAATGCTTTCCTTGTAGAATCGAACCTGAATAACCTTTCGAATCTTCTAGATCCACGTCCTTATCTTCTGCTCCCGTAAAAGGAAATACTCAGTACAATACCATTTTTACAAGAAGATAGGGAGCGTAGGAAACAGCATTGCTATCAAGTCTGAAGCCTTTTTCAATGGTGACCGATTTATCTCCTGCATACTTTTGGAAACTTCCATCTGCTAGGAGGTCTTCATAGTCACTACCACCATCACCCTGTTTTATATAGATATCAAATCCAGCTTCCATCAGATCACTTGCTTTGGTCTCTGCTAGAGTGATTTTACTCATTAATCTGCAAAATCGGTGCTTGAGGCGGGAAACCAATCGTGAGAGATTAAACATGACTCCGAATAGAAAGACTATGAAGGTTATAAGGAGGCAAGTATAGATTTCTGATCCGTTTTCGAGCATTAAAAAGAGCCATTAGAGCTGGTAGGAGGATCATTTTGCTAGAATAGAATTCCCACCTCCTCTATTTAAGGTCTGAAAGGCAAACATCCCTCGCGATTACAAGCAGTGTCAGGTGATCGATCTCACCTAGACCTCAGTTTTTTCTGTTCGAGTTTGTTGGTTTACAGGGGTTTCGTACAATGACTGCCCATTCTCTTTCCTCTTTTTTAGAAAGAGATAAAAGCCCAGACCGAGTAGCAGATTAAAGATTGCATAAGCAATTAAAGTACCTATAATCACCGTTCTAGCTATGGCTCTCTACTCCTTTATCTTCTCTCTCAAATCTTATCTTTCTCTTTATACCCAATTTCCCAATCAATAAAAACCATCAAGAAGAAGGGCTACCTTCTATCAGCACAATCGAGTAAAAGCCAGTATAGCAATCATCAAAAAACTAGTTTTCTTTTGCCGCCAACTACCGCCCCATTCTCCATTTATCAGCTGGCCCAAATAGTCGATGTAGTCAGTATACATCATAAACAAAGGATTTTGGAAATCACTGATCCTAAGGTAAATGAACAAAGCAGCATTTAGAAAAACATAAAGAATTCCTAAGACTAGAATAATCTTTCTAGCTGTTCGAGTTGCCTCAAGACAAATTCTTTCTTTGTTTTCTGGTTTTATTTCCTTGAGACTTTGGTTCTTACAAGAAAGTTTTTCAAATCTATAGACCAAAAATCGGTAGAGATAATACTTTTTTATATCACGCTTCATAAAAACCTCAATCTAGGAAGTGCACTCAATTCTAAATCATAGTCTAATACTCTTCGATAATCTCTTCAAACCACGTCAGCTTTCATCTGCAACCTCAAAATAGTATTTTGAGTTGACTTCGTCAGTCTTATCTACAACTCAAAGCAGTGCTTTTGACCAACCTGCAGCTAGCTTCCTGGTTTACTCTTTGATTTTTCATTGAGTCTAAAACATCTAATTTCAAGGAATTGCCTTCAAAAGACTGCTTTTTGATTCAGTGATTTTAAATTTTTGATCTTCTGAAAAGCCAATGGTTTCACCGTCATTTAAGGTGACATCACTGCTCTAAAACATACTGAAGAATAGACAAGATAAAATAATATAAGTCATCGCCATTCATAGGAGACTCGATAATTTCAATCTCAGTTCTTCCAAACTCTTTCAAACCATAAGTGTAAATACTAGTTTTATCTCCTGGTTGATAATCCCCATATAAATCCAGAGTTGAAGGGAAGCATTTCTTCTTTCAAAAAGGTCAGCCAGGGTCTAAATAAAGATCTTTGGGCAAGAGGCAAGGTAGTAGAACCCTGATAAATACCAATAGCTGATTGACTAGTTTTTAGGATTGAGGCGTTGACTTTAGTCAATAGGGAATAAGTTTCTACTCGGCGAAAGATTGTGCAGACGAAAATAGAAACAATGGCGTGTTGTGTGCTCCTGTATCTCTTCTCAACATCCTGCCAGAGGTAAGAATAAGGCATACAATTCTTCAAATTCTTGACTTGGGATAGGCAAATCCATTGTAAAAGCTGCGCAAATGAGAGCACCATCAATCAAAAGGTTGCACTAGAATTATCCCCAGAAATTTCGGGAAACTTGAAGCCCCTAATGGATTTCAATTCTGAACTGACCTGGTCTAAAGAATAGGCTTGATTTCCTTTGAGGGCATGACACAAGATCAGTTGTTTTCTTCTCTGACTTTTTCTTTCTTACTAGCAAATAGATTTTTCAAAAATTTCATAGCTCTTTCTCCTTGTGACGATTCTATTTAGTAAACTAGGAAATCTTCCTCAATGTAGGTCGAGATACCAAGTTTCCTTATCCTCAAAAACCGTAAAAGTTTCTCATCAAGTAGCCAATTTCCATCCACCAATCTAGTACAAACTGATGCTTCATTTCTAAAAGCTTCTTGATAATGGGTGATGACTCTTGCTTCTTCAGCTTTTATGTCATGATGAAATCTACAGAAAAATCATTCGTTTTGAACATAGTTATACTCACTTAGAGCCATAGAATTTCTGAACTCCCTCCTTCCAAGCATTTTTGAGTCACTCGTCCAGTTATAAGTTGCATTTGCCTCTGAAAATGTGTCATCCATAAGTTCATTCCACTTGGGATGAACTTGATTGCGCTAAGGATGCCAAGGGCTTCTTTTCTCCTTATCCAGTGCTCTGTTACGCTCAAAAATTTCCTCTTCTAACAAGGTTAAACTTTTGAGTAAATTAAGCAAATGATGGGATGATTATTTCTGCCATAGCTCGATAGCTTTTCAGGGTGTTTATAGTTCACTCCTCATGATTACTTTCTTAACTCTCCTGGACTAATTGCTTTTAATTCTACATCTGAGAGTTGATCCTTCCATGCTGAGAGTTTCCTGGCAAATCTTTATCTACGGTAATTTTCACAATAGTCAGTCACAAACTCATGAAATCTCTCAAAACCATCAAAGAGGTAAGATAGCAACCATTCTCCGCCATCCTGATCTTGGTAAGTGTGTTGATGCTCATGTGACCGTCATACCAGATAAAGAAGGTTGTTTCATCTGATCTTCAGAGTAAAGTGAGAGATATTTTTCATCCAGTCCTTTATAAAAACCATCAATGACGCTCCTGATTCACTCTGTCCAGCACCAAACTGGCTTAAACTACTTTCCTGATCAAAAGTCCTTTATGAGATCCGTTTATCATCAAAATCACATCTAAGGAATCACCAGATCCATTATCAATAAGATAGCGAAATTCCATAGTCTTCCTCAGTCTTAATTACGAGTCTGAGCTATCCTCAGTAGGATCTGTTAGATACCCATCGACGACCAGTAAGGTATCTCAGCTGAGTCTTATCTTTGTCCCAATCACTATTTCTACATCTCTTAAAACCTCCATCTTTTCCTTGAGGTTTATCACACCTATCGCAAGCCCTGTAACGAGCGTGATATGGCGGATAAAGCTAATCTGAGGGATGTTCCACTCATTGGGCAAACTAAATCGAATGCTCTACCTGATCAAGAGGAGAACTTGCCATGAGAAGATCTATATCTTCCCAAATCCTCATTATTAGAGTTTCTCTCAACTTGACCCAAATCTGCTAGTATTGAACCAGTCTTTAAACAGTAACCAGATTTGCTCTGCATCTTCGTTTAGGAGACTTTCAAGTTGTAGCTAATTCGACCCTACATCTGAATCCTGACTCATCAGTCTTACAAACCTTTATCGATCCCTTATCATACTGCCAGTTATCACTATCTAATAGCGGTAATTGGGAAGATATGGTCTTTGAAATCCTGCATGTATCTATCAAAACTTTGGAGGCAGCTCGCTGATCTAGTTTTCCATGTCTCTCAATTTTTCTCATAGCTAATTACATTTCCGATTTAATCTGCATCCAAACCCAGATCTGGGCTTTTTGACAGTGGAGGCATCTGAAAGCAGAGTCTACAAAGAGAGCCATCCCTAACGAGATATTCTTTCTATATCTTGATATCCTCCACTCTCTTATAGTCTGCCAAAACTTGCTCGGCAATTCCCATGTCTCCACCCGTGTAGCCAACTGTACCCAAATAAGCACAATAATCTGGCAACAAGTGACCTCCTGCCAGCAATCAGAGTAGCTAGGGGTCTGGGCAAAAGCAGCTGGTCTTTTTCTGGATCCCAGTGCCCCCTGCCCCTCAGCATCTTTGAACAAATTCTGTACTCGAATGCTGCTACCTCCTGCTTTGCAACACAAAATGGATCAAAGATAGTCAATAGTCAATAAGGCATCAAGTATACTAGATATTGCTTTCTTTCCGCACAAGATGAGAAAGCTTTGGCTTTCCTTCCAAACAAAAAGAACCTGTCGCTAGAGGATCTGGACGATAGGATAAAATGCGGTAGTTTTGATAGCTCTGTCACCTCTCTTCTCTTTTCCGTCAGAGGACGAGGAAGAATAAGCGATCCCCATGGCTTTCTGACTCTATCTCTTCTAAGCGAGCTAACTTTTTAATTTGTTACGATCCGAGTTTGGGTGAATATTTTGCAACTAAATCATAGGCACTAACGCTGAGCAATTGCTCATAGAGGTCCACTAAGACTTTCGTCAGCCTAAATCATCATCAGACTTGGCTAACTCACTGCAGCTAAGTCCATAAAGAGCTGCAACACTGGAAGAATTGCCAATCCTTGTTCCAGATATCGATAAAGTGTCTATTTTCGTAAAGACATTGATTCATCATGGCTTCTTCCTTTCTAATTAAGTTCTAATCGCCAGATATTAAACTTCAAAACATTTCCTCTTCAGACTCTAAGACGTGCTTTGCAAAACTTTTCATATTTTCAAAAGCTGATTCGGATGTCATCCTCGGATTTCCATCCCCTCCTCAAAGGTAATTCCAAACATTCGATGGAGGTCCAGCTTGCTTTGCTTCCATACCAAAGTCTTTCAAAGCCTTCTGTGGTCTACATTTCAAATTCTTCTAAAAGCTTCTGGACTGATAGCCGTGGCCCTCGACTTTCTTTCAGTATAGGCGATGATACGTAGGGAGCATCCTCTAGCGGTGTCACCCTGAAAACAGCTTCTCTCAAGGATGCACATCCAAGAATTCTGAACTATCTAAAACCAGTCACATGACAAAACTCAAGGCATCCTGACATCTTAGTCGATATCTAATAGAGATCATGACTATCGGCGGGAGCCCTCAGCAAGTCTAACATGTCATCTTCTTGGTTAGAAAGAGCTCATTGTTTGTGCTAATTCATTGTCTGGTACATAATTGGCAATCGTAGTCAGGTCCCATGTTTTCTCCTTTGACTTTTGGGATAATACTGCGTTTTAGCTCTATCTATAGAAAATGCTATAATGGAGCTAAGATTGTTTTTATTGAATGTTAAATAGGGATAAGTAATGTTCACTTAGTATTGGTTTTGGCATTTTATATGCCTTTTCTTTTCTGTCCTCCATCCCTTTACACATGTCATCTCTATATCAGACTTCTAGTCGCAGCTAGACGTGGTAAGATGTCCCCAAAATGGATCTGAGGAACTCAAGCCATGCCATTCAAGGTAGAATCTCACGCTGATCTATGTGAATGTAGAATCACAGATGCCAATGCCCTTAAAGAGATTCATTGGTTCTTGCTGACCCATCTAACTCGTAAACTCTACTCATGCATGGCTGGCTTCTACTACCATGGCAATAGCTGGCTAAGCATTTATGAATGTTTGAAGCAAGCAATTTTCATCGTACTTGTCAGTCTGGTGAGCAGTATTGGTGATTGTTGTACTGGCTATGCAGACTTTCAAAACAGTCATGTCTCATGCATCAACCAACGCTTTGTCAGGTTAGCTAACTTGAGTTAAGGTTTTTATGTTTTGCATGATGTTAAGGTGGCCTTCCGGCTCAGCCTGTTCCAGTAAACTCATCTGCAAGATACCACTGTCATTATCGGTGAGAGCAAGGCTTCCGAGCTTAGACCAAGGCAGTTTTGACTTCGAAGATACTGCAGGGGTTCCATCACCAATCCCAGAAACTGACCACTTCTACTGCGGTACGGCTTCTCCGAAGTCAAGCGGGATAATCAGTCCTTGGCTTTGGCACGAGGCCTTACTCCACAGGTAAAAATACTGATCAGCCTCATCATGCGTCATCACCTCTACAGAACACACCATGAGGATAGAAGAATCAACTAGAAGAAATTTCCATCAATCATGTCACGCTAGCAAATCACAAGCTCCAAGACTTTCAAACACGAAAATTAATCCAACATCTTTGAAGTCAATCCTGCTGATTATAGTGTCTCTGTAAGGATAACAACTATCCTAACCATTCAAACAGCAGAGATTACGACCTCTGGAAAAAGATACTGCATTGAATCCATGTTCAATCTCGAGATGGTTCGATTGATAAGGCTATGGAGTCGTGGTAGCACAGCATGTAGTGGAGTGGGTGTGAGCTGTTAGTCTTTATTATTGTAAGCATATAATCAAATAGATGAGCGTTTAGGCGTTTCTACTTCTGATTTTGTCTTATGCGACTCACCTATTGGAAAATATCTCGTAGCATTTGGCTTATATTCTCTGAGCTTCCTTTTTCTCGAAGTTGCCCTTCTTGTTTGCGGAAGGCTCAGCGCACTAATTCCAGTGGATATTCAGAGAAATTCTCTCTGACAGATAGCGTGTAATCGCACAAGTTTCTAACAAAAATGGAATACGCTTAATGTATTCTTGAGGATCAACGCGATAATTTTTGTCAGCAGTTTCTTTTATCACCCAGTTTAGAAAGTTAATCCCTTTTTAATCATTTCTTGTTCTTGTTCTGTAAAATCATGTAATTCCATATGTCCACTCCTCATCTCTCACTGACTCCCCAAATCTCAACGGTAGGGTTCTCCATCTTCATCGTATCGATTGATATAACCAATCAAATTTTTCATTCTGGTTTGTACTGAGTAACTTGATTGTCGTAGTACTATGTTCCTATCAAGAATAAAACGACCAGTCCCAGCAAAAGTATTCCATAATAATCACTGATTTGAACCCCACTTATCATTATCCATAATAAATGGTTTAGCTTGACCTTCTCCCTGTATAGTTTTCGTATTTTTGTATCTAGGTATTTGTAGCAATCCTCCTGGTCGCAAATTTGATGGCTGATAAGGCTCCTCAAAGGTTAACCTTTTCAACAAAGAGATAAATATCCGCTTGGTACAAGAATACTCGACATGACTGATAAAGAGAGTTGACCATCCAAGTCATCATGAACGACTACGGAGAGCATTCGAGCATTTTCGTTAAACTTGAACTGAGAGGAATTTTTCCTCTTTCGCAGCATGAACCTTGACATCTGTCGTTGCTTCTCAGTCGTTCGACTCTTGAGAATAAAATATCAGCGATCCTTGTCTTCTGTAGCAAAAGACCTCCAGCGCTGTGTCAGCCCGCCAACACGAACAATATCGTGAGCTTGAAACTAAGAGGAATCATCTTTCTTTAACTTGGGAAATTCCTCGGTGGAATTTTAATAAACAATAACTGTTAATACGACAGTTTGACCCACGAAATCACCTTTTGGGAGGTCCAAAGATCGGCATCCACATCATAGTCTGTTTCCTGAGTGAAGGTAGAAAATCTCCAGTTAAGCCTCCACTGAAACTACCAGTAATATGTGCAATCGTTGACAAGATTGATGCATCGACACTAGCCTTTTATCCCATGCTGTAGCCAAGGCTTTCGAACTTCATCTCACCTTTCCTTGCCATTGAGATTTGCTGTAGTGTCTCCTTTGTAGCTTTCTTTACCTGAGCTAACCAGCTTAGTAGTCGATCTATTCTGTCTTCCGTAGATTGGTTTTGGTTTGTACCTAAGGTGGCAGCTAAAGTAAAGATACTTCAAAACCACAGCTTGAGCTCATTAATCTAATTTTTAGTTACTTTCATAAAATGCTTTCCTTTTTAACTAAGATGGTCGATTAGCTTCTCTTTATATATTATAGTCCGTTCTACTATCTAGTCCAAGGATTTTGCCAAGTAAAGTAGATTTGAAATCATTAGCGCGAAGCTGGGCACAGCACGCTCCCTAATAATTGAAATATCTATGAAATACTAATTTTGACCACCTTTGCTGCTGCGCAAATGAGCCAGTATAGGTCACCTAAATGTAAACGTATGGTCCTGAAAACCATCATTGCTAGTAAGGCAACTGCGAGGGAGAGTAGCTTTAAACACACGAGAGGATAATAGATAAGAAATCAAACTCTACTATAGAAACGCATGTATCAGTGCCCATATGACCTGTCATTTGCTAGCGTAAAATTTACTAGTAAGTCTAATCGCTAGCTTGCACGCTGTTTTCTTGTAAACCACATCTGAAGTCCTGCTTTGCCTTCCCACTCCCATTTTACAATCCAAGAATGTAAAAGTAGAGTGATTGGTAAAACAGAGGCATGCAAGACACTGCGACTGAATTTCTGTAAACTCTGGGATATCACGTGAAAGATAATGTAGCATAGAAACTGACTAGAAGTGCTAAATAATGCCAATGAAAAGATAATCAAAGATTAATTCAAATCTATTCTAAACGAAATCGGATTTACCCACCATGCTAAAATCTTCATCATCATCACGTCCTTTTGCTGTCAGTCATTCTTTTCATAAAAGTCTATTCTCTTTCGGTTGAGAATGGTACCTCGCGACAAGTGCTGATCTGAGCACCCTTTGATTTTCTACCGGTAGGTCATCATGACATCGTGTCACCATCAACATCCGTTTCTAAATCTGAATGTGAAGATAGCCTTGATAGGATCGAGCTTTTTAAATACTCGATATTACTCACTTTCTGACGATGTTACTATCTTTTAATAAGCCAGGATAACTGACAATTTAGTAAGGGATGAGGCATAACTTTTAAAATGCAAAACTATTAGCATAACTCATCCTTGTCTTCTTCAAAATCTTCTTGTCAGCACAAATTGGTAAAGAAGAACTAAAACATGACTAGCTGGGCCAATATAATTTCATTTTCTGTCTCAACTCCTGTGTTGAAATGCTTGATCTGTAACGATAGGACTTCATGGTATTAACTCGCATAGCGAGCATGCCAAATTTTGTTTTATCCTCTATCCCAATACTGTGCGATCGCTTCTGATGATGATCCAATACTGCAAAATATAGCCAAAATAGTTTCCATTAGACTTTTCCGAGATCACCTCTGTTCGTGGTAGAATTAAAATCAAGCTCGTCACTGGCACCGTCAATATCTTGGTTGATCCCCAGCTAGTTTCCTGTAATCAGATTCCCAGTTCCTCCTGGAATAATCGTAAGCTAGGAATGCGAGTCTTTTTCCGCGATACCAGAGAGTTACTTCACTGACAGTCGCATCTCCACCTGCAAAACACAGAACAGCATCATATCGCTCACGAGAAGCTTCTTCTGCAAAGTTTGCGCGTCTTGCGCTTTTCTCTACTAATTTCCACATCTTCAAAAATAGTCTCTAGTTTTGCTCTCCAGTTTTACCTTATAATCCAAAAGCTTTTCGCCACCAGATGCTGGATTAATAATTAACATATCTTCATTTGCTTCGCCACTGCTGTCATTAGATTTTCTTACTTTAACTAATCATCTCAAGTTTGGGTCCATATATAAAATGCATTCGCTTGGTATTCCCAAGCTCTCTAGCATAGGCAAACACCTCTGAGCGCTTCCATACAATCGCAGTATTTTCCTCTAAATCTTCATCCCCAGGTCGATTCACAGAAATATTTGATTGTTTTGACTAGCTTTTAGAAAATATCGAGGTGAACTTTGAGGAAAACTCTTCATCTTCATTTGGGGCTTGCCTTGCTTACAATGGTGAAACAAGGGCTGGTCGGATATAGCAGGTAAATGACCCTGTTTCAAAATAAAATCCTCTCAATCCTCGAGTATGCTCACGACACAGAGTCTTCAAAGATGGGCTACCATTCCTCATGGGCATCTTATCATCAGCAATTTCTTTCTGGTAAAACTCAAGTGATTGTTTCATGTTTTCTCCTCTTTCTAGATGATTTTCTTGTTCTTGGTGTACATCCTTTATAAAATACCTACATCTTATATTATACTACATATACAGACCGAGAACTGCATGCTGGCTTTCACCTAGTGCTCAGTCTCAGATCTTTTGATAATCGGATAAAAGCTCTGTGTGACGTCTATCCCAAAATTAATTCCCTGTACTCTGGTAGTGATAGATCGAACATGTAAATTTTTGAACTCTCGAGGTGACTCATCATCATGTCCTGCAAAATCCCATCTGATAAATGAGGAAATTCTAGTCCACTAAGTAAATCTTCTTCAAGCAAATTCAGGTCCCACCCCTCATCGATGGATCTCGCAGAAAAGAATCTTGCAAAATCTATGCAGTATTTTGGCTTTTGATTCTTTTGCTTTGAGAGAGATTTGTAGGTGATTTTCTTGAGGAAGATGTTTGACATCTTACAATTCATACTCAATCATACTTGATTTCCCTGCACCAATATTAACCCACCTCACACTTTGACCAACCTCTTCTATCCTTATATCACTCTCTTCATTTTTATAGAAAACCAGTCAATAACTAGATTCTAGCACACAAATTCGAAAATGAGACCAAGTCTTCTTCAGCCAAAACTCCGCTGCCCTATGAGATCACTTCTGTAATCAGAAGCTACTAGTCTCTGTTATCTAAATAGGGATTCAAGGTCTTGAAATTGAGGGATCTGATGAAAAGCATTAAAAATAAATCTCTAGCTATAATTTGATAAAAATGAGCAGAATGGAAATTTAAGAACAACTCGATATTTTTAGACCATGTAGAGCAATCAGTGAAAGTTCATAACTTGTATTCTCGCTCAAATTCTGCACTAGCTTGGTAATCATCTTTTAGGAGAGATAAGAGCTCTAGGATCAAAACGTTTTTCTCTGATTCTTTTGTCATTTTACAAAAATCTTTCTATAATCATAATTCCATCATATCGTAATGCTAGAACGATTCAAAATAGTTTTATGTTAGACACTCTTTGAAGGGTAGAATGAAATTTTGAAAATTGGGCACTGGCGCAGTACGATGAATACAGAAGGCTGAGCGCTAACTCAGCTCCAGTGAGACCGTTAAAAGACGGTGACTACTACTATTAGACTATAACTCGTCAACAACTCGGTCAAAAGTGGACGGGTGTCTGGCGTCATCTTTTGAAGATTTTATAGCTGGAAACCAATCAAAGCAATGGTAAAGGTCCCAAAGCCAAGACATTGTCTCGCACAACTTTCAAATGAACTCTAAACACGCTCCCCCTTTCCGCTTAGATTGATGCGATGGTTACCCATAGAGCATCACCTCTCTTTCGGTAGTAAGGAGCACACTGTCTTCACTTTTCTACAGTTAATATTATGCATCATGGCCAATTCTTTTTATTTGTTTGCCTTTGCTACAAGAAAATGAATAAGTTTATGCTCAGTTTGATTTATTTTTTTGGTCCCCAACTGACTTTTCTCTGACCGTCAGCGACTGTTGCTCTCTGTTGCGCATGTGATATTTAGATATCAATAACGTCCAAATCACGGATCGATAGCAACAATAGAAAAACTCTTACTTCCTCTTCCAACCCAAACACTGGAGCTTGTCAGCGAACAATGCCTTCCCTTTCTTCGCGTTAGAACGCCTGACCAACCTGGAATCGATTAGATCGTGTCATGATATTCCTTTACATCTATCTCTGTTCTCATACAATCCTCTGCCTCTTTCATATTCTTCACTCTCAATCTCACAGCGAGTCTGGTGGTATATATTGCTAATCGTTGCCTATTTTTCTATAGTCACCGCCGTCTTCACTTGAAAGCTTCGTCGTCTCATATCCTATGTTTAGTACGTTTTGTGGCCTGCGGGTTTCTCGTGTTTATAAGCTTTCTTACTCATCGTTGTTATTGACATAAGCATCTACTTTGTAGTTCTGATTGCGTTATCTTTTTTCGAAGGATAGATTCTGAAATTCTTTCCAAATGGTTCCAAGTCATTGTATTCGAGGTTCTGGAGAAGGATAATATGCATACAACTCCATAGATCTGCAAGTGTGTTTATAATCACTTAACTCATTTTTGTTTCTAAAGGTATCCGAATTTGCGCTTACAATGTTCTTCAAAGTCAAACGGACGTTAAATCATTTGTAATTACATGATACAATTCTGCAATTTTATAACTTCTAAATTTTGTTGGCTTTTTTCAAGCACTCTGTACGCTTTTTACACACGTCCATGGACTTTTGTTCCTTTCATTGTATTGATGAGTATCTAAAATCAGTTGATTTCGTCGAAACAGGTGTGTCTATCGGGAAGTGTTTCTTTGGCATATATTCTAAATTTCATCAATAGCTAATGTTTCTTAAAGAAATATGATTCTTTTCGGTTGTAGAGAGATATAATTGAAATTTAATCTTCCAAATTGACCCATCCTGTTCGTTATAGGAAATGTTGATTAGATTTGTTTAAAATGTGATTTGATATTTGTGTAACGAGTCGTAAAATTTTGCCAACAACGAACCTCCTTCGTCAACGACACGCTAAATCCCGTTGGTGTGTTTCACACTCAGTTCATGATTCAAAATAAAGTCCTGAACCATCTGTCCTCGTTAATGAAACATGACTCTATTATCGAGGAGTTCTTAAAAGTTATCTGAATGACAGCAACTTCAAATTAAATGAATATTTATCATCTTTGTCTCTCTGATCCAGTTTCTGGCTAGCTTTTCGATAGTTGAACCATGTTGGTTATTTGTTATGAGGGTTGATTGCGCCTGAAACAGTATCTGTCCAAACTTTGTAGGGTTGTTTGGATTGTTGTTTAAACAATTTTATTTACTAAAACGGTTGAATCCTGTTTCCATCTGTCTAGAAATTTATATTATCGAGCGTATGTTTTTTTAAACTGTTTCACTTATCGTCCTGACTTTCTTCATATAGCTATAGGCTTTGTGTGATCCGGTCATAATCCAGCTGCGTCATTATATAATTGCAGTGGCAGAGGTTGCTGTCCTCACCAAGAGAATCGTATTTCGATCGCATCTTCAAAATTAGAAGGGTAGCATGCCAGGAACCGGTATCCTGACACGTTTCATTGAATCGATACGTAGGACGTCTATCTAACGTTTTAGGTGCTATCCATACTTTTCCTGATATGTTCCTTGATACGTCTTTAATCTCTAAGAGGATTATTTTCATCAACACGCGGT